>Ga0208038_1000275_pt1 | contig 48189 bp, 45 predicted proteins | sample June2015DPH_16_1_FD_184714 | JGI IMG/M metagenome (GOLD analysis project Ga0208038, IMG submission 184714) | Peatland microbial communities from SPRUCE experiment site at the Marcell Experimental Forest, Minnesota, USA - June2015DPH_16_100... | ecosystem: Environmental > Terrestrial > Soil >...
CCGAATTCCCGGGGGATAAAATCGTAGGCGCCGGCGCCGATGATGGTGGTGACGTGCCCGGGGCAGAGGAGGCCCGAAACCCGCACCTCACCGCTGGCCAGCAGGGCCCGCAGGGCGGCGGGCATGGTCTTATGGACGCAGAGGACCGAGAAGTTCTCGAGCCGCTGCTGCGCGGCCAGGCGGATGGCCAGGGCCACCGCGGGCATGGTGGTTTCGAAACCCACCCCGAAAAAGACCACCTGCTTTCCGGGTTCCCGCCGGGCCAGGTCCACGGCGTCCAGGGGGGAATAGACCACCCGCACCTCGGCGCCCTGGGCCCGGCGCTGTTCCAGGGAGGTCTGGCTGCCTGGGACCCGGAGCATGTCGCCGAAGGAGGTGAGCACCACATTGACTTCGTCGCCCAGGGCCAGGAAGGCGTCCAGGTCATCCTGGGCCGTGACGCACACCGGGCAGCCGGGGCCGGAGATGAGCCGCAGCCCCTCCGGCAACAGGGACTTCAAGCCAAAGCGGGCTGCGGCCATGGTGTGGGTGCCGCAGACCTCCATGATAGTCGCGGGGGCATGAGTTAATTGCCCGATACGGCGTACGATTTCCTGGACCAGGTCTTTGTCGCGGAATTCATCAATAAACTTCATCGACCAGGCTCCGCAACAGGGAGAGGGTCTCCTGGGCCTGTTCCTGGTCCACCCGGGCGATGGCCAGGCCGGCGTGAATCAGGATATAGTCTCCCAGGGAGACTTCTGGGACCAGGTCCAGACGGACTTGCCGGGAGACGCCGTCCACTTCGGCGACCCCACAGGCGCCGTCGATCTCAATGAGGCGCATGGGGATGGCGAGGCACATCAGTTTACCCCTTTGATCCAGGCAATGTAAGGTGGGCACTGCCCACCATTGCAAAAAACCCCAGAAGGTTTAGGAAAGATTCGCTTTCCAAGGCTCAGCATATTTTCCGCGGTTCTCCTTCTCCAGCCGCGCCGCGGCCACGGCCACCTGGCCCAGGGAAATGCAGCCGTCGTTAGGCGGGGCCAGTCGGTGGGTCAGCACTTGAAAACCGAGCTGCTCCAGAGAGTTGCTCAATTGCTGCAACATCCAGGCGTTCTGGAAGACTCCACCGGAGAGGGCCACCAGATCCAGGCCGGTTTGATCCCGCACCAGTTCACAGGCCGCGGTGAGGAGGCGCACCAGGGAGTTGTGAAAGCGGGCGGCGATCTTGGCGGCGTCGATGCCGTTGAGGTGCTCATCCAGGAGCCGGCGGAAGATGGTCAGGGTGTCCAGGATAAGGGTTTCCCCCTCCATCCGGATGGGCGCCGGATAAAAGCCGTCCTCCTCGGAATCGGCGGCCATTTCCAGCTCCAAGGCCGGCTGGCCCTCGTAGGTCCGGCAGCGGCAGATATTAAGGGTGGCGGCCACCGCGTCGAAGAGGCGCCCGGCGCTGGTGGTAAGCGGCGAATTGATGCCCGAGGTCAACTGGCGGAAGAGAATGCGCCATTCCAGGGGAGGATAGGCCAGTCCCAACTCCTGGGCCAGGTAATCGAACCGCTCCCCATGGACCTGGTAGAGATAAGCCGCCGCCATGCGCCGCGGGTCCCGCACCGCCGCGGTTCCCCCCGGTAGCAGGACCGGCGCCAGGTGCCCGGAGCGGCTGTAGCCCGCCAGGTCGGCCACCAGGATTTCCCCGCCCCAGATGGCGCCGTCGGGACCGTAGCCGGTGCCGTCCAGGGCGATGCCGATGCACTTTCCCCGGCGCCGGTTCTCGGCCAGGCAGGCGGCGATGTGGGCGTGATGGTGCTGGACCCCCACCAGGGTCGTCTCTTTAAGCCCGAGGGCATAGCGGGTACTCAGATAGAGGGGATGCAGGTCGTGGGCCACGATATCCGGGTTCTGGCGGCATAAGGCCTTAAAATGGGAGATGGCCTGGCTGAAGTAGTCGTAGGTCTCCGCCGTGTCCAGGTCGCCGAGGTGCTGGCTGAGGATCGCGTTGTTGCCCCAGGCCAGGCAAAAAGTGTTCTTCTGCTCGGCCCCCACCCCCAGGATGGGGGGAGACTCCAACGGCAGGTAAATGGGAGCAGGCACGAAACCCCGGGCCCGGCGGAGGGGGATGGCCCGGTTTGGGGACAGGGGGCGCACCACCGAATCGTCGCAAGGGACCTGGATGTCCCGGTTGTGCATGAGGAAGGCGTCCGCCAGATCGGCCAGTCTGGCCCGGGCCGCCGCATTGCTGAACACCAGGGGCTCTTCGCTGAGATTGCCGCTGGTCATTACCAGGGCCCCGGGGTCCAGGGACAGGAGCAGCAGATGTACCGGGGTATAGGGAAGCATGAGGCCTAGATAGGGGTTGCCCGGGGCCACCTGCCGCGAGACTTCGCAGTCCGGGCGTCTCCTGGCCAGGACTACGGGCCGCTCCGGGGATAATAGCCAGGCTTTCTCCTTCTCCCCCAGGTGGCACAGTTTTTCAGCCTCAGCCAGGTCCCGGACCATCACCGCGAAGGGTTTGGCCACCCGGCCTTTCCGCTGGCGCAAGGTCTCCACCGCCATGTCCTGGCGGGCGTCGGCCGCCAGGTGAAACCCCCCCAGGCCCTTGACCGCCACGATCTTTCCGCCCTGGAGCAGGCTGGCGGCGGCCTCCACGGCGAACTCGGTCAGGAGTTTCCGGCCGGGTTCCTCCAGCCAGAGATGGGGGCCGCAGACCGGACAGGCGGTGGGTTCGGCGTGAAAACGCCGGTCTTCCGGGTCTTCATATTCGGCCCGGCAGGCAGCGCACATCGAAAAGACCGACATGGTGGTCTGGCCGCGGTCATAGGGGACCTTCCGGATGATGGTGAAGCGGGGGCCACAGTCGGTACAATTGGTAAAGGGATATTGGTAGCGGCGGTTTTGCGGGTCCAGGATCTCGGCAAAACAAGAGGCGCAGGTGGAGACGTCGGCGGGAATCAGGGCCGCGGTGGCCGCCTGGGTCCGGCTCTCCAGGATGGCAAAGCCGGAGCGCCCCCGGGGTTCGGCGTCCCGGGCCACCACCGCCTCAACCCGGGCCAGATCCGGCGCCTCGGTGGAAAGCTGGCGGATAAATTGCTCCAGGGAAGCGGTGGCCCCTTCCACCTCGATTTCCACGCAGGTGGAGGTGTTGCGCACCCAACCCGCCAGCTGATGGGCCCTGGCCAACCGGTAGACAAAAGGCCGGAAGCCCACGCCTTGCACTACACCGGTGACCTTCAGTTTTTTTCCGGAACGATTTTCGGAGACAGCCATGCCGTATCCTATTTATCTTCTAGACGCCCAAATTATAACATATTTTTAGCGCCGGGCACTTAAATTTATTTTTCCAGGCGTTTCCGGCCTTTCCCGAAATCTTATCAAGAAAATATCTGTCGGTCACGAGTTATAGTGAATTTCCGTGCATTTACCGGCCAGGCCTGCTAAAATAATTCATACTACGGTAAAAAAACAGAAGAGGATTTCGCCGGAGGGTCGGGGTGGTGGCCGCGGCCAGCTCCCGAGGCGCCTTTATCCCGTCCGGCAACGGAGTGTCTGGTTGGCGTCCCTGGCAAAGGATTTCGAGGCCGTTGTCATTGAAGACAACCCCTGCGATGCGGAACTGACCCTCCGGGCCTTGGAGAGGGGGGGCCTGGCCGGCAAGGTGAAGGTCTTTCCCGACGGGGTGGAGGCCCTCGATTTTCTGTTTATTGCTCCGGATGCGCCCTATGAGTTTCCCAAGGTGATCCTTCTGGACCTGAAGCTCCCCAAGATGAGCGGCCTGGAGATTCTCAGGCGGCTCAAGGGGCATGAACGCACCCGTTTGATCCCGGTGGTAATGTTGACCGCCTCCCAGGAAGAGTCGGACATCCTGGAGAGCTATCGATTGGGGGTGAACAGCTACCTGGTCAAACCGGTGGACTACGATGAGTATTTCCAGGTAGTGGAAGACCTGGCCCTTTACTGGTTGCGGCGCAATAAGGTGTCCCTTTGACTTAATTCCGGTCAGCCAACCTGAGGGCCGACCGGCCCAAGGGGGATAGCTTCTTGGTTCCGAGGTTGCGCATTCTGATAGTGGAGGATCAGGCCAGCGACGCCGAGTTGATGGCCTTTGAGCTCCGGCAGGCCAATCTGACCTTCACCGCCCGGCGGGTGGATAATGACCTGGATTTTATCAGGGAACTGGAACAATCCCCTCCCGATCTGATCCTTTCCGACCATCACCTTCCCCATTTCAACGGGCCGGCGGCCCTGGCCTTGGCCCAGGAAAGATGTCCCGATGTGCCCTTTATCTTCGTCTCCGGGGCCATGGGCGAAGAAGTGGCCATCGACAACTTAAAGCGAGGGGCCACGGACTACGTTCTCAAGGATCGGCTCTCCCGCCTGGCGCCCGCGGTAAAACGAGCCCTGCGGGAGGCGGTGGAGATCCGGGAGCGCCTCCAGGCGGAGGAGGCCCTGCGGCAGAGTGAACAAAACTACCGGCTTCTGGTGAGTAGTATCCCCGCCGTGGTTTACAAAGGCTATCTGGACTGGTCGGTGGATTTCTTCGACCACAAGATCGAGGAGTTGACGGGCTATAAAAGGGAGGAGTTCGATTCCCGCCGGCTCAAGTGGCTGGACCTGATGGTTCGGGAAGACCTCCCCGCGGCCCAAAAGGCCATTAGGCGCGCCCGCCGAGGCGACGGCGCTTACTACCGGGAATTTCGCATCCGGACCAGAGACGACCGGATCCTCTGGATCCAGGACCGGGGCCAGATGATTTTCAACGCAGAGGGGGGGGTGGAGTTTTTCAGCGGAGTCTTCTTCGATGCTACGGAAGGCCAGCGGTCCAAAATGGCCTTGCAGGAATCGGAGCGGCGCCTGCGATACCTGAGTTCCGAGCTCCTGACGGCCCAGGAGCATGAACGGAAGCGTCTCTCCATGGAGCTGCACGATGAGTTGGGGCAAAGCCTGACGGTTATGAAGCTCCGCACCCGGGCCATCGAAAAGGGGCTGCGGCCGGACGAGCAGTCGGACCTGAAGCAGGAATGCCTGGAACTGCTTGCGTACCTGGACCAGGTCATCGACAACGTCCGGCGTTTGTCCAGGGACCTGAGCCCCTCCATCCTGGAGGACCTGGGACTGCTGGCGGCCTTGAAATACCTGGTGGACGGCATAGGTAAATATTTCCTCGTAGAGCAGTCCTTTGAGGTTCAAGATTTGAACGGCCTGTTTTCCCTGGAATCCCAGATCATCATCTACCGCATCTTTCAGGAATGCCTCCACAACATCACCAAGCACGCCGGGCCTTGCAGGGTTTCGGTGGCGCTGCGCCAGGAAGACGGCGCCGTCACCTTCAACATAGAGGACGACGGCGTGGGATTCGATGTGACCCAGATCTCGGGACGGGATGCCAGCCGCCGCGGCCTGGGGCTGGTGGCCCTGTATGAACGGGGTCGGATGCTGGGGGGGAGTTGCCAGGTCTGGAGTCGGCAGGGGGCGGGCACCAAGATCGTTTGCCGCATCCCGATTCCTCATAAAAAAGATGAGCAACCGGTGGCCCCCGGGGTTGCCGGTTAACCTTCCGGGGCAGGTCCGTGGGGCAGGCGTCTCGCCTGCCAAAGGTGGGCGGTTACCCCGCCTGACGATTCCCAGGTTTCTCCTTGGCCTCCCCTGTGTCCCCCCCAAGGGCTTGGAAACGAGTGCTGGTGCAAAACCTTTGCCGGATTTCCTCTCCCCTCGCAGGGGAGAGGGGATTTGTTTCTGTCGGCATAATATGTTGATATCGTTGAAATTACCATAGTCTAGAGTTTAACTGGAGATAGTGCAGGTTTCTCCGGGCAATTTTTTTGTTGCCGGAAACTACTGGCATTTTAAAGAAAAATTCGGTATAAAGGGCATCGTCATTCATGCGGAAACTGTCTCTCCACAGGATGAGGGAGTAACATCATGGCAGCCCCTTTCAGTATACTGCTGGCTGATGATCACGTGATGTTCCGGCGCGGGATACGAAGAATCATCCAGGGCATCAACGATGTGGAAGTGGTGGGGGAAGCCAACGACGGTTTCGAGTTGATTGCGCTCTTGAAAACGACCTCCCCCCAACTGGTTATCCTGGACATCTCCATGCCCAATTTGCGCGGCCTGGAGGCGACCCGGGAGATCAAGATCATCAATCCGGAAGTCAAGGTCTTGATCCTGACCATGCACAAAGACCAGGAATATCTGTATCACGCCTTTGCGGCCGGGGCGGAGGGCTATCTGCTCAAGGAGGATGCGGACAGTGAGCTGATCTCTGCCATCGACACCCTTAGGAAAGGGGGCACCTATATCTCGCCGCTGCTGGCCCCCCAGTTAGCGGACCTGTTCAAGGAAAAATCCCGGCCCGCCGGGGAGCAGGCGGCCAGTTCGGGTCAGCATCTCACCACCCGGGAGCGGGAGATCATCAAGCTCATCGCCGAAGGCAAATCCAGCAAGGAAGTGGGCGAATTGCTGTTCATCAGCAGCCGCACGGTGCAACACCACCGCGCCAACATCATGAGGAAGTTGAATGTCAAGAAGACCGCTGACCTGGTGAAATACGCCATTCAGAAAGGTTACACCACCATCGCCGCCTGACCCTGCCCCTGACCAAGAACTCTCCGGCGGCGCCTGCTTTCCGTCCGCCGCACCCTTCCCCTTCCCCGAAGAAACGATAAGTGCAGCAGCAAACTGTGGGAGCGACTGGTGAGCCCCACGAGTCACGACCGCGCGTGATTTAGGTACTTTTACCCATCCCCATATAGGTATTTCTGCCAATTTATTTCATCCCAGCCCTTCGATATTTTATAAATAAGCAGCCCGCAGCCCGGCCCGCGATCCTGATGTAGGCAGTTTTGCCCATATGAAAATAGGCATATGTGCCGATTGACCGCTTCTCCGAAAGAAGGTTTGATGAGAGCGTATCCAAAATCGGTCCTATTCACCATCTGAAGCTAAACCGGCGAAGCAAAGGAGATCAGAAGGATGGCTACCCACGAAATTCTATTATTGGGCGACGGATCACACCTGTTTCGGACAATCGCCTGGGTCTTGGAATACAAAGGATACAAAGTCAGGGCGGCGGCCAGCCCCGAGGCGGCCCTGGAAGCCCTGGTAAAAAAGAATTATGACCTGGTGATCGCCAAGCTCAACATGGGGGAGCTGGATGGTATCGAAGTCTTAAAGCGGGCCAAACGGTTGAACCCGGAGGTGAAGGTCATGGTGGTCAGCGGCAACCATGAGGTGACCTTCCCACGGGAAGCCTATCAGATTGAGGTGGACGATTATCTCCTGATGCCGGTGAGTCCCACCGAGTTGTGGCGGCGAGTCAGCCACTGTCTGGAAAGCCTGGATATCGTCGATTTGGTCCCGGCCACGAGCCTCGCGGCACAAACCGCGACCGCAGTCAACGCGCGGGCCCTGGATCGCTTGATGATGATCTTTCACGACCTGCGGGGCTCCATGGTGTCCACCGCCGCCTCTATGAAGCTCCTGGTCCGGGGCACCTTCGGGGAGGTGGGCGGAGCCGCCCTGGAAAAGCTGCAGGAAGTCTCCGGCAACATGGATAGATTGATTTGCTTCACTGAAGAGGTCATGGCTAAGGCCTTCTCCTGCGCCGGCGACCAGGAGATGGAAAAGGAGATGCTGGATCTGCGGCATGACGTGGTGGCTCCGGTCCTGGAGGAGCTAGGGGTGGAACTCCGTAACCACCGGATAAACCTGGACAATCGCCTGGAACGGCGTCCCGCCGCGGTCATCCCGGTGAAGGGCAGCAAGTTGTGGCTCAAGAGCGTCTTCCGGAATCTGATCAATAACGCCATCAAACACGGAGGCGCCGGCTGCACCATCGTCATTGATTGGCAAAAGCAGGGGACCAATTGCCGTCTCAATGTTCACAACACCGGCAAGCTGGTGCCTGAGGAGTACCGTTCCATGCTGTTTTCCAATTTCGCCAAAAAGATGCGGCGGGCCCAAGGCTCCGGCGAGGGCATGGGACTGGGCCTATATCTCAGCCGGGACATCGTCTCCCGGCACGGCGGCGACCTTCGTTACGAACCGAGGCAGGACGGTTCCAACTTTGTGGTGACCTTGCCCCATGGCTGAGGTGAGTGCTTCCCCCGAGAAGGGAAGGAGGCAGCGGCGGCGGGGGGTGCGCCCGGAACCGCAAAGAGGGAAGGGGGAAGTGCCGCATTCTCTGAGTGCCCCAGGAAATGGCATTGCGGGTTATTAAGAGTTAGTGGCAAGCAGGAGCGGAACGGACGGGGCGCCCGCCGTTCCGCCTTTTTTGCGGGAAGGGGCTCACGACTGCCCGCCGGAATCATCCCCGTTGCCCCTGAAGGCTGTTGGTCCGCCGCAGGGCCTCGGGCCCCGGAAACCCGGAACTGGGGCCAGGCCCATCCAGAAAGGGATTGACCCGGGAAGGTTTAGGGGTTATTTTATAGGTACTTCGAATAGCCTGAGGCGGGCGGGGGCATGTCCAAGATTGCCAGTTATTTCAACGAGGCAGACCGTAAAAAGCTCTTCTTTGATTACCTTAAGCTCATAGGCATCCTGGAGATCGTCATTTTTATCGTGGTGGTGCTGTGGGCTTCGGATGATAAATACCACCGGGTGCAGACCGCATTTCCCTGGCGGGAGTATGTCTTTGTGGCCTTCGCCTTCCCCATTGTAGTCACCTTTCTCATGGGGGTCATCGTTACTGGCTTCAACCACTTTTTGGGGGACCCGGAAGCGCAGACCGGGGAAGGCGAGGCATCCGGCTCCCAGATGGAAGCGGTAATCGTCCAGCTCAAGCGCTTGCCCTATCTGGCCATCCTCTTCCTGCTACTGGTGACCGTGCTGGCCCTGTACAACATGAACCACATCATGGCCTGGCTGAGTTCCCTGGGCTATAACGCCTTTATCTTCCTCAGTTACGTGCTGGCGGGGCTGGGCCTCATCGTGGTCATCTACCTGATGTTCTTTCTGTTTTTCAAATACCGCCTCAACCAGCGGCACTTGAAATACCAGTATTACACCAATATTTCCGAGCGCCACGGTTTGATCATCCTGGATGATCGCACCGTGCTGCATAAGAACGGCAGTCTATTGGTGCAGGGGCGCCGCGGGCGGCGGCCCAAGCAGGTGGCCACCGTGGTCTCCCAGACTGAGTTGGCGCCGTCGGCGCCCCAGGGCGGGGACCACCTGCCGGTGGCCAAGTCCTGATGCCGGATGGCTCGCCGGACCTGGGCGCCACCGGGCCTTGCCGGATGCTGTTATTGGCCGCGCTTCCTTGGGAAGTGCGGCCTTTTTTGCGCCGCAGCCGGTCCCGGCGCCGCCGGGCCGGGGTGGAAGGCCCGGCCTGGGAATTGGCGGTGGGACCTGGGTGGGGGCTGCTGGCCCTCACGGGTCTGGGCGCCGAGGCGGCCCGCCAGGCGGCCTCCCGCCTGGTTAGCCGTCTCCGGCCCCGCCTGCTGCTCTCCCTGGGGTTCGGCGGCGCCGTCAGCCCGGAGCTGAGCCCCGGAGACCTGGTCCTGGGAGAATATTTCGCCAGTTACGATCCGGTGACCCGGCTGCTGCAGCCGGTGGCGCCGCCGCCGCCGCCCCGGCCCCTGCCGGAGCTGCTCCGGGCCCTGGCCGCGGCGGGGCCTTCAGCCTTTGCCGGCAGTATCATCACCACGCCCCGGATTATACGCAAGAGCGGCCTGGGGGAAGCCCTGGCGCGACTGAGCCGGCCGGTGCTGGACCTGGAAACCGCCGCGGTGGCCGAAGTGGCCCGGGCCGAGTGCCTTCCTTTCCTGGGCCTCCGGGCGATTACCGATGCCGCGGCTGAGGAGATCCCCGAGTTTCTGGCGCGGCCCCAGCCGAACCCCGGGATCCCCGGGTGGATGGACGCCCTGGGCTGGCTGGCGGGGGACCCCCGCCGCATGGCGGACCTGCTCCACCTCTGGCGCCGCAGCCGGCTGGCCGCGGCGCGGCTGGCCCAGGCCCTCCAGGTCCTGCTACCACAGTTGGCCGGAGCCGGGCAGGTGCTTGAGGGCCAGCCAGGTTAGAAACGGCAGGCAAATAAAGACTCCCGCCCAGTCCAGGCGGGTCTCGCCGATGAGAAAGGTCATCCCCAGGTTAAATCCCAGGATTCCCAAATAGAGGGCGGGCCCCAGCAGGGCCTGGCAGGGAAAGGTCCGGCGTCCCCAATCCCGGATATGGGCCGCCGTTTTTCACCGCTTTAGGAGTAATGGTTACTGAGGGTGAGAGAGGAGGGCGATACGGACACCGGGGGAAAAAATGGCGGCAGGGAAATTTTAATCCAACCAGTTTTTTGGTTTCCAGTAGTATAATATTTAAGGTTTAGCGAGCTGACCGATAAATCGAGGGCCGGAAATGAAACGAATCTTCTCGGGGCTGTTCCTCCTGTGCAAGTGGCTCATCGCCGGCATCATCCTGGTGGAGATCGCCAGCTTCCTGGCCATCTCCTTGAGCAACTACTGGATTTACGGGCAAATCCGGGATGGGGAACGGGTCAATTACGACCCCTACGCCCTGTTTCTGGAGGGGGTGCGGCCCACTCTGAACAATCCCGTGGCGCCGGGGCCAGGGGCCTGGACCTTTTGGCTGTTTGGCGGCTCTACCATGCGGGGACCCACCGCCTTCGACGGCCACACCATTCCCAGCTTCCTGGCCCGGGACTGGAACCGGGAGGAGCCGGATCGGCCGGCCACCATGGTCAACTTTGGGCAAGACGGTTTCAATTCGCTGATGGAGACCAAGTACCTGCAGAAGCTCCTCATCGAAGATCATCCGCCATTCCTGATCGTCTTTTACGACGGCGGCAACGACTCCGCTTATTTCGCCCAAGACCGCACCCCTTACGGCCACCAGGGCTACGAACGGGTGCGGGGCATGATCGAGGATTACCACCGCAGCCTTTTCGGGTTGCTGAAGCCCCTGAATGCGGCCATGTGGTCCTCCTTCACCCATGAAATTTATGAGAAAATGAGGCAGGGCGTCTTTCACATCGACCCCGGGGACCCGGAGCTGCGGCAATTTGCGGACAGTTGCGCCCAGCGGTACGATTACCTCGATAAGCTAGCCGCCGGCTTCGGCGCGAAATTCCTGCTGGTCTATCAGCCTTGCTGGTGGGCGGAGACGGAGCCGGTGGCCGCCAGGGTCCGGGCGCATGAAGACGTGGTCCTGGCGAAAAAGATGGCCTTGCGCGATAATTTTATGGTGTGCTATCAGGCCCTGGTGGGCCGGCTACAGGAGAAGCCCTATTTTATTAATTTTCGCAACATCCTGTGCGACCGGAAGGAGCCCCTTTATCAGCCGGACGGCATCCACCTCCTGGACGCGGGCTCGAAGATCGTGGCCAGCCGCCTGGAAGAGGTCTTGAAGGAGCGGCTCCTGGCCGGGAAGGCCCCGGGCAAGCCGCTGGCGGGGATGCCCCAAGATTTATTAAGAAGCGAGGCTCAGAAAAAATTCTGACATCCTCATCTGATCAAGGCCGGCACTCCTAAGAAAGCTGCGGTTTGCCGCCGGGCCCTTTAGGCGGAAACTGAAAACCGAAAACTGAAAACTATCTTTAATCCTGCGTTCTCCAGCCGATGATAACCACCAGGGTTCTGTCTGCCTCCGTCCAATCATATAACCACTTGATGTAGGGCTGCTCCACGTGCACGCAGCCATGGGTGGCTAATCCTATTTTCTTCTGCGGCGGCGGTACTTGTCCTTCGTGAATCGCTTGTCTCTCATTATAATTGAAAAATATGGAGTAAGGCATGGGGGTTTGATATTTCCGCGAATAATAGTCTTCCTCTTTGACTCGCACCAGATAAATGCCCGGTTCGGTGGTAGTTTCATCATCGCCGGTCAGCACCGGAAACTCCAGAACCTTTTTCCCCCTTTCATAAGCTGAGCCCACTTGCTTGAGTTGATTAATCCAAATCACTTTTTCATACTCCTGGAAGATGTCTGCCGCGAGAGTTGGAGATAAAAGAATATTAGTTAATAATGCTACTGAAAATAACAAAATATATTTTTTCATCCGCTCTGTTTCCATTGATTAAGCTTATAAGATGCAGCCTTACTAACCTAATAATTTTCCGAAACGATTTCAAGACCGGAGTTCGTTTGGAGGTACCCTGACCCTTGACCTCGATTCATACACAGAATTTTCAGTTGAGCTTAACTTCTTCGATGGCATAAAAAATATTCGACCTTCTGACCGGAAACGTCTAGTCAATTTTTCGGTACAAAACTCTCGCAAAGGATTGAAAGAAAATCCATATACTCCTGGTCGAACGATTGAGCTGGGTGGGTTATATGTGGGCCGGGAACAAGAACTTGACAAAATTGCTTTTCGGTCAGACTCACGAAAATATCGGGGATTTAGTGGGATGGGTTTATTAACTTTTCTATAAAAGTTAATGAGGGTAAGTGTCCTCGGACGGGGGTTCCCTTCCTTGACAATCCCGCTTCCTTGTGGCAATGTGAATAAAGTTATAATTTTATTAATTCACATTGCCACAAATCAGCGCGAACCTTCGGATTGGCCCGGTCCATTCTGCCATTAGCTTTTTTAACCGGGATTCCCCCGCCAAATATCAGCTAGCGGATCTGATTGTTTGGCTTCCCCTAGTCGTTCGTCTCCTTGATGACGCGTTCCTTCAGCTTCTTCGAAGGGGCGGGCTCCACCTTGGGTTTGATAACCTCTGGCTGCGGAGCAGGCGGGGGGGGGGCGGGTTCCACCACGACAGGGGCGGGTGCCGGTGCCGCAATCGCGGGCCGCTCTCCCGGACATGCACAACCCGCAGTCCAAACCATTGCCATGAGCACGCACATCAGGAAAATAATTTTTTTATTCATTGAGATAACCCCCTTTATTTAAAATGAGTGTTGCTTATTTATTGAGGAAAATAATAACTTACAGCTCTTTTGTCAAGAAAAATTTTGGCGCCCTGTCATTTTTCTTTGGACCATGGCTCCGGAAAAGGCCCCGGAAGGTGTGAAGAAGCCGCCAATCCCCTTAACTGAGATTATGCGGCAACCTTGGCCACCGCAGTTCCAAAATGGTTTTTGCTACCTCTTCGCCCGGGTAAAATTCCCAAAGTTTCTGTTTTTGAAGCCGATTCCTTTCAGCGATCGCATGATAGCACAATTTTCTATGAATTTGTCACGCAATTAATCAAAGGGAAAAGGTTTTTTAAAACTTCAACATACTTGCCCATCAGAACCCAGATACTTCACCGCTCTGGAGCTTAATAACCCCTGGCCAGTACCGATTGTTAATGTTGAGTTTAAGGAGAGGCCGAGGCTACATGCACGTTGCATCTCCGGGCATGGTACGAAACCCGACTCCTACCCCTGGCGCATTGCTTTTAAAGGCGTTCACCTCGAAGTAACGAGACCGCCAGGCCATCGGCGTCTCGATGATCTCATCGCCGACGACGAGAAGTCCGTCTCTCGGGGAGGCCGAGCAGAAGCCCTTCGACTGCCAGTGCGGGGTCTTGTAGGTGACGGAGAAGTCCGTCACCGCCGGTTGGCCCCTTTCGTTTCCCCGTCAAGGCCGATAATGAAACTGCCTAAAGGCTATAGTATTAGGCACGTAACGTTTTCATCATCCTTCCCTCGCCCCAGCGAACCACCGGTACGTGAAGCCAGCCATCAAGGCCCCTGCGATGGGAGCAACCCAGAATAGCCAGAGTTGCCCCAGGGCCCACCCCCCCACGAAGAGTGCCGGACCGGTGCTGCGGGCCGGGTTCACCGAGGTATTGGTGATGGGAATACAGATGAGATGGATCAGGGTCAGGGCCAGACCAATGGCAATACCGGCAAATCCTGCCGGTGCCCGCTGGTCGGTGGAGCCCAGGATGACCAGGAGAAACATATAGGTTAGGACCACCTCAGACACCAATGCCGCAAGGAGCGAATACCCCCCAGGGGAATGCGCACCATAGCCGTTGGCGGCAAAACCACTGGCCACCACATTAAAACCTGGCTTGCCGGTAGCAATCACATAGAGAATAAAAGCCCCTAAAATACCGCCCAGCACCTGAGCAATAATGTAGGGGAGCAATTGGGAGGCTGGAAACCGCTTGCCCGCCCATAAACCAAAGGAGACGGCCGGATTGATGTGGCAACCGGAAATGGGGCCAATCGTATAAACCATGGTCAGTAAGGTCAAACCAAAGGCAAAAGCTACCCCGGTGAAGCCGATGCCTAGGTGAAGATTGCCGGGCGCTCCGGTTGTAAAGGCCGCCGCAAAAACGGCGCTTCCACAGCCACCAAAAACCAACCAGGCTGTCCCAATAAACTCCGCCACTAATTTTTTCCCCATCGACATCTGATTGAGCCTCCTTTATCCGAGATTATGCCGCATTCATAGCTATTTCTGTCCCAACGAGGTTTTGGAGCCTCTTTGGGCGAGTAAAATCTCCCAAACGGTCCTCTTCTCGAAGCCAATTCTTCTCGCAGGTGGAAAAATAGCACAAATTGGGGCGGAAAGTCAATTTTCCCCAGATTTCGGGCATACCAATCCCTCGGCGACCAGATGCTAACAGGCTGAGAAGCCTAAGGAGCCCAGGCCAGCACTGATCGGTAGTGGTGTGCCAGAGGAAAGGCGGAGGCCACATGGACATACCATCTCCGGGCATGATAATAAACCCTGGCGCCCACTTTGATTAATCGCTTGATCAGCCACTCCATGGACCGTTTCACTTCTTCACCCCAAACATAGAACTGCCGGATCATATGCAGAAGGTTGTAGGCCAGAACCCCCATCTGTAGCCTGGCCTGGTTGGCCTCGAACCTTTGGCAACTGGTTTTGTCCCACCGAAGAGTATTCTTCCCTTCCTTGATCCGGTTTTCTATCTCGGCCCGGCCATTATAGACCTTGATCACCTTGCCGGCAGGCAGCCTGGAGTTGGTGATCACCAAGCCGATCCTGGGGAAAAGCTCGCCCCGATGCCACTCGATCTTGGCAACCCGGCGAGGCCGGTTCCAACTCTTGGCCTGGTAGAGGAGGTCAACGATCTTGACCTGAATGCCGCTCTGGGGCGGCCGGCCAACCGGACGACCGAGATGAGGCGGCACTAGCCTATCCAGGTTCTTATTAGACGGCAACCGAATGAAATTGCAGCTTGGAGACCCATAATTTGTCAAATATACCATATGGTTAGATAATTTTCCATCAATTCATGCGGAATAATCCAGGTTAATGGCTGCCCGCGGCGCGGCGCCGTCAGCTGCCGAACCCGCAGCGCCCCCCCGCTTTCCAGATCCGTCCGCCTCATCCTTTTATTGTGGGTGAGGCCGTTGTCAATGGCCCAACTTAAATTCCTTTCCTTAATCAGAGAAAATTGCGATACTTTACTGGCAGTTATTGCAAAACCTATTTTTCCCGCCACCCTGAACCAGGTGAAGGATAAGTGCCGAATAAAATGAAAATATCGTTTTCATTACGGTAAGTTGCCCAAGCAGAGCTTGGGGCCGGCAAGGTTCAAGGTTCAAAGTTCAAGGTTCAAAGTTCAAGAGAAGGGATTTGCTTGGATCAATATAACAGGTTGATATCGTTGAAATTACCATAGACTAGAGACGTAGGGTGGGCACTGCCCACCATCAGGGCGGCAAGCAGGAAAGCCCGCCCTCAGGCGTGCTGCTGGGGCCAAGCCGGAGCTTGGCAAGGCAAAGGGCGTTCCCAAGCGGGAGCTTGGGAACGAGCCAAGGCAAAATCAAAGTCAAAGGCCCCTTAGCAGAGACAGGAAACAGAAAACGGAAAACGATCTAAACCCGGAACGGCCAGCCTGGAGGCGGGAGGAGGTTCGTTAGATGAAAGTGGTGTTGGCCCGCACCGCCGGCTTTTGCATCGGCGTCAAGCGGGCCCTGGAGATGGTCCTGGAGGCCATTAACGAAACTCAGACCCAGATCTATACCTATGGTCCACTGATCCACAATCCCCAGGTGCTGGAGCTGTTGCGGGAGCGGGGGATCACGGTGCTCAAGCCCGGTGAAGCGGTGCCGGAGGGACTGGTGGTGATCCGGGCCCACGGCATCCCGCCGCGGGAGCGGCGGCAGTTGGAGGGCGGCGCCTCCCGCATCATCGACGCCACCTGCCCCCGGGTGGCCAAGGTCCAGGTTATCATCCGGCGCTGGGCTGCCAAGGGCCACGCCACCATCATCGTCGGCGACGCCGACCACCCGGAGGTGGAGGGCCTGCTGGGCTACACCGGGGGCCGGGGCCACGTGGTGGCCAGCGCCCGGGAGGTGGCCGCCTTGCCGGAGTTGGGCGCCCCCATCGTGGTAGCCCAGACCACCCAGAGCGAATCCCTGTTCGAGAAGCGGGTGGGGGAAATCAAGGCCCGCTTCCCCGGGGCCCGCATCTTCAACACCATCTGCGACGCCACCGCCTTCCGCCAGGCGGAGGTGCAGGAACTGGCCAGCCACGCCGAGGCCCTGGTGGTGGTGGGGGGGCGCAACAGCGGCAATACCCAGCGCCTGGTGGAGATCTCCCGGGCCACCGGCATCCCCACTTACCACGTGGAGACCGAGCAGGAACTGGACCTGGAGGAGATGAGCCGCTACCACACGGTGGGGGTGACCGCCGGGGCCTCCACCCCCCACTGGCTCACCGGCAACGTGGTCAGCACCTTGAAGCACGCCTGGGCCTTCCGCCCCGGCTCCTGGACCAACTACCTCTACCGGGCCTGGCGCTTCTTCCTCAAGTCCAACCTCTACGTGGCCACCGGCGCCGGCTCCCTCAGCTACGTGTCCTCGCTGCTGCAGCAGGTGGAACCCCAGTTCAAATATTTCTTCGTGGCCTTTTTCTACGTCTACGCCATGCACCTGCTGCACCACTTTACCGACAAGGCCTCCAAGCTCAACGACCCGGTGCAGACCATGTTTTACGGGCGCCACCGGATGTTTCTCCTGAGCACCGGGGCCATCTCGGCCGGCCTGGCCCTGGCCCTGGGCGCTTATCTGGGCTGGCTGCCCTTTGTCTTCATCTTCACCATGAGCGGCATCGGTCTCCTTCACAGTTTCAAGATCATCCCGGACTCGGTGGCCCGGGTCACCCTGATCACCACCCTCAAGGAGATTCCCGGCTCCAAGGCGGTGTTCACCGCGGTGGCCTGGGGGGTCCTGGCGGCCCTGATTCCGGTGGTCTGCTCCGACACCAAACCAGCGGCCTCCGGGGCCACCGCCATCGCCTTCTTTTTCGTGGCGGGGATGATCTTCATCCGCTCCGGCCTCTTTGAGATCATGGCCATGGAAGGCGACCGGGTGGTGGGCAAAGAGACCCTGGCCATCGCCCTGGGCCGGGAGCGCACCCTGAACCTGTTGTCCGGCTGCTGCCTGGCCTTTGTGGCCATGCTGCTGCTGGCCGCCGGGGCCGGGGTCATCCCCTCCCTGGGCTACCTCCTGAGTCTCTCGGGCCTCTACGCCCTGGGCTACCTCACCCTCTACCGCCGCGGCCTCATGGAAGCCGGCCTGATGCTGGAGTCCCTGGTGGAGGGCAACATGATCCTGGCCGGGATGTTGGCCTTTATCTGGGATCCCTATAATACGGTTGCCAGTTTTGGGTTTTCGATTTTTTAGAAGACTATTTTCCGTTTTCTGTTTTTGGTTTTCGGTAGCGGGTTCTGGTACCGGTTCGCGGGCAGATGAACATTTTTCTGGTGGCACAGGCTAAAGGCGGTTTTAGGTTTTCGGTAGGAGGTCCTGGTACCCGCTTGCGGGCAAAAGAACATTCTCTGGTGTCTCTGTTGGCACAGGCATCTCGCCTGTGTAGGCCACACGGCCGCCCTATCTGGTGAAGAAAGATGAGCCCAGGCCGCGGCGGACCCCTGGTAGTTGATTACCAAAAATTGAAAACCGAAAACCGTCTTTAAAAGGTGGGGCGCATTTTTTTTTGCAAATTTTTGTTGACAAAAGCTGTGGGCCATTTTAATATGGCGCTGGGAAAAAATCGAGAGATAGAAAGGAGGTGGGATAAAGGCAGGTAAAAGAGCTAGTTAGGCATTTACGGAAAGGAGAAACTGGTAACTTACTTTCGTAATCACAAGGGGGGAATGATGAAAAAAATCTTAATTTTTGCGGTAGTTTTGTCCCTACTGGTGCCCGCGGCCGCCTTTGCCGCCCTCGAATTTTCCCTGGGCGGCTATATCAAGTTGGATACCTACTGGGATTCCACGGAGAACGGCAAAAACATTAATACACCGCCGGCACGCAACAACGATCCTTTCTTTCACCATGGCAACCTGAGATTCACGGCCCAGGGTTCCCGGTTCAACTTCACCATCAAGGGCCCCGATGTCCTGGGAGCCAAGCTCACCGGCTTCATCGAAATGGACTTCGACTCAAACACCAACACCGCGACCAGTGCGTCCCAGGCTTATATACCGCGTTTGCGGCACGCCATGTTCCGGTTGAACTGGCCCGGTGAGACCGAACTGCTCTTCGGCCAGTACTGGTCCATGTTCTGCGATTGGTTCCCTGAAGTGGCGGAAGACGGACCTTTCGACGTCACCGGCGTCCCCACCTTCCGACTCGCCCAGATCCGGTTTACCCAGGGGTTCGCGTGCGACTGGAAGGTGGCCGCTCTGGTTGGGCAGGCCCAAAATGACGTCGGCATTTTTGCCGGCTCCCCTTATGATCCGGTCACTGGAAGCACCAACAACGGCGGGGAGGCGGAAACGCCCCAGATCGAGGGGCAACTCAAGTACTCCCACGACTGGTGGGGCAAGGCCGCCTTTTACGGCAATCCGATTCCCTTAACCGCTTCGGTTACCGCCGGCTGGCAGCGCAATGTCGTCCCGGCTAATGCTGCTGCTGCTACCGTTATTGGCGCGCCGATATTACCCGCACAGGCTATCTATTACCCCCATGCGTATGTCAGTCCCTGGATGATCCAGGGCTCCCTGTTCATCCCGGTCATCCCGACCCACAGCAACGACCTGGCCGGGACCGCCCATCTCCTGATCCAGCCGTGGATCGGCCGGGGCGTGGGTGCCTTTGGGATGGGCGGCGACACCACCAACGTCTTCAAGTTTAACAATAACTGGCACGGGTTTACCTCGGCTAACGCGGAATTGCTGGATCGTTTCGGCGCCATGGTCGAAGCTCAGTACTACTTCACCAACCAGTGGTTCCTGAACGCCGCCTACGGCGTCACCGCGGCGTTCAATTTCAATGAATCTAAGGCAATTGGAAATATTCCGCAGTATCTTTACAACAACGTGAACCAGATTAGGTCCATGCAGCAGGTGGACGCCACCCTGTGGTATCAGCCCGTCAAGGCCCTCAAGTTCGGGATCCAGTACTCCTACGCCCATTCCCAATACTTGTTGGATGCCTACCCCGGTGGTAACGTTCCCCAGTGGGGTCAAACGGGTTCTTTGGGACATCTCGCTGATTTAGCAGACGAACACCGGGTAGAGTTCGTCGGGTTCTTCTTCTTCTAAACCAAAAGCGGTTGACTTCCAAAAGCCCACGGGGTATTATCCCTGTGGGCTTTTTATTGACAGTTTTCGGTTTTCTGTGGGAAATCTGAATAACTAGGCGGAAATTAAGGAGAAACCGAAGGATAAGAAATCCAGGTCTTTTCGTGATCTGGAGGTTTGGAAGCTATCTAGTGAATTTGTTAAAAATATATATCGGATAACCGATAAGTTTCCAATTTCGGAACAATATGGATTGACCACCCGATTGAGGCGTTCAGCAATCTCGATCCCTTCCAACATGAGCCGAAGGGCAGGGAAGGAATTCCTTCAAGGAGTTCAGGCAATTTCTGTCCTTTGCCTTGGGTTCCCTGGCCGAAATCGAGACGCAGCTAATTATCTCCAAAGAGATCAATTATCTTGCCGATGATGAGCTAATCCCTCTGATAGGCGAACCTCGATATCATCAGGAAAATGGTCAAAGCCCTTGCCAATTGTCTAAAAAGTAAATGAAAGGACTATCCGCTTAATAATAGAAAACAGAGAATACTGATTTTACACGACGAGGACCCGCATGCACCACACAGAAAACGGAAAACAGAAAACAGAAAACTTCATAGGAGTGAATTTCTAATGTATAGGAAGTCCTTTAGCGGTCTGCTGGCGGCGATCATGTTCCTGGCCTTCGTGGCCCCCGTCTTTATGGGCTGCAGTACCACCTGGGACAAGATGAAAACTTGGGCGGGATATCCCAGTGCAGATAAAGAAGAGGAGACTGAGACCGTTCCCCCCGAGGCCAAGCAAGAGACGGTGATGATCGACGGCAAGCCTTATGTCCGCAGCAAGAACCCCTACTGGCTGACCTACCCGAATCAGCCGGAATATATCTACGTGCAGAAGGGCAGGGAAATGCACACCATGCAAGAATATCTGGTCAAATCCTTGGCCGAGGCCATCGGTAGGCAACAAGAACAGGCCGCGGGCAAGACCATTCCCCCCGATAAGCTGCAGGAACTGGTGAAGGCCGAGGTGGACCGCATCCTCCGGGAACAGGGGCTGGGCGGCTTTGTCTCCCAGGGGGGAGGAGCCAAGGCCCCGTATATGGGGCGCTCCGTGGCGGTGATCACCGACCTGGATACGCCCGCCAGTTATGACGGCCTCAACCGCACCCTGGCCATTTCGCTGGGGGAAGCCCTGGGACGGACCAAGGACATCCGGGTAGCGGACCAGGGCATGGTCAAGGAGGCCCTGGGCAAGGCCGGGATCATGGGGAAGCTGACCCTGGCGCCCAACATCAAGGCCCTGGGTGATAGCCTGGGGGTTCAGGGCATAGTGCTCACCGGCATCATACCGCCGGAGCAGGGCGCGCCGGGGGCCATGGCCCTGCAGATTTACGACACCTTCAGCGGGAGCAAGGAGCAATCCGTCGCCGGTACGGTTACCGGCGGCATGAACGCCGAGGCGGTGGCCAAGTTCGCCAGGGACAACGCCCTGCGGGTGGGCGGCGACCTTATGAACATCAGTTGGTTCGGCCGGGTCGATTTTGTCAAAGAGGGCAAGGTTTATCTCAACCTGGGCCAGAACGCCGGCCTCAAGGTGGGGGACCTCCTGAAGGTGGTGGCCCCGGGCAAGGAGGTGGTCAACCCCACCACCCACGCCACCCTGGGATACACCGCCGACGAGACCAAGGGGGAATTGAAGGTGACGGGGGTGTTGGGGAATACCGGGGCGGAGGCCACCCCGGTGAGCGGCGGCCCCTTCAATGCCAACGACCGGGTGCGGGCGAAGTGAGGGGCGCAGGGGGCAGTGAGCCGAACCTAGGGTGCGCACCGCCCAAATCATCCATTTAAGAGAAAACGTAGGGGCGACCGCTGGGCCCCTCCTGCCTAGAGTTTAACTGCGAGATAGTGTAAGCTTCTTCATGTAATTTCGTTGCTGGCTAGGGGGACCGCTGGGCCCCTCCTGCTAATTTCAAGGAATTTACAAACTTTTTCCCTCTCCCCCCTTGGGGGGAGAGGGCAGGGTGAGGGGGGTATAAAAGGCGACAGAAGCCACCCCTCACCCGGTGTCGTCCCCTCGCAGGGGAGAGGGGATTTGGTTGCATCGGTATAATATGTTGATATCGTTGAAATTGCAATGGCCTAGAGTTTAACTGCGAGATAGTGTAAGCTTCTTCATATAATTTAATTGCTGGATAGGGGCGACCCAGCGGGTCGCCCCTACGTTTCTTTGCGGGAGAAGCCGGTTCCTAGACGCTTACCGGAACTCCAAAGCGAAAACCATCAAGGCCCGATCTTCTCCATTCCCCCCATGTAAGGCCGCAGCTTTTCGGGAATAATGACGCTGCCGTCCTGTTGCTGAAAGTTTTCCAGGATGGCCACCAGGGTGCGGCCCACGGCCAGGCCGGAGCCATTCAGGGTGTGGACCAGCTCGGTGCCTTTGGCCCCGGGGCGCCGCAAGCGGATGCTAGCGCGGCGGGCCTGGTAGTCCTCAAAGTTGCTGCAGGAGGAGATCTCCCGGTAGAGCCCCTGGCCCGGCAGCCAGACCTCGAGGTCGTAGGTCTTGGCCGCGGCGAAGCCCAGGTCCCCGGTGCACAATACCACCACCCGGTAAGGGAGCCCCAGTTCCTGGAGGACCGCCTCCGCATCCCTAAGCAGGCGCTCCAGCTCCTCGTAGGAAGTTTCGGGAGTGGTGAATTTCACCAACTCCACCTTGTCAAACTGGTGCTGGCGGATCAGGCCCCGGACGTCCTTGCCATGGGAGCCCGCCTCGGAGCGGAAGCAGGGGGTATAGGCGGTGTAACGGAGGGGCAGGTTCCCGGCCGGGAGGATTTCGTCCCGGTGGATGTTGGTCACCGGCACCTCGGCGGTGGGTACCAGGAAATAGTCCCAGCCCTCCAGTTTGAAGAGGTCGTCCCGGAACTTGGGGAGTTGTCCGGTGCCCAGCATGGAGGCCTCGTTGGTCATGAAGGGGGGCAGCACCTCCAGATAGCCGTGCCGGCGGGTGTGCAGGTCCAGCATAAAGTTGATCAGGGCCCGCTCCAGAGCCGCGCCCGCGCCCTTGAGCAGGGCGAAGCGGGCGCCGGTGATCTTGGCGGCCCGTTCGAAATCGAGAATTCCCAGGGCTTCCCCGATCTCCCAATGGGGCCGGGGGGGGAAAGCGAAGGCGGGGGGCTCGCCCCAGGTCTTGACCACCGGATTATCGTCGCTGCCGGCGCCCAGGGGCACAGAGGCGTGGGGCAGGTTGGGCAAGGTCAGGAGAAAATCCCGCAGCCAGGCGTCGTGTTGCTCCGTCCTGGCCTCCAGGTCATGGATATCCTCATTGATCACCGCCACCCTGGTTCTGAGGACCTTGGCCTCCTCCTGTTCTCCCTTTTTCATCAGGCCCCCGATTTCTTGGGACAGGCTATTCCGCTGGTGCCGCAGTTCCTCTACCAGGGTCAGCAGACGGCGGCGCTCGCCCTCATGGAGGAGAAAGTCAGCCAGGGAGACCTCCAGCCCCCGGTTTTTCATGGCCTGTTCCACTTGCGGCAGATGCTCCCGGACAAATTTCAGGTCAAGCATGGTTCCCCCCATCAAAGCGAATGCCGCGATTCCCGCAGGCGCGAGGTCGAAAAGAAGGAAAAAGGAAAAAATAAAAAGTAAAAAGGAAAAAATCTGGGATATTTGTTTTTGTTTTGCCTTTTTACTTTTGCCTTTACTTACCTTGGGCCCTCAGGTTTGTCCTGTTCAGCAAATCTTTCCCTGACGCTCTCGATGAGCTTAACCAGGCCGTTGGCGTTTTGGCGCTGGATGAAATAGAGGATATCGGCCACCGCATCTTCCAGGGCCCGCAGGGCCGCCCGGTTGGCGGGGTTCTGCAGCTGGATGCAGGCATACAGCTTGGCGTCCTGGCTGAAGAGGCGCCGGGCCAGGTGGTGCAGGGTGGAAAAGGTGGGCGTGGCGAAATCCTCCAGGTCCTGGGGGGCCACCCCCAGTTCCCGGATAGCCATCTCCAGGGCGATGAGGCTGAAGTGGGCCAGGCCCTGGACCACGGACATGAGGCGGTCGTGCTCCTTGGCGGTGGTGATCTTCACCCGGGCCCCGGCGTTGGTAAGGAGGTCACTGAGCCAGTTGAACCAGCGCTCCCCCCGGCCGTGGCAGAGGACCACGGTTTGGCCGGCGATGCCCTTGGCGCCGGGGCCGAAGAGGGGGTGGGTTCCCACCACCTCCCCCGGGAAGTGGGCCAGCATGGCGCTCATGGGGCCCTGCTTCACCGAAGTCAGGTCCATCAAGGCGGCCTGGGGCTGGAGATGGGGGGCCAGGGCCCGAACGGTCTTTGCTACCTCGGGAATAGGCACGGAAAGCATCACCACGTCGGACAAATGGGCCACTTCCTGGGAAGTCTGCTCCGTATCCAGGTCCGCCACCAGCACTTCCAGGCCCTGGGAGGCGAAGAAGCGCTGGAACCAGCGGCCCATCTGGCCGCGGCCGCCGATCAGACCGATCTTTACGGGCATGAGATGGCCCTCTGGCGCAGCAGGAAATCCGCCAGGGTAAGGCGCACCATGGCCAGGATCACCGGGACGATGCGGGGAATGGCGCTGATATCGTGGCGGCCGCCCACCGAGATGGTGCGGGGGCGGCCCTCCAGGTCGACGGTCTGCTGCTTCCGGGCGATGGAGGAAATGGGTTTGACCGCGGCGGTGACCACCAGGTCGTCACCGGTGCTGATGCCTGCCAGGATGCCGCCGGCGTGGTTGGAGGCGAAGCCTCCGGGGATTAGGGGATCGTTGTGCTCCGAGCCCAACATGCGGGCCGCCCCAAAGCCGGCGCCGATCTCCACCCCTTTCACCGCGCCCACGGACATCACTGCCTGGGCCAGGATGGCGTCCAGCTTGTCAAAGACCGGCTCGCCCAGGCCAGGGGGACAGCCCCGCACCCGCACCTGCACCAGGCCGCCCAGGGAGTCTCCCCGGGCCTTGACTTCCTGCACCCGGGCAGCCATGGCCGGCACCACCTCCAGGTCCGGGCAAAAGAAGGGATTGTCCCAGATGCTGGCCTCGTCTAGCTTTTCGGCCCGGATGCCCCCCAGTTCCAGGGTATAGGCAAGCACCCGGACGTGGTCCCGATCCAGAACCTTCTGGGCCACCGCAGCCGCGGCTACCCGGGCCACGGTTTCCCGGGCTGAGGCCCGGCCGCCGCCCCGGTGGTCCCGAATGCCGTATTTAGCCTGAAAGGTGAAGTCGCCGTGCCCGGGGCGGAAGACGTCCCGCAGGGCGTCGTAGTCCTGGCTCTTAACGTCCCGGTTGTAAACGATGAGGCTGATGGGGGTACCGGTGGTGCGGCCCTCAAAGACGCCGGAGAGGATTTCCACTGCATCGGGCTCTTGCCGCGAGGTGGCGTGGGCCTGAACCCCCGGACGGCGACGCTCCAACTCCAGTTGCACATCTCCGGGGCTCAAAGGCAGCCGGGGCGGACAGCCGTCTATGACCGCGCCCAGGGCCGGGCCGTGGGACTCGCCCCAGGTGGTGACCCGAAATACCTGGCCAAAGGTGTTACCCGCCATGGCGTTGAACTCCGAGAGGACGGGTGGCAGCGAGGATCAGATCGGCAATCTGGGAGATGCCGAGGCCGCCGGTGTCGATTTCCAGGTCCGCGGCCTTCCGGTAGAGAGATTGCCGTTCAGCGAGCACTCGTTCCACCTCCGCCAGATAGTTATCCGTGGTGAGGCTGGGACGATTCGACACCTGGGTCTGGTCCTGCGCCAGGCGCTCCCTGATGGTTTCAGGATCGGCCTTAAGCCAGACCAGGACCCCATTTTCTTTTAATTTCCCCACGTTTTCCGGATCCAGAATCACGCCGCCGCCGGTGGCCAGCACCTGGCCCCGGCGCCGGTGGTAGCGGGCCACCAGCGCCTTCTCCCGGCGCCGGAACTCGTCCCATCCGCCCTGGGCCACGATTTCGGCCACTGATTGGCCGGCTTCGGCCACCAGCACCCGGTCCAGGTCCACGAAGGGACGCTTCAGGACCCGGGCCAGTTTGGCGCCCACCGAGGTCTTCCCGGTGGCCCGGTAACCGATGAGGACCAGGTTGCGGTCCGGGCGCTGATTGCTGGCATTATCCATTAAACACCCAGGTCTGATCCTGGAAAATCAGGAAGACTAGCGCAAAAATCCCAATATTGGCAATCGGTTGGCCTAAGTTTACCAAAAACCTCCCGAAAAGAAAAGATGAGGAAGAATTAACAGGGCCAGGGGAAAGACGCCCGCGGCTACCGGCATTGCCGCGCCAGGCATCACAACTTGCCCCAGAGGATCAGCCCGCCGATAACGATGAAGGTCGTACCGGCAAATTTTTTCAGAAAGCCATCGGGGAGCAGATGGGACAGGGTGCTGCCAATAGTTACTGTCAGGAGAATGGCCACGCAGAGGGCGGCGCACGCTCCCGCCAGCACCGACAGGGGCATCCGGGTGTCGGCAGTCATGGTCAGGGCTACCAGCTGTGTCTTATCCCCCATTTCCGCCAGGAAAATGGCTCCGAAGGTTACCCAAAAAACCTTCCAATTCATGTAATCTTCACCTCAATTTTGAGCGGTAATTGTCAGAAATCGGGCATGATGGCTTCCGATTTTTCCGGCAAGGCGCAAACCGCCTTCAAGGCAGGCGGAAACTGGCCCCTTCCCGGGCGGCGTCGAGATAGTAAAGGTTGGTACTTTTAGCCGCCAGTTTCCGGGCCTGGGCGATGATCTTTTTCACTTCGGCGTCGCTGCGGCCGGGATCGTGGTGGGTCAGGATCAGGCTGCGGGCTCCCGCCATTTGGGCCAGGGTCACCGCCTCCGCGTAGGTGGAGTGGCCCCAGCCCAAGTGCTCCGACAGATCGGCAGGCAGGAATTGGGCGTCATGGATCAACAGGTCGCAGTCCCGGGCGAATTCCGCAAATTCCGGCAGCCTCCGGCCCTGGTCGGCCCCCAGCTCGTTGTCGGTGATGAAGACCATGGAGTGGTCTCCCTCCCGGAAGCGGAAGCCGAAGCCCCCCTGGGGATGGTTGGTGGGAATGGCGTCAATGCGGACCCCGTCCACTTCCAGGGGCCCATGGGCCAGGCGGTTGAGAAAGTCGATGCGGGCCTTAAGATGTTCGAAGGCCACAGGGAAAAAGCCGTCCCCCAAGTGGCTGTCGAAGACCCGGGTCATGGCCTGAAAGGCCGGCGGCCAACCGTCCACCAGGATCTCGGTGGTTTCCTGGTAAATGGGAAGAAAGAAGGGGATGCCCAGGAGGTGGTCCCAATGGCCATGGGTGAGGAGCAAGTGGATTTTGACGGGAGCGGCGTCCTCCAGCAAATGTTTCCCCAGGAGGCGCAGGCCGGTGCCGCCGTCGATGATGAGGCGTTTGCCGCGGTTCAGCAAGACTTCCACGCAGGTGGTGTTGCCCCCGAACTCGAGGGTATAAGCCCCGGGGGCAGGAATTGAGCCCCGGGTCCCCCAAAACTTGATCTCCATCGCCTCAACTCCTCTCAGGAATGATGCCGCACCTTATAATTAATCCAGCCGTTAGGGACGTTAGCCTTCCAGACATTAAAGACCATTGCCGTATTGGGGTCAACTTAATGATGAAATCTCCCATTTTCGGGAGCACCGGCGTTTTGCCTGTAGCAGTTGTAAGGTGGGCACGGCCCACCATTTTCCTTATCTCCATCTCCCCCAACGGGGGGCGGGATGAGGTGGAAATCCAGAGCCTCGCCGCCCATAACTTAATACTCTGCCCTACTCTCCCCTCAAATCATCGTGGGGCGGGCGTCCCGCCCCACGCTTTTCAGAGAATTTGGTTGTTCTCAACAGCCTGTTAATCCCCCAGCACAACGGGAAGCCGCTCCATTTCCAGGAATGCGGCCACCAGGCCGAAGCAGCCGGTGAGCATCATATCTCCCAGGGGAGCCGCGAAGACCCCGGGCCAGCCCCGGGCCAGGCGTCGCCGGGGTCCGGTGACGATGGTAAAGGTAAAGGGAGAGGCCGGCGGATAACCGGGGGCATAGGCGCAGCCGTGTCCCTGGTCGGCGAAGACCTCGTCGTTGGTTAGCTCTCCGGACTGAAAGCGGCCCAACTGGGCAAACAGTTTGCTCTGATCCAAAAGACCGGTGTGGTGCTCATAGATGCCCCAGAGGCGGTCTTCCCGGACCAGGGCTGCAAAGGTGTGGGCATTGCCCAGGTTGACCACCATCAGGCCAGAGTCCAGGTGTTGCTGGGTCTGGGGGTCCAGCAGCGCTCCCCGTAGTCCGGCAGTGCAGGTGTCCATGAGCAGCACCCCTGGCAGGGTTTCGGCCACGGCCTGCATCCGGGTGAAGAAGTCGGGAGGCTGGCGGCTGGCCAGGTCCCGCAAGACTCCGCCCCGGGAGAGCATCTCTTCCCAATAGCGGAAGCGGAAACGGCGATTGCTCCCCTGGGGATAAAAACCGTGGTCCTGCACCGCCACCGCAAAGTGGCGGGGGAAAGGGACCTCAAAGGCCGCCAGCAGCCGGCCCAAACCTTCCGGGTCCACATCGCCCAGGGTTAGGGGAGTGGCCTCCGGGGGCGGGGTTTCGGTGAGGGCCACCCCCCAGGCCGCTACTTGCTCCAGGCGGTCGCTCAGGGTGAGGGCGGCCTGGGGGGTAGCAGAGACCGGCAGGCCCCGGGCCAGATGGCGCCGCACCGCCTGGCTGACCGCGCCGCCGCCCATCAGCCGGCCTTGCAAAAAGATGGGCCGTCCCTCATCGCCCAGGCGGCCGATGCGGCGGGCCAGGATTTGGGTGGGGGCCGGCAGCACCAGCTTCACCGCGTTTTCCACCGCCTGGCCCGGCTCCCAGATAAACAGGTCCTGGGTGCCGCCCCCTATATCCAGGGCCATGATGGGACCGCGGCGCGGATGATTAGTAGTCATGCGAGTAACGAAAGGTCAGCCGGTTTCCGGCGGCGTTCCGGACGCTTTGAATTTCCAAAGGAAATAGGCAGCCAGCCCCAGTATTCCGGCCAGCACCAGATAATCCAGGATGTGGGTGTAATGCTGGATGAGGCGCCAGTTTTCCTTGAGGCGCACCCCCAGGTAGGTCAGGAGGCCGTTGTACAAAGTGGCTCCCGCTGCGGTATACAGGATAAAGGGCGCCAAGGACATACGGGCCAGCCCCGCCGGGATGGAGATCAAGTGGCGCACCACCGGGAGGAAGCGGGACAGGAAAATCGTCTTGCCGCCGTGGCGCCGGAAAAACCTGTTGGTCCACTCCAGGTGGTGCGGATTGAGGAACAGGTAGCGGCCGTAACGGAGCACCAGCGGCTCCCCCAGCGTTCCCATGCCGTAGGATAGCAGCGAGCCGCAAATGGACCCCAGACTGCTGGCCACCATTACCGCCAGGAAATCCAATTGGCCGCTGAAGATTAAGAAGCCGGCAAAGGGCATGACCAGCTCGTTGGGAACCGGGGCGATCATGCTCCCCAGGGCCATCAGCACGAAGATGCCCGGGTAGCTGCACTGGCTGATGAACAGAGTGTTAGCGTAACAGAGAGATTCGGTAAGTCCCATGCGGCGTCAACTTTCTCTTAATTCGCCATATTGCAGTTGCCGCTCCACCCGGGACTGCAGTTCCTGGAGACCGGGGCTCAGAGCCACCGGATAAAGGGATGGGTCCCGCAGGGCTTTATAGGGCTCGGGCAGTAAGGCAAACTGGCTCAGAAAATATTCCCGGCTGTCGTTCAGGGACGGCAAGGGCCTGATGATCCGGCCCCGGCCCATCACCGGGCGCAGCAGGGGGACTGCCCCGGTCACTTCTTCCTGCCGCAACGCAATGACATCCCGGCACATCCGGCCCTGGCCGTTATAATGGCGGTAGGCCTGCTTTTTATCCACCAAAGTAACCTTGCCGGTGGAGAGTTTCATTACCGGCCGGCCGCCATATTTAACCAGTTTATAAGCGATGTCGAAGTAGGGGGCGTCGGCGGACACCCCCATCTTGGTGCCCACTGCGAAGCTGTCGATCTGGGCGCCCGCGGCCAGCACCTGGGCGATCTTGTATTCGTCGAAGCCGCCGCTGGCCAGGATACGGACCTCGGGTGCGCCGCCGTCGTCCAGGAGGCGGCGCACTTCCCGGCTGATGGCGGCCATGTCGCCGCTGTCCAGACGGACGGATTGCAGGCGCTCGCCCCGGGCCTCCATCTCTCTGGCCACCTGGAGGGCATTCCTGGCGCCGGCCAGGTTGTCGTAGGTGTCGATGAGCAGGGTGGTGACCCGGGGAAAGAGCCGGGAGAAGACCCGGAAGGCCTCGATCTCCCGGGGAAAGATGGTGATGTAAGAGTGGGCCATGGTGCCGAAGATGGGAAGGCCGTAAATTTTTCCCGCCAGGACGTTGCTGGTCCCCAAAAACCCGGCCAGATAAGAGGCCCGGGCCACCTTCAGGCCGGCGTCCGCCCCCTGGGTGCGCCGCAGGGAAAAATCGATGAGGGGCCGTCCCTGGGCGGCATGGAGGCAGCGGCTGGCCTTGGTGGCGATCAGGCTCTGCAGGCTGACGGCGTTGATGATAAAGGTCTCCGCCAACTGGGCCTCCAGGATGGGGGCGCTCACCTCCAGGATGGGCTCGTCTTTGAAAAAGAGGCTCCCCTCGGGAAGGGCGTAAACCTCGCCGGTGAATCTAACCTGCCCCAGGTAATCGAGAAAGGAGGTCTTAAAGAGGCCGGTGCTCTCCAGATAAGCCAGGTCTTCCCCAGTGAACCTCATGGTTTCCAGGTAGTGGAGGGCCTCGGCCAGGCCGGCGGCGACAAAGTAGCCGCGGGCGCTGGGATACTTGCGGATGAACAGGCTGAAAGTGGCCTCCTCCGCCATTCCCTGGTCGAAATAGCAGGCCGCCATGGTCAACTGGTAGAGATCAGTCAACAGGGCCGGGGACTGCTCCATGCCGATTCTCCGGGCAAAAACGATCCGCCCCTACTCCTCCCTCAAAATCAACAATTCATTATACCTAAAGGAAGATATCTCTAAAAGAGTTACCTTGCGGTTTTCCCTTGAAATGCGCCTGGTTAAGAGGATAAATATAATTATCTTCTTCATGAGGTTTGACTATGAGCCAGTGCGAACTCTACGATCTGATTATCGTGGGAGGAGGCCCGGGCGGTCTCAGCGCCGGGATCTATGCCATGCGGGCGGCCCTGAAGACGGTTCTCATCGAAAAGGGGCTTCCAGGCGGCCAGATGAACCTTACCGAGTCGGTGGAGAATTACCCCGGTTTTGAGAAGATCAGCGGCTTCGACCTGTCCCAGAAGTTCTTGCAGCATGCCCAGGGCTACGGCCTGGAGGTGAGGCAGCAGGAGGTGGCGGAGGTGGAACCGGGGCTGGAGTTCCATTCGGTGCGGCTGGCCAACGGCGACCTTCTCAACGGCCACGCGGTGATCCTGGCCACCGGCGGCAGTCCCCGCAAGCTGAATATCCCGGGGGAATCGGAATACTACGGACGGGGGGTTTCCTATTGCGCCACCTGCGACGGCTTTTTCTTCCGGGGCAAGAATGTGGTTGTGGTGGGCGGCGGTGATACCGCCCTGGAGGAAGCCATTTATCTGGCCAGGATAACCCGGCTGGTGCACCTGGTCCATCGCCGGGACGCCTTGCGCGGCGGCCGCATCTTGCAGCAGCGGGTCATGGCGGAGGCCAACATTGAAATCCTCTGGAACACCGTCGCCACGGAAATCCTGGCCAATGACCAGGGGGTGCAGGGCGTCACCTTGCAAGACAAACAGACCGGGGTTTTAAGGGAGCTACCGGTGGACGGCGTCTTCATCTTCATCGGCTTCATTCCCAATAACCAGCTGGTGCCCGAGGGCATCCGCATGAATCACGACGGTTACGTGATGACCGATGAGAAGTGCGAAACTAACCTCGCGGGAATCTTTGTCATTGGCGACCTCAGGCAAAAGTACGCCAGGCAGATCGTCACGGCCGCGGCGGAAGGCTGCACTGCAGCCCTGGCCGCGGCCCTCTGCGTGGAAATGAAAAAGAGCGGCCAGGCCTGTCTTCAACAAAAATAGCGGTCAGCTATCAGCAGTCAGCTAAAGCAAAACCGAAAACCGAAAACCCAAAAGCTGACCGCGGTCCGCTAATCGGCTGACGGCTAAGAAAATCGCCCCTACCCTGCCCTAACCCCGGGAGAAGACGTCCGCCTCCAGGTCGAGGCGGACCCCGGCTGCCAGCAGATGGTAACCCAGGGCCGCCACCATGGCGGCATTGTCGCCGCACAAGTGGAGGGGAGGCAGGAACAGCCCGGCGCCGCTTGCTGCGGCCCGCTCCTTAAGAACCTGGCGCAGGCGGCCATTGGCCGCCACGCCGCCACAGACCAGCAGGCGGTCGCTGCCGGTCTGGGAATTTTTTGTTAGTGCCAGCCAGGCCCGGCTCACCAGGGCCTCCACCACCGCTTCCTGGAAGCCGGCGGCCAGGTCGGCCCGGGCCTGGGGGTCGGTAAGAATCTCCGGGTGTCTTTTGAGGGTAAGGGCCACCGCGGTCTTCAGGCCGCTGAAGCTGAAGGTCAGGGGCTCCTCCAAGATGCGGGGCCGGGGCAGGGGGAAGGTGGCGGCGCGGCCCACGGCCGCCAATTTTTCGATCCTGGGGCCGCCGGGATAGCCCAGGCGCAGGAGCCTGGCCACCTTGTCAAAGGCCTCCCCGGCGGCGTCATCCCGGCTTCTACCCAGGAGTTTCATTTCCAGAAAGCCGTTTACCCGGTAGAGATTGGTGTGGCCGCCGGAAACCACCAGGGCCACCAGGGGGAAGGACGGCGGCTTCCCGGTCAGAAAGGCCGCCAGGATATGGGCCTGGAGGTGGTGGACCCCGGCCAGCGGCAAGCGGTGCAGGAAGGCCAGGGTCTTGGCCACGGCCATCCCGATGACCAGGGCGCCGATGAGCCCGGGCCCCTGAGTCACGGCCAGGCCGTCCAGCTCTTTAAGGGTCACTCCGGCCTGGTCCAGGGCCGCCTGAATCACCGGCAGGATGTTCTCCAGGTGCCGCCGGGCCGCCAGCTCCGGCACCACCCCCCCGTAGGCGGCGTGCAACTCGAACTGGGTGGCCACCACCGAGGAGAGGATACGCCGGCCGTCCGCCACCACCGCGGCCGCGGTCTCATCGCAGGAAGTCTCGATGCCCAAGATAAGCATTTTTTTCAGTGGCGTGCCGCGGCACTATCCGTGCTTTCTGAGATGATTAGGTGAGGCCTGAGGTTCTCCAGTTTTTTCAGGCCGATGCCGGAAACTTGCAGCAGGTCGTCGATCGTCCTGAAAGGGCCGTGGGCGGTGCGATAGGTGACGATGGTTTGGGCCAGGGCCGGACCGATCCCGGGGAGGGCCTCAAGATCGGCGGCACTGGCGGTGTTCAGCTCCAGGGGCAGGCCCAGGGTGAGGAGTTGGGCGCTGGCCATGCGCCCCAGCTGGTAATGCCGATCCGGGCTGATCGTAACCAGGCTGCCCGAGGTGATTTTGCCTATTTTGTCAGTCTGGTCAGGATCAGGGGCGGGCGGGGCCATCCCCGGGCCGCCGCCCTGACGCCAGACCTCCGCCAGGCTCGGAGAGTGGTCGAAGGAATAGACCCCTGGCGCGGCCACCGCGCCGCGCACTTCCACAAACACCGGGTTGAGGTCTGGTCCCAGGGGCGGGGGAGGTGAGGGACCCAAACCGAAATTGGCCCGCCAGGCCCATAATAGTAAAAGGCCCGCCCCCAGCAGCAAAATGACTCCCAGTTGCGACCGGCTGAAGTAGGGGAGGTTTTTCATAAGTTACAAGGTCACGCTTTTAGGAAAGAATATATATGGCTGCCGGCAGGGAGGGGCGCCCCATGCCTAACACGGAAAACCGAAGCGGTGGTTTGGCGTTTCTAAGCGAAAAGCGAAAACTCAAAAAGAGCGGGCCCGGAGGCCCACCCCACCGGAAGATCAGGACCAAGGCCGGTTAGCGGGCCTGCGCCTCGTCCTTGAAGAGCTTGTAGTTGATGCCATCCACCAGGGCGGCCCAGGAGGCCTCGATGATGTCATGGGAAACCCCAACGGTGCCCCAGCGGTCGTGGGCGTCCCGGGACTCGATGAGGACCCGCACCTTGGCGTCGGTGCTGCCGGAGCCCGGCAGGACCCGTACCTTGTAGTCATCCAGGCGCATCTCGGCCAGCCGCGGGTAGAAGCGGAGCAAGGCCTTGAGCAAGGCCTTGAACAGGGCGTTCACCGGGCCGTTGCCCATGGCCGCGGTGTGTACCTCGTGGAGGCCGACCCGCACCCGGATGGTGGCTTCCGGCACCGGCACATCCTCTTCCCCCACCTTCTGGTCCACCACCCGGTAGCTCAGGAGGCGAAAGTACTCCCGATATTGGCCCAGGGCGGCCCGGAGCAGCATCTCCAGGGAGGCCTCGGCGCTTTCGAACTGGTAGCCTTCGGCTTCCAGGTCCTTGACCCGCTCCAGGATGGTTTGCAGGGCTTCGGTGCTCTTGGGCGGTATCTTCAGGTCCATCTCCTGGATCTTCTCCAGGGCGAATTGCACGTCCCGGTCATGGGCCGCCGGCTCCAATCCCAGCTCCTTGGCTTTGAGGAAGATGCTGCTCTTGCCGGAGAGGTCAGAGACCGGAATTTGCCGGACGTTGCCGACCAGCTCGGGCGAGAGGTGCTCGTAGGCCCGGGGGTTGCGCTTCACCGCGGCGGCATGCATCCCGCCCTTGTGGGCAAAGGCGCTGACGCCCACGTAAGGCTGGTAACGATTGGGATGGACATTGGCCAGCTCGTAGACGAAGCGGGAGACCTCCGTCAATCGCTTGAGATTCGCATCGCTGAGGCAATCAATCCCCATCTTCAGCTTCAATGCCGGGATGATGGAGCAGAGATTGGCGTTGCCGCAGCGCTCCCCAAAGCCGTTGATGGTCCCCTGCACCTGGTGGCAGCCCAGTTCGACCGCGGCCAGGCTGTTGGCCACCGCCAGCTCCGAGTCGTTGTGGGCGTGGATGCCTAAAGGAACCCGGCGGAACTTCTTCTGTACCGCCTTGATGATGCCGGCCAATTCGGAGGTTAGGGTGCCGCCGTTGGTGTCGCACAGCACCAGACACTGGGCCCCGCCGGCCACCGCGGCCTCCAGGCTCTTGAGGGCGTATTCCCGGTCGTCCTTGAAGCCGTCGAAAAAGTGCTCGGCGTCATAAAACAGCTCCGCCACCCGGGGCCTGACATAGCTCAGGGAATGGCGGATGAGTTCCAGGTTGCGCTCCGGGGTGGTCTGCAGGATCTCCTTCACCTGGAAGAGGGAGGATTTCCCGAAGATGGTGACCACCTGGGCCCGGCTGAGTAACAGTTCCTGGAAGACCGGGTCCGACTCCGGAGGCCGGTCCTTATGATGGGTGCTGCCAAAGGCGGCGATGCGGCTGCCGTTGAGCTCGCCGTATTGGCGAATTTCCTCAAAAAAATCGCGATCCTTGGGATTGGAGCCCGGCCAGCCGCCCTCGATATAATGGACCCCGAACTGCGCCAGCTTCCTGGCGATGCGGATCTTGTCGGCCAGGGACAGGGAGAAATATTCCGCCTGAGTGCCGTCCCTCAGGGTGGTGTCGTAGATCTTTACCTGGCGCATAGCAGGCCCTCTTGAGATTCAAAGTTCAAAGTTCAAAGTTCGTCGCTTCGGAACCTGAACCCAACCTTGAACTCTAACGTTTCGGCGGCGGCTGATCCAGGTCGAAGGCATCGTGGAGGACCCGCACCGCCAGTTCGCCGTACTTGTCCTCGATGACGCAAGAGATCTTGATCTCCGAGGTGCTGATCATCAGGATGTTGATGTTTTCCCCGGACAGGGCCTCAAACATCCGGACTGCCACCCCGGCATTGTTCTTCATGCCCACGCCCACGATGGAGATCTTGGCGATATTCTTATCACCCACCACCTGCTGGGCGCCGACCTCGGCGGCCACCGGCCGGATCAGCTCCATGGTCTTCTTCAAGTCATCCTGGGGCACGGTGAAGGTTAGATCAGTGTAGCCCTCGATGCTGGTGTTCTGGATGATCATATCCACCACGATGTTGGCGTCGGCAACCGGCCGGAAGAGGCGTACCGCAATGCCGGGGCGGTCGGGGACCCGGGTGATGGTGACCCGGGCGTCGTTTCTACTCAAAGCCACGCCGGATACCGGCACAATTTCCATTTCTTCATCCTCCACGGTCACCAGGGTGCCCGGCGCCTTGGTAAAGCTGCTGCGCACCACCAGGGGTACGCCGTACCGCCTGGCAAAACCCACGGAGCGGATCTCCAGGACCTTGGCGCCCAGGGAAGCCATCTCCAGCATCTCGTCATAAGTGATCCGCTCCAGCTTCCGGGCCGTGGGGCAGATGCGGGGATCGGCGGTGTAAACCCCATCCACATCAGTGTAAATTTCACAGCAGTCGGCTTTCAGGGCCGCGGCCATGGCCACCGCGGTGGTGTCGGAGCCTCCCCTTCCTAAGGTGGTGATGTTGCCCACTTCATCCACCCCCTGGAAGCCGGCCACGGTGACTACCCGGTTCTTCTTCAATTCTTCTTTGATGCGGGCCGTGTCGATCCCCAGGATGCGAGCCCGGCCATAGGCCCGGTCGGTGTAGATGCGGGCCTGGTGGCTCAACAGCGAGGTGGCCGGCACTCCCTGGGAATGCAGGAAGATGCTGAATAGGGAGACGGTAACCTGCTCGCCGGTGGCCAATAGGACGTCCAGTTCCCGGGGGTCGGGGTCTTCCGCCAGCTCTTTGCCCAATGCGATGAGGCGGTCGGTTTCGCCAGCCATGGCGCTCAGGACCACCACCATTTTATGGCCGTCCCGCCAGGCCTGGATCACCCGGTTGGCCACGTTGGCGATGCGATCCGGGTTGGCCACCGAAGTACCGCCATATTTTTGTACGATCAGAGCCACTGCCGAAGCTCCTGAATTATTAAACTATTTATTATATCCAAATTTTGAGAAAAAGGAAAGCGCCAGTCTGGCGGACCAGCCCCAATGTTTCTTTGACCTCATATCTACCGGCAGCTCAAGATACCCGTGAATTTTTCCATTGACGCTGGGGGAAAATTTATGGTATTAATGAAAAAAATCACAAGAAGGAGGCCAGATAAATGGCTGCTAAATTGATCAAAGGGGCAGAGGTGGCCGCCCAGATCCGCGAGGAATTAAAGAAGGAAGTGGACGAACTGAAGGCCAAACACCACGTCACCCCCGGCCTGGTCACCATCCTGGTGGGGGAAGATCCCGGCTCCGTCAGCTATGTCACCGCCAAGCAGAAGACCTCCCATGAATTGGGCTTCTATTCCATTCAGGACAATCAGTCCGCCGACATCACCGAGGCGGCCCTCCTGGCCCTGATCGACAAATACAACAAGGACCCCAAGATCCACGGCATCCTGGTCCAGTTGCCCCTGCCCAAACACATTGATTCCAACAAGGTGCTCTACGCCATCGATCCCAACAAGGACGTGGACGCCTTCCATCCGGTGAACGTGGGCCGGATTCTGATCGGCAACTATGCCTTTCTTCCCTGCACCCCGGGGGGCTGCCAGGAGCTCATCAACCGCACCTACGGCGACCCCAAGGGCAAGGAAGTGGTGGTGCTGGGCCGCTCCAATATCGTAGGCAAACCCATGGTGGCCATCTTGATCCAGAAGCGCCTCGGGGCCAACGCCACCGTGACCTGCGTCCACACCGGCACCCCCAAGGATAAGATCATTGAGCACTGCCGCCGGGCCGATATCCTCGTCGTGGCCGCCGGGGTGCCCAGGTATGTCCAGGGAGACTGGGTAAAAGAAGGGGCCTGCGTCATCGACGTGGGCGTCAACCGCATCGGCGTCAGCGAAAAGACCGGCAAGGCCATCCTGGCCGGCGACGTGGACTTCGATGCGGTCTCGCAGAAGGCCTCCTACATCACCCCGGTACCGGGCGGCGTCGGCCCCATGACCATCACCATGCTCATGAAGAATACCGTCATGGCCGCTAAAATGGCCGCGGGCCTGCTGAAGACCTGAGTTGGATGAATTTTGGGGGAGGGGGCAAAGGGCAAAAGCCCTTTCCCCCTCCCCCCACAATCATCTTTCCTAATGCGAAAAGGCGATCTCCGGATAGACCTCTTCCGGGTTAAAGACCTTGGGGTCGGCGATTTCCCAACCGTGCTGGCCCAGGCGGCGGTAGAAGCAGGACTGGTAGCCTAGCTCGCAGGCGCCGCCGGCGGGGCGCACCCGGATGAGCAGTTGGTCGCTCTGACAGTTGAGGCGAATCTCCAACACCTCCTGGAAGTGCCCCGAGGCCTCCCCCTTGGCCACCACCTTGCGCCTTTGGGGATGGTAATAATGGAGACGGCCGGTGGCGGCCACCAGCTCCAGGGCCTCCCGGTTCAATTCCACCAGCATCAGCACCGCGCCCGAATCGGCCTCCTGGATGACTGCGGGCAGGGCGCGGCCGTGGGGCAGGGGGAGTAACGAAGGCAAGTGCCGCCATTTCTGGAAATTTTGGTTCAAAGGGTCCTCCTAACTGTCCTTGTCCTTGCGGTCCAGTTTTTTCTAACATAACTGCTCTCATATCGGTCCTTTTTTGCCGGTGGTGCGTTTTGGTCCAGAAAAAGCCTTGACATATTTGGCAGGTGGATGGTATCTATGGCACAGGGAAAGTGAAAAAGAGCACATATAAATAAGCCGAACAGGGGAGGAGCCAAAAAATGGCAAGACTCGGTTACATTGAATTTTACTACAGCAAAAAACATAAACCGGCCGATAAATATAAATGCGATAACGCCAATGTGCTCAACCTGCTGAAGAGCCTTGAGTCCAAGGGGGTGGAAACGGCGGCCATTGACCTGGGCGACAATCCCGATCCCTTCCGGCAATACCATAAGGCATCCAGTGGCCCCGCCTCCGAGTATCGCCCCATCTTTGGTGAGGTGCGCGGTTCGGATTATAAGGAATACTTCGGCAAAACCATCCCGGCCCTCTGTTGCTATCTCAAGAAAGGCGAACGGGCCCCGTTGGAGGTATTTCCCCGCATGGACCATAAACTGGGGCGGGTCTATCTCATTGAGGAATTTCTGGAGAATTATATCTGCGAGCTGGAAGCCGGGCCGGAATGCGAGGAAGCCCGCTAGTCCGCTAGTCCGCTAATTATTGCCTCCAGGCCCCACCCGGGGACGGGTGGGGCCTATTTTGTCTTTTTTGTCAGTTGGACAGCCGCGATTGCTCAACGGGCCCCGGAATCTGAAGGGCTCTGCAGTAATTCCCTCAGGGTCTTTTCGTAAACTTCATAGGCGGGGTGGCCAAACAGGACGAAGCGGACCAGCTTGACCTCCGCATGTTGGTCCAGATAAGCCAGCACCGCTTGCAAGGCGATGCGGGCGGCCGCGGCCGGGGGATAGCCGTAGGCGCCGGTGGAAATGGAAGGGAAGGCCACGGAGGTGATGCCTTGGCCGGAGGCCAACTTCAGGCTCTCCCGGTAGCAGGAAGCCAGTAATTCGGCCTCCCGCCTCCCCCCGTCCTTATAGACCGGACCCGCCGTATGGATGATGTATCGGGCCTTGAGGTTGCCGCCGCGGGTGAGGCGGGCCTCACCCACGGGGCAGCCCCCCAAGCGGCGGCACTCTTCCAGGATAACGGGACCGCCGGCCCGGTGAATGGCGCCGTCCACCCCACCGCCGCCCAACAGCGAGGGATTGGCGGCATTGACGATGGCCTCGGTATCTTGCCGGGTGATATCCCCCTCCAGCAATTCCAGGCGCGACTCGCCGATCTTCACTTCCATGGGAGCCTCTCCCTTGAAAAGTTGTGAAGAATTGGTGGCACAGGCGTCCCTCGAAAAAAATCTGTGCGGACTGAGTGGCGGGCGAGACGCCCGCCCCACCAATCTTCTCATAATTTATGGGTGGGCCAAAGACCTATGAACGGCTGTTCCGAAAAGTTGCAAATTTTTCATCGTTTCGGGTGAGTTCCCGCGCCGCCGGGGGCGGCGGCGCTACATTTTCATGATTTACGGGGAGCCAAGGGCTCATGAGCAACTGTTCCCGGCCGCTGATGGTCCCAGGGGATAAGTGGAGCGGGCCTCACCCCGCCCCTGCAGGACTCGCCCCCGGACCATGGCGGGTTGAGGGGATACCCCTTTCAAAAAAATACCCAAAAACCCCGGGAGGCGCCCGGCTATTTGCTGATCAAGCGGTAATGGTCCGCCTGTTTGGTCCAGCTGCTGGTGGGAAATTTAGCGGTCAGCTCGTCGTAGGCTTCCCGCAAAATTTTGGGGTCGTGGCTCATCTTGTATTTGGCCACCCCCAGGAAAAACAGGGCCTCCGCGGCCGTCTCCATATCGGGGTGACAGGAGATGACCTCCTCAAAAAGGGCGCGGGCCTCGGCAAACTGGTCAGTATCCAGGGCCCACCTGCCTTTGGCCGTCATCAAGGTGGGGATCAGGTCTTCCGGGGCGAAAAACCCCACGCCCCGGTAGTGCTCCCGCCCCTCCGCGTCCAGCACCAGCAGGGTGGGAGTCCAGCTCACCGAAAACCTCTGCATCATGGCGGTGTTGGAGGTTTCGATCTTTACCGGGACAAAGTTCAAGGAAACAAACTTGGCCACCTTCTCGCTGGGGTACGTAACCGCACCCATCTGTTGGCAGCCCAGTCACTTGGGGTTAAAAAAATCCAGGAAAATGGGCTTATTGATCTTGCGTGCGGTTTCCTGGCCCTTGGCCAAATCGTCCAGCCAGCAGATCTCCAACGCCATCTGTGCCTCCTTTTACCAAGGCCGCCCCGCGCCCTGGGGGCGTCCGGGCATCCTCCCGGGGGCGTCCCGGGATTGCAGCGCCATGGCCGGAAATGATTTGGGCCCTATCCGGCCCAAAGGTGATATTGCTTGGGGGAAACATAATCATCACCGGGCAAAAAGCAAGGAGCCGTTAGTCCACGGGTAATAAGCCGCTCCGGAAAACCGGGCGCCCCTGCGCCAATAAAATGGCGCCGGTTGCGGCGCCCTTGCCTCATCCTTATCTTAATGGGCAAAATCCAGAGGAGGTTCCATTATGAGCGGCAAATGTCAGGTGGCGGAGCTGGAAGGGCGCGAGCTCGATTCCTATGACATGATTACGGTCCTGGGTCTCTTGAAGGAATACGACTGGAAGGAAATCTGGCGGCGCTATGGGTCCGAAGGGGCGCCGGCCGGGAGGATCAACCTGATGCTGAGCACCGCAGACTATTACGTGGAGATGACCTTGGAGATGCTCGCTTCCCTGGCCTTGTCTTCCAAGTACCAGGCCTCCCCCAACTTGATGCAAGCCCTGATTCGCCGCCTCCTTTGCAGCCACCGCCATGGCCTCATCATGGAGAAGCTGAAGAGCTACGGAGTGCCCATTGAAGACGAGAACCAGTTTAACCTTTCCTGCTCAGTGGGCACCATCGGGGTAGATATGGTGGTTAACCGCCACCCCAACGCCCCCGAGTACCGCTTCCGCAAGTTCGGCACCAGCCGGGTAGAGCAAGAGGAGCAACGCCTCCTGGACCACTACGATCTGGTTTCCATCCTTTATCTGGCCCAGCAGAACCGCACCCGGCAGGTGCTGCAGCGTTATGTGCCCCAGGAGATTTTAAACGAAGGGAGCGAAGGAGAGCAGGTGGTGCGCTTCCAAAGCCTGGCGGGGGACTATCAGGTGGATTGCTTCTTCCAGAGAATCCACAATGATGTGCCTCGGGGGGTGCCATCCCGGGGCAATGTCTCTTCGGCCACCATGCACAGCGTCTTGCGACGCTTGTTTGCCGGCCACGCCCCGGAATTGACCGTCAAGGAATTGGCGGACAAGGGCATCCGGATCAGCAAAGAGGAGGTTTCCCAGGGCTTTGACCTGGCCCGCATCCTCAATGATAATTTTATTGAAATGCAGTTTAAGCGTTAAGCGGCCGGATGAATTGAGGTCGGAGCAGAATCAACGGGGCCGTAATGCCGTTTTTCGCTTGAAAAACGACTCAGGGCGGGGATTACCCCGCCCTTTTATTAGATGTGGGGGTAGTTAAGCCACGATGGCCACGGCACAGCCGTTGGCATTATCCACCACCTTTCGGGTGACGCTACCCAGGAGGAGGGATTTGGCCAGCCCCAGCCCGCGGCGGCCCATGACCACGGTGTCGTAAGCGCCCGCCTGGGCTTCTTCAAGGATATCCTCGGCCACGTCGAAGTACTTGGGTTTGAACTTGTGGTGCACCGCCTTGGGGGCCAGACCCGCGGCGCCGAGATGCTGGTTGGCCTTGTGGACCAGGTCCCGCCACTGCTTCTCCTGGTCCTGCTGCCAGGCGGCCACCAGCCGCTTCCGGCTATCCCGCTCCTTCTCCTCCAGGATGTGGCCGTCATCCCAGAAGGCCGGAGGCAGGCCCGACAGGACGTGAAACAAGGTGACCTGCACCCCCGGGGTATTCCCGAAGGTCTTGGCCACATATTCCACGGCGCCCCAGGCCCCTTTGGAACTATCCAGCGCGATCAGCAACTTGGCCATCACTGCCTCCTTTTTTCAGCGGAAAGAAGTTAGCGCTATTTTAATCACACCCAGCACCGGAGTCAACGACTCCGGGGGCGAGGCCGACAAACTCCTTGCAATGGCGGCCGGTTAACCATAGAATCTTTTCGGAGCCAGGGTCCTTGGAAAAGAAAGAAGAGCCGTCCTATCAGCCGTCCGGAACCGGGCCGGTGGAACGTCTGCTGGCCGACATCGAGTTCTCCAAGGTCCTGGTGAGCGCCGGGGACATGGAAACCTTGCTCACCGCGGTCCTGGAGCGCATCCAGGCCCTGAACCCGGCCGCCCACTGGTCGTTGTTATTATTGGACCCCCAAACCCGGGAGCTCTACTTTGCGGTGACGGTGGGGTTGGCCCAGGAGTGCGTCAAAGGCATCCGCCTGGCGCCGGGGGAGGGGATCGCCGGAACCGTGGCCCAAACGGGGCAGCCCATCTTCATTCCCGACGTGAACCAGGACTCCCGGTTTTCCGCCCGGGTGGACGCCATCACTGGCTTCGAAACCCGCTCCATCATTGCCCTGCCCCTGGTGGTGCGGGATGAGGTCATCGGAGTCTTTGAAGTGATCAACGTGGAGGATGAGAATCTCTTCCGGGAGCAGTCTCTACCCCACTTGAATATCCTGGCGGACTACGTGGCCATTGCGGTGGACAACATACGTAATCTCCAGAAACTCCAGGCCCGCACCTTCATTGATGAGGTTACCGGCTTTTATAACAGCCGCTATCTCTTCTTCAGCATGGACCGCCTCATTCCCCAGATAATCCAGCAGGGCGGGGAATTTTCCGTGGTCTTCCTGGATTTGGACAATTTCAAGGCGGTGGTGGACGCCCACGGGCATCTCCGGGGCAGTAAGGTTCTGGGAGAGGTGGCCCGGACGATCCACTCGCTGCTGGGGCCTGATGACAGCCTGGTGCGCTACGGCGGCGACGAATTCGTCCTCCTGCTGCCGCGTCGCTCCCAATCCCAGGCCCTGGAGCTGACCCGGCGCCTCCGGGAGAAGCTCAACCACACCAGCTTCTTGAATGATGAAGGACTGGATGTCCGGGTCACCGCCAGCTACGGTATCGCCACCCTGCCCGGAGATGCCCGGGACCGGGAGGAATTGCTCGCCATGGCGGACCGGGCCATGTTTTCCAGTAAGGGCCGGGGCAAAGACCGCATCATGCTGGGGCGGACCCTGACGCCGGTGGAAGATAGCTAGCTGCGCCCGGTTGCACCATTTAAGGCGCCGGCGAGACGGCCTGTGCCAGCAATGGTGAGATGAAGTAAGATTGATTTTTGCTGGCCTGGCGATGTTTGCCGAAAACCGAAAACCGAAAACCAAGGAATTTAAGTGTCCGCCAAGATCCTGGACCTGGCCCGGGAAGTTCTGACCATCGAAGCCGAGGGCCTTACCACCCTGATCCAAAAGCTGGACGATAGCTTCGTCAAGGCGGTGGATTTGATATACCGGGCCAAGGGCAGGGTCATTGTCACCGGGGTGGGCAAGCCCGGTATCGTGGCCCGGAAGATCGTGGCCACCTTCAACTCCACCGGGACCCCGGCCCTCTTCCTGCACCCGGTGGAGGCCATGCACGGCGATCTGGGCATGGTGTCCGCCGCCGACGTGGTTCTGGCTCTGTCCAACAGCGGCGAAACCCGGGAGCTCACCATCCTCATTCCCAGCCTGAAGCGCCTGGGCGCGCCACTCATCGCCATGACCGGGCGGCCTAACTCCACCCTGGGCCGGCTCAGCCAGGTAGCCATCGACACCGGGGTGCCCCGGGAGGCCTGCCCCCTGGGACTGGCCCCCACCGCCAGCACCACCGCCATGCTGGCCATGGGCGACGCCCTGGCAGTGGCCCTCCTCACCCGTCGAGGGTTTCAGGCCGCCGACTTCCGCCGCTTCCATCCCGGGGGCCGCCTGGGAGAGCACCTCTCCCTGGCCATCTCCGAGGTGATGCTCGCCGGGACGCCGGTGCCCCGCACGTTGCTATCCCATACCCTGAGCCGGGCCATCGGAGAGATGGACGCCAAAGGACTGGGGGTCACCCTGGTGGTGGACCGCCGCGGCGCCTTACAGGGGATCATCACCGACGGCGATCTGCGCCGGGCTTTGAAAAAGTGGGGGAATCTCCAGGGCCGGGGGGTGAAAGAGGTGATGACCTCGCAGCCCCGGACCATCGGTCCCGAGGCCCTGGCCTCCCAGGCCCTGGAACTGATGGAGGAACACGCCATCACAGCGCTGCCGGTAGTGGACCAGGACCGCCGGGTCCTGGGGATCGTCCACCTCCACGACCTCTTGGGGCGGGGAGAGTTTAAGTTCCGCTAAGTTCCTGGCGCCGGTTCCCTGGCTCACCCGGACCACCCTGATCAGAAAGCGCAAATTGGCCTCGGTGGGGAGGATCCCGGTTAACTGAAATATTTTAAATTAATTTTAATGCATATAACTTTGTGAATTTATAGTTAATATTCTTAATATTAACATATTCTCAAAGTCAGTTTTTCCAGCCTGAAAAATTTTCCACCCAAGGCCCAAAAATAGGCTAAATGATAGAAATTCCCTCCATTTTCGAAAAAAATCAGCCAAAATCAGATCAGCAATCTCTGAAAATCAGGGAAAGAAGAGGTTTTCGCAGCTAATTAGTAAGTTATTACAATATGATATGTAATAATATGATTATTTTCTTGACAGCCTTTAAAATATTGTGATATATGGAACAAACAAATCACAGCGGTCCTTTTGCTTGTTCGCCTAGTGAACTTCACCAATGGATTGATGGGGATGGGAACCTGAGACCGGGTGGCCGTTAATATCGGGGAATGACCCCGAAGCGACCCAAGGCCGAAGGCGACAAAATCACTTGCAAAGAAATCCTGGGGCTACGGCCCCAAACTTTTCCTGGCGGTTCCTTATCTAAATTATTCCCCAGCCATCCGAAGCAATCCTGAACTGTCTCTAAGGGAGGGAACATGAAAAAGATGGCGATCGTCGGTCTCCTGGGGGTCGGCATAGTATGCGCCCCTCGACCTACCATATGCATCACCATGTCCATTGTCACGGTTACCGCTTATTGTTATCCGTCGGCCTTATGCCCCGGCTCGTCCAAGGGGATCACCGCCTCGGGCGAACGGGTGCGGGAAGGCATCCTGGCGGTTAGCCGGGATGTGGAAGAGGGCATGAACCTAGGGTTCGGCGACCGGGTCTTGTTGAATGGGCTGGGGGTCTATGAGTTTAAAGACCGCATGGCCTCTCGGATGCACAAGAAAGTGGACATCTATATGGGCTGCATGGAAAGGGCCAGGCGTTTCGGGGTGCGGCGCTATGTGGTCCTGGTGAAGCTGGCTTGAGCCCCGTCCTCACTTGACCCTCTCAATATAACCGCCAGTGCGGCTGTCTACCTTGACCCGGTCCCCTTCATTGATGAACAAGGGCACCTGAATGTTGGCGCCGGACTCCAGGACCGCGGGCTTGGTCCCGCCAGCGGCGGTGTCGCCTTTGACTCCGGGTTCGGTCTGAGCCACCGCCAGCTCCACAAAGTTGGGCAACTCCACGCCCACCGGCTCTTTATTGAAGAAGAGGACCTTGAGGTCCAGGTTTTCGATGAGATAGAGGCGCGCCTCACCCACCTGCGCCTCGGTGAGCATGATCTGCTCGTAGCTGTCGTTGTCCATCATGCAGTAGCGGTCCCCCTCCCGGTAGAGATACTGCATCTCCCGTTCCATGAGGTCCGGCTTCTTGACCCGCTCCCCGGAGCGGAAGGTCTGATCCAACACCCGCCCGGTGAGGAGGTTTTTCAGCTTGGTGCGCACAAAGGCGCCACCTTTGCCGGGCTTGACGTGTTGAAAATCTACCATGATGTATGGAGTGCCGTCCAGCTCGATCTTCAGGCCTTTTTTAAACTCGGCGGTGGAGTACATAGGCCACCTTTTTCCTTCCGTGTCGTGAAATACCAAGCTCTACGAGGTTGGGGGCCACCCTGGGACTATCCGGCTTTACCGGGGCAAACCGCAGCCGTGGCGAGTTAAACGGCCACCCCCCCTGGCTTCAGCGGGTATTCTTGGGGCTGGGTTTGGGAGCCCCCTCCAGGTAATCCCAAGACCAGGGGTGCTTGCCGGCTTCCGGCGGGGCTCCGGCCTCGGCTGGGGACTCAGCAAGAGGGCGGCCGGCGGGCGGCGAGGGCGATGCGGAGGGCTGACGTTGGCCAGGTGGCAACTGAAAGATTATCTCGTTTTTCTTAACGAAATTCAACTCCTGGTGAATGAGGTCCTGGATCATTTCCGGATCATTCTGCAAGCGGTCGATGGTGCGGGCCAGGCGGGCGTTCTCCTCGGCCAGGCGGGCGTTCTCCTGATCCAGACGCAACTGTTCCTGATGAGAGCGGTAGATCTGGTAGAGGCCCCGGTGGCTGAAGAATACCATGACCAGGATCACCCCCCCCAGGATGACGACCAATCCGGTCAGCAGTCTATGGCTGCCCTTTGAGCTGGCGACCTCGAATGGAGCAGTCGGCGAAGTCATGTTTTCCCCCCCCCAACCAGACTTCTGAACTGATATTGCCTCAAAAATTTCTCGGATGCAAGCAAAAATGAGGGTTTTGGGGCGTTGGCGCCGGGATAACTGATATTTTTGACTAAGTCGCGGCCCCGGCAAAGGGTTTCTTATAATTTTTGTATTTTTGGGAAGGGTGAGACCGGGGCGAGGCCACGGGTTTCGTCTCAAGTGGGGGGGCAGATCTCCATCCCTGAGCCCGGACCTTCGATCCCGGGGATGAGGTCTTGTCTAGGACCTCTATTGACAAGTGCGGGTAAAAATCATAGATTTTTGCTAGTTAGGGGATCCGTGAAAAAGGTTTCCAACCCGTCAGGTGAGAGGACCGAAATGACGAAGATCGAGCTGCCCTTGACTCCCATGGCCGCCACCGGCATCGGGTCGGTGCCTTTTACCGATCCGGAGGAGGCGGTGTCCCTGATCCTGGAGGCCATGCCCCGGATGCCCTATTGGCCTCAAATGGTGCGCTTGGGGTTTAGGGAGGAGATGACTGCCCAGGCCGCCCGGGGCCTGGCGGCCTTGAAGATCGACGAGGCGGCCCGCACCGTGCAGGTGGACCCGGATCTTCCCCGGGATCAGGCCCTGGCGGAATTTTATGAGGCGGTCCTGGCTGGTGAGCTAACCCCATTTGCCATGGAGGAGCAGGAGGCCCGCGGGTTCTTTGCCCTGCTCCGGGCCGCGGCCGCCGGACAGCTTCCCTGCCAGACCCTGAAAGGTCAACTGGCGGGACCGGTGACCTTTGCCGGGATGGTCAAGGACCAGGAGGGCAAGGCCATCCTGTTTGATCGGGAACTGACCCAGGCGGTCTGCCTGGGCCTGGCCCGCAAGGCCGCCTGGCAGGCCCGCAGGTTCCGGGATTTGAGGAAGGACCCGGTCATCTTTTTGGATGAGCCTTATCTCAGCGGTTTCGGGTCCGCATATTTACCCATCTCCCGGGAGGAAGTCCTGGAGATCCTGGGCCAGACCATCGGAGAACTGCGCCAGGCCGCTGACGCTCCCTTGGTCGTGGGCCTCCACTGCTGCGGCAACACTGACTGGGGTCTGCTGCTGGAGGCCCCCATCGATCTTCTCAGCTTCGATTCCTATGGTTACTTTGAAAGCCTGCAACTGTATGGGCAGGCGCTGGTGAAATTTTTTCAGCGGGGCGGCTGGCTAGCCTGGGGACTGGTACCAACCGGCGAGGATTTCCGTCAGGAAACCGCCGAGGGCCTATGGCTGCGGTTCACCCGGCAAGTGGCCCAACTGGCGCAGGAGCTTAAGACCACCTCCAAGGAGATTCTGTCCCAGGCCATTCTCACCCCGGCTTGCGGCATGGGTTATCTCAGCCCGGATGAGGCCCGGCGGGCCTTGAGGATTCTGGCGGACCTGAGCGCCCGGGGCCAGGAGTGGCTGGCATCAATGTAAGGCGGGTAATGGGATAGGGGTGATGGGTCATGCGCTTACCCATCATGTGCCACCTCTCACGCTAATCACTCCCAGGAGACGGTGAATGAAGGTCAAGGAAGTGATGGTCAAGGAAGTGGCCACCCTGGATGTTAACGACGAACTGAGTCTGGCCAACGACATTATGCGATTGGGGAGGATCCGGCATCTGCCGGTGGTGGATGGCGCCAGGCTGTTGGGGATCGTTTCGGAGCGGGATCTGTTTCGCAGTTCCCTGGCCCAGGCCCTGGGTTACGGCGGACAGACCTCTCGTGAGCTGATGAAGACCGTGCGCATTAAGGACATCATGGTGCGAGAGCTGGTCACTATCTCCCCGGAGCTGGATCTATGGCAGGCCGTCAAGATGATGGTGGACAAGAA
>Ga0208038_1000278_pt1 | contig 47880 bp, 42 predicted proteins | sample June2015DPH_16_1_FD_184714 | JGI IMG/M metagenome (GOLD analysis project Ga0208038, IMG submission 184714) | Peatland microbial communities from SPRUCE experiment site at the Marcell Experimental Forest, Minnesota, USA - June2015DPH_16_100... | ecosystem: Environmental > Terrestrial > Soil >...
CCAGCGTCACTGGTGATGGCTCCGCCGTCAAACTGCCCGCGGACTTCTCGCTGATTTAGGGGATGAAATGGAAACGGTTCTTGGTTACACTCTGTTGTCATAGGGCTGTCTCCCTTCGTTGGCCTAACTACTACTCGCTATAGCTGTTATGCCACGAAACGACAGCCTTTTTATTTTTTTGTTGAGAAATTAGGGCTAGTGCACATTCCAACACAGTAGAGACGGGGCTTGCCGCGTCTCTGTCGCAGGCTGAGAAAACTGGAAGGCTCTTGGGGTGGGAGACGGGAATTGAACCCGCAACCGTCGGAGCCACAGTCCGATGCTCTACCAAATTGAGCTACTCCCACCGCAGACAACGATTATAGCAATTGCGGCGGGGGTTCGGCTCACGCTCGCTTGAATTCGCCTCTTGCAGTCCCGCTACGGTCTGCCCACACCCATGTACTGGAATCCCATGGCCCGCAGACGCGACGAATCGAGCAGATTTTTGGTGTCGATGATGATCGGGCGTTTTACCAGATGGCGGATCTTCGTAAAATCCAGCGTACGGAACTCAGGCCAGCCGGTGGCAACGACTAACGCATCCACTCCTTCGGCCACTCCGTAGGCGGATTCGCAGTACTTCACCATGCCGTTCAGTTGCAGCCGCGCATCGGGAATCGCCACCGGATCGTAAGCGCGCACGCGCGCTCCTCCGGCCAGCAGGTTCTGCGCCAGTTGCAGCGAAGCCGATCCCGCAACGGAGTTGGTGTTCGGCTTGAAAGCCAGCCCCAGAATGCCAACGTCTTTGTTCTGCACGGTATCGATCGCAGCGGAGACTTTTTGAAAGAGCCGCTCCGCCAGTTGCAGATTCACTTCGCGGGCGGCATTCAGCACTTTCAGGTCGACACGGTTCTCTCGCGCGAGGCCAGTCAGCGATTCCATGTCACTCTCGGCGAAAATTCCACCCATGCCGGCGCCCGGTTGCAGGCAACGCGGCGCAATTTTCTTGTCCAGGCCCAGGGCAAGTGACAGGCTGACGGCATCGGCGTTCACGTGTTCGCACAGGCTCGCAATTTCGTTGATGAACGAAATCTTGGTCGCGACAAACGCAGTGGTCGCTTCGCGCGCCAACTCCGCCGTTTCGTAATTCGTGACCAGCACGGGAACCCCGCGCATCACCAGCGGATGAAAAATCTGCTTCAGGGTGGAAACGGCTTCGCTCGAAGGCGTCCCGAGAATGATCCGGTCGGGCCAGTTGAAGTCTTCAACCGCGCATCCGTTGGTGAAGAACATCGGTTGGCACACCAGCAAGCTCTTCAGCCCTTTCTCCTTCAGCAATTTTTCAATCTTTGTCGTCGAACCCACCCGGCCTGGCGTGACGATCGACAGCACCTGGAAGCGGCCAGCTGCGTTCGCCAGGCGGATTACAAGTTCTTCCAGTCCCTGCGGGGAATCTTCGGCGAGAAAAATTACCTGTGCCCTGCGCGCCAATTCTTCCGGATCCGCCGAATACACCAGCCGTCCCGAACGCACGTTGCGCCGAATTACTTCCTGAAGATTTTTTTCGAAAAAAGGTATGTTGCCCTTGGCAACTTCCATGATGCGCGTGCCGTCGGCATGACAGCAGCAAACCGGCGTGCCGAAGTCGGCGAGACAGGCGGAGATGACGGTAGCGAGGTAGCCGGATCCATAAACCCCAATTTGCATATTCTCTTCTTCCGATCAAATTTCCGATCAAGCCCGCAGCCTGGGATCCGGCGCTTCTTATGCAGCCCGTTACATGTATGTTAGTCGGTCCAATGGACTTAGCAACAGGCAGAAAGTACATGTACCGTCGATCAGCGAAACTGGCCGCGAGTTGCGGGTTTTCAGGGGTTATTGCGGACTGGGTTGCGAATCTTTCGTATTAGAATTTCGTATCAGTGTATCGCCTTAGCGATACCGTAAGTCCTTCGAAATCAACCACCCTTTTAGGGGCCGGACAGGTGCGGATAATGTTGCGAACCTTGCCGCGGACTACGGTTTTGAGGACAGTTGGCCGCGTCCCAACAGCACTGGCCCCACATCCTGCCAGCAACCGCCATTCTCGCGGACGAACATCAACTCCTCCACACGCACCTGGCGTTTGCCCGAAAACTGCATCCAGCGCTCCCGCGCCACCACACACGCCGCGCGCGCCTGCTCATCCCGTTCCGTTTTCAAAATCGTGAGATGCGGAATATAGGGCCAACTCTCCTCGCAACGCAGCCCCTTCCCATTGAGTTGATCGTGCAGTTCACGCATGCGATAGCCAGCCTGCTTCACCTCGATGAACACCGTCGGAGTCGTCGGCAGAAATGTTTCCACGTCTCCCAGGTCGACGCTGAACGGGACCACGCGGCCACAAGCCTCTTCCAGAAATTCCAGCGCCGCCGCTTCGGTTCCGGTCAGCTCCCGTGGAGGAAGAATCGTGAGATGGGCCGGCATGTGAGGCAAAGTCGGGTGGAGTTCCCGGCGCAGTTGTTCCACAAACTCGCCAACCGGATTGCGTACGTAGGTGACCAACGCGTAGCGTGAACTGGGCATGACTTCCGAAGCAAAATTATAGCCCGAGGGCGGCATCGAAGGGCAGTCCACCTTTTGGGAGTGTCACGAAGGTCACTGGCATTCCATCATTTATAATTGAAGAACAGTCGGGGCGTAGCGCAGCCTGGTAGCGCACCTGCCTTGGGCGCAGGGGGTCCGCGGTTCAAATCCGCGCGCCCCGACCAATTTCATTCTTCGGCCCAAACTTTCTGCCGGCCGCTCTTCGTCCGTCCCGCGGCGCTCAGGTGCCGGCTATTTCTTTCTGACGCACCAACGCATTCTCGGTCCTCTCGTCCCGAAACACCGGATCCAGCGCCGCCCGGGCGATCAAGTGGCTCAACATCGAGTCAAACGATGCCTCGCCATCGCTATTCTCCGCCACGTCTTCCTCCGTCACCTCGTCGTACTTGCGCCCTTCGACCGCGGACCAAGCCGTGGCCCCCAGCGGACGCTGCGCTACGGACTCCTGATCAATCACCACTTGCGTCGGCTGCTTCGGCTCAAATGACGTATGTTTCAGGTTGGCCGAAGCCGTCTGTAGGGCGTACAGCAGCAGCCCCGCCGTCCGATGATCAATCTGCCGCGCGACCAGCAGCCGCATCACCTCGGCGAGGCCCATCTGGATGGAATTCGCGTCCTCGAGGGTGGGCAGCGTCACTGTAGCCGGTCCCTGCTGGACATTCGAGTTGATCTCGATACGTTGCGGCCGCCATTGAGTGTGGTAGTAGCAAAAGGTTTGCCGCCGCAGCGCGGGCGATCCGCACTGTGTGCCGTTGACTCGAATGTGCTGACAGCGGGCGATATTTTCTGGATATAAAGGCATTTTGGAACTCCTGTAAATTCAGTTCTCAGTTCTCAGTTGAGGCCGGTTCCTGGTTTTTCGTTTCTATTTACTTTTGGGTTATTAGATCGTTCGTCGGGTGGGTATACCCCCCTCCCCCCGGTCTTTTGGAATCATGGGGTTAGGGGGTGGTATCCTCGCAAAGTATTGGGGATAAAGCAGTTATAGGTAAAGTATTCTGGAATAAGGGGTAAGTTGCATCTTTCGCTTCGCTCGGGATTTCGGCAGCGGTTTGAGGGCTGGCTGATCTCATCGCTTTTGCTCCGGTTGCCATGTTCACTTCGCCTCCTCTGAAAGCGGGCGCCAAAACGAAGGGCGTAGCCGGTGGCTACGCCCTGATTGCTTCGCCGAGTTGTCCGCAAGTTTCGCTAGCGGTTTGGAGGCGTCAAATTTATCTTTTACGCCATTTTTACTTTCGCACAAAATCCGCGGGGTGCGCAGTGATGGCCATCACACGTCGTTTGTGATGAATCCAGACACCCACCCCTTGCGATAAAGCCGCAAGGAGTGGGCCACGCCCACCCCAAAGGGACGGGGAATTCCCTGCTGAGGACTGACGGCTGAGAGCTGACGGCTGATTGCTGAGCTTTACAGCTCGTACTTCTTCATGAGGTGGCGGAAGGAGCGGTAGGAGATGCCGAGGACGTCGGCGGCGCGGACTTGCACGCCGTGGGTTTGCGCGAGCGCGGACTGCAGGAGCGAGCGTTCGATCTGCGCGACATAGTTTTCCATGTTCACGCCTTCGGGCAGGACCGAGCCTGCGGCGACGGTCATGGTCGTATTCAATGTCGTATTCATGGCCGTATTTGTTGCGGTTTCGGCGCCGGCGGCCACGGCGCGGGCCTTTGGACGTTCTGCCGGCAACTCGACGCGCAGCTCACTCGTGGTTTCTAGCGCCACTGCCCGCTCGATTGTGTTCTCAAGTTGCCGGACGTTGCCCGGCCAATCGTAACTGGTGAGAGCTTCGAGCGATGCCGCGGCGACGCTGTGAATGCTCTTGCCGGCACCGGGCGCATATTTTTTCAGGAAGTGGTTCGCCAGGAGCGGCACATCTTCACGGCGCTCGCGCAAGGCGGGCACGCGAATGGGAATGACGCTCAGGCGATAGTAGAGGTCCTCGCGGAACGTGCCCTCGGCGACCTGCCGGTCGAGATCGCGGTTGGTAGCGGCGATGACGCGCACGTCCACCGGAATTTCGCTGGTGCCGCCCACCGGACGCACCGTGCGCTCTTGCAGCACGCGCAGCAGTTTGACCTGCATGGGCATGGTCATCTCGCTGATCTCGTCGAGAAAAATCGTGCCCTGGTCGGCGACTTCGAACAATCCGCGCCGGTTCTGGGTGGCCCCGGTGAAGGCGCCCTTGACGTAACCGAAGAGTTCGCTTTCGAGCAAAGTCTCCGGGAACGCGCCGCAGTTGACCGAGACAAACGCTTCGGCGGCGCGCGGCGAGCAGGTGTGCACGGCCCGCGCGACCAGTTCCTTGCCGGTCCCGCTTTCGCCATAGACCAGGATCGTGCTGCTGGTGGTAGCGACGGTGCGGATGGTCTGCTTGAGCTTTTCGAGCGCTGGACTTACGCCGACGATGTTGTCGAGCGAGTTGCGCGTGGCCGCGTCGCGGCGCAGGGCAAAGTTCTGACGGCTGAGCGAAACCTTAGTGAGCGACCGGGCGATGGCGAGTTTAACTTCGTCCACCAGTCCCGGACTCTTGCGGATGTAATCGGTCGCGCCTCCGGCCTTGACCGCCTGCACGGCAGCTTCGTAGTCGTCGACGGCAGTCATTAAAATTACCGCGGAATCGGGCGAGATCTGGTGCGCGTGGCGCAGGACATCGACCCCATCCACGCCCGGCATCTTGATGTCGGTAACAATCACGTCGAAGAGCGCGCTGTCGATCTTGCGCTTGGCCAACTCGCCATTGGTGACGGTTTCGACTTTATGGCCATCGCGGCGCAGGGCAATATCGAGCAGTTCGCAGATCGAGCGTTCGTCGTCGCAGACGAGAATGTTACCCATGCGAACCTCCTCCCGCTCCTGCTCCCGCTCCCGCGGCTGCCAGCGCAGCTCCGGCGGATGCCGATGTGGAGGAAGTTCCGCTGGCAACGCCCTGCCGATGGTCATGCGCATACTCATTTTCCATGCGCCGCAAACGGAACACGAAGCTGGTGCCCTTGCCGACTTCCGAACGCGCCCACACCTTGCCCTCATGCGCCTGGACGATCTGGTAGACGATGGCGAGGCCCAGCCCGGTTCCGCCTTCAAAGTTCGACTGGAACGGCTCGAAGATTTTTTCCGTCTGCTGCGGGTTGAGGCCGGGACCGGTGTCGGCAAAGCTCATCTCCCAGTCGGGTCCGCGCTCGGTGAGGGCCACGGTCAGCGTTCCACCTTTGTTCGTCGCTTTTATTGCGCGCACCGCGTTTTCCGAGAAGTTCCAGAACACCTGTTTGAGCTTGTCGCCGTCGGCCAGCACCCAGGCTTCGGACTTCTGAAAGCTGCGCTGGAGCTTGATGCCGGCGTTCTCGGCGGTGAGGCGGTGTTCGAGCAAAGTGAGCGTGTCCTCGAGCAACGGAACCAGATTCACGCGCTCGAAGCGATATTGCTTGCCCCGGGAGTACGCCAGAAAATCGGTGATGATGTTGTTGAGGCGATCGGACTCCCGGATCACAATCTGCAAAAGGTGCCGCTCTTCGGAATTCAAGGTGGGCGCATCCGACAACATGCTGACGGAACCGGCAATGGAGGTCAGGGGATTGCGGATTTCGTGGGCGATGGCAGCGGCCAGACGGCCCACGGCAGCCAGGCGATCCTGGACGCGCACCTCGCGTTCCAGGCGGCGGATCTCGGTGAGGTCGTCAAACGAATAGACAAAGCCCAAGTCGCCGCGCGCGCTCACGTTGAGCGCGGAAACCATCACGCGAAAAGTTTTGCGGAAGCCGTTGACGGTAATGTAGCGGACTTCGGCATTGTCCCGGGCCACGCCGAAGTGGGGCAAGGGATCCTGAAAAAGATCGGCCACGGAGCGACCGCGGAATTCGGCTTCGGAAATCTCGAGCAGTTGCTGGGCCGCGCGATTGACCAGCGTAATGCGTCCGTCGAGCCCGGTCGCGATCACACCGCCGCTCATGGAGTGCACGATATTTTCGTGGAGCGCCTGCAGATTTTCGAGCGCGCCGCTCGTATCCTTCAGTTGCACATCCGCCTGGCGGAGCTTGCTCATCAGCAGGCCGGCCAGGTAGGCGATGGCGAAGTAGGCAAACAGGTTGACGAAGATCACGACCTGCAACGCCTCTAACTTGGGATGCGAACTTGCATACGAGGGAATGACCAAATAGTAATCGAGCTCGAGGATGGTGCCGAACAGGATGAAAGCCAGGGCCGCGCTCAGATATCCCCAGCCCCGCGGCAGGAGCATGCAAGCGACAACGATGACCAAGGGGTAGAGGAAATTCAGCGAGCTGTCGATGCCCCCGGTGACATGGACGACCAACGTGACCATGGCCAGATCGGAGAGCACCTGCAGAATGGCCTGCAGGCGGTGTTCGCTCCAGACCGAAACCAAAAAAAGGAAAAACAGCGAGAGCACGAACCACAACACCATCCCGGTGAGAAAGGGCAAGACGGGGAGCGGGCTGGGAGTGAGGCGGATGACGGCGAGTTCGATGGCGAGCAGGACCAGGAGGATCAGGATGCGAACCTTGACCAGCCAGGTCAGCCAGTTCCGCTCATCGGAGATGGAGTGCATGAAGTTCGCTATTCGCTGATCGCTATTCGCTCTTCGCTATTTGCTCTCCGTAGTCCGCCAGACAAACCGCGAAAAGCGAACGACGAACCGCGATCAGCGAACCGCGAACGACGACCAGCGATTTTTCCTATCCTGCCAGTTTTGAAATCATCGAGAACAACGGCATGTACAGAGAAATCACGATGCCGCCGATGGACACGCCGAGGAGGCCGATGATGACCGGCTCCAGCATGGCCAACATGTCTTTGGTGGCGGAGTCGACCTCGTCTTCGTAGAAGTCCGCGATCTTCTGCAGCATGGAGTCCATGGCGCCGGTGGCTTCGCCAACGCCGATCATCTGGGTCACCATGTTGGGGAAGACGCCGCATTCGCGCAACGGATCGACGATGGTGCGGCCTTCTTCGATGGCCTTGCGCACCTTCATCAGCGCTTCTTCCAGCACGGCGTTGCCCGAGGTGCGGGCGGTAATGGCCAAGCCTTCGAGAATCGGAACACCCGAAGTAATGAGCGTGCCCAGGGTCCGGGTGAAACGGGCGACTGCGATCTTGCGCAGCAGAATTCCGATGATGGGCAGCTTGAGCAGCATGGCGTCGAAGTAATAGCGGCCACGCGGGTGCTTGCGAATCTGCTTGACGCCGAAGACGGCGGCGACCGCACCCACGATAAAGAACCACCAGAAATGACCGACGAAGTCGCTGAGGCCGATGACGATGCGGGTCGGCAGCGGAAGCCCAACTCCCAACCCTACAAAGAGGTTGGCGAAGATCGGCACCACCCACTTGAGCAGCGCGCCCACGATAAGGCCGGCGAGGGAGACGACGGCCACCGGGTAGATCAGGGCCGACTTGATGGCCGCGCGCAGCTTGACCGCCTTTTCCACGTAGATCGCCAGGCGCTGCAGGATGATGTCGAGAATACCGCCGGTCTCGCCGGCCTCGATCATGTTGGTGGTCAGATCGTCGAAGACGACCGGATACTGGCGCATGGCATTGGCCAGCGTGGCGCCACCTTCGACGGTGGTCCGGACACCGAGCAGCGTTTTCTGAAAGCTGGGGTTCTCCTGGTTGGCGCCGAGGATCTCCAGGCACTGCACCAGGGGCAGGCCGGCGTCAATCATGACGGAGAACTGGCGGAAGAATATCGCCACTTCCTTGACCTTGACCCTGCCGCTGCCAAAGGTGGGCAGGGAAAATTCCTTGCCCTTCTCCCGGATTGAGCCTGGCGTGATGCGCTCCCTGCGAAGCTGCGAGGCCAGTCCGTCCTTGGTGGAGGCTACGCGCTCTCCCTGCACTTTCTCGCCCGAAGCGGTCTTTCCCGAAAACGTAAAAACTGGCATGGTTGCTTTCTCCTTATCCGTATTCCGCTGGCGTAGGCTGCCGATCCTGCTGGCTGCCTGCGCTTTCTTGTCTCTTTGCTCGTCTCTTCTCCTGCCTCTTCGCTCGTCTCCCGGCCCGTTGCGCTACCGGACATTTCTCGAGGTCATCGCTTCGCCGGCGCAGCACTCCTGGCCATCGGAGCCGGAATGCCCCGGTTCACAAAGGTGGCGCCGCGCGAGATCATTTCCTGCAGTTCGTCCTGACTGCTGGAGCGCGACAAGGCCATTTCCAGTGTGATCTGCTTCTGGAAATATGCGATGGCGAGCGACTGGTTGAACGTCTGCATGCCGAACTTCTCCTGGCCGGACTGCATGGCGGAGTAAATCTGGTGAATCTTGTCTTCGCGGATCAGGTTGCGCACGGCCGCATTGGGCACCAGGATTTCCATGCACATGGTGCGCCCCTTGTTGTCGGCGCGGGGCAGCAGGCTTTGGCACAAGATGCCTTCGAGCACCAGGGAAAGCTGGGCGCGGATCTGCGACTGCTGGTGCGACGGGAACACGTCGATGATGCGGTTGATGGTGGAAGACGCCGAATTCGTGTGCAACGTGGCGAAGGTGAGGTGGCCGGTTTCCGCGATACGCAGCGCCGACTCGATGGTTTCGAGGTCGCGCATTTCGCCGATCAGCACCACGTCCGGGTCTTCACGAAGGGCGGCGCGCAAGGCGTCGCCAAAGCTCTTGGTGTCCGAGTGCAGTTCGCGCTGGTTGACCACGCAGTTCTTGTTCATGTGCACGAACTCGATCGGGTCCTCGATGGTGAGGATGTGTTCGTGGCGCTCGGTATTGACCTTGTCGATCATGGCCGCCAGCGTCGTGGACTTGCCCGAACCGGTCGGCCCCGTCACCAGCACCAGCCCGCGCGGTTTATCGCACAGCTTGCTGACGATTGGAGGCAGACCCAGTTGGTGGAATGTTCTGATCTCAAACGGAATCAGACGGAAGACGCAAGCCGAAGCGCCGCGCTGGTTGAAGACGTTGGCGCGGAAGCGAGCCAGCCCCTTCAAACCGAACGAGAAATCCAGTTCGAGGCTTTCTTCGAAGCGGTGCTTCTGCGAATCGGTCATCACGCTGTAGGCCAGTTGCTTGGTCTCGGCGGGCGTCAACTGGGGCAGGTCGAGCGGCACCAGATGTCCATGCACGCGGATTTGGGGCGGAGAGTTGGTGGTGATGTGGAGGTCGCTTCCCCCCATCTCAAGCATGCGGCGGAGTAGATCGCTTAATGAGAGTGCCATAGTTTTTCCGTCTTTCCTGTTGCAATTTCAGCTGCTCGTCGTTCGCGTTTCGCTTTTCGCTTTTCGCCCGCAAATCATTCTCGCGAAACAGCGAACGACGAACAGCGAACGACGGTTCTTAGTGGATCGTTTCGCGAGCCACTTCTTCGAGCGTGGTCCAGCCTTGCGCGACCTTGATCAGCCCGCTGCGGCGCAGGGTGATCATGCCGCGTTCAATCGCTTTCTTCTTGAGTTCGACCGCCGAGGCGCCGACCAGAACCAGTTCCCGGATCTCGTCATCGACTTCCATCACTTCGTACAAACCGGTGCGGCCCTTGTAGCCGGTCTTGTTGCAGGTGGCGCAGCCTTTGCCCTTCATGATCTGCACCGTCTTGGCCTCCTCGGGCGTGTAACCTTCATCGATCAGGGCCTGCACAGGCATTTCGACCGGCTCGGCGCAGTCCTTGCAGATCCGCCGGATCAGACGCTGGGCACAGATCAAGTGAACCGAAGTCGCCACCAGGAAAGGCTCGATGCCCATGTTCATGAGACGCGTGATGGTTTCGGGTGCGCCATTGGTGTGCAGGGTGGACAAAACGAGGTGGCCGGTGAGTGCGGCCTTGATGGCGATTTCCGCGGTTTCAAAATCGCGGATTTCGCCGACCAGGATGATGTTAGGGTCCTGGCGGAGGAAGGCGCGCAGGGCCGCGGCAAAATTCAGGCCGATCTGCTCCTTCATCTGCACCTGGTTCACGCCTGCCAGTTGGAACTCGACCGGGTCTTCGGCGGTCATGATGTTGGTATTGATCTGGTTGAGCTGCGAGATCGAGGAATACAGAGTGTTGGTCTTGCCCGATCCGGTCGGCCCCGTGACTAGCACCATGCCGTAGGGCTTGAGGATCGCCTTCTGGAACTTGGTCAGCGACTCCTGCTCGAAGCCGAGCTTGGTCATGTCGAGGCGCAGATTCTCCTTGTCGAGCAGCCGGAGCACGATCTTCTCGCCCCAGAGCGTGGGCAGAGTGGAGACGCGAAAATCGAGTTGCTTTTTCTTGCCGCCGATCTGCATCTTCAGCATGATGCGACCGTCCTGCGGCAGCCGCTTTTCGCTGATGTCGAGCTTGGCCATGATCTTGAGGCGCGAAGTGATGGCGTCCTTCAGTTTCAGCGGCGGATTCATGATCAACTGCAGGACGCCGTCAATGCGAAAGCGGACGCGGAATTCCTTTTCGTAGGGCTCCATGTGAATGTCGCTGGCCCCGCGCTTTACGGCATCGGTGAGCACCAGGTTCACGAGCTTGACGATAGGAGCTTCATCGGCCGCTTTCTCCAGCTCCTTGAGTTCGAGTTCCTGCTCTTCGTTCTGCAGCTCGATATCGGTGCCTTCGCCGGCGTCGTTCATCGACTGCATGACCTGCTCGAGCTCTGCTTCCTTGGAAGTGCCGTAGGCCTTGTCGATGCCCTCGATGATGGAGCTTTCCGAGGCCACGACCGGTTCGATGTTGAAGCCGGTCATGAACTTGATATCGTCCATGGCAAAGACGTTGGTGGGATCCACCATGGCGATGGTGAGCGAAGCGCCGACGCGGCTGAGCGGCAGAATCTGATAGCGTTTCGCGGTTTCGTAGGGGATCAGCTTGACGACGGCGGGGTCGATTTCAAAATACGAAAGATTGATGGCGGGCACGCCATATTGGCGCGAGAGAAAGTTGGTGACGTCCTCGTCCGTGAGGAAACCCAACTTCACCAGCGCGGAGGCGAGCCGGGAGTGAGACTCCTTCTGGAGCTTGGTCGCCTGATCCAACTGCTCTGGGGTGATGACCTTTTCTTTGACGAGGAGGTCGCCCAGCCGCTGAGACATATCTCTCCTGTATTCCCGCGAAGTCCGGGGTCAATGCGAAGCCGCTGATTTCCAGGGGGATCAGCGAGGGTGCTTTTCGCACTGACACAAATTGTCAACCCAATGGGAATTCCGAAAAAGTAACTTAGGTACTATCCAACCGCTGCGGAAGTCCTTGACAACACAGGCTCCGCTCGCAACTTTAAGAAAACACATTTCGCAGGAAACGCAGGAAACGCACAAGTACATGGCCTTAAGTACAAAATCAGCACAATTGGAGGCAGTATGAAATCAATCGCAGTATTGATGATCGCAATGGTAGGTGTGGCGTTCGCACAGGATACAACAATCGTTAAGCGTGCGGCGGCTGCGGTTCCCGTCCTCCGTTCCCGAATGATAGACCCTGATTCCTTCGTACTTGAAGCGGTTCGCACCGCCACGAGCAAGGAAATCCAGTGCGAGGGATTCGGTTGCAGGCACAAGACGCCAGTGCTTGTTACAAACGTGTGCTTCGCCTTTCGCTCACACAATCACACGGGCGGGTACCCTATTTGAGTTTCGCCGCCGTTGTGGGAAGGGCCCGATCCGCTTATCTGAAAATGCTGCGGACCTTAAACCCCAACTACGATGTGAAAGCAGCAATGTCGGTCGTCGTCATGAAGCGTGCAAACTAATACGGCGCAGGAGTATTGGCTGGCCGGAACATATAACCGCCCTCGCGAGTCAACTTTCGGCAACCCGCCCTCGCGAGGACAAATTCATATTTCCAGGATGAAGACACCAAGAGGCATCATGGATTACAACGAAGTCATCGCTCAATGTATGGAAGTGGTTGCAAGGGCTGAGCGGCCACTTCCGAAACCGTGCGGCAAGACCAAAGGCTGTCGTTTAGCTGGCGGCTGTAAGGAATGCTTCGCTGAACTGCTGAAAGGAGCAGACAATGGAATACGCTCTGGCGACTAGTCGTGACATAACGCACGAGCAACCGTCAGGAGCGTTCGAGACCAGAGCATGCAACCACCCCTGATAAGCGAATCTCGGCGACTCGCCCGCGCGCGCGAGGACAGATTCTTATTTCCAGGACGAAGACACCAGGTCTTATTCACAGTGGCCGCGATCGGATCTGCGGACGCACTATCGAACACCAGAAGTGGCTGACAGATTCATCTCTCCGGATAGATGCCCGTTAATCGAGCAACTGGATTATTTCTGGATAGCCCGCCACTGGTCACGCTCTACCCCGGAACCGGATGATTTCGCGGCGGTCGCGTTTCGATGGTCTGCCTACCGGCGACACTTCGAACTGCTTCATCGCCTTACGCTCCGCTGCCACCTTCAGGCGCAGCTCGCGGCTCGCCTCCGTTTCGCGGTAGAGCGTTTGTGCAACCGAGGCTGGGCCGCGCACCTCGCTGAAAAGCAGGACCTCCACCTGAAAGTCGCCGCCATCGTTCGTCACTCCCAACATGTCTCCAACCCGGACCTCGCGCGCAGCCTTGGCGGGCTGCCCGTTGGATTGAATCCTGTCCAGATCACAGGCTCGTGCAGCCAATGCGCGCGTCTTGAAGAATCTGGCGGCCCAGAGCCACTTGTCCATTCGTACGCTAGCCATGATCTGTTTTCCTGTACGTGTGGGATTCTGGCTGGGCCAGAACCCATTTCCACCGAATCCTGGGATAATCTCCGGTTTGCCCGTGATCCTCCCGGAATCAGCTCGTTAAGTGGCCGGAATCGAACCAGAGTGCTGTTTAGCCTGGCGGTATCCCCTGCGCCATACAGGAAGGCGATTCTTACATTCGAAGTCTATTTCTGGGCGGGCATTTTGAACACCACGCCGCCTTTCATTACAAAGACAACGCCTTCCATGGCCTGGATGTCGACCAGCGGGTCACCGGTGACAGCAACCACATCAGCATACTTTCCCGTCTCCAGTGTGCCGATCTGGTCTGACATGCCGAGAAGCTCAGAGGCGCGCACAGTGGCAGCCTGGATGGCGTCAAGCGGCTTCATGCCGCCACGAACCAGCGCGCCAAACTCTTTGGAGACAAAATCAGGATCGTCGTCCACGCCATAGGCGATCTTCAGGTGATGCTTCAAGGCGGCGGCAAACGCAGTCTGCTGATAGCCGAGGATCTTTTTCCCTTTTTCGACGGATGCCGGGTCGGCGCCGAGCGATGCTCCAACTTCGACGCCGTGCTGAAACGTGTAGAGCGTGGGCACCAGCCAGGTGCCTTTCTGCTGCATGAGCGTGGCGCCTTCTTCATCGAGCATCGTACCGTGCTCGATGGAATCGACACCGGCCCGTACTGCCGCCTTAATGCCCTCAGTACCCTCAGCATGAGCCATGACTTTTTTGCGAGCGCGGTGCGCGATTTCGACGGCCATGGCCATCTGTTCCTCGCTAAGCTCCTGCACGGTGAAATCGCTTGTCGTGTCCATGACGCCACCGGTGGCCATCAGCTTGATCCAGTCGGCGCCGTATTTGATATCGCGGCGCACGACGTCACCGATTTCGTTCACATTGTTGGCGAGGTTGGGACGGCGCACCAATGCCTGGTCGGGGGCAAGCGGATCGGCATCACCGTGGCCGCCAGTGAGAGAGATAAAGCTGCCGGCGGAGACAATTCGCGGCCCCTGTACCAGTCCTTGGTTAATGCTGTTGCGAAGCGCAAGTTGTCCATAGGCAAGGTCGGACTCGCCGGCGTCGCGCAAGGCGGTGAATCCGTGGGCCAGCCAGATCTGCAGGTTGTGCAAGCCCCAGAGCGTCTGTTCTGGAGAAGACATCCGCAGATCTGCGGTGGGTGATTGATCTTTGGGATTGCCGAGGATGTGATTGTGGCAGTCGACTAGACCGGGCAACAACGTGGAGTTTCCCAGGTCGATTACTGTGGCGCCGCGGCCAAACTCATTGGTAATACTGGCTGCAGGTCCGACCTGGCGAATGCGATCTCCCTCGACCAAAACCGCTTGGTTCGCCAGCACACGCCCGTCGCGTACGTCGAGCAGGTGTGCGGCACGGATGATCGTAATCTGCTTGGCAGCGTTCGGATTCGCTGGCCTAGTCTGCGCCGTCGAAGGCACCACGAAGAGAGCCACCCAAACACATACGGATGGGGCACTACGACCACGGCAGCGCAGTTGCAGTTGCCGATGTGGATGGTGATGGCCTATACGACATCTACTTTGTCAATCAGGCTGGTGGGAACGAACTCTGGAAGAACCTGGGTGGCGGCAAGTTTAGAAACATTACGAAGGAAGCAGGCGTGGGATTGCCGGGCCGGATCAGCGTGGGCGCCGCTTTCGCCGACATCGACAACGACGGCAGCCAGGACCTCTTCGTCACCACCGTTCGTGGCGGAAATGTATTGTTCAAGAATGACGGCCACGGACATTTCAAAGACATCACCCAGGAAGCTGGCTTGGGTCTTGTCGCTCATTCTTCGGGAGCGTTTTTTTTCGACTACGATAACGACGGTCTGCTCGACCTTCTGGTCTGCAATGTCGGCAAGTACACCACTGACGACAAAGGACCGGATGGCGAGTACGTCGGGATATTCGATTCCTTTTCCGGACACCTGTACCCGGATCGTTACGAATATCCCGTCCTATACAAGAATATGGGACACCATCGCTTCAAAGACGTTACCGCCGAAGTGGGGTTAAGCCCACATGGCTGGTGCGGCGATGCCAGCTTCAGTGATCTGAATGGCAATGGCTGGCCCGGCATTTTTTTCCTCAACATGCAGGGGCACAGCCACTATTACGAGAACCAGGGGGGCAAGAAGTTCATCGAGAAGACGGATCAGTATTTCCCCAAGACTCCGTGGGGCGCGATGGGGATCAAATTCTTCGACTACGACAATGATGGCCGCATGGATCTCTTTATCACTGATATGCACTCCGACATGAGCCAGGAACCGGGTCCCGAGAACGAAAAGATGAAATCCGACATCACCTGGCCAGATTCCTATATCCAGGGCACAAAGTCGGATTACATCTTTGGAAATGCCCTCTATCACAACCTGGGCAACGGGAAATTCGAAGAGGTTTCCGATCGCCTGGGAGTCGAAACATACTGGCCCTGGGGGCCGAGCGTTGGCGACATCAACGCGGACGGTTGGGACGACATTTTCATTCCGTCCGGCATGAGTTATCCCTATCGCTACGGCATCAACTCACTCATGCTGAACGAGCGCGGGAAGAAGTTTGTCGATGCCGAGTTCGTGCTCGGAATCGAGCCGCGCAAGAACCTCTACACACCATGGTTTGAAATCGATTGTTCCGATCCGCAGGAGAGGCAGGCGCAGGAGGAACTGTATAGCAAAGTCTGTGTCGGGCACAGTTGCAAGTCGATCATCATGGCGCCTCGCTCCAGTCGATCCTCCGTCATCTTCGACTTGGACAACGACGGAGACCTCGACATCGTCATCAACGATTTCAATTCCGAGCCGCAGGTGTTGATCAGCAACCTGGCGCAAATCAAACAGATTCACTGGCTCAAAATCATGCTTGTCGGCACGAGTTCAAATCGTAACGGGCTCGGCGCTACCGTGCGCGTGCGTGCTGGCGGGCAAACTTACACCAAGTACAACGATGGCAAGTCGGGCTATTTGGCTCAGAGTGTTCTGCCGCTTTACTTCGGCCTGGGGGACGCTGTCAGAATTGACCGAGTGGAAGTCGACTGGCCGTCCGGCCGTAAACAGGCCTTGACTACTGGGATTGAGGAGAATCAAACACTCCGGATCACGGAGCCGAAATAGCAGAGTGCGGTGCTAAGCCTGGACAATGAGGAAGATATGTGGGGTGAAGGAATACCCCGGCATCCGCTGGTGCATCCTCAATTCATCCGCCACATCGTGTGGGAGAGCCGTGGTAACACCCTCGTTTGTTTTGGTGCGTCTGAGTTCGAGCGAATCGTCCCCCGTGCAAGGCATCGCGTCTCAGCGTCACAGCGTCAATAATTGAGAGTCCCGACCATCGCTGTAAACGCATCAGAGCGTGAGCGTAGGACTTTGCCTCTGGGTTGAGGCTCGTTAGCGGGATCGCAGCAAGCAGCCGGGTCACTTCCTCAGCATTCAACGGCAACGTTTGGGGATTGTTCCGAACCTTGTACCGATCCAACCTGGCATACAGGTCGGTAGGTACCTGTACTTCGCGGGAGGTGCGGTTTGCGGCCGTTATTGGCGGTATTTGTGCCAGAAAATCGCTGTGTGACGAGGATCACAACGCGGCAGACCATGTTCTTTGGTGCAGGGGTGCTGGTGTCTGAAGTGTACGGATTATCGCGATGATCGTTGGTCGTTGGTCGTTCGCTGTTCGCTATTCGCTGATCGCTACTCATCGTCTGCCGGGCAAACCGCGAACAGCGCACGACGAACAGCGAAGAGCGACCAAGGGCCAACGACGCCCTACAATGGTGACGCCCGTACTCCGGTCTGCTCGCCATGAGCGAAACCAAACACGACGCGATCCGCGCTTACTATCAGACGCTGTTTTCCGCCTGGGGACATCAGCACTGGTGGCCGGCGCAATCGCGCTTTGAGGTAATTGTTGGAGCGTATTTAACGCAGAACACTTCGTGGACGAATGTTGAGAAAGCGCTCGGCAACCTTCGCAAAGCGCGGCTTCTGACGATCCGCGGAATCGGGCGCACGCCCCCGCCTGAGCTTGAGCGGTTGATTCGCCCGGCGGGTTACTTCCGGCAGAAAGCGCAGCGGCTGAAAATGTTTGTCGGCTTTCTCGACGAGCGTTACGGCGGGTCGCTGGCGCGGATGTTCGCGCGGCCAACGGTTGAACTGCGCGACGAACTGCTCGCGCTCAATGGTGTAGGGCCGGAAACCGCCGACTCGATTCTGCTCTATGCCGGCAATCATCCGGTTTTTGTTGTGGACGCTTACACGCGGCGCATTCTGGAGCGGCACCAGATTGTTTCGAGCGTGGCCGGCTATGACGAAATCCGGCAACTGTTCGAGCAGGCATTCAGCGAGGCGCCCACTGCGGAGAGCCTTTCACCGCCGAGACGCCGGGGCCGCCGAGAAAATCCAAGGTCAAATTCAAAATTTTGTCCCAGAACTCAAAAAGTTTTTCTCGGCGCTCCCGGCGTATCGGCGGTGAACAAGCAACCGTCCGGACCACGAGGCGCTTCGCATCCGCCTTCGACCGTGAGTGAAGTCGCACGCTCTCCGCTGGTCCAGGTATTCAATGAAATGCACGGGCTGATCGTCGGCGTCGGCAAGAATTACTGCCTAAAGTCACAGATGCGGTGTGAGCAATGTCCTTTGCAGAAGTTTCTTCCTGAGGCAAAGTGAGCCGGTGGAGTGACAGCATGAAATGGCGATCGATTGTTCTTGTTTTGGCGGCCGCAGTTTTTTGCCTGGGGCTTGGGGCTGGAGCCCCAGAGCAATCGCTCCGTGAAGCCGCGCAGGCTTCTGGAATGCTCATAGGCGCCGCGGTGAGACCGGCGCAACTTTCCGAGGCGGCATACGCGTCCACGCTGGCGCGCGAATTCAATATGGTGGAGCCGGAAGACGCGCTCAAGTGGGAAGTGGTGCATCCGGAGCCACAGACATTCGATTTTTCTCAGGCCGATCAGATTGTGGATTTCGCCAGCAGGCACGGCATGAAGGTTCGAGGTCACACGCTGGTTTGGCACCGGCAGAATCCAAAATGGCTGACGGAGGGGAAATACACTTCCAGCGAGCTTGCTAAAATTCTTGAGAAGCACATCAAGACCGTGGCCGCACACTACCGGGGCAAGATATTCGCGTGGGACGTGGTCAATGAGGCATCCGACGAGTTGCACCCGGGGCAATTACGCAGCACGATCTGGCGGGACCAGCCTGGAATCGTCCTGGCGGCAAACGGCTACGCCTATATGGAACGTTGTTTCCGCTGGGCGCATGAAGCCGATCCCGAGGCCCTGCTGTTTTACAACGAGGGAGCCGAGACGGAGGTCGTGAATGCCAAGTCGGACGCGATCTATGCCATGGTGCGCGATTTTCGGCAGCGCGGCGTCCCCATCGATGGTGTGGGATTGCAGATGCACATCTCGAACCTGCACGCCGATGTCGCGTCCATTTCCGCCAATATCAAACGCTTCACGGCTCTGGGAGTGCAAGTCCATATCACCGAGATGGACGTCTCGCTCGCCGTCGACGCCAACGGTAACGCCAGCCCGGAAGACCTGCAGCGGCAGGCCGACATATACCGCCAAATCGCCGCGGCCTGCCTCGCGTATCGCGGATGCACGGCGATCCAGACGTGGGGATTCACGGACAAGTACTCCTGGATCGGATCGCACTCGAAGCACACGCAAGGAGCGGCGCTGCTGTTTGACCGGAACTATCGGGCCAAGCCTGCCTGCGGTGCGCTGCGGAATGAGCTGGAGTCTGGGCGTCGTTAGTCGTTCGCTATTCGCTATTCGCTGATCGCTATTCGTCGTCCGCCGGGCAAGCTGCGAACACGAGCGACGACCAGCGCCCCTGCCCGCTCTATAATGATCCCCAAGGTTGAACTGTCCGAGCCGCCTTGTCCACACCGAATCCAATTCGCGACGAAACCAAAACCTCCGGACGCCGGGCGTTCGTGATCACGCTGGCTATCGGGGCTTTTCTGCTGCTTGCGATCCTGGTGTCGCAGGCCTCGTTCAATCTGAAGTTCATCAGCCCTGACAGTAATGAGCAGCTTCTTTTTTTTGCCGGACTGAGCGGCCTGATTTTCCTTGCCTTCGTGGCGCTGACGATCGTTCTTGGACGCAACCTGCTGAAACTCTACGCGGAGCGGCGCCAGGGCGTGGCCGGTTCAAAGTTTCGCACGCGCCTGGTGGTGGTCAACCTGCTGCTGTCGTTCTTGCCGGTGATTGCGATGTTCTGGTTCTCGTACGGGCTTATGAATCGCTCGATCGACAAGTGGTTCTCGCAACCGGTCGAGGAAGTGCGCGCGGATACCGCGGCCATGTCGACTCTGCTCTACGATTACGCGGGCCAGAATGCGGCTTCGGAAGCACAATCCATCGCACAGTCGGACGAATTTCAAAGAGCTTATGCCACCGGAAATTTCTCTGAAACTTCCGCAGAACTTCGGGAACACATCCCGACGCTGGAGGGCGGATTCGTCGTGGCCCTGGCAAACGGCAACGCGGCAGCCAGTCTGAACACCCCGGCGCTCTGGCCGGCGATGAAAGATCATTTTCCATTGCAGCAAGCGTTGCGTGGGGAACATCCGCATTTTCAATGGGGCCAGACGGACTACATTGTCGCGGCGGCCCCGGTCGCAAACGGCGCTGTGCTCGTCGCCATGCCTCTCCCTCCAAAATTCGCCCAAACGGCCAGGCAGATTCAAGAGAGCCAGCAGCGCTACATCGAACTGGCGGCAAAAAGGAAGCTGTTTCGGCGGACTTACATCGGATTCCTGCTGCTGCTGACGGTGGTGGTGCTGTTTGCTTCGACCTGGCTCGCACTCTTTCTTTCGAAGTTAGTCAACCGTCCGGTGGCGGCGCTGGCGGCGGGCACGGAGGCCATCTCCAAAGGGCAACTGGATTACCGCGTCGATATCCGCGCCACCGACGAACTGGCCGAACTGGTGCAGTCTTTCAACAGCATGGCGGAACAGCTCGAATCCAGCCGGCGCCAGATCGAAGCCTCCAGTCGCGATGTAGGCGCCGCGAACGAGGCGCTCGAAAGCAGACGCCGGTACATCGAAACTGTCCTCGAAAGCCTCCCGACCGGAGTGATTTCGATTGACGCGGCGCGCCGTGTGACGCTGGCGAACGCGGCTTTTTCCCGCATGTTTTACCTGGAGCGGAGCGAGTACGTTAGCCCCGCCTCGCTGGTGGACCAGCCGCTGCGGGACGTGGTGCCCGCCGATGTGCTCGCCGACTTGGAACCGCTGCTCCGGCGCGCGGACCGCATGGGCATCACGGCGGCGAACATGGAACTTGATCTGCCCCGGGCGCGGTTGAATGTCGCGGTGACCGTGTCCGCGCTGAGCCACGCCGCCGAGGGGCTGGGATACGTGCTGGTATTCGAAGACCTGTCGGACCTGCTGCGCGCGCAGAAACAGGCCGCCTGGCGAGAGGTGGCGCGGCGCGTGGCGCACGAGATCAAGAATCCGCTGACTCCGATCGCGCTTTCCGCCGAGCGCATTCATCGCCATCTGACGCGGGGCACGGCGCCCGATGCCGCCTCACTCGAGGTGATCCGCACGTGCGCGGAAACCATCCGCAATGCAGTCGAAAGCGTGCGCACGCTGGTGGATGAATTCTCGGCGCTGGCGCGTTTTCCCGCTTCCCGTCCACAACCCGCCAGCTTGAATAACCTGGTGGAAGCTGCGCTCACCATGTTCAATGGGCGGCTGGAGGGCATTCGCGTGCGTACGGAACTGGCGCACGATCTGCCGGCCGTAATGGCCGATCCGGAAGCGATCAAGCGCGCGGTCGCGAACCTGGTGGACAACGCCGCGGAGGCGATGCAAAACGCGATCCTGAAAGAAATCACCATTTCAACTGCGCTCGTGGCCAGCCACGATGCCGTTGAACTGGTGGTCTCCGACACCGGGCAAGGAATTTCGCGCGACGTGAAGGAGCGGCTGTTTCTGCCGTATTTTTCAACCAAGCAACGCGGCACGGGGCTTGGTTTAGCGATTGTGAGCAGAATTGTGGAAGACCATGGCGGTTCGATCCGCGTGGAAGAAAACAAGCCGTTCGGCAGCCGCTTCGTAATCGAGCTGCCGGTGGCGGCGGAAACGATCAACGCACCGGCGGCAAGCTAGGCGTTAAGCTAAACAATGGCAAACATCCTCATCGTCGATGACGAATCCGGTATCCGCGAATCCTTGCGCGGCATCCTCGAGGACGAGGGCTACAAGACCAGCGTCAGCCCGAGCGGCGAAGACTGCCTCGAGTTGCTGCGCAAGACGAGCTTCGACCTGATCCTGCTGGATGTGTGGCTGACCGGAATCGACGGTCTGGAAGTGCTGGAGAAAATCCGCGAGATGGAGGATCCGCCGGAGGTCATCATGATCTCGGGCCACGGGACCATTGAAACGGCGGTGCGGGCCACCAAGCTGGGCGCTTACGATTTTGCGGAAAAGCCGCTATCGCTCGAAAAGACGCTCATCCTGGTAAAAAATGCGGTCGACGCGCGGCGGCTGCGCCATGAGAATCTCGACCTGCGGAAGCAATTGCAATCGAAGAGCGTGATCGTGGGCGACAGCGTTCCCATGAAGGCGCTGCGCCAGCAGATTGCGCTGATGGCGCCCACCAACGGACGCGTGCTCATCTACGGCGAATCGGGCACCGGCAAAGAGCTGGTCGCACATGCCATCCACATGCAGAGCCTGCGCAAAGATGAAATGTTTGTTGAAGTGAATTGCGCCGCGATTCCCGAAGACCTGATCGACAGCGAACTGTTCGGGCATCGCAAATCGTCGTTTCCGGGAGCGACGGCCGACAAGGAAGGCAAGTTTCAGAAGGCCGATAAGGGAACGTTGTTTTTGGATGAAGTCGGCGACATGAGTCTGAAGACGCAGTCCAAGGTTTTGCGCACCCTGGAGCAACAGCGATTCATTCCGGTGGGAAGCGACGACCCCGTTACGGTGGACGTGCGCGTGATTGCTTCTACTAATAAGGACCTGGAAGAGGAAATCGCCAAGGGGAATTTCCGCGAGGATCTTTTCTACCGTCTGAATGTGGTTCCGTTCGTGGTGCCGCCGCTGCGCGAACGCAAGGAAGACATCCCGCTGTTTGCGCGGCACTTTCTGAAAGAGTTCGCCTCGGCTTACGGGCGCCGTCCAAGAGAGATCACCGACGATGCCATCGACGTGTTGATGCGCTATGCCTGGCCGGGGAACGTCCGCGAGTTGCGCAATGTGATCGAGCGTATCGTGATCATGAATCCCACCACTTCACGCTTCGAACGCAAACATCTTCCGCCATTGGTGCACCGCGACGGCAACCGGCGGGTGGCGGGCAGCGAGGGTTCCACGCTGCACCAGGCGCGGGCGGCTTATGAACGCGATTACATTCTCAAGAAGCTGGACGAGAATCATGGCAACGTCAGCCGCACGGCGGAAGTGCTCGGGCTGGAGCGGAGCCACCTCTATCGCAAGATGAAGAGTTTGGGGATTGCGGCAAAGGAGTAGAACCTCGCTGTTCGCTAGTCGTCCTTCGCTGTTCGCAAGACAGAAATGCGAATAGCGAAGGACGACTAGCGAACAGCGCCTACCGTTTCAGCATGTGAATCTCAGTCCCGTTCTTGTGAAACTGGACTTCGTCCATCAACTGATTGATCAGGTAAATGCCGCGGCCGTGACTGGAATAGATGTTCTCACCCTGGCAAGGATCGGCAATCTTGGCGGGATCGAAACCAGTGCCGGGATCGCGCACCACGATCAGCATGCCATGCTGCGTGTCGCAGGCCACGTCGCATTCGATAACTTTGGAGGGATCGTTTTTCGCTCCATGCACTACGGCGTTGGCCAGGGCTTCGGTCAGCGCCAGTTCGATGTCGTCTTCGCGTCCCGGAGCGCATTTCATTTCCCGCACCACATTCATCACGCTGCGGACGACCGGATCCACGGCATCGCGGTCGGCGGCAAGCGTTACGCTGAGCTTGAGATCGAGCTTCTCCGCATCGAAGTTGCACGATTGCGGCGGCGGCGATGGCTCCGAGGATGGGGGACGATCTGCCATAAGCGGCTGTGGGCTTTGGTTCCAGCCTTTCCTTTAACTAAGATGCAGGGAGGCGCTGACAGATTCTATGGACTTAGGGCCTAACATGCAAATTTATTCGGACCGCAGGCAACCATTACCGTATTACGCCGGTGGGTTACCATGGTCAGGCGGCCGCCTAACAGCCTGAAACTTATAGCCTGGAGCCTAGTTCACGACTCCGGGTCCGGCGGGCCTCCGATCTGCTGTAGTTGGCGGCGCCAATCCAGTTCTTCCACGAAGGTTCGCGAATCGCGCCAGCCGGCCTTGATCTTGACGAAAAGTTCGAGAAAAACCTTGGTCCCTACCATCTTCTCGATGTCGAGGCGGGCTGCGGTTCCAATCTTCTTGAGCATTTGGCCGCCTTTGCCGAGCAGGATGGCCTTTTGCCCGTCGCGCTCGCAATAAATCACAGCGGCAATCCGCACCAGCCTCGGACTCTCTTCGAACTGCTCGATCAGCACCGAGACCGCGTGCGGCACCTCTTCATGCGTCTGCATAAGAACATGCTCGCGGATCAACTCCGCCGCCATGAAGCGCACCGGCTGATCGGTAATCTGATCCTCGGGAAAATAGCGTGGGCCGTTGGGCAGAGCCTTCAGCACGCATGACAGCAATTCGTCGAGGCCTTTCTTTTTGAGGGCCGAGATGGGAACGATTTCCTTGAAATCGTGCAGCGTCTGGAACTGTGCGATCAGCGGGAGCAGCTTGCTCTTGTCGGCGAGAAGGTCGATTTTATTGAGCAGCAGGAAGACCGGAGTGCCGGCCTGTTTCGCCAGGTCTAGAACGAACGCGTCGTCGCGGTCCCACTTTTTTTTCGCATCGACAATCATCAGAATCAGTTCGCAGCCTTCGAGCGCCTGGCGCACCTCGGACATCATCTTGCGTCCGAGCGAGGAGCCGGAACGGTGAACTCCGGGCGTGGCAACTCCCGGTGTATCAATGAGCACGATTTGCCCAGCCTCGCGTCCTTTCTGCTTAGGGACGTTGATGATGCCGAGAATGCGGTTGCGCGTGGTCTGGGGCTTCGGCGAAATGATGGCCAGCTTTTCGCCAACCAGCGCATTCAGCAGCGTGCTCTTGCCCGCATTGGGGCGTCCGAGAATGCAAACGAATCCGGAGTGGAAGGACATGGGGATAGGCTACTAGCTTCTGGCCACTGGCTGCTAGTAAGCTGCCGCGCGTTCGGCTTTTGATGGCTATTTACCAGTTGGTACTGATACCCCCCCTCCCCCCTGCCTATTGGAATCATAGGGTTAGAGGGAAAAATCCAGCCCGGTCTTTGATTTCAAAGGACTTACATCAAAGTATTCCGGAATAAGGAGTTATGTTGTCAAAGAGCGCTGAAAATGGCTTTGGGGCAGCTTCGAGGGCCGTCTTGGTGGACGACTCACCTCTTCACTGCCCCAATCAGATCTCTATTGTCGGGCACGACAGCCCTTAAGTCAAAGGATTTCGATCACGGATGGTCGTGATGAAAAAAGTCAAAATCCCCGCCCAAACGGAGCTTGGACGGGGCAACATCCCAGAGTTAAAACGGGCTGGGTGGGCCAGCCCCCGACGGCGTCTTGGTGGAGTAGGAAAGTCAAAATCCCCGCCCTGTCGCAGAAAACGCGACAAGGACGGGGCACCCGCGGGAGTTGAGATGAGCGAAACGGTGGGCCAGCCCCCAGTTCCAAGAAAAGTGGAACGACCATTGAGACCGATACAAACCCTCATCGGCTAAAGCCGTCGGGAGTGAACACTTGAATCGCAGCGGTAAACCGCTGCGCCACCCAGAGGCGCGGACTCTGACCGCATCTAGGGAACGCCTTGCTCGGTTCATCGGTGGCTCGTTCGGGTAGGGGTCCTTCGACTCCGCCGAGCCATTCGCTTCGCGCATGGCCCGGCTGCGCTCAGGATGACATTTCTTGGGTGGCTAGCTAAAGCGGGTGGGCAAAGTCTGTTCTTAAATCAACTTCATCTGCTTGGGCTCGGCGGTTGTTATGCGCACGCGCTCTACCCGGCGATCGGTTGATTCCAGAACTTCGAACTTCAGGCCTTCGTCTTCGATGACCTCGCCTTTCTTGGGAATGCGTCCGGCGAGTTCGCTGACCAGGCCGGCTATGGTGGAGGACTCGTGGCCTTCGGGCTTCATGCCGAAGAGTTCGTCGAGGCGGTCTACGTCCATGTTGCCGGGGACGATGTAGGAGTGGTCGTTTTCCTGCACGACCTGCGCTTTCTCGTGCTCATCGCCGATCTCGCCGACTATCTCTTCTACTAAGTCTTCTATGGTTACCAGGCCGGCTACGCCTCCGTATTCATCCACTACGATTGCCATGCGGATGTTACTGCGCTGCATCTCGCGCAGTAAGTCACTTACTAACTTGCTTTCGGGAACGAAGTAAACATCTTTCCTCATCAATGTAGCGACCGTGCGCGTGTGCGCCTCGGAGTCGGGGACTTGCAGCACATCCTGGGTGTGGAGAATGCCTTTGATATGGTGAATGGAACCTTCGTAGACGGGGATGCGCGAGAAATGCTTGCCCCGGAGTAACTCGACCACCTGCTCGACGGTGTAGTCCGACGGGACGGCGACCATCTCCGGGCGCGGCTTCATCGCTTCGCGAACCGTCTTGCCGCTGAACTCGACCGCCGACTGGATCAGGTCGCGATCGCCTTCCTGGATGATGCCTTCTTCCTGTCCCGCTTCAATCAAGGCGTCGACGGCTTCGGAGGAAGTTTCGGGTTGGGCGTCGGCGTGCTCGTGGGTCAGCGAGGTGACAGACTGGCAGAATCCGAGCACCAGCGTCACCGGCAGAACTGCGTAGATCAGCACGCGCAAGAACAGCGCCCAGTCGGCCAGCCAGCGTCCTCGGGTCCGAGAGAAAAAGACGAAGGGCAGCAGGCGATTAAAAAAGATGACGATCAGCACCAGGCTGAGCGTGGCTTCTAGGACTTCGTAGACGCTCCAGGCGCGGTCGCGAAACACGGTGAAGCCGACAATCATGGCAATGGCAGCCGTGACCAGCTGCGTCAGAATGGCCATGGAGAGCGAGGCGCGCTCGCGCGTCACTCCGAGGCGCGGCTCCACGATCTGCTCGAAGGCGTCGATGTTGTCCTGGAAATCGCGCGAGAGAAATTTGCCGATCTCCTGGTAGAGACGGTCGACGTAGGAGACCAGCGTCAGCAGACCGAAGAGGAGCACGAGAGCGATGCCGACACCGATCATTGCTAACGCTTCCTCCTGGCGACGGAAGTCGTCGTTCTCTCAATCGTGGCACGCTCTATCAGCCCGATCGGAAGGTGGAGCTTCGCGCGCAACTGTTTTTCGCGCCGGGCCATCTGTCTATTGTCGCACTCGTGATCGTAGCCGCGCAGATGCAAGACGCCGTGCAACACGAGAATCTTAACTTCGTCAGCCGGCGAGTGTCCGAGAGCGCGCGCGTTTTGCGATGCGATCTCCGCTGAAATTGCGATGTCGCCGGCGAATTGCTTTTGAGCGCCGGGCTCGGCTGGAAACGAAAGCACGTCGGTCGGCTTGTCTTTTCCGCGGAAACGGCGGTTCAGGGACTTCATCTCGGCGCTCGACGTCAGCAGCACGTTGACTGTGCCCTTCAAGCCGACGGCGCGGCGGCCGCGCGCCAGGAAACGGGCTAGCGCCAACTCGGTCAGGTCCGCGACGCGCTTTTGAAAGATGATCAACGTCGTTTCTCTCCCACGTCTTCGAAAGTGTGACCTCAGCGGCTAAAGCAAATCCATAGTTGCTGTAGCCGCCGGCAACTGCCGAGTTGCGCTCGGCATGGACGGGCGAGGGCGCCCGTCCCCACACGAGCGGGATACAGCAACGCTGAATCCGCTCTAAAGCCGCGCTCAAGACAATGCGGTTACCGCAGCGCTGAAGCGCTGCGCACCCAAAATCGAGCGCGCTACCTCAACCAATGCGAAAAGGAGGGTAGCGGCTAGGCTCCCTCCTGTGTGGCGCGGACACTCCTGTCCGCGACCGTTGAATTTGCCCCGACTTTTCGCGGACAAGAGTGTCCGCGCCACACCAATCGTTCAATTGCGCAGGCGAGGTTCGTCGGGCGGCGCTTGCGGCAGACTCGACTTTGGTTCGAGCAGCGACAACTGCTGCTCCGCCAGGCGCGACTTGTGCTCGTCATACGCGCGAATGATCCGCTGCACCAGATGATGACGCACCACGTCGCTTTCGTCGAAGTGCACGAAGGCGAGGCCATTTACGCCTTGCAGAATTTCGGCCGCTTCGATCAATCCGCTGCGGCGCGCGGTGGGCAAGTCGATCTGCGTGATGTCTCCGGTAATCACCGCCTTGGAACCGAATCCCAGGCGGGTCACGAACATCTTCATCTGCTCTGAGGTCGTGTTCTGCGCCTCGTCCAGGATGACGAAGGAATCGTTCAGGGTGCGTCCGCGCATGAAGGCGATGGGTGCGATCTCGATGACATTCTTTTCGAGATAGCGCTCGACGCGCTCGGGCTCCAACATGTCAAAGAGCGCGTCATACAAGGGCCGCAGAAACGGATCGATCTTTTCCTGCAACGTGCCGGGCAGAAAGCCGAGACGTTCGCCGGCCTCGACCGCCGGGCGCGCCAGAATGATGCGGTTGACCTGCTTGTTCAGCAGGGCCGAAATCGCCATGGCCACGGCGAGGTAGGTCTTGCCGGTGCCGGCGGGGCCGACGGCAAACACCATGTCATGCTTCTCGATGGCTTCGAGGTAGCGGCGCTGGTTGGGGCTTTTCGGCTGGACGGTGCGGCGTCCAAAAGAACGCTGGCGTCCGGCTTCGGCGAGCCCACGCAGAGTCGCGTTTGGGTCGCCGACCACCACGCGCAACATGCTGCCCAGGTCGCCGTTCAAAAACTGGTGGCCGGTGCGGCGGAGATGCTCGTAATCGGCGAATAACTGTTCAGCGCGGGCCACGTCGCGGGGCGCGCCTTCGAGCTCAATGCTGTCCGACCGCAGATCAATATTAATGTTTAGGCCGTCTTCGAGCACGTGGAGATTTTCATCGCGCGTGCCGAACAGGGTCTCGATGTCGGGGGTGAGTTCAATATTTTTTTTCATTCAGGGTTATGCCGCTGCCTCCTGCAGCTTGGGGGCCCTGGTTCGATGGCGGTTACCGGTGGCCGATACGTCCGGCTTTTGCACGCAAGAGTTGTCTCTGAAGGTGGAATCTACCGAAACGCGCGCCAGCGCGGCGCGGACAGCCATCATTTGATTCAAGCGTAGCGCGGGCGGGCGGGGGAGTCAATGGGAGGGAATTTCGTCGAGGATACCTTTGCTCTCCGGCCCGCTGGCCCACACCGCTCGGTCCTTGGCCCACGCCCGTAACTGGGCAATCTCCTCAGCCCGTGTGACCGACAGCGGCACCGTGGACGATAGCGCGGTCAGCAGGTCTTCGTTGCTCAATTCCTGTTTGCGGGCGAAGGCGGCGTAGAGGGCGGTTTGGACGGCGGATTCGATTTCGGCTCCGGAGAAGCCTTTGGCTGCTTCTGCTACTTGATCGAGGTCGTAGTCGGCGGGATTGCGTTTGCGCTTGGTTAGTTGAATGGAAAATATCTGCTTGCGCTCGGCTGCGCTGGGCAGATCCACGAAGAAGAGTTCGTCGAAGCGTCCCTTGCGAATCAGTTCGGGCGGGAGCACGGTTACGTTGTTGCAGGTGGCGGCTACGAAGACGGCGGGTTTGCGCTCCTGCATCCAGGAAAGAAACGAGGCCAGGAGGCGCGACGAAACGCCCGCGTCGGCGGAGGCGGAATCGGGGCCGCTTCCGGCAAAGACTTTTTCCAACTCATCGATCCACAACACACAGGGCGCCAGGCCTTCGGCTACTCGGAACACCTTCTGAATGCGCTTTTCCGTCTCGCCTATGAATTTGTCGTAGACGGCGGCGGTGTCGAACTTTACCAGCGGCAGCTTCCATTCTCCGGCTACGGCGCGGGCGCAGAGACTCTTGCCGCAGCCTTGCGCTCCTAGAATAATTACGCCCTTGGGCGGATCGAGGCCGAACTGGCGGGCGCGGTCGTCCCATGCGCCCCGGCGCTGCTCGAGCCAGCGCTTCAGATTGTCGAGGCCGCCGACGCTCGACATGTTGTCGGTCGTGTCCACGAACTCCAACATTTCCGAGCGCTTCAGCAAAGCTTTCTTGGCGTCGAGCACATCGGTGACGCAGTCGGGCGAAAGCGCGAGGCGACCGACCACAGTCTGCGAGATGGCGCGCTCGGCGGCTTCTTCCGTCAACCCGCGGAGATTCGCGGCCATCGCGTCCACGCCGTTCGCGTCGAGCTGGAGCTTCAGGGTGTGGGTACCGGCCAGGCGGGTGTAGGTTTCACGGATAATTTCTCGCAGCCGGTCGCGGTCGGGCAGCGGCAGATCGAGAAATTCGACCAGGCTGGCCAGTTCGGGCGGCATCTCGATGGCGGGGGCGGTGAGCACCAGGGTCCTTCGGCTGGCGGAGAATTTCTGTCCCACATCGCGCAGGCGGCGCACCACGATTGGGTTATCCATGTGCCGATGGAAATCCTTCAGCACAAAAACGGCTTCGAGCGTCATGGTCTCCAGGTTCGCCAGCGCTTGCACGGGGTCGGCGGTGTTGTACATCGCTGTCCTCGGACCGGCGCTGGCATCGGAGCCAGCCGGCGACAGCAGCGGAGTGGCAAGACCGCTGCCGGATCGGAGGAGGCCGTCGGCGATGGTCCATTCGAAGACCGCTAAATTTAGCTCCGAGCAAGCCATACGCACCAGTGAAAGCGCGCGGACTTCCTCGACCGTCTCCATCACGACGATCGGGGTTGAGGAGTTGATGAGAACCTTTAGCCTTTCAAGCGAATTCATATGTATTTGACCGGGTGCGACTTGCTCCCATAGAATACAGGTTCGGTTCCTACCGGAATATCTTCCTAGCGCAATCTAGGACAAACAAAGGTAATCAAGCCGCATGGCGAATCATTTTTCGGCGCTGAAACGCGCCCGACAGACCGAGAAGCGAACCGTCCGCAACCGGGCCAACGCTTCGCAAATGCGCACCGCTCTGCGGAGCCTGCGCGAGAGCCTGGAAAAAGGCGACAAGACCAACGCGATCGCGACCTACCGGCAGACCGTGTCGACACTCGACAAAGCAATCCAGAAGGGCATTCTGCACGAAAACACCGCCTCGCGCTATAAGTCCCGCCTGTCGGCGCGGCTGAACGCTCTGAAATAAGGGCGGAAACAATCGCTGAAGAGGCTGCTTAGAAAGTGTCTCCCGCGCCGCAGTCCGACCTCAGCGGCTAAGGCCGACGTTAAGACAAGTGAGCTATCGCAGCGGTGAACCGCTGCGCCAACCAAAATCAGGCGCGAGATCGAGTTTTTCCGCAATGTGCAAAGCTGCCGTTGATTTTGCGGGAGTTACGGCGCGGCTGAAGCCGCGCCCCTTCAAACCTAAAGTCAAAACCCGAGTTTTTCCGCAGCGTGTGAGGCAGGTACCGGGGAGGTTACGGCTGGCCAAATTCCGGCGCAAATTCTTCTTGACCTTCCCCAGCGGTTTGTTATACTTAGGTGTTCTCTGGACATGAAAGCCGTTTGCCTGACGGTCCCGACGAACCTCCGCCCGCGTTGTGGCAACTCCTTAAAGAATTGAGCAACTTTCGGGTTGGGCGGGGCATCTATTTGGGTAATTCTGGCAAATCCCTTTGCACCTAGCTCGAATTGCAACTTGGCTAGCCGTAGGCGACCATCACCCAGCGGGGGACGATGGGATTCGCGGCCTAAATTATCCCTTTTTGAAGGAGAACGACTGAAAATGCGCTCCGATCGTGTATTTGACGCTCTACATACTTTGCGGAACCGGTATATGCTTTGCCAGCTTGCCTCGAAGGCGACGAGGAAGTTTCATAAGCCGAACACCCGCATTCAGGAAACCATGAATCAGGTGTTTGACAAGATCGCCGATGCGGAACGTCATAACATCCTGAGCGAACCCGAGAACTTTGCCGAGGCACAACGGCGGGCTGCTTAAGCGGCTCCGCCGTGTGCCCGCACGACGGCAAAGCAATCCATCCCCCGACGAGGAACGACAATCCCTCCCGAAGAAAAATCCACGTAGGTAAATATGACCATCGCCGAACTGAAAGAAAAAAACATTACCGAGCTGACCAAGATCGCCCGAGCTTTGGAGCTGCCCGGCGCCAGCGGCCTCCGCAAACAGGATCTCATCTTCAAGATCCTGCAGGCGCAAAGTGAAAAAGAAGGCCACATCTTCGCCGAAGGTGTGCTGGAGATCCTGCCCGACGGCTACGGCTTCCTGCGCTCGCCCGACTACAACTACCTGCCTGGGCCGGACGACATTTACGTGTCGCCATCGCAAATCCGCAAGTTCGACTTGAAAACCGGCGACACCATCAGCGGCCAGGTGCGCCCGCCCCACGAGGGCGAGAAATACTTTGCGCTGGTCAAGATCGAGGCGGTCAATTTCGAGTCGCCCGACGAGGCGCGCAACAAGATTCTGTTCGACAACCTGACGCCCCTCTATCCGCAGGAGCGGTTGAAGCTCGAAACCGTGAAAGAGAACATCAGCGCGCGCGTCATGGATCTGCTCACCCCGCTCGGCAAGGGACAGCGTGGCCTCATCGTCTCGCCTCCCCGCGCCGGCAAAACCATGCTGCTGCAGAACGTGGCGAATTCGATTACTACGAATCACCCTGAAGTCGTGCTGATGGTTCTGCTGATCGACGAGCGCCCGGAAGAAGTCACCGATATGCAGCGCTCGGTCAAGGGCGAAGTTATCTCCTCGACCTTCGACGAGCCCGCTGCCCGCCACGTGCAGGTCGCGGAAATGGTGATCGAAAAGGCCAAGAGATTAGTCGAGCACAAGCGCGACGTGGTCATTCTGCTCGATTCCATCACGCGCCTGGCGCGCGCTTACAACACGATTGTGCCGCCCTCGGGCAAGGTGCTGTCGGGCGGCGTCGATTCGAACGCGTTGCAGCGTCCGAAGCGATTTTTTGGATCGGCGCGCAACATTGAAGAAGGCGGCTCGCTCACCATCATCGCGACGGCCCTCATCGACACCGGCTCGCGCATGGACGACGTGATCTTCGAAGAATTCAAGGGCACGGGCAACTCGGAAATCATTCTGGATCGGAAGCTGGTGGACAAGCGGACTTTCCCGGCGATTGATATCCAGCGCTCCGGCACCCGTAAAGAAGAGCTGCTGATCCCGAAAGAAGATTTGCAGCGCGTATGGGTGCTGCGCAAGGTGCTGAATCCGCTGTCTCCGGTAGAGGCGATGGAGCTGTTGATCGAGCGGCTGGCGAAAGCGGCGACGAACAGCGAGTTCCTGGCCAAGATGAGCCAGTTGTAGGTTGTGGAGGGTGGACGCCCTCGTCCGCCCAAGCTCACATAGGTAAGCCGCCCCACCCAGCCTGGGGCGGTTGAAAAATCGGCGGTTGACAATCTGTATAGTATAAATATACACTACACGCGATGATCAAGAGCTTCCGGCACAAGGGTGTCGAGCGGTTCTTCCACACAGGATCGAAGGCGAAAATCCAGCCGCATCATGCGGACAAATTAAGACTGCAGCTTGCCGCGCTGGACAACGCCAAATCCGCGAAGGACATGAACGCGCCCGGCTGGAGGCTGCATCCCTTGCGCGGCGATCTCGAAGACCACTGGTCGGTGGATGTCAGCGGCAACTGGCGTCTGACGTTTGCCTTTGAAGGGGAAGATGCCGTGCTGGTGGACTATCGGGATTACCACTGAGAGGTTTTTATGCGCATGCACAATCCGCCCCATCCGGGAAGAGTTCTACGAGAGTATTTGGGGACGAGATCGGTTACAGACACCGCCAAGCACCTTGGGGTGACTCGGGTCGCCCTGTCGCGCATCTTGAATGGCAGCGCGGGAATTTCGGCGGACATGGCGCTGAAGCTGGCGGATGCCCTTGGCACCAGCCCCGAACTATGGACCGGTATGCAGACGCAGTACGATCTGTGGCAAGCATCCCAGCACCGCCGCAAAAGGGTGGCGCCGTTCTTCGTGGGAGCAGGACACCCGGCAGTATCCCTGGAATGACACCGCAGTGGAATCCCACTCATCCCGAAGTGCGCGATGAGTAGGGCGCCCGGCGTCAGGTTTACGATGTGGTATCGGTAGCTCATCGGCTTCCGGGCGGCGCAGAGAACAGCGCTCACTTTCGCCAAGCGGTAGATGATCAAAACGCCATCCAGCGAGGCCGGATGGCGTTTCTTTTTTCTAAGATTGCGTCTCTTCAAGCCGCGGGACAGCCGAGGGCGGCTGTCCCTACGCGAGCGATTCGCTTACTCCGATGTGATTCGCATTCCGTAGAACGACCGGTACACGAAAGAGACGGAGACCGCGAAGAAGCAGAGGGCCAGGATGTGGGTCAGCCTGGTGCCTTGGCTGTGGGCCATTGAGACGGCCAGTTCGACCGCCAGCAGTCCGAACAGCGTGGTGAATTTGATGACCGGATTCATGGCCACCGAAGACGTGTCCTTGAAAGGATCGCCCACCGTATCGCCGATCACCGTGGCGTCGTGCAGCGGCGTGCCTTTCTGCTTCAGTTTGGTTTCGACGATCTTCTTGGCGTTGTCCCACGCGGCGCCGGCGTTGGCCATGAAGATTGCTTGGTAGAGACCGAAGATGGCAATCGAGATCAGGTAGCCGATAAAGAAGAACGGTTCCACGAAGGCGAACGTCAGAGTCCCGAAGAAGACGGCGACAAAGATGTTGAACATGCCCTTCTGCGCGTACTTGGTGCAGATCTCAACCACCTTCTTGCTGTCGGCAACCGATGCCTTCTCCGCTCCCTCGAGATGGATGTGGGCTTTGATGAACTCCACGGCGCGATAGGCGCCGGTGGTCACGGCTTGCATAGATGCGCCGGTGAACCAATAAATCATCGCGCCGCCGGTAATCAGGCCCAGGAAGAATGGAGCATGCAGCAACGAGAGGTCATCCACATGCGCGGTCAGTCCATTGGTCAGCGCCATGATGATGGAGAAAATCATCGTCGTGGCGCCCACTACGGCCGTTCCAATCAGCACCGGCTTGGCGGTCGCCTTGAAGGTATTGCCCGCGCCGTCGTTCTCTTCCAGCAAGTCTTTGGCGCGTTCAAAATTCACGTCCACGTTGAAATCCTTCTTGATTTCCGCTTTGACGTTGGGCACCTGCTCGATCATCGAAAGTTCATAGACGGACTGCGCGTTGTCGGTAACCGGACCGTAGGAATCGACTGCGATCGTCACCGGTCCCATGCCGAGGAAGCCGAAGGCAACCAGGCCGAAGGCAAACACCGCAGGGGCAAGCATGGTGGCCGCCGCGCCCAAGCCCATCCCGCTGAAGAAGTAGGCAATCGACATCAAACTGACCATCGCCAGCCCCAGCCAGTACGCGGAAAAGTTTCCGGCGACAAAACCGGAGAGGATTCCGAGCGATGCGCCGCCTTCTTTCGCCGAGGTCACCACTTCGTTCACATGGCGGGATTCCACCGAGGTGAAGACTTTGACCAGCTCGGGAATCAGCGCTCCCGCCAGCGTTCCGCAGGAGATGATCGAGGCCAGCTTCCACCACTGCGTCGTGTCGCCACCGAGGTCGGGGATGATGTAACGGGAAACAAAGTAGGTGGCAATGATCGAAACCAGCGATGTGATCCAGACCAGCGAAGTGAGCGGCGTTTCAAAATTCATTTCGTTGACGTTGCCGTACCTGGCTTTCGCGATGGCGCCATTGATGAAATACGCGAGCGCGCTCGACACCAGCATCATGATGCGCATCACGAAAATCCACACCAGCAACTGCACCTGGACGGAGGGATCTTTGACGCCGAGCAGAATGAACGTGATCAGCGCGACGCCGGTCACGCCGTAAGTCTCGAAACCATCGGCCGACGGGCCAACCGAATCGCCGGCATTGTCGCCGGTGCAATCGGCAATCACGCCGGGGTTGCGGGCATCGTCTTCCTTAATTTTGAAAACGATCTTCATCAAATCGGAACCGATATCGGCAATCTTGGTAAAGATGCCGCCGGCGATACGCAGCGCCGCCGCGCCCAGCGACTCGCCGATCGCGAATCCGATGAAACACGGGCCGGCATAGTCGCCCGGCACGAACAGCAGGATGAAGAGCATGATCAGCAGTTCGACCGAAATGAGCATCATGCCGATCGACATCCCGGCCTCAAGCGGGATCCGATAAATCGGGTAAGGTTTGCCGGGCAGAGCAGCGAAGGACGTCCGCGAATTTGCGAAGGTGTTGACGCGAATCCCAAACCACGCGACCCCATAGCTGCCCGCGATTCCCACCAGGCTGAACGCTAGGATGATCAAAACGCGGGGAACTTCGAAATGCCGCAGCACGCCAAAGTAGAGCACGATGATAGCGGCAATGAAGGCCCACAAGAGCATGAGAAATTTTCCCTGCGTGATGAGATAGGTCTTGCAGGTTTCGTAGATCAGTTCCGAGATTTCGCGCATGGCGCGGTGCACGGGCAGATTTTTCAGGCGCATGTAGATGATCAGGCCGAAGAGCAGGCCGAAGGCGCAGAACAGCAGCCCGATCGTCAGCAGGCGATGGCCGTTCACGCCGAGGAACGAAACCGAAGAAAGGTCGGGCAGTTTTAGCGCCGCCTCGCCGCCTTCTTCTGTAGTTTGGGCGGCGGGTTGCGCCAGCGCGCAGCCGGCAGTCAGAAGCAGCAGAGTTGCAAGAGTTGCCGAAGTTTTCGCAAGCCGCCGTCCCACGGACGTAAGATTCGCGGTATAAGTGCTCATCAAATCCTCCTAACCATCCTATTCAGGGATTACAACGTGTGATTTTTCTCCGGCAGGTTAACCGCCTGCTGGAGGATTTCATCCGCCAGCGGTACGGCCGCCACCAGAGTTCCGAAGACGCTCCGAACGCGCTTCCACCGCCAAGCATAACAATAAAGAGGAGTGCCGATTTGGCCGCGCCGGAACACTTGTGCCGTCAGAATACAGCCCCACGATCGGACTACACACTTCGGCCGAAAGCACTTGTTTATAGCATCTTGCCGGAAGTTGGGTCAATGATGGGCATCACACGGACTTGGGTCGGTTTTTTCAAACCACGGTCGTAAGTCGTAGCAGGAAGCACGGAGCTCGCTATTCGCTGATCGCCACTTGTTGTCTGCCGGGCAAACCGCGAACAACGAACGACGAACCGCGAACTGCTTCCGTATAATTGAGCCTCTGTCATGCCAGCCTCCCTTGACTCGATTGTCGCCGCCACGCGCCAGCGCCTATCCCGGCGCATATCTGAGAGCCGGCGAAACTCCGGCCTGCGCGAGATGGAACGGGCAGCCGCCGCGCACACTCCACGGGGATTCCGGAATCAGCTGCGCCGAGTCTCGCAAGACAGAACCGCGGTCGCCGTTATTGCCGAGCTAAAAAAAGCTTCACCCTCGAAAGGCTTGATTCGCGCGGATTTCAGACCCTCCGAACTCGCTCGCGATCTCGAGCAAGCAGGCGCTGCCGCGCTGTCGGTGTTGACCGACGAACAATTTTTCCAGGGCTCGCTCGACGATCTGCGCGAAGCCTCGTCCAGCACTTCTCTTCCCTGCTTGCGCAAGGATTTCATCGTCGATGAATTTCAGATCGTCGAAGCCAGAGCGAATTGCGCCGACGCCATCCTGCTGATTGTCGCCGCCCTCGATCAGAAAGAGTTGGTGTCGCTGGCGGGGATCGCGCGAGCTCACAGCCTCGACGTTTTGTGCGAAGCTCATGACGAACAGGAGTTGCAACGCGCGCTCGATGCCGGCTGTGACCTTATCGGGATCAACAGCCGCAATCTGCGCACCTTCGAAGTCGATCTCGAAACTGCATTCCGGCTCGTGGAAAAAATGCCCGCGACATACCTCCGAGTAGCCGAGAGCGGAATCCGATCCGGCGCGGACATAGCTCGCCTGCGATCCGCCGGCTACGAAGCGTTCCTGATCGGCGAATCGCTGATGAAATCGGAGCGCCCCGGCGAAGCGCTGGCAAAGTTGATGGAAACAGTGGTCAGTGGGCAGTGGCCAGTGGCCAGTGGTTAGTGGTGTACTGGTTCTACTGGCAACTGGCCACCGACCACTGCTTTTTATGACTTGGATCAAAATCTGCGGGATCACAAACCTCGACGACGCGCTCGCCGCCACCGATGCGGGCGCGAACGCGTTGGGCTTCGTCTTTTATCCGAAGAGCCCGCGCCGCGTCACTCTGGAAACCGCGCGCGCGATCGTCGCCAAGGTGCCGCGGCAAATCGACAAAGTCGGCGTTTTCGTCAACGAGACCGTGGACCAGGTGCGTGACACCGTCAGGCAGGTGGGTCTCACCGTTGTGCAATTGAACGGCGACGAGAGCGTGGATTTCAGCCGCGCGCTGTTCCAGGAACTGGCAAATGGATCCGATCGCCCAACGATTTTCCGCGCCTGGCCTGCGGAGATTTTCGACGCGCCTGCTGAACAAACTGTCGGATGGGACCCGGTCGCCGTCGGGCTGATAGAGCCCGACGAGGCTTACAAGGGCAAACGAGTACACAAAATCCACGTTGCCGAAAACGGCGACCTCTTCCTCGAGACTCACGGCTTCCGTCCCGGCGTGATCTCGGGCGTGCTGCTCGATTCCTCAAACCTCGATTCGTCAGACCACGAAAGACGCGGCGGCACGGGACGGGCCTTCGACTGGGAACGCGTCCAGCCCTGGGCCGGAGTGATCAACAGCATCAGCAAGCTGATCGTTGCCGGCGGCTTGCGTCCCGGCAATGTACAGGAGGCGATCCACCTTCTCCACCCCTGGGGCGTGGATGTTTCCTCTGGCGTCGAACGCGAACCCGGCAAGAAAGATCCCAGAAAAGTCCGCGCCTTTGTGCAAGCCGTACGGGCCATGGAAGAGGCAAGCTGACGATGGCAACCGCAATCAAAAAGGCTCGTAACCAAACGCCCGGAAGGCTTCCGCCAAAAGCCGCCGCTGCCGGGCGTTTCGGCGTTTACGGAGGACGCTACGTTCCGGAAACGCTGATGGCCGCGCTCGACCAACTGGAGCGCGAATACGAAAAAGCCAAGCGCGATCGCAAATTCCAGCAACGCCTCGACCAGCTGCTGAAGACCTACGCTGGACGCCCCACGCCTCTTTTCTTCGCTCGCCGCCTGACGGCAAAACTTGGCGGCGCGAAAATTTATCTCAAGCGCGAGGACCTGCTCCACACCGGCGCGCACAAAATCAACAACTGCCTCGGCCAAGGCTTGCTCGTCGAACGCATGGGCAAGCGCCGCGTCATTGCAGAAACCGGCGCCGGTCAGCACGGCGTCGCCACGGCCACCGTCTGCGCCCTGCTCGGCTTCGAGTGCGTCGTTTACATGGGCACCGAGGACATGCGCCGCCAGGAGCTCAACGTTTTCCGCATGAGGCTGCTGGGCGCCGAAGTGCGCGGCGTCGATTCCGGTTCGCAGACCCTCAAAGACGCCATCAACGAAGCCATGCGCGACTGGGTCACCAACGTCCGCACCACGCATTACCTGCTCGGCAGCGTGCTTGGAGCGCATCCTTATCCGACCATGGTGCGCGACTTCCATCGCGTTATCGGACGCGAAGCCCGCGCGCAAATTCAGAAGGCCGAAGGCAAACTACCCACCGCCATCATCGCCTGCGTTGGCGGAGGATCGAACTCCATCGGCATTTTCTACGATTTTCTTAAAGACAAAAAAGTCCAACTCATCGGCGTCGAAGCCGGAGGTCGTGGCGAATCGCTAGGCGACCACGCCGCCCGCTTCCGCGGCGGCTCGCCGGGTGTTCTGCAGGGAACTTATTCCTACGTGCTGCAGGATGCGGCGGGCCAGATCGCGCTGACTCATTCCGTCTCCGCTGGCCTGGACTACCCGTCGATTGGGCCTGAGCACGCCATGCTCAAAGATTCGGGGCGCGCGGAATACGTTCCGGCTTCCGACGCAGAAGCGCTTGAGGCAACCGTGATGCTGGCGCGAACCGAAGGCATTATTCCGGCGCTCGAATCCGCGCACGCCGTCGCCGAAGTCATCAAGCGCGCTCCCAAAATGAAGAAATCGGAAATCGTGATCGTGAATATCTCCGGGCGCGGGGACAAGGATATTGGGATTTTGCGGGAGAACTTGAAGTTGGACTAGCTATGATGAGCACGTCTAAATTCTCTTTAAGAAGGACGCCGATGAAGCCTGCCGATTTATTCTTCATTCCGCTTTTCTGGGCTTCCCTTATGTTTGCCCAGTCCGGATCTGACCTCCGATTTAGCGGTCACACGCTAGGGGAGACGGCAGAGACCTTCTTCTCAACAGCGACAATGATGGAATCCAGGGAGGCGACCAAAGACTATTGCAAGAAACTACTAAATGACCCGGAAGCTATGAGACGATATGAAGCGGCGAGGACTGGCATTAACAAGAAAGACTTCTTGCTCTCCGACGTAGGGGGTTGCAAAGACGTTATGGCCGCCCTTCGGGGGGGACGTGCACATGTAGGCGCTCGATTTGCTTCGGAGCTTGGCAAAGGCAGCGTCTTGTTTGTTGACGGAAAATTAGCCAGTTTCACCCTCCTTTCTGAATCTTCCTATGCCGACGCAGTCGCAGACATGAAGAAACGGCTTCTGGTCCCGGGCCACAGATACGCCTCTCCACAAATAGCGGAGGGGATGCGTTGGGAAGTGGGAGGAATCACTGCGATGGTTTTCAAACTCAAGTATCACGATGAAGCCAACATCTACGTCGGCTATGCGGGAACAACCGCGCAATAGAGACTGGCCGTCTGTTTCTTGATGCAATCAGCCGACTGGTGGCCCACTCAAGCCGTTCTTTGGCTTGGGTGGGAAAGTTCCAATGCTCCGCACGTTCCCACGCTACTTCACCGCCGTGACTGCCTGTTCCAGAGTCTCCCGAATGAACCGCGTATAAGGAATGCCGCGCGCTTTTGCGCGAGCCTTCACGGCCGCGAGCAACGGCTTCGGCACGCGCATATTGATCTGTTCATCTTTTCTCTCGAACTCAAAACGCGCCGTCTTAAACTGTGAGAAATCGAGTTTGGAGAGGTCTTGGGCAAGAAACGCCTCAGCCTGCTCATCGGTTCTTAGGCGGGGCACTTTCTTTTTCAAAAGCTGCTTTTTCATAAGCCGCTTTTTCATAAGCTGCGATCTCCTTAGAGTGCATGTACCGTGCAGACACCGGACGGATCAGGCGGCGGCCTTCTTTTGTGCGCATCGTGAACGCCACAAATAACGGCCTTCCTGCGCTTGTTTTCCCGACTGCAATTAGACGGTCCTCGTCCGTCGAGTGCTTTGGATCGGGCGCAACGCGCGGACCGTGCACAAACAAAGTCTCGATCTCCGCGATCGACACTCCATGTTTTTGGCACTTGGCCCGGTTGGCATCGTCCCAATCAAATCCACTGACCTGTAAAGTCATGATAGCAGAAATCTATACAAATGTATATACGCAAGTTCGATCTTAACTCTTACAGGTTAGAAAAGATGGGCAGGAAAGGAAAGCCGCCAGCATCTCCACCTGGGCGGCTCCCCACTTCTGCAATCTGACTTCTGCAATCTACAATTCCTTCATGCCCTTTCACTTTGAAAATAAGCCATCGCTCATCGCCTACGTAACCTGTGGCGACCCCGGTCTCGCAACCACGCGCGAGGTCATTCTGGCGGCCATTGACGCGGGTGCGAGCGTGATTGAACTTGGCGTTCCTTTCAGCGATCCTCTTGCCGATGGCCCGGTGATCCAGCGCGCCAGCGGGCGGGCGCTCAAGCACGGAACATCGCTGCAACACGTGCTTACGCTCGCCGCCGAAATCCGCGAACATTCGCAATCCGTCGGCCTTGTGATCTTCTCCTACCTCAATCCCATCTTGCGCATGGGCCTCACAAAGTTCTGCCAGGTGGCGCGGCTGGCCGGGATTGACGGAACGCTCATCACCGACTTACCCGTCGAGGAATCCGCCGAGTATTTGCGCGAGGCGCGCAAGAATGACCTCGCAACTATTTTTCTGGCTGCGCCCACTTCGACCGACCAGCGGCTGAAATTGATCGCCCAGGTTTCAACCGGCTTTATTTACGCGATCTCGCGCACCGGCGTCACCGGCGCGCGCCAGCAAATGACGGGAGATGCGCAATCCCTGGTCAAACGGATTCGCCGCTTCACCAAGCTTCCCGTTGCCGTTGGCTTCGGAATCTCAACCCCGGCGCAATTCGCAGCCGTCGGCAAATTCGCCGAAGGCGCGGTCGTGGGCAGCGCCATCGTGCAGTTGATCGAACAGAATCCCGGACGAGAAGCCGCGACTGTGGCAGAATTTGTGAGGCAGCTTTTCGCTGTTCGCTGTTAGCTGTTCGCTGTGGGCTCTTTGCCGAAACATCCTAGATCGTTTTCTGAGCACGCCGTTGGTTAGGCGTAGGCTTTGGATTTCGATGCGTGAGAAAGCAGCTAAGAGCTAACAGCCAAGAGCTTCTATGGACATTTCCGATTGGCGCAAGAAAATCGACGACCTGGACCGCAAACTGGCGACGCTGCTCAACCAACGCGCTGCCGCGGTTGTCGAAATTGGACGATTGAAGCGCGATATCGGACTGCCCATTTACGAACCCGACCGCGAGCGCGAGGTGATCGCCAATGTGCACCGCAGCAGCACCGGTCCCTTAGCCGAACGCGATCTTGCGCAGATTTACGAACGAATCATCGACGTGATGCGCAGCATCCAAAAGCACGAAATCGCTCCCGATGACAGCCCGGCCTCCCACGAGACCGGGATTGATTCGCAATTCGAGGACTAAAACTTTCAGCCATGCCGCGATGCAGTCTCCAGCGCGCCACGGCGGGCAAAACGAGCGCACTCATGATTGTCGCAATGCAAGATTCGGCCAGTGAAGATCAGATCCAGCAGGTGATCGATCGACTGGTCCACTTCGGCTTTGAAGTTCACCGCTCCACCGGAGCGCGTCAGACCGTTCTCGGCGGCGTCGGAGTTACTTCCGATTTCGATACACGCGAACTCGAAATGATGCCCGGGGTGCAGGAAGTTCACCGCATCACTTCACCTTACAAGCTGGCCGGACGCAGCTTTCGTCCCGAAGGCACGGTAGTGAAATTTGCGAACGGGATTGAAATCGGCGGCAAGAAGATCGTCGTCATGGCCGGGCCCTGCTCGGTCGAATCCCGCGAGCAACTTTTCACCATCGGCGAACTGATCGCCAAAGCCGGAGCGCGCGTGCTCCGCGGCGGCGCTTTCAAACCCCGGTCCTCTCCCTATTCATTTCAAGGACTCGGCGTTGACGCACTGAAACTGCTGCGCGAAGCGGGCGATCGTTTCAACCTGCTCGTGATCAGCGAGGTCATGGAGATTTCCCAGATCGAGCTGATGTTGCCGTATGTCGACATTTTCCAGGTGGGCGCGCGCAACATGCAGAACTTCAACCTGCTGCGCGAACTGGGCAAGGTCCGCAAACCCGTGCTGCTCAAGCGCGGCGTCGCGGCCACGCTCGAAGAACTCCTGTGCTCCGCGGAATACCTGCTCGCCGGCGGCAACTACGAAATCATTCTGTGCGAGCGCGGCATCCGCACGTTCGAGACTTACACTCGCAACACCATGGACATTTCGGCGATCCCGATCATTCATAAACTTTCGCATCTGCCCATGACCGCCGATCCATCGCACGGCACCGGACGGCGCGACAAGGTAGCTCCCATGGCGCGGGCAGCGGTTGCCGCTGGCGCCGATGCTATGCTCATCGAGGTCCATCACCAGCCGGACAAAGCGCTCTCCGATGGCGCGCAGTCGCTTTACCCGGAACAGTTTGCCCAGTTGATGGACGAGCTCCGCATGATCGCGCCTGCGGTTAGACGCGAGATCGCGTAGACTTCTTGCCGTACTCATGAGTATTGTCATCCCGAGCGAAGCGAGGGATCTGTAGTTCGCCGCAGAATGCAGACCCTCCCCTTCGGCTCGGCTCAGGGTCGGGATGACAAATTCATTTTTTCAGCAGCACTATGACCTTCAAGCAAGTCACCATCATCGGCACGGGGCTCATCGGAGGCTCGCTGGGCCTCGCTTTGAAGAAGCGCCGGCTCGCCGGACGAATCATCGGGTGCGATCGCGCTCCAGTTTTGGAGCGAGCCCAGGACTGCGGCGCTATCGAAGGGGGAACCACCAATCCCGCGGATGCCGTGCGCGGCACCGACCTGGTAGTGCTGGCCACGCCCGTGATCTCGATCCTCGACCTGGTCGGGCGGCTTGGTCCGGCGCTGCTGGCGAAGACTCTCGTAACCGATGTCGGGAGCACGAAAGCGGAAATTGTCGAGCGCGCCGCGAAATCGTTCGGGCGAAACGCGAGTCGAAGATTCCTCGCCGGGCATCCCATGGCGGGCAAAGAACACGCCGGAGTGGAGTTTGCCGATGCCGATCTTTTCGAAGGCGCGGCCTGGCTCTTCACGCCACTTCCCGGCCAGAACGTTCACGCCGGACAATGCGGAGAATTTATCCACTGCGTGGAAAAGATGGGCGCCAGAATCGCGGTGCTCGATCCCTCCGATCACGATCGCTTCTGCGCCTGGATCAGCCATCTGCCGCAGATGATCTCAACCGCGCTGGCGGCAGCGCTGGTCGACGAATTCGGCCCCGACGCGCCCGTGCTCGACATCGGCGGACGAGCCCTGCGCGAGATGACCCGGATCTCCGGCAGTCCGTATTCGATGTGGCGCGACATTGCCATCACCAATCAGAAGAATCTTGCCGCCGCGCTGCAAGAGCTGGAGCAACGCCTCGCGCACATCCGCGAGAATCTGGATTCGCGGGAACTGGCCGCGGAATTCGAGCGCGCGCACCAGTTGAGGAAGAACCTACCACGGAGGCACGGAGGAAATTTGTAATTTGGTAATTTTGTAACTTGGTAACTTAAAATCAGGCCGCTCTGTCGGCGTTTTGGATTTTCGATTACCAAATTACCCGATTACAAAATTACAAATTCTCTCCGTGCCTCCGTGGTGAAATTTCCGATAGAATGCTCCTCCTATGCACAAAGTCGTGGCGAGCGCTGAAGAGGCGATCCAGGACGTTCTTGACGGAGCCACCATCATGGTTGGCGGATTTGGTTTGTGCGGGATGCCCGAGAACCTGATCCGCGCGCTCGCCCGCAAAGGCGTCAAGAACCTGACTACCATCAGCAACAACGTCGGCATCGATGGGGTGGGCATGGGGCTGCTGCTCGCCAATGGTCAAATCCGGCGGCACATCGGAAGCTACGTCGGCGAGAACAAGCTGCTCGAGCAAATGGTGCTGAACGGCACCTTGCAAATCGACCTCGTTCCGCAAGGAACGTTTGCCGAACGGATTCGCGCCGGGGGCGCTGGAATTCCCGCGTTCTTTACGCCCACCGGCGTCGGAACGGCGGTCGCCGACGGCAAAGAAGCACGCGAGTTCGACGGCCGCACTTACATCATGGAGCGCGCGCTCAAAGCCGACTTCGCCTTCGTCAAGGCGTGGAAAGGCGACCGGTGGGGCAACCTCGTCTATCGCAAGACCGCGCGTAATTTCAATCCCATGATGGCAACCGCGGCCAAGATCACCATCGCCGAAGTCGAACATCTGGTCGAACCGGGCGAACTCGATCCTGACCTGGTTCATACGCCGAGCGTGTACGTGAAAAGAATTTTCCAGGGTCAACTGTTTGAAAAGCGAATCGAGAGAAGGACAGTGAGGAAAGCCGCAGCGGGATAATTGAGGGCGCGTCGTTCGCTATTCGCTGTTCGCCAAAATCGCGCTGACGGCAAAAAGCGGATAGCGAACGACGAATAGCGAACAGCGTTTCTTCTCATCACCGAACCGGAGTCGAAGGGAATATGTCAACTTTGCCGAAGCCCCCAAAAGATACCGACAAGCGCGAACGCATCGTGAAGCGCGTTGCCCGCGAATTGCGCGACGGATTCTACGTCAACCTCGGCATCGGGTTGCCTACGTTGATTGCCAATCATGTTCCGCCGGGCATGGACGTGATTCTTCAATCCGAAAACGGAATGCTCGGCATCGGGCCGTACCCACTCGAAGGCTCGGAAGACGCGGACCTGATCAACGCGGGAAAGGAAACCGTCAGCGAATTGGCGGGCACCGCGTACTTTTCGAGCGCCGATTCTTTCGCGATGATTCGCGGCGGCCATGTTGACCTTAGCGTGCTGGGCGCGATGGAAGTCGACGAATCCGGCAGCCTCGCCAACTGGATGATCCCCGGCAAAATGGTCAAAGGCATGGGCGGCGCCATGGACTTGGTCGCCGGAGCGCGCCGCGTGGTCGTCGCCATGGAACATACCAACAAAGATGGTCAGCCGAAGATCCTGAAAAAATGCACGCTGCCCCTGACGGGCGTGAAGGTCGTGGACACAATCGTCACCGAGATGGCCTACATCCGAGTCACGCCGGAAGGCTTACTGCTAGAAGAGATTGCTCCCGGCCTGACGGTCGACGACGTCCAGAGAGCGACTGAGGCGAAGTTGCGGATCAGTTCTGAACTGAAGACGATGTGAGTGAAGCAGTTTTCAGCTCTCAGTTCTGTTTGGCCGCTTCGAACTTTTTCCCCTGTGCTTGCGTATCATATTTAGGAGGAGGTGTCCCTATGATCGCCTTCCTGCTCTGGTGCTTGCTCTTCATCCTGTGCTGGCCGGTGGCACTGCTGGCGCTGATACTCTATCCGATCGTGTGGCTGCTGTTGCTGCCCTTCCGCATCGTTGGGATCGCGGTCCACGGAGCCCTCGCCCTGGTCTGGGCCGTGGTGATGCTGCCTGCGCGGTTGCTCAGTGCTCCGTTTCGGCTCTCGCGAATATGAAAGGCGGGGCGCGATCGTCGTTGCACCCAGCAACAGGCAGCCGTTCGCCCCGCGACAGGATTTCCGCCATGAGCTAGCAAAGGAAACTGAGCGGCCAGCCGGATTACCGCCGCAACCGGGCAATTGCACTCACCCCCGGGTCAATGAGTGACATGGCGATTTTGCGCCAACAATTTCCAGTGGGAATGGATCTTTGGTGAATTGCTACTGACTCATCGAGCTTGCAACCCCGGAAAATACGTTGTTGGCGTTGCCTCCGATCAAACGAACGGTCCCGATGACCAGGACCAGAATGACGGCCAACATCACTGCGTATTCCGCGATGTCTTGCCCTTTTTCGTCTGACCAAATGTGACGGCAAAACTGCATCATATATCCTCCCGGGGGGATCTGAGAGCCGGGGCCCAGAGTTGAATATGCGGGCTTGAACGGCAAATGTCAACGCGGTTACACCGCGGTCACACCAAGCCGGTTGCTGGTGAAATTGATGTTACGTCAACGACCCTTTAAGCCTGAATTGTTTTTCCCTGTCTTCCTGAGCGGCGCAAGAGTTTCACGAAGTGAAGTTCTCGCGCAGTCGCAGGGACCCACATCCACCCCGTCTGCGCCATCATCCCGCAGTTCTACAGCCACGCTCTTCCGGGTCACCCACAATCACCCACCGGGGCACGCCGCCCACGATCGCACCGATTAGCAGTGCCGCCAGAAAAGTATATCCTCCCTCAATCCAGAGCAGCCCGGGTGCGACCCGCGACACCGTGACCGCCAGCAGCGCTGCGCCTATCGCCAACCAAAGGGCAGCCGCCACTTCAACGCCGTGCGTCAACGTACGCGAACCCAGCCAGCGCAGCAGTCCCGCGACGCCGTAGGCGAACAGTACGCACGCACCCACGCTTAGCAGATGCGGCGCCAACATTCGCGCCAAAACTCGCGTTTGTGGATTGCTCAATCCGAGCGCCATCATCCATCGGGGCCGGAACAAGTATTCGGAGTGCCAAGCCATGCCCAGCACCCACGCCGCCGCGCCGGCCAGCAGCACGGGCAAATGCACGACTCTCCTCGTTCGCCACGGAACGTGGCCCACGAAGAACGCGGGCTTGACCCGCACCGCATCCGGAATGCACTCCTGCCCGCAATCGGCGCGCTCCGGCCAGCGCGTGCAATCGGCCAGCCGCAGTTTCGGAGGACCGGCCAGGCCGCTCCAGGCTGCGCGTAACGCGTTGAACCGCACCGACACCGGCGCATGGGTCTCCGGACAGTTCACCGTCCGCCCCTCGCGATAGGTGTGGTAAATCTGTTCGCCCCAAAGGGCTGGCAGCAGCAGGATCAGGCAAGCCCCAGCCAGGAAGAGTAACAACAGGAACAGCAGCAGCATAACGTGCCTCCTTTCCTCGCACGAAGAATTCGTGCCAGGCGGAAGGTCCTACCTGAGGTCCTACGAAAGATCGTAGCGATCCAAAATGTGCAGCATCAGACGAGCGTCGGATACTGCATCAACCCTATTCGCCACGCGAACGGCGCGCAGTGAGCGTCGTCACCGTAGCTCGTGACGCGCACACAGAACCCGAACCACGGCAACTCTCAAGTGATGTAAACAGATTTCACTCAGAACCCTGCGTCGTGAGTGCAATGGGGATGTTTCGCCAATTGAGACGATTGCCTACCAGTTGGCGGCTCGGATTGTCGGGTCGGAGGAGGCGCGCTTGCGCGCTAGCCTCCGTCCGCCGCCCAAACTGCCCGTACACATTTCGCGTAGGCAGCTTTCACGAGGACTCAGCAACGCCGGGATGCAAGAGAAGGAATTA
>Ga0208038_1000280_pt1 | contig 47731 bp, 43 predicted proteins | sample June2015DPH_16_1_FD_184714 | JGI IMG/M metagenome (GOLD analysis project Ga0208038, IMG submission 184714) | Peatland microbial communities from SPRUCE experiment site at the Marcell Experimental Forest, Minnesota, USA - June2015DPH_16_100... | ecosystem: Environmental > Terrestrial > Soil >...
ACGCCCCCCTTTCGGCTTATCTGACCGGAAAATATATGGTGAAGGTAGTGCCCTTGCCTTCCTCGCTGGCCACCATCATCCTGCCTCCCAGTTTTTCCACGATACTGTAGGAAATGGAAAGGCCCAGGCCGGTGCCCTTGCCCACCTCCTTGGTGGTGAAGAAGGGATCAAAGATCTTGTTCAGCATCTCCTTGGGGATGCCGGGGCCGGTATCGTGAATCTCTATGCCGATTTCATTATTTTTAGCAAGGTGCCTGGTCTTGAGATGGATCTCACCCTCTTTGCCGATGGCGTCGATGGCGTTATTGAGGATATTGAGAAAGACTTGCTGCAGTTGGGCCGGATCGCTGGCGGTCTTGGGGAGATCGGGGGCATAATCGGCCTGGATATCGATGTTGCGATAGCGGGCCTCGTTTTCCAAAAAGGCCACGCTCTCATCCAGGACGATATTGATATTGAGGATCTCCGTGACCGGCTCCATCCGCCGGGCGAATCCCAGGAGACGGTGGGTTATCGTCTTGGCGCGGTTGATATGATATTCAATCTTGTTCACCGCCTCGGCAATTTCCTGAAAATTCTCGTTCTTGGAGACATCTTCCATTTTCAGCAGGTCTTTAATCCAGCCGGCCTTTTCGCCGATGACCGCCAGGGGATTGTTGATTTCGTGGGCAATGCCTGCAGCCATCTTCCCCAACGCCGCCATCTTGTTTGCCTGTAGGGCCATTTCCTCGCTGGCGGCCTTCTTCCGTTCCATGTTTATCATTTCATTCATCATCGAACGGGTGGCGAGCACCGCACCGATGGCAATCAACAGCACTCCCCCCAAGGCAATCAAGACCATCAGGAACCTGGTGCGCAGCAGGGGGGTGAACTGGTCGCTGGGGTCTTCCCGGATTACCAGCACCCATTTTTTCAGTTTGATAATGCCGACGGCGAAGAGTCCTTTGTCGCCTTTGACCGCGATTTCCTCCGCCTGGGGAACGCTGGCCTTGGAGAAATCAGGCGCCGGCGCCGGTTGCAGAACCGCCCCGCCAAACCGGGGCTGGGTTTGCAAAATATTATTGCGGTCAATGATGAAAGCATCCCCTTTTTTGCCGACCCAGGCGGCCCGCACGATGTTCTCAATGATGTCGGAATCGATGGTGGCCCGTAGGATCCAGCTCTGGCTCCTTTCCCGCACCATCACCGCAATGATAAAATGCGGACTCTTGCGAAATCCCAGGAACACATCGCTCACATAGACGCCGGTGGACATCACCGCGTGGAACCAGTCTTCGTCCTTATAATTTGCCGATTTCAAGAGAGCGTAATACGGCCCCACGTAGGCCAGGTGGCTGCCTTCCTTGTCGATAATCCCCAGATCCAAAAAAGACCTGGAACGGGCCTGGATAATGTTGAAAACCTTTTCCAGGTAGGCTTCATCTCGCAGTTTTTCCAGGGGGATGGTATGGGCCAGACTGGTGAGCTGGGAGATGCGCTCGTCCAAAAAGAGATCGATGGAACTGGAACGGTTTTCCGCCAGGGTCTTCATATCTTCCATGATCTTGGTGTAGTAGGATTGGCTAAACTGGTAGTAGATGGAGGCTCCCAGGATCAACAGCGGGATTACCGAAAAGGCCAGGATGGTCAGGATAATTTCCCACCATAATTTTTTATAGTATTCTCGCTCCATCCCGATGACCGCCTCTCAAGGGCCGAGATTTTCTCTGAGGTTGCCCGGTCCGCCGGTTTCCGGAGATTGAGGACACCCCTTGGCAAACATGCTAAGCAATGGCCGTTCCAAGAAGAGCCGTTTGGTTAACCTATTGTATTATTTAATTATTTATCGAACACGCCAGGCCTTCGGGAATAATTCGGAGACCTGGCTGTCAATATTTTTTACAGGTTGTAAAGGGAGGTCACGCCCCTGGCCTTTCTGGTATAATAACAGGTACCGTGGCCGGAGGTGCTACCTGATTATGGCCAAGATAGCAGAATTGTCATTCTGAGCGAAGCAAATAATCGAATTCTTTTCAACGCCTCAGTGCTCCGTGCAGGATAATCTTGAATCTCTCTGCCTGATCGGCTAACATTCTAGGATAAGGTAACATTCCCGGCCTTCCCGCGGCTGTGTGAAACTGGAGACCCATGTCCAGCAAGCGCCACCAGGACCCGAAGCGGGCCGAAAGCCAGGTCCTGAGCCTCAATTATGATTGCGCCATGGCTGAGTTTGTGGGCGGCCAGGGCCTCAGCGACCGGGAGTTGGCCGAGCTGACCCCCGAGCCGGCGGCCCTGGAGCGGGAGCTAACCGCCGGCCGGCAAGACGGCCGCCCGGGTTTCCTGGACTTGCCTTACCAGAGCGAGGTCCCCGGGGAGATCCGCCGGGTGGCCAAACCGCTGTTGGAGTGGCGCTGGGATTTCGTAGTTCTGGGGATCGGCGGTTCGGCCCAAGGTTTTCTGAGCGCATGAAACGCCTGAATCTGCGAGCTATTTGGTGGCGACCGGGCCAAGACCTGAACCCCTTCGGCCTGGTAAAATTCTTTTCTTTGCCGGGTTTTATCGTCATCACGATCGTCACCGGCATTCTCGTCGTCTTGCTGACTCTCCGTGCCCAGCAGATGATCATGAAGAAAAACGAAGCCTACCTGGAGTTGCTGGCGGCCAACCTGAATCATCAGATCTTTCAGCAGTTCGTGCTGCCTACTGCCTTCGAAAAGGGCGGCCGGATTACCTTATCCGACCCGGAGCAGTCCCACCTTCTGGATCAGGTGGTGCGCAACACCATCCATGGGTTTCACGTGGACCAGTTGAACCAGTACGATCAGGAGGGGGTCTTTTCCTACAGCACCGCCAACCTGCCCCTGGGGAAAAAGAGCGATGACCTTCCCGGGGTTAAGAAGGCCCTGGCCGGGGAGAACTATTTTGAGGTGCCCGGCTACGGTCCCCTTAGCGTCCTCTGGCCCCGCAGCACTCAGTCGAAGCACCTCAAGGCCTTCATCCCCTTCCGTCTGGAGAAAGAGTTAACCACCCCCTCGGGGCCAGTTATCGGGGTCTTTGAGATCACCCAGAATATCTCCGGCGATCTGGCGGAAATCAATAAATTCCGCCTCCTCATCCTGGTCATCCTGGTGGTGATTATGGGTTTACTGTTCATTATCCTGCGCCAGATCGTCAAGCAGGCTGGCCTGATTCTGGCCCGGCGCCAGGAGGAGCAACGGTCCCTGGAGGCTCAGTTGCACCAGTCGGAGCGTCTGGCGGCCCTGGGGGAGATGACCGCGGGGGTGGCCCATGAAATCCGCAACCCCTTGGGGATCGTCAGCTCCACCGCCGAACTGCTGCAAGAGCGCCTGGCCCGCTATGAGCCGCAAAACCGCCTGGCCTGGATCATCGTGGAGGAAGCCAACCGCCTCAATGAAAAGGTCACGGAATTCCTGGATTTCGCCCGGCCCCGGGTTCCCCATTTGCGCCCCTGCGACCTGGAGGCGGTGCTGGACCGGGGTCTGGAGTTCCTGGAGCCGGAGATCCGGCGCCTGGGGGTCGAGGTCAACCGGGATTACCGTCTCCGGGGCCGGGCACTGGCCGCGGACCCGGACCTGTTGTACCAGGCCTTCCTGAACCTGCTGCTCAACGCCATCCAGGCCATGCCCGGGGGCGGCCGGCTCACCGTGTCCACCCAACCGGGCCCCCAGGGCCGCGGCGGCGAGATCCGCTTTGCGGACACCGGCGAAGGCATCGAGCCGGGGAGCCTGAAAAAGGTCCTCAACCCTTTCTTCACCACCAAGGAAAGAGGTAGCGGCCTGGGCCTGCCCATCGTCAAGAGCATTATCGAGACGACCCATCAGGGTGCCATAAAGATCGACAGCACCTTGGGCCAGGGCACGGTGGTAACCATCACCCTGCCGAAGTTGTCCTTGGAAAAGGTGGCCTGATGAGTAGCTAGCAAATATCAGTTTTCAGCAGGTAAGGCGGGGTGCCGGGCCTGCCTCCCTGTGGGCCGGGGGGGGCGGAGACGGCCGCCCTACCAAAAACTCCAAACTCCAAACTCGAAACTCGAAACTCTTTTTATGGATACCATCTTAGTTGTTGACGATGAAGTCAATTATCTGACGGTCATGGAAGCCCTGCTGGGAGGGGTGGGCTACGAGGTCCTTACCGCGCCCAGCGCCCCGGAGGCCCTGAAGGTCGCCGGCACCGCCGACCTGGACCTGGTGCTCACCGACATGAAAATGCCCAAGATGAGCGGCATCGAGCTCATGGATGAGCTGCACCGCCTCTATCCGGACCTGCCGGTGGTCATCATGACGGCCTTCGGCACTGTGGAGCTGGCCGTCACCGCCATGAAGAAAGGGGCCTTCGACTACATCCTGAAGCCCTTTAAAAATGAGGGGATCCTGGTGACCATCGCCAAGGCCCTGGAGTACCGCCACCTCCTCCTCACCAACCGGCTGCTATCCCAGGAATTGGACAAGAAATATGGCTTTCCCAACATCGTGGGGGAATCCCGGGTGATGGCGGAGATCCTGGCCCTGGTCAAAAGGGTGGCCACCTCCAAGGCCACCGTCCTGGTCACCGGCGAGAGCGGCACCGGCAAAGAGCTGATCGCCCGGGCCACCCACCAGTGCAGCAACCGGGCGCAACGGCCCTTCATCTCGGTTAACTGCGCCGCGCTTACCGAAACCCTGCTGGAAAGCGAGCTATTCGGCCACGAGCGGGGCGCCTTTACCCACGCGGTGGCCATGCGCAAGGGACGCTTCGAGCTGGCCGACGGCGGCACCCTGTTCCTGGATGAAGTGGCGGAGATGTCCCAGGCCCTCCAGGTAAAACTGCTGCGGGTCCTCCAGGAGATGGAGTTCGAACGGGTCGGGGGCAGCCGCTCCATCAAGGTGGACGTGCGGGTAGTGGCCGCATCCAATCGGGATCTGAAGGAAGAGGTGGAGGCCGGCCGCTTCCGTGAAGACCTGTTCTACCGCCTCAATGTGGTCCATCTCCATATCTCCCCCCTGCGCCAGCGCCAGGAGGACATCCCCCTGCTGGCGGCCCACTTCATCAAGAAGTACGCCCAGGAAAACGTCCGGGGCAAGATCCGCCTCACCCAGGAGGCCCTGAAGTTGCTGGTGCAGTACCCCTGGCCCGGCAACGTCCGGGAGCTGGAAAACGTCATGGAGCGGGCCGTGATCCTGTGCGCCAATAACCTGATCACCCCCGAGGACCTGCCCGGGGAAATGGCTCCCACCTCCGCCGCCGAGGCCAAACTGGACATCGACCACTTCGTCCCCCTGCACACCCCCCTGCCGGAGGCCCTGGAGGCCATTGAGGAACAGATGATCCGCCGGGCCCTGGAGCAGAGCGGCCAGGTGCAGGTGCGGGCCGCCGAGATGCTGGGCATCACCAAGAGCCTGCTGCAATACAAGCTGAAAAAGTATCATCTGACCACAATCTGAAAAGGAAATTATTTTCCGGAGGCCCCTTGAGACCCGAACAATTTCCCGACGATATCCGGCCCTTTCTCATACCGAAGCCGGAAGGCGATCTGGTGTATCGCTGTCTCGAATGCGGGGAGGAATACGACATCAGCCGGCTGCTCTACACCTGCCCGAAGTGCCGGGGCCTCTTCCTACTGGAGGATAAGGCCGCCGACCGCCTCCAGCGGCACTCCGGGGCTTTTTGGCGCCGGTTGTTCGATTACCGCAAGATGCTCAACCTGCCGGCCCTGAAAGGGGTCTTTCTCTTTTACGAACTGATTGCCCCGGTCATCCCCCTTGAGGACCTCATCTACCTGGGGGAAGGCCACACTCCTCAGGTGGCGGCCAATGATGCGCTGCGGGAAGAAGTCGGCGGGGCCTTTTATTATAAAAACGACGGCCAGAACCCCAGCGCCTCTTTCAAGGACCGGGGCATGGCCGCGGCCTTGAGCTATCTCAACTACCTGGCGCGCCAGCCCGGGGCCGGCAAGCTCCTGGCCATCTGCGCCTCCACCGGCGACACCTCGGCGGCCGCCGCCCTTTACGCCGCTTACCTGGGAAGCCGGGTGGCCTCCGCGGTGCTCCTGCCCCACGGCAAGGTCACCCCCCAGCAACTGGCCCAGCCCCTGGGCCACGGCGCCAGGGTACTGGAGATCCCCGGGGTCTTCGACGACTGCATGAAGGTGGTGGAGTCCCTGGCGGACCACTACCAGGTAGCCCTGCTCAACTCCAAGAACTCCTGGCGCATCCGGGGCCAGGAGTCATTCGCCTACGAGATCGCCCAGTGGTTCGACTATGAGCTGGCCGGGAAGGTCGTGGTGGTGCCCATCGGCAACGCCGGCAACATCACCGCCATCATGCAAGGCTTCCTGCGCCTCCACGGCCTCAAGATTATCGAGACCCTGCCCCGGGTCATCGGGGTCCAGTCCCGCCACGCCGACCCGGTGTTCCGCTACTACCTGGAGCCGGACCAGGCGAAACGGGTCTTCAAACCGGTGACCGTGCAGGCCAGCGTGGCCCAGGCGGCCATGATCGGCAACCCGGTGTCCATGCCCCGGGTCATCCGCCTGGTGGAGGAATACCACCGCCGGGCCGGCGAGGGCTCGGTGGCCGTGGTCCAGGTGAGCGAACAGGAGATCATGGACTCCATGCTGCTGGCCAACCGCCACGGCCACATCGCCTGCACCCAGGGGGGCGAATCCCTGGCCGGCTTCCGGGCAGCCTTGAAAGAGAGGCTGGTGGAGGCGGGGGAAACCGCGGTGCTGGACGCCACCGCCCACCATCTGAAGTTCATCGGTTTCCAGCAGATGTACTTCGAGGACTCCTTTCCGCCGGAGTTCGAGGTGGCCCCCAAGGCCGAGTACCGGAATCGGCCGCAGTTGCTGACCCCCAGGACCGGGGACCCGGCGAAGCAAACCGCCGATTTGGCGGGGCAAATCGCCGCCTTGCTGGAATTGACCCCAAAGGGCTAGCGAGGTTGCTTCCCCGCTACCCGATCTTATCTTTTCTCTAGACCCGAAAAGGAGGCGGAAAGATGGAGAAAGCAAGGTTATGGCTGATGATGATGGCGGTCAGCCTGATGCTGGCGTTCCCCTGGTCATGCGCCATTGACCAGGTCATCGGCCCGGAAACCCCGCGTCTTGACCGCGAAACCTTAAAAACCTGGCTCTCCGACCCCCAGGTACTCATCCTGGATGTAAGGCAGCCGCATGATTGGCAAGGCAGCGATAAAAAAATCAAGGGTGCGGTGCGCCAGGACCCCAAAGATTTCAAAACCTGGGCCGCGGACCTGCCGAAAGGGAGAAAAATCATCCTTTACTGCTCCTGACCTAACGAGGGCACCAGCGCCCGGGAGGCGCAGCAATTGATAGAAATGGGCTTTCCCCAGGTTTGGGCTTTGAAAGGCGGCTGGCTGGAGTGGAAGAAGGCAGGCTACCCTACGGAGTCGAAATGATAACCGTAGTTCTCCGTGGCCAGTGATCAGAAGCAGGTGGTTTTCCAAAGGTTTACGGATGCTGACGTCGAGCCTGACTGGCGGCAACTGCTAACTGACCATTTAATGGCTGGGGGCCTTGCCGGTGCTATTAACGGTTCCGATTAGTTAGCCAAACTATCTTCAAACATTAAGATCTCGGCCAACGGATGACTACTCCAGATCAAACCGCCAGCAGGGCCCCGGCGCCGACCCCCATGGCCGACAACTACTGCTTCGTCTGCGGCAAGAACAATCCCCGAGGCTTTAAGATCGCAGTGCGCTATTCGGAGGCGGAGCTGGCAGCGGAGACCGAGCTGGCCATCCCCAGGGAGTACCAGGGCTGGGCCCAGGTGATCCACGGCGGCATCCTCTCCACCCTGCTGGATGAACTGATGGCCCACGCGGTGTGGCGCTTCGCCGGGCCCGGTCTAACCCTGAGCATGGAGGTGCGCTTTCACCAACCCCTGAAACCCGGGGAGCCCATCCGGGTGCGGGGGGTACTCCACACCAAAAACGGCAGCCGCCGCCAGGCCGAAGGGGAGATCATCCGCATTGCCGACGGCAGCCGCATCGCCTCGGGTAAGAGCCGCTTTCTCCTCCTCCCGGGAAACGGCCCGGAACCTTGAGTCCGTTTATTATCGAGGCGTATTCTTCATTATGGCGGCCACGGGCCCCTCTATGATCCGTTTTCCCTCCATATCATTGGCAATAGCATGCTTCAGATGACTATCCTGATGGTGGGCAAGACCCGGGAAGGGTTCATTCAGGAAGGCCTGGACTTTTACCGCAAACGCCTTCTGCCCCTGGCGCGACTCACCCTGAGAAGCGTCCGGGAGGAAAAGGAGGCTAGAGGCTTAACCCCGGAAACCATAAAAATGAAGGAAGGCCAACGCCTCCGGGCCCAGATGCCGCCCCGGGCCTGGGTGACGGCCCTGACCCCCGCCGGCCGGGAGTTTACCACCGAAGAATTCGCCGCCTGGCTCAGCAAACGGCAAGAGCTGGCCCGGCCCCTGGCCTTTCTCCTCGGTGGCCATTGGGGGCTGGCGGACGCTTTGTTGGCTGCGGCCGACGAACAGCTATCTCTCTCCCGCCTCACCATGACCCATGAACTGGCCCGCCTCCTCCTGCTGGAGCAGCTCTACCGGGCCTTGACCCTCAAGCTGGGGCACCCCTATCACGTTTGAGCGCCAGTAGGGGCGGGTTTTAAACCCGCCCCTACTGGTTTCCTCATTCAATCCACTGCACCAACTTCTCCAGCGGCTCCCGCTCGGTGCGGAAGGCATTGACCGGCGCATGCACCTCTGGGTAACCCAGGGCGACGCCCACAACGATCTTGTGGGCCAGGGTGAGGCCCAGGTGCCGCCGGATAATGTCCGGGTACCTGGCTATCTGGGCGCTGATGCAGGTGCCCAGGCCCAGGTCATGGGCCGCCAGGCAGATGGCGTGGGTGATGGCCCCCAGGTCGAACATAGTGTAAGGCTCGGCCAGGTCCGCATTGAAAATCACGTAGATGATTACCGGCGCCCCGAAGGCCCGGGTCATGTTAGCCATGTGGGCCAGGCGGCTGGCCTTGTCGCCCCGGGCAACCCCCATCTTGTCGAACAGCCCGGCCGCGCAGGCCATATAGCGGTCCTTGTGGGCGTCGGGAAAGCTTTCCGGCATGGCCACGTCGGGGTTCGCCACAACCCTTTGCTCTAAAACCGCCGCCATCTCCCAGGTCAGTTTCCGGATCTTATCGCCCTGCACCACCACCAGCTCCCAGGGCTGCGTATTCCCCCAGGAGGGGCTCCAACGGGCCGCCTCGAGGATGCGGGTGATGAGCTCCCGGGGAACGGCCTCGGGCTTAAAGGCTCGGATGCTCTTTCTGGTCTTCAGGGCTTCCAAAAGTTCCATGGACTCCTCCTTGTATCTCCCGTTTTCTTGGGATATTAATAGAATATTTAAGAGTGGGACTGTCAAATGATTTTTTCGGAAGCCAGGTGGTTTGCCGGCGGTTAATTATCCGCGGCCAATAACGCCGGCCATCGCCAGGAACCGCTTAGTGGCTCCGATTTTCTGCGGCCTCAACTACCCCACTCTTTAATAAAGGCGGTGACCAGATGACAGGGGACCGGCACCTCGTGGCCTTCCCTTTGATTCTCCCCTGGCGGCAGGAGTTTTGGACCCTCCCTCTCTATTTTCCCCATCTCCGGGTGGGGGTGATCCCGGGGTGGCCGGCCCAACTGCCGTACCAGGGAATGCCGTTGCCTTTGGAGGCCCTGGCCCTCCCCCCCGGGCTCAAGCACCATAGGCCCGGCGACTTCCTGCAGTGGCGGGCCTTTGAGGATTATCAGAAAGCCCAGGAGGACGGGGGCGATCTGCTACGAGCCCTTCGCAATTATGGCCGGGCGGAGGCGCCGGGGAAGGCTGTTTTCCCGGACCCCTGGTCTCTGGCCTGGCAGTTGGAAAAGCTCCAGGCCGACCAGGAGGCCCAATTGCAACTGGTGGACCAAGGCCAGGAATGGCTCAAGGAAGTCCTGACCCCGGAACCCTGGGAGAAGCCCTCGGGCTTCGGCCCGGTTCCCGGGATCCCGGAGATGGTGGACCCGGAGCTGGCCAAGCTGCGTTACCGGCTCTGGCAGCGAGTTATGGGCCCCCAGTTGCAAGACCCCTGGGTTCCCTTTTTATTGGGCCGCACCGCCCGTTCCCTGTTCCTCACCTTGAGGGGCTGGCCGGAGCAGGCCGAGCCCAAAAAGGTAGGGCTCTCTCTGCCCGGCTGCCGCAGCTCCCAGGAATGGTTAACGGTGCGCGGCAACGGGGAGGCGCCCCCCTGGCAGGCTCAGTTCCAGGAACGGTTGGCAGTTTTGCTGGATGCCGCCGCCGCTCTCCGGGACCTGGAGGCTGCGGCCCGAGGATTGGCCGAGTTTGTGGCCGACCGGGTGGCGGCCTTCTGGCCACTACCGGTAATCTGGGACCTGGAATTGGAGGTCTGGATCCCGGACCCTGGGGAGGATACTTTGTTACCGCCGGTGCTCTGCTGGTCCGGGGCCGGGGCCGCCGATGTCTTGCCGGGATAGGGGAATATTAGCCGGTAGTCATTGGGCAGTGTTTTCTGTAGGAGCGGACCCAGGTGTCCGCCCTCTGCGGGTTGGTTTCTGGTCGACCGCAGGCCGGGCCGGAGCGCCGGGGAGTCGAAACTTACCTGTACCGGCCACTGGCTACTGATTACTCCCCAGTCTCCGGTAGTGGTTTCGCCTCCGGGGTCTTCATCAGGGCTGGCAATGGCTTGGCGGCGATGATCTTGCCGGCGGCGATTTCCCGCATGGCCATGACGATCTCTTTATTGTCCCCCCGTACCAACACTGGGGCGCCCCGGTAGAGCTGTTGCACCCGCTTGGCGGCCAGGTGGACCAGGCCGAAACGAGTGGGAACCTGCCGCAGGCAATCCTCGATGGTGACGCGCGCCATAAAATCCCTCCTCCGGAATGGCTGGATGAAATCGATGCAATCGGGGTCAGGCAGAACCGCCCATATCAATGATAACACGCAGGCCGGGGCGGCGCCATGGTTTCCGGCGCCACCGGGACAAGAACTAGCCCCCGGGCCTCCCACCTTTCTCCCCGGCCAGGCGGACGAACTCCAGTTGATCGCCCTCCTTGAGGACCTGGGAGGCGGACGCGCCCCGGCCATTGACCAGGGCCAGGGCCCGGGGATCGATATTCAAGGGCTCCTTCAGGGCCTGGCGCACTTCCCCCACCGATTTGCCGGCAATGGCGGCCTCCAGGCTGTGCACTCCGTAGCTGATTTTCACCAGGCCGGTGCGGACCCGCACCGGTTGTTGCCGGCGGGTCAGATCCCTTATCTGGGCGCTCACCGGGGTTCACCTTCAAGGCTGCAGGGGGGAGGCGAGGCCGCGCTCCGCGCCTGCCGGGCCAGCAGCTCCCGGAACTCCCCGCTGGGATAGATATGGCCGCATTCCCGGCAGCCCGCCTCCACCCCTTCCCAGGTAGGGCGAATCGTAATTTCCCCTGTTTGACAATAAATGCAGTTCATCTTTTTGGCCAATTTTTTGGTTTTTAGATCAACCGAAAACAGAAAACCTTTACAAAAAAATTAAAAATAGCGGGACAATTGCGGCAGGGAGGGGTCCACCTGCCGGCACTCCCGGAGCAGGGCGTTCAGGTAAAGCCAGGCAAAACTCAGCAGAAATTCCGGCCCGTACTTCCGGGCGCCAAAGCTGTCGAAGGCCAGGGTGGCGGAGCCTTCCATGCGGAAGCGGAAGGCCAGGTCCCCCAACAGGGGCCAGACCACCTGCCAGCCGCCGACGAGCCCGGTAAAAGTGCCGCAATCCATGCGCCGCAGCCCCACCTCCACCACCTCCGGGCTCAGCAGACGCAGCACTTCTTCCCGGACTCCCAGGGAGACGCCTTCTAAGGGACCTGCCGCCGCCGCGGCGAAATCTGACAAGGCCAGCCAGTCCTTCCCGGGAGCGGCCGGCCGCACCGCATATTCCCCCCGCCCGTAGCGGGCCAGCAGGGCCACCAGGTCCCAGGCGAAGACATAGGCGTCTTCGGTGGGCACCGCCAGGCTTTTCCGGGCATAAAAGACCCGCAAATCCGCGCCGAATTCCGGGTCCAGGTCGAATAGCAGGTAGAGTTCCAGGGGGCGGAACGGCTTGAGCCGCAGCACCCACTGGATGCTGGCGTAGGGCCGGCCCTCCACCACCTCCCCTCCCAGCAAACCGGCCAAGACCGGGGGGTCCACCCCAGCCAGCCCCGCCAGGTCCCGGTGATACTTCTTTCTGACATACTGGCGAATCTGGGCCTCCCAGCCCCAGCCGGCCTCGAACTGGCCCAGGGATACCAGGTCGTAGGGGAAATCGAGATTTTTTTTAAATGCGGCGCCCTGATTCAGCTCTTTTTGGCCTCCACCTTCTGATTGAATTTCTCTGCGTTTATTATAAACCGCTCGTGCACCGCCTCGCCAATCTTTTCCTTTTCGTCAAAGCCCTCCACCTTGAAGGTGATTTTCCTGCCATCCACTGCGGTGACTTCGGTGACCGCCCGCACCTCCATCCCCAGGGGGGTGGCGGCGGTGTGTTTCAGATTCATGGAGATGCCCACCGACTGCTCCCCGGCGGCCAGGTGCGCGGCCATCAGTTCGGCGCTGACCCCTTCGAACAAGCCCCCGAGAAAGGGGGTGCCGAAGACCCCGGGGACGCCCTGGAAAAACTTGCGGGCCGAATGTTCCGGCCCGCTCTTCAGCTGCTTCTCATGCTTCATGCCAACCTCGATCGCCATACAGCCTCCTTTTGAGAATAGTCAGTGGCCGGTGGCCACGGCTCAGTGCTAAGTGCTCAGCGCTTAGTTACCCGCGCCATAATTGCTTTATGGAAAATAGCAATCCGGCCAAATCACCAACCACTGTTTTGCCTAAACCGCCAATGGCGCCATTTTTATGGGGCCCAGGGGTTCGCCCCGGGCCAGGCGGCGGCCCAGATCCCTGGCCTGTTCCAGTGGCTGGGGTTGTTCCAGGATGGCCCCTTTATCGTCGGCGCCCCGCACCAGGATTTCCCCGGCATAGCTCACGTTGATGGCGTCGAAGAAGTATTTGGCGGTGAGGCGGACCCCCACGAACAGGAGCTTCCCCCTGGTGGCCCCCACCGCCAGGAGGACCCCCTGGCGGGAGCCGCCGGGAGAATCCTTTTTCAATAAGTAGCGCCTGGCCCACAGGGCCTGGGTGCGGTCGATCATAGCCTTGGACTGGGCCGAGACCCCGTAGAAAAAGACCGGGGAGGCCAGGGCCACCACGTCGGCCTCCAGAAGCTTGTCATAGATCTCCCGCATGTCGTCTTTAATTGGACAGGTGCCATCCTTGAAACAGTGGTAGATCTCCAGGCACGGGGAGATCTTGAGGTCCCGCAGGATAATCTCCTCCACCTCCGCCCCGGCGCCGGCGGCCCCTTCCAGGAAGGCCCTGAGGAGGATTTCCGAGTTGCCGCCCCGGCGGGGGCTGCCCAGGATGCCCAGCACTTTCATGGCCATCTCCTTCCGGTTTTGCCTAACAATATGGAAACTTCGGGGAGGATGTCAAGCGCTGATGATTCCTTTATGGTTTCCAATCCCCGGTCGAGCTTAGATTTGAGGAGCGGCCGCCCAGGGCGGGCCTCTTTGCCCGCCATAAAGGCTCTTGGCACTTTGCTGCAGGGTGGGCACTCGCACCAGCGGGTACCGCTGAGGCCCCGACTTCCTTGGAGGAGGCATATTTTTCTTAAAATCGAGCTTGGCATGGGCGGTTTTGGTATTATCTTACCTAGAGAGTGGCGGTTTTAACTCTCATTCCAAGGAGAACTTCAATGACTAACCAGTCTTCTAGAACCCGGATGATGGCGATGGGCTTGCTGCTGGCCCTGGGCCTCCTGGCCATGCCGGTGGCGAGCTGGGCAGCGCCCGCAGCAGCGGACTTTACCCTGAAAGACGTCCTCCAGGGGCAGGATTATACCCTGAGCCAGTTCAGGGGCAAGGTGGTGATGATTAATTTCTTCACCTTCTTTTGCGGGCCTTGCCGGGAGGAGATGCCCGATCTCAACCAGGTTTACCATAAATACCAGGGCCAGGGTTTCCAAACTCTGGGGATTGCCCTCAGTTCCGACCCCACCCAGATCAGATTTCTGGTGAAGCAGTTGGGTCTGGACTATCCGGTGCTCATCGGCAATGACCAGGTATCCGCGGCCTACGGCAGCGTGGCGGTGGTTCCCACCACCTTCATCATCGACAAATCGGGCAAGGTCGCCTATAAGGTCGAGGGAACGCGGAGTAAGGAAGAATTTGAGAAAATGATTCGGGCCCTGCTCTGATCGGACCTTTATCCCGAAAAATTCATGGCCGATACCGGCCAGCTGCCGGGGATGAAAAATCCCCCTGGCCCCCCCCTTTAAAAAGCGGGTTTCTAAAGTACCTCCCTGGGGAAAGGGGGATTTAGGGTTTTACGGTAGAGTCCAGGAAGGCCGCGGCAGAGCGAAAAAACGCAGATCGAGGCGGCGCAGGCCCTCCCGCAGCAAACCTCCCAAAGGAGTCCCGCATGGGACCCTGGAATAACTTGCCGGATTGGGCCCAAGAACTGGAGGAACATCTCAAGGAGGGGGAAGCGGCCCTCTTCATCCTCCACGGGCAGGTCTATGATTACACCCGGGTAAACGGCGATTACCTCCCCTTTCGCCACTTCCTGGGCCAGTGGCTGGGTCGGGAACGCCACGTGGTCTTTTACAACCTGGGGGCGGGGCTGGAGTTCGGGGATGCGGCGGGGGAGGATTCCTTCCGGGAAGCCCTGGAGCCCCAGGAAAAGCCGGCGGACGGCGAGGCAACCGAGGATGTCTCCCTGATCCGGGCCCGGGCCCTCCAGGCCCTGGGCCAAAAACCAATCCCACCCCCCAAACCTTTACCCCAGAGCCCCCGGGAGGTGCTGCAACTGGCAGAGCGGGTCATGGCCGCACCGTGCCACCGCCCCCCCAGCTGCAAGCCCCTGGCCCTGGTCCTGGAGTACGCCGAAACCATCGTCCCCGCGGTGGACCTGGGTTCCATGGGCGAGCCGGACCGGGCCGCCCTGGTCACCCTGCTGCGCTGGGCCCGGCAGGCGGAGCTGTCGAAGCACGGCCATCTGGTGGTCCTCACCACCGGCAACCTGGCTGATTTAAACCACAATCTCCTCTTGAGCCGCCATGGGGCGCAAGTCCTGGAGGTGCCGCCCCCGGACCGGGAGGCCCGGGTTCACTTCATCGATAAGCTCCGTTCCCAGGGCAAGTATCAGCTTACGATCACCTCCCAGGAGCTGGCCAACCTGGCCGCCGGTTTGAGCCTCAGGGCGCTGCACGCCTTGCTGCGCCAGAGCATCATTCAGCCCCTTACCCTGGAGATGGTGCGCCGCAAGAAAAAGGACCTGCTGCGCCAGGAGCTGGTGGGCCTGGTGGAAGTGCTGGAACCTCGCTTCGGCCTGGCGGATATCGGCGGACTGGCGCCCATCAAGGAATATTTTGCCCAGATTGCCGGGGCCCTGCAGGCGGGGGAAGTCAAGCTGGTGCCCCGGGGTATCACCCTGATGGGGCCTCCCGGGGTGGGCAAGACCGCCCTGGCCGAGGCCCTGGCCCGGGATTGCGGCTTCAACTTCGTCAAGCTCCTCAATCCCCGCACCAAGTGGGTGGGGGAGAGCGAACGCAATTTCTTCAAAGCCCTCCAGACCTTGCGCAGCTTGACCCCGCTGGTGGTGGTGGAGGACGAAGCCGACCAGAGCGAACACAGCCGGGATGAATACTCCGGCGACACCGGGGTGAGCAACCGCCTGCGGCAGATGCGCTTCGAATTTATGGGCGACCCGACCATCCAGGGCAAGGTCCTGTGGATCAGGATCACCAACCGGCCTGACCGCCTGGACAAGGCCGATCTGCGCTCCGGCCGCTCCAGCGAGCGGATTCCCTTCTTCCTGCCGGATTTCGCCGAGAAATGCCAGATCCTCCAGGTGGTGGCCAGGCGCAGCCTGATCCCCTGCGATCTGGACGACTTTGCCGAAGTAACCCGCTATCTGGACCAGCGCCATCCGGAAGTGATGACCGGCGGGGACATCGAAGAACTGGTCTTCCGGGCCTATCGCCAGGCCCGCCTGGCGGGCCGGGAACGGGTAACCCTGGCCGACTTCCGGCAGGTGATTGATGATTTCCTGCCGCCGCATCAGGTGGAGGTGCTGCGGCAGATGGAACGCCTGGCCCTGCACCAATGCTCCTCCCGGCGCTTCGTGCCGGAGCGGGTCTGGACCTGGGCCGCCCGCCGCGAGGAGGCGGCGGAAGGTTGAGAAGCTAACAACTTTGCAAGAGCCGACCTGGGAGACAAATTTAATCAGTGTGTTGTCCATCGTGCCACAGAAGAATATGTCTGCGGCGCTGTCCATACCAACACCATAGATAGCTTTTGGTCTATGATTAAACGTGGCATTGTCGGCACATTCCATAAGGTTAGCAAAAAGTACCTGCAACTCTACGTTGCCGAATTTGAGTTCCGTTATAACAACCGCAAGAACCCTGACATCTTTGGGGTGGCGATAAGGTTATGCTAAGAGAAAGAGCATTTATCGTTTTAATGGCTATGGCCATCACCATAGCATTTTGCTTTGTATCATGGTCAGAACCAATTCAAAAACAACCCATACCTCAAAGTAAATCCAAAGAGTTGACCCAACAGAAAACCAGTAATCAACAAAATCCACCCATACAATTTGTTACTCCCCAACAATTGCTTGATGCCATTACACGCACAATAGATGCCAGTAATGAGAAAAACAAGAGCGCACAAAATCCTCTTCCACCAGATAATTCGCAGTGGTGGTTCTCCCTCTTTCTTGTGATATTTACTTGTTGCTTGGTAATTGTCGGTGGCATCCAATGCTATATTATTTTCAACACTCTCAGAGAAACCCAAGTAGTTGCTAAGGCGGCTACTGATAGCGCGCGAGTTGCCGACCAAGCCCTTCAAATTAGCCAAAGAGCATATTTGACCATTGACCAGATTTCTCTTAAAAATCCTTTGCAACAAGATAAGATTCCAGTAGTCCAATTGAAAATCATTAACAATGGCCGCACCCCAGCTCAGGTAATAGAAATCTTTAGTAAAATTGATATTTTTTCTGAAATCCCCAAGAAACCTGTTTATTCCAAGGGCGATGTCAGTCTGGTCCAAATGACTATTGGAGCAAATAGTCCTACCACCCTCCATATTGTTGGAAGTGATGTAGTTATAACTGCTCAAGAATTGACTGATATCCATACCATAAAAAGGAAATTCTTTGTATGGGGTAGAATTATTTATCAAGACGTTTTTAAAAACTCTATAGTGCTTGGTTTTGGTGCCCAATATTCTCCCCATGGCTTCGTGCCCGCAGAGGGTTATGATTACATTAAAGAGTATGAACCAGACAAAGATTAATCCTAACGTACAAGCACCAGCTTGTCGTTTACACCTTAACCCCGGCTTCCCCTTTGTTTCAAGAAGTGCATAATCGCCTTTCAAAAGGGGGGGATAAAAAAGCAAGGTGGGAATAAAGAAGCAAGGAAAAGCAACCATCCGCGACCAGATCATTATCGAGGGCAGCGACGTTATCCTGATGGAGAAGGCCGGCCTGGCGCCGGCCCGGGTGGCCCGGCGGGCGCCGCTGGCCTCCCTGCTGCGTTACGTCTCCTGGGTGATGCCGCCGCCCCTGCCGCTTTTGCCCCCGGGAAGCCGCTGGCTCCGCCAAAGGAAGGATTTGCTGCTGCTGGCCGTGGAAGGCCCGCCCCAGTGCCGCACCCTCAGGGTGAGCGGCGGCAAAAAAGGGGAGGATAACTACCGTTCCTATCGCCTGGCCTTTCCGTACCTGGTCTATCTCCTCACCTTCTATCGGGGCGGTTTCGAGGAAATGAAGATGTTCTTCCGGGTCGCTCCCCTGACTTCCCCGGGAGACACCCTCTACCACACCTGCCTGCCCAATGTCCGGGGAGAGCCGGGCCATTACGGCTCACAAAGGGTTTGCCTGCGCTACCGGCCGGAGATGCTGGAAGGCGTTCCCCTGGCGGTGGCGGTGCCGGCCCTCCTGGACTTCTTCTGGAGTACCGGTTTCAACCAGGACATCAGCAGCAGCGCCTTTGAGCGGGCCTCGAGCCTCTTGCCAGACCCCCGCTTGGCCGACTTTGCCGCCTGGGAGGGGGCCACTGCGGCAGATCCCCTTTTCCCCCTGGAGGTGGGTTGGGAGGCGGCTGACCGGAAGCTCCCGGATTTGTGGGCGGAATGTTTGAAACTGCACGGGGAGACCGAGCAACCGGTGAAAGACGCCATGGAGCTGGCCGACATCCTCTACCGCTTGCCGGTGGGGTATTGACCCCAGCGGCGCCCCTGCGACCCTGGCCCAGAAGTCCCTCCCTCCCCCAACCGATGCCCGGGTGCGTCTCGGGGCCCTTCACCACCCTCAAAAAAAATCGCTTTCAGGAGCCGGCTCGGCGATTTCCTTGGGAGCACTCGATCTTGGCATGGGTTTGAAAGGTGAAAAACACCTGGGTATTGGGAGAGGAACTCTGCAAGGAGACGTCCACCAGTCTCTGCACCGCTCCCATGACCTCCTCCGAGTCGCTCCGGTTGAAATTGCCTCTGAGCTTCAGATAGAGGTTTTCCCGCTTTCGGCAAATCGATATTCGCGGCTGCACGTAAAAATCCCCCTTCTAACGGTTTCTTGTAATCTTTTCATAACATAACCCTGTTTAATTACATTCGGGGGATTCCTATTTTTGCTTCCATTCCTTGCTGGATTTAGGCTCAGGGAATGTCTCCTAGCAAAGACGAAAAGGTGTATTCCCTAGATATTACCTTGAAAAATATTCGATAGTTAGGGGGAAGCCTGGCCCGGGTGCCGGCCCTATTTAAGCCATAAAGAATAGCAATTCCCAGTCCGCACCGCTTCCGTTGGAAATTAGTTGTGTATGTCAAGTTCTGCAAATTGGTCGAGGCCTAGGGGTTTTTTTTAGTTCTCCCGAGCCGCGGGTTGAGCCCCGGAGGGCCGCCAGTCACCTTCAGATTTTCGCAAAGGTTGCAACCGAGATATTAGGCGAGCAAAGGTTACGGGGGTCATACCCCCAGGGAGGTCAGGCCCTGGCGAATGGCGTATTTGGTGAGTTCGGCAACGTTGTGGATGCCCACCTTGTTCATGATTTGCTTGCGGTGCGCTTCCACGGTCTTGCTGCTGAGGCATAAGGTATTGGCGATTTGCAGGGTGTTTCTCCCTTCGGCCATGAGCTGCAAGACCTCCCGTTCCCGCGGGGTCAGCAAGGTATAGGCCGAGCAGGGTTCCTCGGCCAGATTGTGGGCGAAGTCCTTGATCAAAATATCGGAAACCCCGGGGCTGATATAGGTCTTTTCCCGCATCACGGTGCGGATGGCCTTCACCAATTCTTCCAGGGCGCAGTCCTTCAAAAGGTATCCCCAGGCCCCGGACCTGAGCATATTCAGCACGAATAGACTGTCCGAATGCATGGAGAGGGCAATGATCTTCACCCTGGAATTAACTGCGACGATCTGGCGGGTAGCATCGATACCGTTTAAATCGGGCATGGAGATGTCCATGATGATCACATCCGGGGCCAGTTCTTGCGTCAGCTTCACGGTATCGCGGCCATTGTCGGATTCCCCCACCACCATCATGTCAGGCTCGCTGGCCAGCAACATCCGCAATCCCTGGCGGACTATCTGATGGTCATCTGCCAAGATGATTTTGATACGCACGATATCATCCTTGAATCACCTATTACGGCAGGTGGAAGAAGAGGAGCATGGCAGTTCCTTAGGACTCGCCAAGTCCAGGTTACACCCCGGGAAGACCATAGCCATTTTTTTGGTAAAGTTCACTTAGGAAAATCCTAATTCTGGGGTAGGAAAACCCTCATTCTTTTGGGGGAAAACCCTAATTCTGGGATGGGGACAACCCTAATTCTGGGATGGGGACAACCCGCAAGAACAAGTTATCCGGGTTTTCCCTGGAAATGAGGGCGGTCCTATTCCTCCAGAGAAGTCAGTCCTTGCCGGATGGCATATTTGGTCAGCTCGGCCACGCTGCGAATTCCAGACTTGCTCATAATCTGCTTGCGGTGCGATTCCACCGTCTTGACGCTGACACAGAGGCAGTCAGCAATCTGATTGGTGGACTTGCCTTCCGCCATAAGCTGTAGCACCTCCCGCTCCCTGGCGGTCAGCACCGAAAACGCCCCGGAAGGGTCAGCGTGGTCCCAGCCGCTGACAAAGTCTTTGATGACCACGTCCGAGATGCCGGGGCTCAGATAGGTCTTGTGGCCCACGACGGTGCGAATGGCCCTGACCAGATCTTCCAGGGCACAGTCTTTCAAGAGATATCCGGAAGCGCCGGCCTTGAGCATGTTTAACACGAAGAGACTGTCGGAGTGCATGGAGAGGGCAATTACCTTGACCCCTGGGCACTCCGCCTGGATCTGGCGGGTCGCTTCGATGCCGTTTAAGCCGGGCATGGTGATGTCCATGATCACTACATTGGGGGCAAATTCCTTCACCCGCGGCAGCACCTTCCGGCCATTATCCGCCTCGGCCACCACCTGCATATCCGGCTCTGCCGCCAACAGATTGCGCAGTCCCTGGCGGACGATCTGATGGTCTTCCGCTAACATGATCTTAATAGTCATCCCCATTTCCCTACCTTATTCTTCTTAGCATAATCTAAAGGCAACATCAAGATGACCTGGGTACCTGCGTCTTCCCCTGAGATCACATCCACACCCCCTCCCAGATAATGAAGACGCTCCCGAATACTGAAGAGACCGAAGCCTCTCTCGCTGTCGGCGCCGGCGTAACCCTGGGAGCCGTTAATCCCCACCCCGTCGTCCTTCACTTCGATGCATACCCGGCCATCATTTTGCCGAATGATGTTGACCCAGGCGTGCCGGGCCTGGGCATGTTTGACGATGTTAATCATCAACTCCCGCACCGAGCGGAAGAGGAGCACTTTAAGTTCGTCATCGATGGGGATGGGAACCATCTCCTTGCGAACTTCCACCTGCAGGCCGTACTGGGTCCTGATGTGCTTGGCGAACCATTCCACCGCGGCCTCGAACCCCAACTCATAAAGCACCGGCAGACTCAGCTCGAAGGTCAGGGATCTGGTGTCCTTAATCATCTTTTCGATGAGCTCCCGGACCTCCCCTAAGGGGTTGGCAATATCAGGGGAAGTCGCAGTTTTCTGTAATACCCCCAGCTTGATCTTGGAGACGGCCAGGGCCTGGCCGATATGATCATGGAGATCGGTGGCCAGACGCCGCCTTTCCCGTTCCTCCGTCAGTGAGAGTTCCGAAGCCAGGGATTGGAGGCGCACCTGATTGCTCCGGATCTCGTCCTCGGCCTTCCTGCGCATGGTAATATCTTGGGTCATGACGATGGCGAACTGGGACTCTCCCCTGGGCCCCCGCAGGACCGAAACCGTCACCTGGCCCCAAACGGTCTGGCCGTCCTTGCGGATATAGCGGGTTTCCCGGGAGAAGGATTCCCGTTTCCCCGCAGCTAAATCCTTAAACAGCCCCAGGCTTTGAGAGACATCGTCCGGATGGATGATGTCCTTGAAAGACTTCAGGAGCAGCTCTTCTTTGCTGTAACCCAGCATCTCCCAGAGGGCGGGATTGCTGTCCAGGTGGTAGCCGTCCATATCCATCAGGGAGATGCCGATGGCGGCTTCCTCAAAGATTTTCCGGGAGCGCCTCTCCGTTTCCCGGAGAGCGGTGACGTCGCTGAACATGGCAAAGGCCCCGCTAAACCGGCCGTTTTCGAAGAGCGGTACCGAGCTCATGATCACCGCGGCCAACCCCCGGTTTTTGCAGAGCAGTTCCAGTTCCTGCTGAGCCACTTTATTTCTGCGGTTCTCCTCCAGGGACTTCTCCATGAGCTTCCAGTTGTTCCGGTTGAACAATTTCTGGATATTCTTATTCTCCAGCTTCTCATGGCCGGTGATCTCCCGCATGCGCCGGTTGGTGAATTTGATCAGGCCCTGCTCGTCGATGATCCAAATACCCTCGTGGGCATTTTCGATGAGCCCCCGGTGCTTGCGCTCCGACATCTCCAGCTTGCGATAAAGGACGGCGTTCTCCAGGGCAATGGCGATCTGGTTGGCAAAACTGACGATGAAATCCCGGTCCCCTCCGGTGATTGTAGCGTCCGGGTGAACCCGGTCGGCCAGCAGCACCCCGATAACTTTGCCCCTGACGGTGAGGGGCGCCAGGATAAAGGCCTGAGGCTTGAAATGCTCAATCAAGGGATTCTTCATATTGAGCTTGCTATGTTCCACATCCTGGACCACTACTGGAATGCCGGTCATGGCCACCCGGGCGATGACGTTGTCCACCTTGGCAATGGGGATCTGGTAATTTTTTACCTGTTCAAACAACTTGGGGTCGATACCCTCGGCAAAGCTGAACTCCAAAACCTCGCCCTGCTCATCCAGCAGCAGGATGGCGGCCCTATCCAGCTTGGCGGAATTGATCAGCAATCGCAAAGTCACCTGCAAGAGCTTCTCCAGATTGAGCACCGATAGGGTGGCGGTGCTGGTCTCCTGGAGGCAGATGAGCTGGTCGATCTTCTCATTGAGCTGGATATTCAGACGGTGGATCTCATCGAACTTTCCCTTCAACAGCTCCTTGTCATGCTCCAGCTCCTCGATGGTATAGGTGAGGGCCCGCCAGGGCACCATGAGCTTCATCAGGTAATTTTTTAAGAAGAACCGCTTCTGCCATTTCAGGTGGTATTCGCAGTAATCGTCCCCCTTGAAAAAACATCTGGTTTCTTCCAGGACCAGAGGCGGCATGTTCCAAATAGTGGGAATGCCCGAGTAGATCCCCTGATTGAACAGGCAAAAGTCGAGATTCGCCGGGATATCCTTGAACCAGTGGAGGCGCACCACCGCGCTGTCCCGCTTGGTTTCCACCAGCTCGATGGTCTTATTCCTATTGAATTTATCATTGATGGTCTGCACCCTGATCAGGGTGCGGCGGGGACTTTTACAAGCCAACATGAGAATCCGCTGCACATAACCCAGCTTCTTCCGGGCCGCGGATTCATAGCCGATCTTAAAGGCTATCACTTTGTTTTTCGAGAGCTTTTTGGCATTATCAAACATCCTGGTGACCACGTCGCTGGACACCCAGTTGTTGATTTCCATCAAAAATTCTTGCGGATTGGGCAGTCCTTCGATTTCCGGTCCCAGGCCGCGAAAGAGTTTGGGCAACTCCTCCGGCAGGTTCTCCTGGAAGTATTCGATGATGGCACGAGTATTGATGCAGCTATGATGCTTTTCCATTACCGGGCCAAACCCAAGGTCCCGATTCCAGCCGGGCCCCAAAACCTTGCCTGATTTAGTGACGAGCTGTTGCCCGCGGTTCCGGTTGGCCGGCGGGACCGCCTGCCGCAAGCATCTTCCCCGGCAAAAGCCAACCCCACACTAAAACAAGAAATTTCTCCATCTGGCGAACCAAAAAATTTCAGGCCGCCCCAGAGAAGATCAAAGAAAAACTTGCTTATAGTAGTTTACTATAATAATTAAAGTACTGCTTGTGTCAAGTAAAACATTAGCGGAATTTTTTTAAGGGATTGTAATTAAGGTTAACTAGCTGTATCTACAAGAGAATGACAGGACGATAATCCAGTTTCTCCCCAAAAATGCGGGTTATTTCAAGGCGTTCCGAGCCTTTTCCCAATTGCCTTAGACTCCAGGATGCTATTATTTTCATTAGATTGGGGGTTTTTTTACCCTACTGACAAGGGAGATCGGATGGTTTAAAGCGGGGCTCTCGCTTCTCCTGGGCTAATCTCAGGAGTACCCCGGTTTCTCCCGGCTATTATTTGGTTCTTTGGCCGATTGGCTAGTTCCAGGAGGATGGCACTATGTCTTCTTTCAGGTCTTGGCATTTTGTTTTGGAGAAACTGACCTTAAGCAAGTTCCTCCAGATGAAGTTCAACAATTTTCTTTTCCGGTTTCTGCCCTTCTTCCTTTCCCGGTGGTACATCGCCTGCATGGGCCGCTTTTACTACTTGCTGAACTGGCGGGATAAGGCCCTGATCACCAAGACCATCCGCCACGTTCTCCGCGGCAGGATGTCCTCCGAGGAGGTCCACCAGAAGACCAAAGGGGCCTTTGGGGGGATCTTCGACCATTATCATGAAAAACTCTTCGTCGGATATTCCAACTTTACTAAGTTACTGGATTTCTTCAGGACTCAGGTATGTTTCCAAGGTGAGGAAAAGCTAAAGGACACCCTGGCGGCCGGCAAAGGCGCCATTCTGGTAACCGGTCATTTCGGCGCGGTGGAATTACTGCCGGGCACCCTGGCGGTACACGGCTTCCCCACCTCCATGATCTGCCGCTTCCAGACCAACCGACTCCGGGAAAGCCTGGGTCGCCGGGCCGGATGGATCGGCTTGCACCTGATCGACGCGGATCAAGAGAACAGCTTCTTCGCCGCGGTGAAGGCCCTCAAAGCGGGGAGGATCCTCATCACCGAGTGCGATGAATTCGATGAATGGCGAGCGGACCCGAACCAGGGAACCTCCTTTCTCGATCGCCGACTCACGGGGGACCGCACCTTGGACATTTTGAGCAAGCGCTCCGGCGCCCCGGTGGTCGCCGCCATGGTGAAACGAGACGGGGGGCAGCAATATACCTGTCACCTCACCGCGCTGGACAATGACGCCGCTCCGGTAAATATGTCCATCAGCCAAAGGTGTCTCAATATCCTGGATGCTTCGGTGAAGGCCCATCCGGAGCAATGGTATCAATGGAAGAAGTTTGGTAAATTGATCAACATTGACCCGGGGGTAGAGTATGATCGTCCGAAAGCTGGATATTTGGCACCTGAAATTGGCTTTTCTCTACCCGATCAGGCATAACCTGGTCACCCACCACGGGTCCGAAAACCTGGTGGTCAAAGTGACCGCCGACAGCCCCCAACCGGGGTATGGGGAAGGGGTTCCCCGGAGCTTCGTCACCGGGGAAACCCTCCCGTCCAGCCTCGCCTTCCTGATGGGGACCCTGGCCCCTGCCATTGTAGGGAAGGAGTTCGCTTCACCCCCGCAGCTTCTGGAGGCGTTGACAGAGCTGTTTCGCCAAACAGCTGGAGAGCGGCATCCCGGGGCCTTTTGCGCCTTGGAAACCGCGCTGCTGGATACCGCCGGCCAGGCCTGGGACCTGCCTCTGCAAGCCTTCTTCGGACCCAAAGGAGACGCCCCCCTGATCTACAGCGCGGTGATCCCCATGGGGACGCCGGAGATGATGGCTCAATTCCTGCACCTGGTGAAAAAACAGCAGATGTCTTTTCTGAAGCTGAAGGTGGGGAGCCCCGAAGACCTGGAATACCTCAGGCTGGCCCGGGAGATCCTGGGTTGGCAGGTCGATATCCGGGTGGACGCCAACTGTGCCTGGAGCGCCACCGAGGCCGTCCAGCGCCTCCGGGAGATGCAACCTTACCGGATCAGCGCCGTGGAGCAACCGGTGGCCAAGGATGATCTGGAAGGCCTGCGGGCGGTGGGCGCCGAGGCCGGGCTGCCCGTCATCGCCGATGAGTCATTGTGCCACGAAGGTGACGCCCAAAGATTGATCGACCTCAAGGCCTGCCAGATCTTTAATATCCGCCTGTCCAAATGCGGCGGCCCGGGGGCCGCCGCCCGGATCAGGCGGATGGCCGCGGCGGCCGGGCTGCGTTACCAGCTGGGCTGCCACGTGGGAGAAACCAGCATCCTTTCCGCCGCCGGCCGCCACTTCGCCGTCGGTGTTCCGGCGCCGGCCTATTTGGAAGGCTCCTTCTCGCCTTTCCTGTTTGCCCGGGAGCCGGTGGCCCAGAGCGTGGTTTTCGGACCCGGAGGAGCGGCCCTGCCCCTTCCCGGCCCCGGCCTGGGAATCGAAGTTCTCGAGGCCGCCTTGCCTGATCTCGCCCTCGCCCACTTCCAACTGGGCGGCTAATCGCCGCCCTGCCTGAGCCGGCCCGCTTGCCTAAAGGCGCGGGTATTAGCCAACGCCGCCCACATCCTGAAGATTAGCTAGACTTGTTATCAGAAATGGTAGGCCAGGCTCATGGCGAGGGCTTGGATGTCGGTATTGTAGCGGCCATTAGCCTGCAAAGGCGCGGGCACCCCGTTGAAGAGGATGGCGTTGCTTTTATTGCGGCTTTCCTGAAGGATATAATTATAGGCGATCCCCAGGGTGAAGCTCTTATACGTGAGGTCGCCCCCCACCGTGAAGATATGCCGGTTGGCATCCGGCACCTGGGGATCGAAGGTGTCATCGGGCACCGGAGTCAGGTCGTAAATATACCCGGCCCGGAGCTTTAGGCCTTCTTTGATCTCGTAGTTAACCCCGAAGCGAAAGGCCCAGGCGTCATGCCAATTCTTTGGGGTGGTAATCACCGAGGTGGAAACCCCGTTCACCGGTATCGGGGTATCGAGTTTCACCTGGAGCTGATCGTAAGTGGACCAGCCGGTCCAGGTGGTGTCGAACTCAAAGGTGAAGGGTTTAAGGCACCCATAAGCGATCCCCCAGGTCACGGAAGGAGGAAAGGTGAGGGGGGCCGAGCCGCCAATATGGGCAGGAACTAGGCCCGAAAACGGCGGCGGCAAGCTCAGTTCCAGGGTGCCGAAGTACTTTACCGTGATTTCGCTGCGATACGAGGCCCCCAGTTTCACGCCAGCCACCGGCTCGTAAAGGACGCCGAGGTTATAGCCCCAGCCGTGGCCATTCCCGCACAGACTCGCTTCTCCGTCGGGAAACTGATGGCCCCTCATCACATTCGGGGTGTTCCTATTAATTTCCACGCTAGACCACATGACATCGAACCCTGCCGCCAGTGACAGGTTGTCCAGAAGTTTGACGGAGGCCACCGGGTTCAGGGTGTAAGTTTTCAAGGACGAGTAGGTGCTGAGGTATCTGCCGGGCCAGGTGGAAGGCCATTTGCTTCCCAGACCGAAAGGGCTGAAATAGCTGATACCCACGGCTAGCCGCGGGATCACCGGGAAGACAAAATAAGCCGACATGGTCTGGGATAACTGATGCCCGGTTTCCGCGGACAACCCGCCTCCGTGAAATTCCCGGTCGGGGTAATAAAGGAACCCGCTCGTATAAAACACGGGCCTTTGCATCTGGTTCAGGCCGGCGGGATTATAGTAAATGGCCGAGGGGTCGTCGGCTTCCGCCACAAAGGCGTTCCCCTGAGCCATGGCCGCGGTCCCTTGGTTCACCAGGGCAAAACCCGCTCCCCGGGCTGCCGGCGGGGCGCATAACAGGAAAATCACGGCCACCAGCAAGACCAGCCCTGCGCTGAAAGCCGGAAAGTTCTTCCGGTGTGACTTAGGGTTCATCCTCCGCCTCCCCCAAGGTGGTGGATGAATTTTAGAGGTATTTTTCCGAAGAAATCAATTCTTTTTTCATTTATTTTGCTTTATCGGTTTATTTAAAGCCTGCTAAAATCTATCCTGAAATATCTAATCCCTTGGTCTCTTCTCTCTTTAGGGCTCGGGCGGGTTCCTCAGGAAGCTGCTACGAACCCCCCTGGGAGAAGCCTCCTCCCTGGTGGGGAAGGACCGGGTGGCCATGGTCACCATCGTCCCCGAAAAAATCCTCAGTGGCGAACCATGCTGCTAATCCTGCGACTCGTAATAATTTATTTGACAGAAAAATCATATTTCCTGCGATTTTTAGTTTGCCTCTACCTTGATAGCTTACCAGTTGTAAGCTTCCTTTCTTTCCCGGGCGCTGCCTGGATACCTCAAGGAAGATACAGACAACCTAACTCTGATTCAAATCCGTCTCCACCCCCGGTTTTCTGTGCTCCATGATGGCGCGGGGACGGGTTTATGGAAAAGGAGTCACCGATGAAGACAGTATCAGAGAAGATCCGGGAGTTGTCGGAGCGGGAAGCCGAGGTGAAGGCCATGGGTGGCGCCCCGGCGGTGGCCAAGCAGCACGCCGCGGGCAAGCTCAGCGCCCGGGAGCGCCTGGAGCTTTTTTTTGACCCTGGGAGCTTCCAGGAAACCGACCTGTTCGTCACCCATCGCTGCGTCAACTTCGGGATGGAGAAGGTGGAGATCCCGGCGGACGGGGTGATCACCGGTTTCGGCAAGGTGGAGGGCCGGGTAGTCTTTGCCTTTTCCCAGGACTTCACCTCCCGGGCCGGTACCCTGGGGGAGATGCACGCCAAGAAGATTTGCAAGGTGATGGACCTGGCCCTGAAGGCCGGGGCGCCCCTGGTGGGATTGAACGACTCGGGGGGGGCCCGCATTCAGGAGGGGGTGGACTCTTTGAGCGGCTATGGCCAGATCTTCTATAGGAACGCCATCGCCAGCGGGGTGATCCCCCAGATCTCGGCGATCATGGGCCCCACCGCCGGGGGGGCAGTCTACTCCCCGGCCATGACCGACTTCATCTTCATGGTGAAGAAGACCTCCTACATGTTCATCACCGGGCCGGACGTCATCAAGGGCGTCACCGGTGAAGAGATCAGCTTCGAGGACTTGGGTGGGGCGATGGCCCACAACGTCAAGAGCGGGGTGGCCCAGTTTGCCTGCGAGGACGACGCCGATTGCCTGCGGCAGATCAGAAAGCTGCTCTCTTTTCTCCCGAGCAACAACCTGGAGGACCCGCCGCTGGCTGCCTGTAATGATCCGGCAGGCCGGGAGGAGGCGGCCCTGGACGCCATCGTCCCCGACGACCCCCGGCTCTCCTACGATATGCGTGAGGTCATCCGGGCCGTGGTGGACGAGGGTGACTTCTTCGAGCCGCAGCATCACTTCGCCCAGAACATCATCACCGCCTTTGCCCGGCTGGGGGGGCGGCCTGTGGGGATCATCGCCAACCAACCGAAGGTCTTGGCGGGCTGCCTGGACGTGGACGCGGCGGACAAGGCCTGCCGCTTCATCCGTTTTTGCGATGCCTTCAACCTGCCGCTGTTGACCATTGCCGACGTGCCGGGGTATCTGCCGGGCAGCGACCAGGAGTGGCGGGGCATCATCCGCCACGGAGCCAAGCTGTTGTGGTGCTACTCCGAGGCCACGGTGCCCAAGCTCACCCTGATTACCCGCAAGGACTACGGGGGCTCTTATCTGGCCATGTGCTCCCGGGACCTGGGGGCGGACCTGGTACTGGCCTGGCCCACCGCCGAGATCGCGGTGATGGGGGCGGCGGGGGCGGCCAACGTCATCTTCCGCAAGGAGATCCAGGCGGCCCCGGACCCCGTAGCCAAGCGCCAGGAGATCATCGAGCGCTATGAGAACCTGCTCTATAACCCTTACATCGCCGCCTGCCGGGGCTTTGTCGACCAGGTGATTGCTCCCCGGGAGACCCGGCCGCGCCTGCTGGCCGCCCTGGAGGCCTTGGCCGGCAAGCGGGAGGTGCTGCCGCCCAAGAAACACGGGAACATTCCGGTGTAGGGAGCAGTGGCGCATAAACGAGAATCGAGTTTGGCTTTGTTTAAGGTTTTTAGCTGTTAGCTGACAGCATCATGAGGAGAGGACAAGGTGAGTGCCATCAAACCCCAGATCCTGGCGGCCATCAGCGGGGCCCTGGCGGCCTACCTGGCCGAGGAGGAGGCCGCCCCCACCCTGACTAAGGTCGCGGCGGCGGGGCCGCCGCTCAACCTCTGGGGCCTGGCGGCCCGCAGCCAGGCCATGCAACTTAGACTGCTGATGCAGCGCCGCAGCCTGAGATAAATGAGCAGTAGATTCGGCTGGGACTATCTTAAACTGTTTACTGTTCACCGCTCAAGGCTCACTAAGAAAGCTGACGACAAAGGAGTCACAAATGGCAGGGAAAAACCCCATCAAATTCACGGACACCACCTTCCGGGACGGACACCAGTCGCTGCTGGCCACCCGGATGCGCACCGAGGACATCGTGCCCTTCATGGAACGCATGGACCGGCAGGGCTACTTTGCCCTGGAGGTCTGGGGCGGCGCCACCTTCGACACCACCCACCGCTTCCTGGGGGACGATCCCTGGGAGCGCATCCGCACCATCAAGTCCATCCTGAAGAAGACCCCCACCATGATGCTGCTCCGGGGCCAGAACCTGGTTGGCTATCGCAACTACGCCGACGACGTGGCCTACCGCTTCGTGCGTTACGCCGCCGAGGCCGGGGTGGATATCTTCCGGGTCTTCGACGCCCTTAACGACATGCGCAACTGGGAGGTCTCGGTTAAGGCCCTGATGGACGCCAAGAAGGAGGGCCTGATGGCCCACTTCCAGGCGGCGGTGTGCTACAGCTTGACGCAGCGGCGCATGGGCGGTCCCATCTACAACCTGAAATACTACCTGGACTTCGCCAAACGGTCCGAGCGGATGGGGGCCGACTCCTTCTGCCTCAAGGACATGGCCGGCATGGTCTCCCCCAACGACGCCTACGAGATCATCAAGGCGCTCAAGGAGACCATCAAAATCCCGGTGGAGTTCCATACTCACTACACCAGCGGCCAGGGCTCCATGAGCTACCTGAAGGCCATCGAGGCAGGGGTGGACATGGTGGACACCTGCCTGTCGCCCTTTGCCCTGAGGACCTCCCAACCGGCCATCGAGCCGCTGCTGGTGTCGGTGGAGCAGACGGAGCGGCAGACGGACATGGACCTGGCCCAGCTCATCGAGATCGGCCAGGACCTGGAGAAGGTGGCGGTGAAATACCGGGATCTCTTAGACACCTCCAAGATGGCCCAGATCGACACCGGGGTGCTGCTGCACCAGATTCCCGGGGGCATGTACTCCAACCTGGTGAACCAGTTGAAGGAGGGCAAGGCCCTGGACCGCATCCAGGAGGTGCTGGCGGAATTGCCCCGGACCCGTAAGGAGCTGGGCTTCCCGCCGCTGGTGACCCCCACCAGCCAGATCGTGGGCATCCAGGGGGTGATGAACGTCCTCTTCGGGCGCTATAAGATGGTGCCGGCGGAGGTGAAGGGGTTGGCTTACGGGCTCTACGGCAAGACCCCGGCCCCCATGGACCCGAAGGTGCAGAAGATTATCCTCAAGGGCTACGAGCGGGGGGAGACCCCTAGCACCGTGCGGCCCGGGGAGATCCTGGAGCCGGAGTGGGACAAGGCGGTGGAGGCCACCAAGGGCCTGGCCAAAAACGACGGGGACGTGCTCATCTACGCCCTTTATCCCACCACCGGCCAGCGCTTCCTGAAATGGAAGTACGGGCTGGAGGAGGTGCCGGAGGAGGTGAAGGGCAAGACCCTGGAGCAGCTCAAGCTGGAAAACGAGGTCTACAGTACCATCAAGCAAAAGAAGCTGTTCGCCAAGGTGAAGGAGCTGCTGGAGAACCTGGAGAAGGCGGCCCCGGCCAAGGGAGCGGCTCTGAGGACCTTCAACGTCTTTGTGGATGGCCAGTATTACGAGGTGGAGGTCGAGGCGCTCGGCGGGACTCCGGTGCTCACCGGGGGGACCCCCAAGGCCGCGGCTGTGGGCACAGGCGTCTCACCTGTGGTCGCGGCAGCCCCGGCCCCGGTGTCCAAAGCGGCGGCGGCCCCCCTGGAGATCCTGGCCGCGGGGGAGGTGCCCCTCAGGGCCCCCATGCCGGGGATGATCATCAGCTACAGCGTCCAGGTGGGGGACAAGGTGGCCATCGGCGACCTGGTCTGCGTCCTGGAGGCCATGAAGATGCAGAACTCCCTGCCGGCCCCAGCCGCCGGGGTGGTCAAGGCCATCAACTTCGACCCCGGCGCCTCCGTGGCCAAGGACACCGTCATCCTGGTCATCGGCAAATAAAGCAAGGAGCGGGTAAGAGCCGTACGCCTTTACCCGTTTTCTGAGGAGACAGCGGTGGTCAAAGTATTGTCGGAGAGAACCATTAAAGGCAAGCACGTCAAGGAAATTACCCGACTCCTGAGGATGCTGCGGGTCTTGGCCATGCAGCAGCCGGGATATATCAGCGGGGAGACCCTCCACGAGGTAGACGCTCCCAATAATTACCTGGTGATCAGCGCCTGGTACTCCCTGGAGCAATGGCAGGCCTGGTTTTCAAGTCGAGAGCGTCAGAAACTCCAGGCCGACCTCGATGGTTACATGGAAGCGCCCACCCAGACCCGAGTCTATACCTATTAGCCGGTTGGCTTCCCTGGAAAGGCCCAGCCGCACCCGGGTCTTTGCCTGAGGAGGGAGGATCGACCGGGATCGGCTCATATCCGAAATGACGCCTTTGGGTGTCTGAACCAGGCAGGTCGTCAAAAGGAGGAATATTTCATGGCTCGCCCGAAGATAACTGTGGTGGGGGCCGGCAACGTCGGGGCCACCTGCGCCCACTGGGCTGCGGCCCGGGAGTTGGCCGACGTGGTGTTGGTGGACATAGTGGCGGGCATGCCCCAGGGCAAGGCCCTGGACCTGATGCAGGCCCGGCCCATCTTCGGCTTCAACGCCGCGGTGGTGGGAGCCAACGACTACCAGGCCACCAAGGGCTCCCAGGTGGTAATCATCACCGCCGGCATCCCGCGCAAGCCAGGCATGAGTCGCGAGGATCTCATCAATACCAACAAGGGGATCGTGGCCGAGGTGACCCGGGAAGTGGCGGCCAGGTCCCCTAACGCCTTTCTGATCATCGTCAGCAATCCCCTGGACGCCATGTGTTACGTGGCCCGGAAGGTCAGCGGCTTTCCCAGCCGGCGGGTCATGGGCATGGCGGGCATCCTGGATACCGCTCGCTTTCGCTGCTTCATCGCCATGGAGCTTAAGGTGGCGGTGGAGGAGATCCAGGCCATGGTGCTGGGAGGCCACGGCGATGACATGGTGCCGGTGGTCAGCGCCACCAACGTCTCCGGGGTGCCGCTCACCAGTCTACTGTCCAAAAAGCGGATTGCCGCCCTGGTGGCCCGTACCCGCCAGGGGGGTGGCGAGATCGTGGCCCTGCTGAAGACCGGCTCCGCCTTTTATGCCCCGGCGGCGGCCGCGGTGCAGATGGCCGAGGCCATCCTGAAAGACCAGCGGCGGCTGGTGCCGGTGTCGGCCTACCTCAGCGGGGAATACGGCCTCAATGACCTCTACTTCGGGGTGCCGGTGATCCTGGGAGCCCGGGGCATCGAGAAGATCATCATCCTGAAGCTGAGCCGGGAAGAAGAGGCCATGCTGCATAAATCGGCGGCGGCGGTGGCCAGGACCCGGGACGACCTGAAGCTGTGAGCGGCAGCCAGGGAGAAGAGGCCGGCCCCCATGATCCTCCGGGAAAAAATTCAGGCCAAGATTTAAGCAGCCATAAGTGAGAAGAAAATGAATTGGATCTGCCGCACACTCTCCACCTCGGTGGGCAAGAAACAGTTGCAGGCCGTCACTGGCCTGTTGTTTCTGTTGTTTCTGGCGACCCATCTGTTGGGCAACTTGAGCATCTATGGAGGGAGGGCCGCCTTCGTTGCCTACGCCCAACACCTGCACGCCTTGGGAAAACTGCTGCTGGCGGCGGAAGTGCTGCTGGCGGCGGCTTTAATCATTCATCTGAGTCTGGGGCTAATCCTGTTCTTCGAGAATCGCAGCGCCCGGCCGGTCAAGTATACCATGGATAAGAGCGGAGGCGGCCGCACTTTCAGCTCGCAAACCATGCCCTATACCGGCCTGCTGATCCTGGGCTTCATCGGGGTCCACCTGAGCAATTTCTCCCACCATCTGGTGGATCAAACCAACCGGACCATCTTTCAAATTACCGTTGAAGTCTTCTCCCACAAGGGATATCTGGCATTTTACTTGTTCTCCATGGTCATCGTCGCCCTTCATGTCCGGCACGGGCTCTGGAGCGCCTTTCAAACGGTGGGGGCCAACCATCCCAAGTACATGCCCTTCATTGAAAAGTTGAGCATCGTCTTTGCGGTGATCGTCGGGATCGGCTTCGGCTCCCTGCCCCTGGTCATTTTTTGGCAAAGATAGGGAGGCCATTTAATGCAACTTGACGCCAAAATCCCGTCCGGACCCCTGGAGGGGAAGTGGGATAAACATCGGTTCGAGTTGAAGCTGGTCAACCCGGCCAACAAGCGCAAATTTGAGATCATCGTGGTGGGTACCGGCCTGGCCGGCGCCTCGGCCTCGGCCTCCCTGGCGGAATTGGGCTACCGGGTTAAGACCTTCTGCATCCAGGACAGTCCCCGGCGGGCCCACAGCATTTCGGCCCAGGGGGGCATCAATGCGGCCAAGAATTACCCCAATGACGGCGACAGCATCTGGCGCCTCTTCTACGACACCATCAAAGGCGGTGATTTCCGGGCCCGGGAGGCCAACGTCTATCGCCTGGCCCAGACGTCCAACCTGATCATCGACCACTGCGTGGCCCAGGGGATACCCTTTGCCCGGGAATACGGCGGCCTGCTGGCCAACCGTTCCTTCGGCGGGGCCCAGGTATCCAGGACCTTCTATGCCCGGGGCCAGACCGGCCAACAACTGTTGCTGGGGGCTTACAGTTCCTTGATACGCCAGGTGGCCCAGGGCCAGGTGCAGATGTTTCCCCGCCGGGAGCTGTTGGACCTGGCGCTGGTGGACGGCCAGGTCCGGGGCCTCGTGGTGCGCAACCTGCTGACCGGAGAGCTGGAAAGGCACGCAGCCCATGCGGTAGTCCTGGCCACCGGCGGCTACGGCAGAGTCTTTTTCCTCTCCACCTACGGCATGGCCAGCAACGTCACCGCGGCCTATCGAGCTTATAAAAAGGGGGCGGGGTTTGCCAATCCCTGCTTCACCCAGATCCACCCCACCTGTATTCCGATGCACGGGGATTATCAGTCCAAGCTGACCTTGATGAGCGAAAGCCTGCGCAACGACGGGCGGGTCTGGGTGCCCCTGAAGCCCGGAGACCAACGGCGGCCGCAGGACATCCCCGAAGAGGAACGGGATTACTATCTGGAGCGAATCTATCCCAGTTTCGGCAACCTGGCCCCCCGGGATATCTCCTCCCGGGCCGCCAAGAGCCAGTGCGATCAGGGCAAGGGAGTGGGGCCCACCGGCCTGGCGGTCTACCTCGATTTGGCCGACGCCATCAGGCGGCTGGGAAAGGCGGAGATCGAGGCCAGGTACGGTAATCTCTTCCAGATGTATGAAAAGATCGTGGGCGAAGACCCTTATCAGACCCCGATGATGATCTATCCGGCCTCCCACTACACCATGGGCGGCTTGTGGGTTGATTACAATCTGATGAGCACCCTTCCCGGGTTGTTTGTCCTGGGGGAAGCCAACTTCTCCGACCACGGCGCCAACCGCCTGGGGGCCAGCGCCCTGATGCAGGGCCTGGCCGACGGCTATTTCATCATTCCCAACGCCATCAGCGGCTATCTCGCCGGGACTCGTTTCCCCGAGGTGAATGAGAGTCATCCGGCTTTTCAGGAAGCCGAGGCGGCGGTGGCGGCCAAGGTCGAGCGCCTTCTGAAGATCCGGGGCCGGCGAACCGTGACGAGCTTTCATCGGGACCTGGGCAATATCATGTGGGAATATTGCGGCATGAGCCGAACCGACGAAGGCCTGGCCAAGGCCAGGACCCTGGTGGCCGACCTCCGGGGGGAATTCTGGGAGAATGTGACGGTGCCGGGTTCCCAAGAGGATTTCAACCAAAGCCTGGAAAACGCGGGGCGGGTGGCTGATTTCCTGGAGTTAGCCGACGTCATGCTCCTGGATGCCCTGGCTCGCCGGGAATCTTGCGGCTGCCACTTCAATGAGGCCTTCCAGACCGAAGAGCATGAGGCCCTGCGGGACGATGTGAACATGTGTCACGTGGCGGTGTGGGAATATGCCGGAGAAGGCCGGGAGGCCGTGTTCCACAAGGAACCGCTGTTGTTCGAATTCGTCAAATTAGCAACAAGGAGTTACAAGTGAGCGGCAAGACCATCAATCTCACCCTGAAGGTCTGGCGGCAGCGGGGGCCAGGCAACCAGGGGGGTCTGGAAACTTACCGGGCGGAGAATATTCCCACGGCTGCCTCCTTCCTGGAGATGCTGGACATTGTCAATGAGCGGCTCACCCTGGAGGGCCGTGACCCCATTGCCTTCGACCATGACTGCCGGGAAGGGATTTGCGGTACGTGCGGGACTATGGTCAATGGCCGCCCCCATGGACCGGAGAAGGAAACCACCGTCTGCCAGCTGCACATGCGCCATTTTCAAGACGGCGACACCCTGGTCATCGAGCCTTACCGGGCCCGGGCCCTGCCGCTCATCAAGGACCTGGTGGTGGACCGCGGCGCCCTGGACCGGATCATTGCGGCAGGCGGTTTCATTTCGGTGAATACGGGTCAGGCCCCTGAAGCCAGCTCGCTGCCCGTCCCCAAGGAAAACGCCGACCTGGCCATGGACGCCGCGGCCTGCATCGGCTGCGGGGCTTGTGTGGCGGCCTGTCCCAATGCCTCGGCCATGCTGTTTTGCAGCGCCAAGATCTCTCAATTCGCCTTGCTGCCCCAGGGGCAACCCGAGGCCGCGCGGCGGGCCTTGTCCATGGTGGCCCAGATGGACGCCCTCGGCTTCGGCAACTGTACCAACCATAAGGAATGCGAGGCGGAGTGCCCCAAAGGCATCTCCATTGCCAACATCGCCCGTCTCAACCGGGAATTCATCAAGGCCGCCCTGGCCTCCTGGGAAGAACCCCTGCCGGTTTCCGGGACTGAGGACTGAAACGGTGGGGTGTGACTGTCATTAAGCAGCGATGGACATACCCAAGGTCTTAACGATCTGGGCGCGGCGCCGCCGCGGCGGCCAGGGGGATGTAGCCGCGGCTGAGTTGCAGGCCAACGCCGCCTTCCGGGACGGCAAATTTGCCCAGCCCTTCCCTTCCTTCGGGGCCGAGCGGGTAAATATTGTCCGGTTGTGAAGAAATTGGGGTATAATTACTTAGAGGGCTGATGGCCATGGATACCGGCCCCGGCAGTCGCGGCGCCGGGGAGTAGCCGCGGGGTCCCAGAAATTTATCCAGTTTTCCGCCCCGCGGTCCCAGCCCGCCTCCTGAAACCAGGGGTACTTCCTTTCCCCCATGAACTATGAACGGCCTGGCAACCCGGCTGTTGAGCCAAACGCTCAGGGTTACATTTGATACCCCCCTATCTTTCTCAGGGCCGGGACCGACCCGCCGCCGCGGCCGGCGGCTCCCTGAGGTGAGAGCGCCAATGACCTGGGACGCCACCGCGGCGATGCGCACGCTGGGAGCGGGCGCGATGCCGCGGGGCAGATAACCTTGCCATCCAAAACGGCCGGAGCTGAGTCAAGTGAACAAGAGAAGTGTTAAATTAGCAAATAGATTGGCCGGGGTTCCCCCGAAAACCGCCGGGATGGCCGAATTGAAAACCCAGTGGGAGCGCGCCGGGGAAGCCTTGCAAAAGGCTTACGACACCCTGGAGCAGCGCATTGAAGAGCGCACCGCCGATCTGGTAAAGGCCAATGAACACCTGCTCCAGGAGATCGAAGAGCGCAAGAAGACCGAAAACGAGCTGAAGAGAATCAAGGAATACCTGGAAAATGTCATAGATAACTCGGTGGACGCCATCGGCATCGTCGACCAGCTCGGCCGCTTCCTCCTTTGGAATCGGCGGGCCGAAGAGATCTATGGCTATTCGTTCCAGGAATTGGCCGGCAAGAACGCCTTCGATCTCTACGCCGACCCCGCCACGCTGGACTGCATGCTCCAGAAACTGCGCTGTGACGGGGTGGTGCGGGAACATGAGATCGCCATGAAGAAAAAGGACGGCAGCATCGTGCCCATGGATATCTCCATCAGTCTCCTCAAGGATGACCAGGGGAAAACCATCGGCAGCGTCTGCTTGGCCCGGGATCTCTCACGGTGGAAAAAATATGAAATGGAGCTGAAGCGCACCCGGGACGAATTGAGCCGCTATTCCCGGGACCTGGAACGCCAGGTGCGGGAAAGAACCAGGGAAATCAATGGTATTCTCCGTTACACCCCGGCGATGATCCATATCAAGGACAAGTACGGTTATTACCGGCTGGTTAATCCCCGCTACGAGGAGTTGTTGGGTATCAAGAATGAAGAGATTCAAGGGAAATCCGACCATGATATCTTTCCCCCGGAGGTAGCCGGCCAATTCCGGAGCAATGATCTGATGGTCCTCACCCAGAAACGGTCACGGCAGGGAGAGGAACGGGTACCTTTAAAGGACGGGGTGCATACCTATCTGTCGGTAAAATTTCCCCTTTATGATGAGCAGGGCAGGGTCGACGGCCTGTGCGGCATTTCCACGGACATCACTGAGTTGAAGAAGGCCCAGGAGCAACTACGCCTACTGTCCGGCAGTATCATGGCCAGCCAGGAAAAGGAGCGGGCCGCCATTGCCCGGGAACTGCACGATGAACTGGGGCAGGTGCTCACCGCTTTGCGCATGGACGCGGTGTGGCTGAGCGAACGCCTGAAAGGCCAGGAGGCCCAGGCCGCGGCCCGGGCCTTGACCATGTGCGACCTGATCGATCAGACCATCGACGAGGTGAGGGCCCTGGCCACCCGGCTGCGCCCCGGGGTGCTGGATGATTTCGGACTCATTGACGCCCTGGATTGGTATTCTAAATATTTCAGCCAGCGGACCGGCATCTCCTGTATTTATAAACATTTCAATATGCCCCAGGTGGACGACCTGGTGGCCACCGCCGCCTACCGGATTACCCAGGAAGCCTTGACCAATGTGGCCAGGCATGCCTTCGCTACCCAGGTAAAGATTGACCTGCAGGTCAGGGGAGGGGTGCTGACCCTCTCGGTGGCTGACAACGGCAGGGGCTTCGATCCCCAGAAATTGTCGCAGTCCCATTGCCTGGGCCTGGCGGGCATGCGGGAGCGCGCCAGCCTGTTGGGCGGCCGCCTGGAACTGGAGTCCAAAGCGGGGAAGGGAACCCGGGTCTATTTCCGGCTACCCCTGGATGAGCAGCGAGGCGCCTCACCATGATCAGAGTCCTGTTGGCCGACGATCACAGCATCGTCAGGGGCGGGCTGGCCCGCATTGTCAAAGATTCCGGGGACATCGAGGTGGTGGCCGAGGCCGCTGACGGCCAGGAGGCCATTGACCAGGTGCATCGCACCTCGCCGGATGTGGCGATCATCGATATCTCCATGCCGGGCCTGGACGGCCTGGAAGTCATCGGCCAGCTGCGGCAATACTATCCGAAATTGCCCATCCTGGTCCTCACCATGCACGAAGAGGAACAGTACGTGGTGCGGGCCATCGGCGCCGGAGCCAATGGATACATCACCAAGCGCTCCGCCCCCGAGCAACTGGTGAACGCCATCCGCAAGGTCTACGCCGGCGGCCGCTACCTTAGCGACTCCGCCGCCGAATCCCTGGCGCAGCATATGGCCGCCGGGCCCCGCAACCGCACCCCCCTGGATACCCTTTCCAACCGGGAAATCCAGGTATTGCGGCACCTGGCCTTGGGCCATACGGTCCGGGAGATTGCCCAGGCCTACCACCTCAGCACCAATACGGTGCACACCTACCGGCTGCGGCTGCTGCGGAAACTGAACCTGCGGAACAATGCCGAAATCTCCCTCTTTGCCATCCAAAACCGCCTGGTGGAACTCTAATAAGGTGATCGAGATTTCTGCGAAACTGGGTGAAATAGCCGCCCCGGGGGCATGGCTTCCGGCTCCAGGCTGTTTTATTGTCTATTCCTGGGCAATTCTGGATAAGCTGGAAAATTTATGTTAAAATATTAAACAAAGGGCCCTCCCCAACCTCCATTAAGGTGGAAAAGGACATTTCCCTGGGGCCTGGTGAGCCGCGGTCATTGGGGTCCAGGAAAAGATTTCCACCGCTTCCCCGGAGTTCAGCTTGAGTCCTGCCAAACCCATTCATAATCTGGCTATTGTGGGAGCAGGGCGGCAAGGCCTAGCCATCCTGGAGGCCTTGGTGCCGCTCCGTAAAGAGGATCAACCCTTGCGGGTGGTGGGAGTGGCGGATCTGAACCCGGAGGCTTGCGGTCTATCCTATGCTTATCGGAATAATCTCTATGTGACCGTCGATTTTGTAGATTTATTCCAACTCCCGGAATTAGACATCATCGTCAACGCCACCGGCCGGCCCGAGGTCTCCCATCAGTTACAGGAGCAGGCCCCTGAGAGGTTGACCATCCTCAACGTCGATCGGCCCTTTTCCTGGGAGGATTTCTGGGATCTGATCACCACGGACCTGTCGTCCATTAAAGAGGCGGCGCCCATGAAAATCGGCATTGTGGGCGGCGGCAAGGGAGGTCATGAGGTCCTCCAGTTAATCTCCGGAGATCCGCGGCACACAAAGAGCATCGAGATCCTCGGGGTGGCCGATCCCAATCCCCGGGCCCGGGGCATGGTCCTGGCAAATAAGATGGGTATTCCGACCTTTGACCACTGGGCGCCGCTCCTGGCGAAGGCCCCGGACCTGATCCTGGAACTCACCGGTGACCCGCAGGTGCGGAAAAGAATCATGCGGCAGAAGCAGCCCCATACCCAGATTATCGACCACCTTAAGGCCCGTCTCTTTTGGGAACTGCTGCAAAAAGATGAAGAGCAGTTGCGCAGCAAGGTGGAAAGCGAAATCAAGTTGGGACGGCAACGCAGCCGTTTCCAGAGAATCTTCGATCACCTGCCCGATCCGGTACTCGTCCTGCTCCCTAATTATCTGGTAGATGAAGTCAACCTTACCTTTTTGGACCGCTTTCAAAAAAAGGCGACGGAGGTCATTGGAAAACCCTGTTACGAGGTGTTTCATCAGTTCGATGAGCCTTGCAACCTCAAAGGTCTGGCCTGTCCTTTACCAGATGTCTTGGATAGTTGCCAAAGTCACCAGGTTTTGCAGCGTTATCCTGGACCAGATGGAAAGATGCATTGCGACGAGATTACTATGTCGCCTTTATTTTCACCGGAGGCGACCAATAAAAGGGTGGTGGAGGTCGTCAAGGACATCACCCCTAGCAAACAACTGGAAGAGGCACTTCGGCAATCCCAGGACGAGAGCCGGCAGCTGCTGAAGGAGGCCATCCAGGGGAAGTCCTTCCTGGAAACCATCCTCAACGGCATCGAGGACCACATGATGGTGATCGACCTCAATTACCGGATCGTCGAAGTCAACCGCGCCTTGTTGAAAATGGTGGGCTTAGAACGGGGAGAGGTGGTGGGCAAGCATTGTTATGAAGTGTCGCATCACCTGCAAGAGCCTTGCGCCAGCCCCGATCATCCCTGTCCCTTAAAAGACGCCGTGACCACCGGTAAGGCCGCTTCCGCGATCCACATCCACTTTAACAAGGACGGCAGGGAAAGCTATGTTCACGTGGTCCACCACCCGCTGCTTGATGAGGAAGGACGGGTCCATCAAGTGGTCGACCTGTCCCGGGACATTACCCAGGAAATCACCCGCGCCCGCATCATGCACGACGACAAGATGGCCTCTTTGGGAAAGCTATCCGCCAGCGTCATGCACGAGATTAACAATCCCTTGACCGGCATCCTCAATTTTGTCAAATTGATCCAGCGCCTGCTTAAGAAGGGGCCTCCCGGAGAGCCGGAGTTGGCAAAGGTGCAAGATTACCTGGAGACAATTTTTGATGAGACCCAACGGGTAAGTAAAACGGTTTCCAATCTCCTGCCCTTTTCCCGCAAGTCCAAGCCGGAATTCAAACCGGTCTCGCTCAGCACCTTGCTGGCCGAGACCGTATCCCTCACCGAGTATCAGCTGCGGTTGCAGGGAATCACGGTAGAAACCAGCTGGGCTGCGGACCTGCTGCCGGTGCGAGCGGATCCGGGGCAGATGAAGCAGGTCTTTTTGAACCTGTTGCTGAATGCCCAGGATGCCATGCCCAAAGGCGGTACCCTGACCCTGGCCACCAGAAATTCCCGGGGCCGGGAAGTGGTGGTACAGATCAGCGACACCGGGGTGGGCATCCCCAAGGAAATGCTTTCCCAAATTTTTGAACCGTTCTATACCACCAAGAACGCGGGCTCCGGGGTGGGGCTGGGGCTTTCCGTGGTTCAAGGCATCGTCCGGGACCACCAGGGCACCATCCAAGTGGGTAGCGTTGTGGGCCGGGGCGCCAGTTTCACCATCCGTCTGCCCGCCTATAAACCGGGAGTAGACCATGTTGCCTCATAAGAAGATCTCCATCCTGGTAGTGGATGACGAGCTGAGTATCCGGGAATCTTTGAGCGGCTGGCTGCAACAGGACGGCTACGAAGTGGAAAGTGCGGCCGACGGGCCCGCGGCCTTGGCCAAGGCCCAGGAAACCCATTATGACATCATGCTCCTGGACGTCAAGATGCCCAGGATGGACGGGATTACGGTGCTCAAGACCTTAAGGGAAAGCAATGCCGATACCGCGGTGGTGGTCATGACGGCCCATGGGGCCATCCAGGACGCGGTGGAGGCCATGAAGCTGGGCGCTCATGATTATCTGCTCAAACCCTTCGACCTGGAGGAAATGAGTCTCATTATCGAGAAACTGGTGCAGGTGCAGACCCTGGCCATGGAAAATCTGATTCTCAAAGACCGGGTGGCAACCATTAGCCGGTTTGAAAACCTGGTGGGCCAATCGCCACCCATGCTCCAGCTCTTTGAGACCATCGTGGATGTGGCGCAAAGCGACGCCACCGTGTTGCTCACCGGGGAAACCGGCACCGGCAAGGAGTTGGTGGCCCGCTCCATTCACTCCCAGAGCCCCCGCTGCTACGGCCCTTTTATTGCCATCAACTGCGGGGCCTTCACCGAACATCTCCTGGAGAGCGAACTCTTCGGGCACGAGAAAGGAGCCTTCACCGACGCCAGCTACACTAAGAAAGGCCGGCTGGAAATGGCCCATGGCGGCACCCTCTTCCTGGATGAAGTGGGCGACATCTCCATAAAGATGCAGATCGACCTGCTGCGGGTCCTGGAAACCCGGGAATTCACCCGGGTGGGCGGCACCGTCCCGTTACACAGCGACTTTCGGGTCATCGCCGCCACCCATCAGGACCTCCAGGAAAGCATCCTTAAGAAAACCTTCCGTCAGGACCTCTATTACCGGCTGAACGTCATCCATTTGCAGGTGCCGCCCCTCCGGGAGCGACCGGAAGACATCCCCCTTCTGGCCCAGTATTTCCTAAGGCGCTATGCCACTGAGACCAACAAAAAGATGGACTCCATTCATCCGGAGGCCCTGGAGGCCATGCGGCGGTATTCCTGGCCGGGAAACGTCCGGGAGCTGGAAAACGCCCTCGAGCGGGCGGTGGTGGTGGGAAAAGGCCGGCAGCTCAAACCCAAAGACCTGCCCTTTGTGGTGGGAGCGGAGGAGGAGGTGGTGGCAGGCCTATCCCTGGAGGACGTGGAGCGCCGCTACATCGCCCAGGTGCTGGCCTCAGCCAAAGGCCACATCTCCAACGCCGCCAAGGTCCTCAGGATCAACCGCACCACCCTCTACCACAAGATCAAGAAATATGACCTGGCGCCGTGAATACGGCTGGCCCAGCAGCCTCCCGGCCCTAGGGCCGTAGAAGCACATGGCGCGCCGTCCGGTTTTGGGTTTGGTTCCCTTGGGGCCGGTGGATCCGGAGATCCTCCGTCATTTGCGCAGGGCCATTGCCAAGCTGCTAGGCCTGCCGGTGCGCATCCTGCGTCCCAGACCCCTGCCCTCCCATAGCTACCACCTGGAGCGTAATCAATACCGCTCCACCCTGCTCCTGGAATACCTGCTGGATGACTCCGGGGGACCTTTGCGGGTACTGGGGATAACCGCGGTGGACCTCTACATCCCGATATTTACCTTCGTTTTCGGAGAAGCCCAATTGGACGGGAAGGCCGCCGTTGTTTCCATCTTTCGCCCCCGGGGGGACGCCGGCGGCGTCCGGCCGCCTAAAAATCTCCTGTTAAGGCGTCTCCTCCTGTTGAGCCTGCACGAGTTGAGCCATACCTTCGGCCTCGGCCACTGCCGGCAGCCCGGCTGCCTGATGGGTTTTTCCGCCAACCTGGAAAAGTTGGACCAGAAGAACCTGGCCTTCTGTGAGTATTGTCAAATCATGCTGGAGGATTATCTAAAAGAGCGGGGGTTGCTCCCCCGACTCCGGCGGCAGGTGGAAACCAGGGCGCCGGGGGCGCCCCGCCCCGTTTGGGATAGGGACCGTAAAGGGCGGCGCTGATCGCCGCGGCTAATCGCTCGACCTGCCCGGCAGCGATTTTGCCTGGAAAGGGCCGTACGAGCAGAGGAAAAATTCTAGCCGCAGCCGGATCTGGACTGCGGCTTCACTACTTGCGGTTATTCCGGAAAGGGGGTTGGGCGCCGGAGAGACGCCCTGCCACCGCCCTGCCCTTAACGATGGATCCACCGTGGGGGCCCCCTACCGCAGGGCTTATCCCCTGGGGAGCCCCCCTGCCCACTTTTAAGACCTTTTCCGCCAGTCCCGGGTCACGTTGGTCAAGAGGAACTCCTTGACCAGGCGCCGCCAGCCCACATTGGGGAATTGACCGTAGACATCGTCGATGACCTCGCCGCCACTGGGGAGGGTGGCGCCCACGGTGCTGTCCATGATGTAGAGCAAGCGGTGGGATTCTTGATCGATCCAGGTGGCATTGGCCTCCCCGAAAAACAGCTTCTCCAGATTTTGCCGGAGATTGATGGGATTGACCTTGAACAGCCAGCCCGCTCCATAGGGATCGCGGTTGATCAGGCCGGGATCCTGCCGCACCTTGGGATTGACGGCCTCGATGGCGCCATCCACCGGCGCCTCGAGGGAAGCCTTGTTCCCCTGTCTGAGCAAGGCCATGCAAATATGATCCTGATAATAAACCTTGCCGACCTCAGGTAACTTGACCTCGTCAGCCTGACCCAGGATCTTTTGGGAAAAATCATCCAATCCTACCCGCACCTGGCCGCTCTCTTCCAGGACGGCCCAGGTGTGCCCCCGGTGCAGGTAATAGAAGTTGGTGGGCACCTTGAAACCAAAGACATCCACTATCTGTGCCCCTGAAGGCGTCTGGAGATTTTGGGGATTCATGACCTGTGCCTCCTCGTTAAACAGGATGTGTTGCCTAAGCGAGGTCCCGGCGGTGCGCCAGGAGCCAGCAACCTAAAGGCCCCCTCGCTTTCTACCTATCTCATGACATAGCAAGGAGTGGGCCAATCTGGGCCTAATTTCTTATCTAGCATAAATCCTTAGTAAATTAACCTAGACCATCCCGCCCCGGAAGGGTTGATTATTTGGATGGAGTCGATTTTATGTTGAATAATTCAACAGATAATTTTATCCATAGCCTATCTTATTGATATTACAATATTATTTAATGCTTAATATTTCAACATTACCTTTTCCGTATTGTAGGAAATATCGACAGAAATAATGGGCGCTTAACTATTCATATATTAATGGGGGTGCTTAAAAAAAGCCTCCATAATTCTTCGCTTGCATTTTCACCTGATTCATTTTACTTTTAGAAATTCGCCGAAAATCCGGTTTTCTTTGCGCAACTAACAGATCCCTTGTTAAAGGGCGGGAATAGACTAACAGAAAGGCGAGGGCTATGAAAAATCTGGTAGTTTTGGGTTATGGCGCCGGCGGTACCATGGTAGCCACCAAGCTTCGGGAAAAGCTGAAAGAATCCGAATGGAAGGTCACCGTCATCGATCGGGACTGGCAGCACCACTACCAACCGGGCTGGCTCTTCATCCCCTTCGGCATTTACACCCAGGAAGACTGCGCTAAGCCCAAACTCGATTTTGTCCTCAAGGGCATTGATTTCGTCCTGGATGAAGTGACCAATATCGACCCGGTCAAGAAGCGGATCAAGACCAAGAAAGGCCATTATGATTACGACTGGCTGGTGGTGGCCACCGGCTGCCGCATCATGCCCGGGGAAGTGGAGGGCATGATGGAGGGCTGGCGGGGCGACATTCAAGACTATTATACCCCCGAAGGCGCCGTGGCCCTCTACAAGAAATGGAAGTACTTCAAGAAAGGCAGAATCGTCCTCAATATTGCCGAGATGCCCATCAAATGCCCGGTGGCCCCCCTGGAGTTCATCTTTATGGCCGACTGGTTCTTCTCGGTCAACGGGGTGCGGAACGATATCGAACTGGAACTGGTGACCCCTCTCCCCGGCGCCTTCACCAAGCCGGTGGCTTCCGCGGCGCTGAGCCAAATGTGCGAAAAGAAAAATATCAAGATCACCCCCAATTTCGATCTCGCCGAAGTCAACGCCGCCGGCAAAATTATCACCTCCGCCAGGGGTGATGAGGTCAATTATGATCTGTTGGTTGCCATTCCCCCCCACTTCGGGGCCCAGGTCATCATCGACAGCGAAATCGGCGACCCCATGGGCTACATCGACACGGAACATGGCACCTTGAAGGCCAAACAGTACGAAAATATGTACGTGGTGGGCGACGCCACCAACGTTCCCACTTCCAAGGCGGGGGCCGTGGCCCACTACGAATCGGACATCATCGTCATGAACCTCCTCCGGGAGATCGATGGTCAGGAGCCTTTGCCGGAGTTCGACGGCCACTCCACCTGCTTCATCTGCACCGGCTACGAAAAGGCCAGCCTCATCGATTTCAACTATAAGGTCGAACCCCTGCCGGGCAAATACCCCTTCCCGGGTTTGGGACCCTTCACCCTCTTGGGGGAAAGCTACTTCAACTACTGGGGCAAGATGATGTTCAAATGGGTCTATTTCAACATGATGCTCAAGGGCAAGGAACTTCCCCTGGAACCCCAGATGTTCATGGCCGGCAAAATGCTCAGCCATGTCTACCACGTTTATGGTTAAGGGGGGCAAGGGCATGACCGATAAAAACCCGGGCAAAGAGCAAATGCTCCTGGAGCGCCTGGACCGGATGGAGGAGCAGTTGCAGACCCTGGTCAAGGCCCAGCAGGGCCTGGCGGAGTTAAAGCGCGATCTCTCCCCCCTGCTGAACTCGGCCGTCAAAGTCGTCATCGATGAGCTGGGGATGGTGGAGGCCGGCTTTCAATTGGAAGACTTCTTCGACCTGTTGAAAAGGGGTCTGCGCAGCATCCGCAACCTCACCCAGGCCTTGGAGATGATGGAGAACTTCTTCGACCTGTGGAACTCCATGGAGCCCTTGCTGAAGTCCATGGTGCCCAATCTCATCAACTACATGGACAACCTGGAGCAGAAGGGGGTGTTCCGGACTTACTCGGCCATGTTGGAAGTCCGGGCCAAGGTGGCGCAGCACTATCCCTCCGAGGAAATCGCCTCCATGGGGGACGGCTTCGTCGTGCTACTGAGCCTCCTCAAGAAACTATCGCACCCCGAGATGATGGGTTTTATCAACAAGCTGATGGATCTTCCCCTGGGGGTAAATCTGCAGGCCGCCAAACCGGTGGGCGCGATGGGCATGCTCTCCGCCATGGGCAAGAAAGAAACCCGACAGGGCCTGGGGGTGGCCCTGGAACTCACCAAGGCCCTGGGCAAACTCAAGGCCGATTAGGCCCAGGACTGCGGCGCCGCCCCGCTAAGACAGTCCACCGGCCAGTGGCCAAACCGGCTTTAATCATCCTGAATGAAGTGCCTGATCTCCATGGAACCCATGATTTGTGGAGAGCAGGCGCCCTCGCCTGCCATCCGCCAAAGCATTTGCTTTCGGCAATAGATTTTCTTACGAAATTGTCGTTCCGAAAACCGGGGGCGCCACCCCGGCGGCAGTCCAGGACCGGACCGCGGCGGCCGCCTTAAGAAGAATGGGGCGGCCGTCAAAGGCCGCCCCTCAAAAGGGAAGGATCATCCCTGGATGAGCGCCCGGAAGCTGCCTAAAAGGAATAAGAGGCGGTGAGCATGGGGGTGTATTTCTTAACCCCGTTTTTGCCGGCCAGATCAAGAGAGGCGCCAGCCGAG
>Ga0208038_1000281_pt1 | contig 47515 bp, 34 predicted proteins | sample June2015DPH_16_1_FD_184714 | JGI IMG/M metagenome (GOLD analysis project Ga0208038, IMG submission 184714) | Peatland microbial communities from SPRUCE experiment site at the Marcell Experimental Forest, Minnesota, USA - June2015DPH_16_100... | ecosystem: Environmental > Terrestrial > Soil >...
TCACCCTGAGCGGCACCAACGGCATGGGCAACAGCGTGCTCCAGACCACGACCACCGCTGCCAATGGAAGTTACTCCTTCACCGGCCTTGCTCCGGGTGTGTACACCCTGACCGAGACTCCGCCGGCAGGTTATGTCACCGAAGGCGCCAACGTCGGTACGCTGGGCGGCACCTCGGGCAACGCCGTCGTCAGCGGCATCACCCTCACCTCCGGCCAGAGCGGCTCGGGGTACAACTTCGCCGAGTACCAGACCAGCTCCCTCTCCGGCAACGTTTACCTCGACAGCAACGCCAATGATGTCGACAACTCTGAGCCGGGCATCGGCGGCGTCACCGTCACCTTGACCGGTACCAACGGTCTGGGCAATCCGGTCACTCTCACCACAACCTCAGCCTCCAACGGAACGTACTCGTTCACCGGACTGGCTCCGGGCACGTACACCGTCACCGAGACCCAGCCCGCGGGCTACACGGCTGAGACGGCCAATGCCGGGTCGCTGGGCGGAACCGCCGCGGTGGGCGTGATCAGCTCGATCACCGTCCTCTCCGGCAACAGCGGCACGAACTACAACTTCGGTGAATTGCAGCCCGTGAACCAGAGCCTCAGCGGCACGGTCTACAAAGACATCACCGGCAATGGCTTGTCGGCCGACGACACGCCGCTATCCGGCGTCGTGGTCGAGTTGTTCAAGGATGTCAACGGCAACGGCGTGCTGGATAGTTCCGACGGCTCACCGATCGCGACGTACACGACCGGCGCCAGCGGGCAGTATTCCTTCACGAGCGTAGCGGTGGGCAACTACATCGTGGCCGAAGTGACGCCCAGCGGCTATGTGATCACCGCGCCGGCCGTGCCGGATTATTACGCGGAGACGGTCGCGTCCGGCGCCAACATCACCGGGTTGAACTTCGACAACTACAACGAGTCGTGCACCTCGAACCTGAAGTGCGTCACCTTCAAGCTGAATAACAACGGCTGCATTACGACGGTGACGGACCTGCGCGGCAACACCGTCCAGAACGAAACCGTGTCGGTCACCTTCACCGTGCCCACCGGCGCAGCTCCGATGCAGTACACGTTGGTCAGCTACAACGCGCCGGATTCGTACTTTAATGCCAGCGATGCCAGCCAGCAGACCGAATACCAGGTGGCGACCGGCACCTTTGGGCCCGGAACGTATACCCTGACCGTGACCATTCCCTGCAATTACTACCAGATCGACTTCGTCTGCGGCGCGGCGATCAGTCAGCTCGGACCGGCGGGCAGCAATATCTTCTATTCTGCCCAGAACCGGCTGATCAGCGCCGACAACGGTGGCTTGCACGACGACGTGGACGACGAGGCGGCCACCATGCACTTCTGGGCCAACCTCGGCCAGAGCCTGATCAAGAACTTTGGCGGCGCGTCCACCAACACCGCCCTGGGCACCTGGTTGAAGACGACCATGCCCAACGTCTTCGGCGGCAGCCTGCTGGGCAACCTCACCAACACCACGGTGGCTGCCAAGTACATGTCGTTCTACAACGTCTCCGGGCAGCAGAACTGGGCGCAGATGATGGCGACGGCGTTGAACGTCTACGCCAGCACGCTGTCCCTGGGCGGCACCGTCGCTTCAACCTACGGGTTCGACGTCACCTCCGATGGTCTGGGCGCCGCCCAGTTCAACGTCGGCAACAACGGCTCGGCGTTTGGTGTGTCCAACAGCAGCACGATCACGGTCAGCCAGATGCTGAGCGCGATCAACTCCAAGTCGACCAACGACGTGCTGTACAACAACGTCGCCAGCCTGCTCAATCAGTGCTACAACGAGCTGGGCCAGGTGAACGGCGACGGCGGGCTCAACTGAACCCTCGCCCATCGCACCCAGGTAGCCCCACGATCAGTGGAGGAAAGCGGTCGGGAGCCCTTGCGGCTCCCGACCGTCGTTTTGTCGGCTGCCTCATTTCGCCGCCGCCGTTGCCGCGGGTTCTGCCGACATCGGACGCGGCTGGGTCTGCAGATGCCTGCCGCGAGCGACGATCAGACGGGCGACGAGGCTGGTCCAGCCGGTCTGGTGGCTGGCCCCCACGCCACGACCGCTGTCCCCGTCAAAACACTCGTGGAACAGAAGCAAATCTTTCCAGTGTGGATCGGCGGCGAAACGATCCTCATCGCCGTGACAGGGCCGTCGGCCCTTGGCGTCGGCGGTGAATAGTCGGATGAGGCGGCTGCCCAGCTCGTCCGCGACCTGCTGCAGCGTCATGCGCTTGCCCGAGCCGCTGGGACATTCGACCGTCAGGCTCTGGCCGTAAAAGTGGTGATATTTCTCCAGCGCCTCCAGAAGCAGGAAATTGAGCGGGAACCAGACGGGTCCGCGCCAGTTGCTGTTACCGCCGAACAGGTCGGTGTCGGACTCGCCGGGGGCGTAGTTGACGCGATAGTCCCTTCCGCCGGCGTGGAAGACGTACGGATGATCGCGGTGGATGCGCGACAGGGAGCGGACGCCGTGCGGGGAAAGGAATTCGGCTTCATCCAAGACGTAGCGCAAAACGCGCTGGAGGCGCTGCTCGGAGGGGACGGCCAGAAGGTAAAGGGTGCAATCCTTGTCGGAGGGCTTCATGTAGGAGATGTATTTGGCCAGGTCCTTGCGGTTGTTGAGGAACCAGTTCATGCGTTTGCGAAAGCCGTGGAGGCGGTCGACGAGCTTGCCCTCGAGCACTTCCACGGCCAGCAGCGGGATCATGCCGACCAGCGAGCGGACGCGCAGCGGCGTGGTCTTGCCGTCGAGGTAAAGCTGGTCGTAGTAGAACCCGTCCTGCTGGTCCCACAGGCCGCAGCCGCCCAGGGCGTTCATGGCATCGACGATGGCCACGAAGTGCTCGAAGAACTTGGAGGCGATGTCCTGGTAAACGGGGTTTTCGCGGGCCAGTTCCAGGGCCATGGAGAGCATGGTGCAGCAGTAGAAGGCCATCCAAGCGGTGCCGTCGGCTTGATCGAGGACGCCGCCGGTGGGCAAGGGCTTGGAGCGGTCGAAAACGCCGATATTGTCCAGGCCGAGAAATCCGCCGCCGAAGATATTTTTGCCGCTGGGGTCCTTGCGGTTGACCCACCAGGTGAAATTGATCAGAAGTTTTTGAAACGCGCGTTCCAGGAAGGCGCGGTCGCGCTGTCCGCGCGAGCCGGTCATCTTGTAGACGCGCCAGCAGGCCCAGGCGTGGACGGGAGGGTTGGCGTCTGAGAATTCGAACTCGTACGCCGGCAACTGGCCGCTGGCGTGCATGTACCACTCGCGCAAAAGCAGGATGAGCTGGTCCTTGGCAAATTGCGGATCGAGCGTCGCCAGCGCGATCGTGTGAAACGCCAAGTCCCACGCGGCGTACCAGGGGAATTCCCATTTATCCGGCACGGAGATCACGTCGCGGTTGAACAGATGCAGCCAATCGCGGTTGCGTCCCTGCCAGCGCGACGCCGGCGGCGGGGGCTGATCCGGATCGCCCGCGAGCCAGTCGCGAACCACGTAGTGGTAAAACTGCTTGGACCAGAGCAGCCCGGCAAAGCCCTGGCGGGCGATGTTGCGCCAGTCGCCGTCCAGCTTGGGACAGATCAGGTCATCATAAAACTCGTTCGCCTCGGCGATGCGCCGATCAAAGACGCGGTCAAACTCAGGACCCAAAGGGTCGCTGGGCGCTTGATCCCGCCCAAAGAGTCGCAGGTGCACGCGCATTTGCTGTCCCGGGGGAATGCTCAAGCGATAGTAGGCGGCCGCCTTGGTGCCGCGCTGGGCGGGATTCACGGCGGCGGCATCGCCCTGGATGACGTAGCGGTGCAGCGCGTCCTTCACGTACGGCGTGCCATTGGACACGTTGAACAGACGCTCAAGATTGGTTTCGTTTTCGGTAAAGAGCCATTGACACGGCTGAGCCAGCGGCTGAGCGAGAAGGCGGAATCTGCCGAGGGTGGCGTGATCGATGTCGACGGCGCCGCCGTCGGCCAGGACCAGCGATGGTTTGACCTCGCACCCCTCGTGCGTGCAGCCCCAGCTCCAGGTATTGCGCGCCCAGATGGTGGGCAGCAGGTGAATCGTCGCGGCCTCCGGACCGCGGTTGGCCACGGTGATGCGAATCAAAATGTCGTCCGGTGAATTCTTGGCGTACTCGGCAAAGACGTCGAAATAGCGGCCCTGATCGAAGACGCCCGTGTCCAGCAGCTCGAATTCCCGATCCCCGCGGCCGCGACGGCGGTTCTGGGCCACCAAGCGCTCATAGGGGAACGGCAACTGCGGATACTTGTACAGCGCCTTCAGGTACGAATGCGTGGGCGTGGAATCGAGATAGAAATACTGCTCCTTGACGTCTTCGCCGTGATTGCCCTCGGGGCCGCTCAGGCCGAAGAGCCGCTCCTTGAGGATCGGATCGCGCCCGTTCCACAGGGCCAGGGCAAAACAGATTCGGCACTCGCGGTCGGTGATGCCCAGCAAACCATCCTCGCCCCAGCGATAGGCCCGGCTGCGGGCGTGATCGTGGGGAAAATAATTCCAGCAATCGCCGCTCGGGGAATAGTCCTCGCGCACGGTGCCCCACTGCCGATCGGCCAGGTAGGGCCCCCACCGCTTCCAGTTGGCCTGCCGGCTCGCGTCTTCTTGCAGGCGCCCTTGCTCGGCGTTGGGGGATGGATGATTTTCCGCCATCAAAAGCTCTCGACGTTCTTGATACCGCTTCTCATTTCATTAGCAGATTTTGCCGCAAAGAAGGAACAATGGCGACGACTTTCATGGGGGGCTGACCTGCCCGGAATCTTTGTACCACCTGCCATGAGAGTCTGACCAAATTCTGCCCATCAGAAGGCAACGGCATTCATGGAGGACTCGTTCACATTCGTTGCCGAGAAGGACTATGCTCATACCCTCAAAACGGACATAGAGAAAGCCAGTTCGGGTTAAGTTCTATACCGTGCCAAGTATCGTTCGCATGCGTCGTCGATAAGACCGGCTGGAACCCCAAGCAGCTTGAAGAAAAGTCTCCCAATGATGTCGAGCGCCAGGATGGCTGTCCGCAAAGAATACGCGCTTTCTGATAGCTCCTTGAGCAGAGCGCGCTGACCAAGTTCGCTCATCATTGCTTCACTTCGTTTGAAGAAGAATCCGTGAGCATGCTGGTTGCGCCTTTCCAAAGCATCTTTGAATAGGGCATCTACTTCGTCACTCCAGATAACGCGCTTTCGGACATCCGCGAGCATGGCGCCGATGGTAAGGCGATCAAAACTTGCTTCGAACGCTTCCACGTCCTTAGGAGAGGTCGCTCGTCCGGACGCGCGCGCATGGAGAATCGCGATGCCACCCAGCGTCCCCTCAAGCTCATGGCAGAACGACATTGTCAGGCCATAGCAAGCATATACGTGCTTCGCCTTCTGCGCCACATCCAGTTGCACATGTTCCTCAACGAAGTGATCGAATATGCCAGCGGGCGGAGCCAGCAACGACAAATCCGCTATTCCAACTTCAATCGATTCTAGGAACTTGACTTTGTTATTCATGGCAATGCTGCTCATGACGAGCAGAAATCTGGCTGTGGAAGCGATCGGACACGTCCCGCGCGAAAATCAAGTCTGGATTAACTCGTGAGTGTCTCCCGCGTCATGCCGTTCAGCCATGTTGATGCGCGCTACGACCCCACGGCCACCAGCGCTTTTTTTGCCTTCTGCGGAAGGTGCACCGAAATGAACCAGACGACTGGATACAAATAATCCTCGCCAGAGTCATCGATGACGCGCAACATTGAAGGCGGATCGTTCTTCTCTGGTCGTGCGACTCGATACAACTTGCCGAAGACGAGATCTATGTCGTCATCCGTGCAGTCGACGCAAACGACAAATTCTCCTCGAGGGGGTTTACGTTTGTTCATAGTTGCCTCAATTCATGCTTCACCTTCCAGCCATGACGACCGACACCATGCGCCTCGTACCAGTGCAATTCCGCCTCGACCAACCGACCATCCCAATAACGGATCACCGCGACACCTTTCATTTTCCGCCAGCGGCCGGCGCCAAACCGACGGCTCAATGCTCTGCGCGAACGAATCGATTTATTCACCGCAATGATCCTAATCTCGCGAATAGAGCTTATAATCTCGAATTTGGTCAAGTCCAGTTACCGCCTCTCCCAAAACACATCTAACGCCCCTTGCCGAAGAACGTCTTGATCGAATCGTAAATGTCGTCCTTGGAATTCACGCGGCTGGTCATGATCTTCTCGTGATGGCGCAGGTGCTCGTGCAGGACGTTGATGAAATTGCCCGAGCCGTAGGCGCTGGCGACCTGGCAGTAGCCGAACAGGTTGCAGACGGGCAGGAGCTGCTCCTTGAGCAGCTTGATGCACTCGCGGCTGTCGGCTTCGGAACTGTTGTCGCCGTCGCTGAAGTGAAACAAGTAAATGTTCCATTCCTCCGCCGAGTAATGGGCGTCGAGCAGCGATTTGGCGCCGCGGAAGGCGCTGCTGATCTTGGTGCCGCCGTCCTCGCGCAGGTGGTAGAACGTGTGCTTGTCCACTTCCTTGGCCGAGACGTCGTGAACGATGTAGCGCGATTCGATCCCCTCGTAGTTCTTGCGCAGCCAGGTGTCGATCCAGAAACTCTCCAAGCGCACCAGTTCCTTTTGCTCCTCGCCCATGGAGCCGGAGACGTCCATCATGAAGACGATGACCGCGTTGGACTGGGGGCGTTTGACGTCCTTCCAGCTTCGGTAGCGGATGTCCTTTCGCTGGGGAATAATGATCGGGCGATCAGGGTCGTAATCGCCGACCAGAAGCTGTCGCTTGAGGGCTTCCTTGAACGAGCGTTTGAAATGGCGGAGCGATTCGGGACCGACGCGGCGGATGCCGCGGTAGCGCTCGCGGATGGTGGTGAGGCGATGCTTGCCCTTGGGCTCGATGCGCGGAAGCTTCAGTTCCTCGGCGAGAATCTCGGCCAGCTCGTCGAGGGTGAGATCGACCTCCATGATGTGCGTGCCGGGCTCGGTGCCACCGGCGGTTCGGCCCTGGCCCTTGGAGACGACGTCGCCCTCCTTGCCATCGCCGGCGCCGATCCCGGTGGCATTGTCGCCGTAGCGGAAATGCGGCAGCTCGACGCCACGGACGGGAATGCTGATCACGTCCTTGCCTTCCTTGCCGATGAGCTCGCTCTTGGTGAGGAACCTGCGCAGATCATCGCGGATGCGGCCCTTGATGATCTGCCGGAAACGCTGATGATCCTTTTCGATCTTCAGAACCATAGACGTTGTGCCCAGGGCGCGGCGGCCCAACGACCGCTTGAATCATTCTAGGACTGCTGGAGCTACGGCGGCGCGGGCCGTCGGGTCAGCAGGTACACCCCGATCCCCAGGATGAGCAGCGACCCCGCCAGGCCGACGATGGTGCCGGGTAGGTGCTGGTTGGCCAGGTCGATCGGGTTTTCGCCATGATTCCAGCGCAACGCCAGGCCGATGCGCGGATCGGTGATCCAAAAGAAGACCACCCCCAATACCCCCACCAAAACCAGCGAATAACCCGAGCGTCGATTGATGCGAGCCATAAGCGATTTGAGCCGAAGACGATCTGACCGCAGCGGCGTCGGGGTCACTCCTCCTGCTTGCTGTCGCCGCGGGCGAAGATGCTGGCGACGTAGTTCAGCACGTCGGTGGCGCTGGTCTCATTGTACCCGAAATACTTGATCAGGCGCTGCTTGACCACGTCGATCTTCTGCTGCGTCTCATCATCCACGACGCTGCTGACCAGGTTCTTCAGCTTGATCGTGTCGCGCTGGTCCTCAAAGAGCTTCAACTCCAGGGCCTTGAGCAGGCGGGCGTTGGCGTTGAATTCGAATTTCTTGCCGTCCAGGGCGAGGGCGCCGATGTAGTTCATGATCTCCTGGCGGAAATCGTCCTTGCGGCTGTCGGGAATGTCGATCTTCTCCTCGATGGAGCGCATCAACCGCTCGTCCGGGTCCTCGTCGCGGCCGGTGTAACGGTTGCGCACGCGCTCGTGCTGCGTGTAGGCGCGAACGTTTTCGATGTAATTGGCGGCCAGGCGCTTGATGGCATCCTCATCGGCGCTGATGGCGCGCTGCACCTCAGCCTTGAGAATGTCCTCGTACTCCTCGCGCACCACCGCCAACAGCTCCTTGTACTCCTTTTTGAGCTCTTCATCGGTGATCAGCGAATGGTGGTGCAGGCCGTTTTCCAGCTCGTTCATGACCATGAAGGGGTTGATGGACTTGTCGAGCTGGGCCTGGTGGCTGACCAGGGCGTTGCTGACCTTGTCCTGGATGTAGCGCGGGCTGATGCCCGCCATGCCTTCGCGCGGGGCCTCCTCCTTGAGTTCCCTGATGGAGTCCTCGGTGAAACCGGGGATGCTCTTGCCGTTGTAGAGCTTGAGCTTTTGCAGCTTGGTGATGCCGGCCTTCTTCGGCTCGGCCAGGCGCGTGAGCACCGCCCACATCGAGGCGACCTCGATGGTGTGCGGGGCGATGTGGATGCCCTTGATCTTGTCCGGGCCAAAATCCTTCAGGTAAATCTTGATCTCGTCGTCCAGGCGGATGTTGTAGGGCACGTCGATCTTGATGGTGCGGTCACGGAAGGCCTCCATCATCTCGTTGCCCTGGAGTTTTTTGTATTCCGGCTCGTTGGTGTGGCCCAGGATCACCTCGTCGATGTAGGTCTGGGCGAATTTTTTGGGCTTGATGAGGTGTTCCTGGCTGGCGCCCAGCAGGTCGTAGAGGAAGGCGACGTCGAGCTTGAGGACTTCGATGAACTCGACGATGCCGCGGTTGGCGATGTTCAGCTCGCCGTCGAAGTTGAAGGCCCGCGGGTCGGAATCGGAGCCGAACTCGGCGATTTTGCGGTAGTTGATGTCGCCGGTGAGTTCGGTGCTGTCCTGATTCTTCTCGTCCTTGGGCTGGAAGGTCCCGACGCCGCGGCGGTCCTTTTCGGAGAGGATCAGGCGCTTGACCTTGACGTACTCCATCACCTTTTTCCAATCCCCGCCGTGACTTTCCAGCAGATCGCCGAAGATTTTCCGGCAGAAGGGGCAGATATCGCCGAAGAGGCGGATCTTGCCGTCGCTGGGGAGCTTTTCGTTGACGGCTTCGAGCACGTCGTGGCGCGCTTCCCTGGGGATGAGCAGCAGGGGCTCTTCGTGCATGGGGCACTCGACGAATTGCTCGCCCCCGTCGCCGCCGGGGCCGCGGTGATGCACGCGCCACAGGTAGGTGTAGCAGCGGCCGGCTTCGGTTCGGCTGTAACGTTCCAGCCCCTTTTTCAGCAGGCGGACGATGGTGGATTTGCTGGAGCCCACCGGACCGTGCAGAAGCAGGATGCGCTTTTCCGTGCCATAGCCCTGCGCGGCCGACTTGAAGAAATCGACCAACTGCATCAGCGGCTTCTCCAAGCCGTAGATCGCGTCGGCGCCGTGATCGATGGGGTCGGAGAAAAACTTGTAACGGATGGATTCCTGCTTGAACTGGGTGTACGTCTCGCTGCCGTAGGACAGGATCATGTCGTACACGCGCTGAAAGGCGTTTCGGGCGACGTCCGCGTGCTCGTAGACGATCTCCAGGTAATCCCAAAACGATCCCTCCCAGTGCTGATCGCGGAAGTTGGAGACGTCGACCTTCTTGTCGATCAAAGAGACCAGGGCGTTGGATTTGGCGGCCATAGGTTTTACTCCGGCGCGGTCGGCCACGCATTGCTGGGGCCGGGTCACGACGATTTGGCGGTTCCAGCGGATGGGCCCGGGCGCGTGTGCCCCCGCGCGGCGGCGGCGCCATCTAACGCCGTCCGACCGCCACAACCGAGCCTGGCTCGTTCGGGGGGTTTCTCGCAGATCAGCGAGAGCGCCCAATCGGCGGGCTTGGCCCGCCGCTTTTGCTGGCCGGTCTCCGCCAGCACTTGGAGGCACATCGGACAACAGCCGGCCTCCCCACCATCGCCCCCATGCCTCCAAGCCAACAGTATGTCGCTCGCGCGGCAGTTTCTACAAACCAAGCGCCGAAATGTCGCCTTAAGCGGACTTGATGATCTGCAACAGCGGGAATTGCTCGCCGAGGATCGGCTTGCTCGGGGTGTCGAGCCACCTCTGCAAAACGCCGGCGTAAACCGAGCGGAAGTCGATCCCGAATTTCAAATCGCCCTGATCCAAATCCGTCAGCGAGGGATGGCGTCCGATCAGGCCAGGGCCAGAACGGTTTGATCCAAAAACGTGGGGATCGTCGAAGCGACCGCCAGAAGCGTCAGGCCCTTTTGCAGAAACACGCGGCGGGTGGCAAGGTTCTGTTCCATAAACTGGCCCCTCCATCAACACAGTTGATACTCGGGCATGGAAACGATCAACTGCACAACTCTGCGCTGCGCGTCGCTGCCCGTGCGCTGGCCCAGGGCCTCCAGCAAGACCCGTTTTTTGTCCTGCGCGATCGGCCGCGAGATCAGGCGGTCGATCCAATACTGCACGATCTGCTGGGGCGAAGCGGAAGCATCGGGCCTGAAATCCACCGCCGCGGCCGCACTGCCGGTCACGTTCACGCAGGCATTGTAACGATGGAACAGCGTGCTGGTGTTGATCCACATCCGCCCCCCCGGCCAACCGCGAATGTTGGGCGGCATCAGCGGCAACTGGCCTATCTGTTCCAACGCCGAAACCGGCGCGGTTGAGCAGATGGGCGGCCTTGACCGAATCGAATGGATCGGAATCGGTCGGGCAATAGGGCTGTAACATCGGATGGAGCGCCATCTCCCGGATTCCTGCTACTTATCGGAAAAACGCACGCCCTGCGGTGTTATTGCCGCGTGCTCCCCGGCCGCTAATATCGATCTTATGCAGATGCGACGATTGCGGCTGGGCCATTCACCGGACCCGGACGACGCCTTCATGTTCTACGGCCTGGCCAAGAAGCTACTTCCTACGGGGCCTTACCACTTCGAGCACGTCCTACAGGACATCGAGACCCTCAATCAGCGCGCAAGAAAGGGCGAATTGGAGATCACGGCCGTGTCCATTGGCGCCTATCCCTACGTCGCGGACAAATACGCCCTGACCAGCTGCGGCAGCAGCATGGGCGACGGCTACGGTCCGATGGTGATCGCGCCGCGGCGATGGAAACGGGAGGAACTAGTCGGAAAAACCATCGCCATCCCGGGACGGCTCACCACCGCGTACCTGGCTCTGCAACTTTGGCTGGGCGAGGCGGGGAAAGCGTTTGAGGCGGTCGAGGTGCCATTCGATCAAATCCCGCGCTACGTCAAAGACGCCAAGGCGGATGCGGGGCTCATCATCCATGAAGGGCAGCTCACCTATGGGCAGCTGGGCCTGGAATTGACGGTGGACTTGGGCGCGTGGTGGCAGAGCGAAACGGGCCTGCCCCTGCCGCTGGGCGGAAATTGCATTCGCAAGGACCTGGGCGCCAAAGTCATGCAGGAAGTGACGGATCTGCTGAAACGATCGATTCAGTTCAGTTTGGATCATCGCCCGGAAGCGGTGCAATACGCGCTGCAATTTGGCCGCGATTTGGACCCCAAGCTGGCAGATCAGTTCGTGGGGATGTACGTGAATCAGTGGACGCTGGACTACGGCCCGCGAGGCAAGGAAGCGATCGCGACGCTGCTGAACCGCGGGGCGAAGGCGGGGCTGGTGCCGGGGATCGAGAGGATTGAGTTCGAATGACGAAATTCGAATGACGAATGACGAATCAATGACCCAATGTCCGAATGATCGTACGTTGTTTCGTCATTCGGTCATTCGTTCATTGATTCGTCATTCGTCATTAGTCATTCGTCATTTCTCACATTCTTTATGCCACCGCGGCGAATGCCATGGGCGCGGCCGTTTGGGTTTGCTTGACGCGTTGGATGTCGGCGCCGACGGCGGCCAATTTTTGCTCGATCTTCTCGTAGCCGCGGTCGATGTGGTAGACGCGATCGACGCGCGTCGTCCCCTTGGCGACCAGGCCGGCCAGGACCAGGGCGGCGCTGGCGCGCAAATCGCTTGCCATGATGCTGGCGCCCTGCAATTCCTTGACGCCCTGGATGATCGCCGTCGGGCCCTCCTTGCGAATGCGCGCTCCCAGGCGATTGAGTTCGCCGACGTGCTGGAATCGATCCGGGAAAATGCGCTCGGAGACGACGCTGATGCCGTCGGCCAGGCACAGCAGGGCCATGAGCTGGGCCTGCAAATCCGTGGGGAACCCGGGGTACGGCTGCGTCGTCATTTCCACGGGATTGAGACGGCGCGAGCTGGTGACGTGGAGGGTGCCGTTTTCGCGCTCTACGTGGATGCCGACGTCTTCCAGGCGGTCGATGACGGCGATGAGGTGATCGAGATTGCAGTGGCGCAGTTCCAGCTCACCGTTGGTGATGGCGGCGGCGATCATGAAGGTGCCGCATTCGATGCGATCGGGGATGACGCGATGCTCGGCGCCGAGCAGTCTTTCGACGCCTTCGACGCGGATTTCGGGCGTGCCGTGGCCTTTGATGCGCGCGCCCATCTTGACCAGCAATTCGGCGCAGTCGGAGACTTCCGGCTCGCAGGCGGCGCCGACCAGGACGGTTTCGCCCTCGGCCAGGGCGGCGGCGCACATGACGTTGATGGTGCCCAGGACGGTGGGTCCCTGGGGGCCGCCGAGGTACATGCGGCAGCCGCGCAGGCGGCCGCGAACTTCGCCGACAATGTTGCCGTTTTCGGTGCGGAACTCAGCGCCGAGCTTTTGCAGCCCGCGCACGTGCAGATCGACCGGCCGGTCGCCGATGGCGCAGCCGCCGGGAATACTGATGATCGCCCGCCCGCGCTTGGCCAACAGCGGTCCCAGCACGCAGATGCTGGCGCGCATGGTCTTGACGATGTCGTAGCCCGCCTCGCAGCGGGTTTCGTCCAGGACTTCGACGTCCAGCGGGCCGTTGAGGGCCGGGCGATTCAAGGGGGCGATTTCTTGGGCGGAAGCGCCGGACGGTTCATGGCGCTGCACGTGGCAGCCCAACTCCTCGATCAACTTGGTCATGGAGTCGATGTCCGACAGCCGGGGCACGGCGTTAAGCGTGCTCTTGCCCTCGGCCATCAGGCAGGCAGCCATGATCGGCAGCGCGGAGTTCTTGGACCCGCTGATCTCGACCGTGCCTTTGAGGCGTTGCCCGCCGTGGATGAGAAAGCTGTCCATTTCTGCCCATCCTTGGGCCGGAAAGCGTCTGGCGATACTTTCCTGAAGCCCGAAACGTGTCGATGCCGTGCGGCAGCGACGACAACCGTTTGGGTCTATCGGCCAGTCCGTTGGCCGACGATCAACCTCAATGTTGGCCGCGGGCCAACATCGGTTTATCGGTCAACCATCTTCCATCGCGCCGCGGGCGAATGCAAGCGCCGCGGGCGGGAATCGTCGGAAAATTGCCGTTTAAGCGATGAAGATCACGTCCAAACGGGCGGAGGGGTGATGATATCGGCCGGTCGCGGGCCGACGTCCTCTTTTCCGCTGCCGGCCAAGCGGCTGATGGCCATCACGCGCATGTCGTGGTCGCAGGTGATTTGGCAACTGAGGCGCAAGCCCGCCTCAGCCCCCAGACCCCGGGCGGCCAGGATGGAGCGCTCGGCCTGCGTGACCTTGGTCGGCTCGCCGGAGATGAATTTCACCCGGCACGTGGTGCAGCGGGCGTGACCGCCGCAGGAATGCAACTGGTCGATCTTGGCCTCATCCTCCAGGACCAGCACCAGCCGCTTGCCAGCCGGGACGAAAAACGTTCCGACGCCTTCGACCGTGAGTTGGGGCATGCGCAGACTCCTGACGTTGAATCTACCTTTGATAGGCCGCCGCATGCAAATTTTCCAGTGGTTGCCCGCCGCGGCCGGTTTTCGGTATTCTTCGCGGCGTTGGTCAACCATGGACAAGTGGACTGGCGCCGTGGCGGCGTCGATCGTCGTGGGCTTGTGTTTGGCGACCGCTGCGGCGCGGGGGCAGGAGCGGTCCGTCATCGTCGATCTCGATCCGCCGCAGCGCACGACCACCACCTACGATCCGCGTGATCCGCCGCCGCAACTGCCCACGGTAGCTACTCCCGGCGCCGCCGGCGCGGCCGACAAGGCGGGCGTCACCGTCTCCGATTTTTCCTGCACGGCGGTGGTCAACGGACAGGTGATCAAACAATCGGCACATGCGGGGGTTTGCGTGGCCGGCGTGCGCGTGGATTCGGTCCACATCACCCTTGGCCTGAAGATCACGGAATGGGTGGCGTGCACGGCGGGGCCCAAGACGCTGGCGCACGAAGACGGGCATCGCATGATCGCCGAGCATTTTTACGACCGCGCCCAGCAGAGGGCAGAGGCGATCGGGCGGCAACTGATCGGGCGTGATTTTTTCGGCTCCGGCGCCAACCCCGCGGCCGCGGCCACGGATGCCCTGAACGTCGCTGCCCGGCAGATCGCCGAGCGGTACATGCAACACGTGCGCGATCCTTCCCAGCAGGTGCAAGATGCGTACGACCGGATCACGTCGCATGGCACCAACACCGCCGAAGAGCTGGACGCCATCGAGCAGGCGATGCGGGAAGCAAACCAAGCCCCAATCGCCACGGACGAGTGACGCTCCGATCTCAGATTGGGCTTTAAGGCGGTGTGCAGGTCAGTGTACGGTGCCTATCTCGCGGCACCGCCCCTTGATAGCCGCGGGCGGCAGCCCGCGGACAACGGTGGAACCAGCGACTTACCACGCTATGTCCGCGGGCTGCCGCCCGCGGCTATCAGGGCATTATTGGTACGCTGATCTGCACGCCGCTTTAGCGGCGGCGGGAAACGCGCTGGTGCTTTTGCGGCTTGCGCGGGTGCTTCGTGGGGTGTTTTTCGACGCCGGCGCGGCCGTGGAGCTGCATGATGGCCAAGTCGAGCTGCCGGCGCGGCGGATCGACGCGAACGATGCGAACGGTGGCCGTGTCGCCGATGCCGATGCGACGGCCGGTGCGCTGGCCGCGGATGAAACCGGCCCGCTCGTCCACGTCCCACCAATCGTCCATCAAATCCTCGTAGTGGATCAGGCCCTCGATCAGCCAGGTCCTCAGTTGCACGAAAATGCCGAAATTGGCGATGCCCGTGACGACGCCGGGGAAATCCTCGCCGATTTGCTTTTCCAGCAGCTCCAGAATCTTGACTTTCCGCAGCTCTTTCTCGGCATCATCGGCGCGACGCTCGGTAAAACTGATGTGGCGGCCGACTTCGACCAACTCATCGTTGCTGGGGGCGCCGTCGAAATGCGGGCGGCGACTGGGCGGCGCGGAAAGATATTGCTGCAACAGCCGATGGATCGTCAGATCGGCATAGCGGCGGATGGGGCTGGTGAAATGAGCGTAATGCTCGCTGGCCAGGGCGTAATGGCCGACGGGACGCGGTGAATATTCGGCGCGCGTCAAACTCTTGAGCACGGCCAGATTGATGGCAAAGGATTCGGGCTTGCCCTTGGCGGAGGCCAGCAGGCCCTGCAGGGCCTTGCGGTCCAGGTGCTTGGGCAGGCGATAACCGGCGGCCTGCACGAAGTCGCGCAGGCGCAGGGAATCCTCATCCTCCGGCTCCGGGTGGATGCGGCGAAGAAACGGCACGTCCAGCGAATCGAGCAGCCGGGCCACGGCCTCGTTGGCTTCCACCATGAACATCTCGATCAGCGTGTGCGTGAAACTCGTGTCCTCCTCCCGGGCGCCGACGACCTTGCCTTCGTCGTCGAGGATCAGCTCGATTTCGGGAAGTTCGAGCACGAGCTGCCCGGCGGCGGCGCGGCGCTTCCGCAGGCGGCGGGCCAAGGCGTTCATCTGGTGCAACAGCTCGACGACGGCCGGATCGTAGCTGTCGATCTTGCGCGGACCATCCGGATGCGGGACCAAATCCGCGCCGTCCAGGATCGCCTGGGCTTCGCGGTAGCGCAGGCGGCTGGCGCTGCGGATGACCGTGTTGGCAAAATGCGTGCGGATGGGCTGGCCGTCGTCGTCCAGAACGATGAATGCGCTTTTGCACAGCCGCGGCACATCTTCCTGCAAACTGCACACGCCGTTGGAAAGAACCTCCGGCAGCATGGGGATCACGTGGCCGGGGAAATAGACGCTGTTGCCGCGATTCTTGGCTTCCACATCCAGCGGGCTGCCGGGCGGAATGAAATAGGAGACGTCCGCGATGTGAACGCCCAATTCCCATTGGCCGTTGTCCAGCTTTTGCAGGCTGATCGCATCATCAAAATCCTTGGCATCGTCGGGATCGATCGTGCAGATGACGCGGTCGGACAGGTCGAGGCGCTGGCCCCAGTCGCTGGAATTGAACCGCTGCACGGCGGATCGCGCTTGATCCACGCACGGCACAGGAAATTCCTGCGGCAAGTTGAACTGGACGATGACGGATTTGAGATCGACGTCTTTTTCGCCGGCTTGGCCCAGGACCTCGGTGATGACGCCTTGCGCCATCTGCCCCGGCTGCGGATAGGTGGTCAATTCGACGACGACCTTGGCGCCGGCCTTGATGTGCCGCGAGGCGGCGTCGGGCGCGGAAATCGGTTCAGTGAACGCGTTGCCATCGGGCAACACCAGCCATTGGCCTTGGCGGCGGACCAGGCTGCCCACGAACCGCCTTTGCGTGCGGCTGACGATCTCGACGACGCGGCCGCGGAACATGGTCTTGCCGTCGCGCTGCTGGCGGTTGGTGATCTTGGCGCGGACGATGTCGCCGGTGATGGCGCCGCCGTTTTCGTCTTCGGGAATGAACAGATCTTCGTGCGAGTCCGGATCGGTCGGGACGACGAAGCCGAACCCGCGGGGGTTTTGGCGATACGTGCCGACGATGCCCTCGGCGCGCAGCGTCTGCGCCGGCAGCGTCACGCCGCCGCCGGTGCCCAGCACCACGCGGCCCGCGTGCATCAGCTCGCGCAAGGCGTCGCGGAAGGCGTGATAATCCCGCTCTTGCGTCAGTTTCAGCTCTTTGGCCAAACGGCGCGGTTTCAGCGGACGGTAACGCTCGGATTTAAGATGGGTGAGAATTTTTGTGGGTAGATGTTCGGACATAGGTTAAAAAATAGAAACTCGCGGTGCTGCGCACCGCCGCTAAATCGGCTGACTCGCCCGCGGCGAGTCAGCCTTCGACAACGCTTTTCTCGATGGGCTCGACGGTGACCCCTTTGGAGCGAATAAACTCGATGGCGGCCTTGACGTCCCGCTCGTTGCCGCCCAGCAGCACGGCCATGATGCCAATCTCATTCTGCACGCTGGCCTGGCGGATGTCAAAGACCACGTCGGGAAACTTGCGGCTCATCTGCCAGATGATCGGCTGCTCCACCTGGGCGCGCGTCGGAAAGGTGAACCAGCAGCGTTTGGAGTATGGGGCGTCGGTCATGATTCACCCGCCGGCAATCGCCGGCACGATGCTGATCTCATCTCCCTCCTTCACCGGCGTCTCCAGATTATTCAAAAAGCGAACGTCTTCATCGTTCAAATACACATTCACAAAACGGTTGAGCTGATTGGGCGCTTTGAAGAGGCGCGTTTCGATGCCGCTGGCCTTGTCTTTGAGACCGTTGAGTACTTCGCCGACGCTTGTGCCGGCGACCTCAATCACATCCGCGCCTTGGGTGAAGCTACGCAGGGGAGAGGGGATTCTGACTTTCACGCTCATGAGAGGAACCTCGGATCAATTGGACATTATACGCATTAGGGAGATTCCGCGCAATTCAACTAAGCCCCGCATGTACATGCGGGGCTACGGCCTGAAGCGGCGCCGTCGCCGGCCTGACCGGACGCGCCTTGACGCGCTGCCGCTCCAGCAGCTTGTCAAATTCCGACAGCTTGGCCTCGATCACCTCGGGCATGGGCAAGTCATTCTGCACGGCTTCCAACGTCTTGAGTCCGTTTCCGGTGATGCTGATGACGATGGATTCGTTGCGCGGGATTCGGCCCTGCTGGATCAGCTTGACGGCGGCGGCCAGGGTGGTGCCGCCGGCAGGTTCGGTCCAGATGCCCTCGGTGCGAGCCAGGAGTTTGATGGCATCGACGATCTCGCGGTCGGTGGCGCTTTCGCCCCAGCCGCCGGAATCTTTCACCGCGTGCCAGACGTAATAGCCGTCCGCCGGATTGCCGATGGCGATGCTCTTGGCCATCGTGTTGGGCTTCTGCGGCTCGATGAGGTCCACGCCCTTGTGGATCGCCTTGACCACGGGATTGCACCCGGCGGCCTGGGCGCAATAAATCCTGGGCTGATTGTCCTGGACCAATCCCAGTTCGATCAGTTCGCGATAGGCCTTGTAGATTTTGGGCAGAATGGTTCCGCCGGCGGTGGGGACAACCGTGTGCTGGGGCAGGCGCCAGCCGAACTGCTCGGCGATCTCGAAGCCGTAGGTCTTGGCGCCCTCGGTGTAGTACGGGCGAAGATTGACGTTGACGATGGCCCAGCCGTATTTGTCCGCGATTTCGGTGCAGAGACGGTTGACGTCGTCGTAGGTGCCGCGGATGCGGACCATCGTGGGGCCGAAGATCAGGCTGCCCAGGACTTTTCCCAGCTCCAGATCGTGCGGGATCATGACGAAGCAGCGAAGGCCGGCCATGGCGGCGTGGGCGGCGGTGCTGTTGGCCAGGTTGCCCGTGCTGGCGCAACCGACGGTGTCGAAGCCGAATTCCACCGCCTTGCTGATGGCCACGGAAACGACGCGCTCTTTGTACGAGTAGGTCGGGTAGTTGCAGGAATCGTCCTTGATCCACAAATCAGTGCACCCCAGTTCCTGGCCCAGACGCAGGGCCTTGCGAAACGGAGTGAATCCGGAATTGAACCCCGTCTTGGGCTCACCGGACAGAGGCAGCAAGTCTTTGTAACGCCAAAGGTTAGGAGGTCCGGCGGCGATAGACTCGCGCGTCACCTTCCCCAACATGGCGGCGTAGTCGTACTCCACCTCATAAGGGCCAAAACATTGCTGGCAGACGTGTTCGGGCGCAATGCCCGTACGGTGGCCGCACTCCTTACACTTCAAGCCCACGACGTAACTCATTTTCACTCCAACAAGAAATTCTTCTGTAAGGATAGGTGGCGGCGTGACTTACGCTCCTCTTATCTTCCCCGCCATAGCGGGTGGGATTTAGCACCGATTCCCAAGCGGAACGGTTGCTGTGGCGTCTTGGGGCCCAACCCTCGGCCACTCTGGATAAGGTCGCTTATGGAATTACCACAAAATCTTAGGTTTTAGTCGGGAACAGTCAAGCGGCAACGTCTTAATACTGTCCCACGGTCGTTCTTGACGTGACGACTCGGGGTGGACATTGTCCAAAACAGCAATGAAGACTGTGGAGCGAACGAACCAAGCCGGCGTTTTCACGATGCCTCTGGGCGCGGTTGGTCTGAAGGAATTGCTCCGCGTCGGGGGCAAGGCGGCCCATCTTGGGGAGATGATCGCCACGGGACTGCCGGTCCCCTCCGGATTTGTCGTCACGACGGATGCCTGCAAGCGCTTCATGCAATCCGATCCCCGGATGGCGCATTGGTTGAAGAGCCTGGAGGAGTGCGATTCTCGAAATCCGGCAGCGCTGCGCGCCGCGGCGGACGAGGTGAGACAGCGGTTAAACGCAATCCCGATGCCCGGCGACGTGGCGGAGGCCATCGTGGCTGCGATGGCGACCGAGCTTGGCGGCGCCCGGGCCGTGCGTTCCAGCGCGACGGTCGAAGATCTGCCGGAGACGTCGTTCGCCGGCCAGCACGATTCGTTTCTCAACGTGCGCGGATGCGATGCGGTTCTGGCCGCGGTGAAACGTTGCTGGCTTTCATTGTTCTCCGAGCGGGCCATTTCATATCGGATGCGGAAAGGCATTGCGCCCGGCCGCGAGCAGATGGCCGTCATCGTCCAGGAACTGATTGACGCCGATGCTGCCGGCGTGATGTTCACAGCCGATCCGGCGGGCGGCGACTGCATCCTCATCGAAGCCGCGTTCGGGTTGGGTGAAGCCGTGGTTCAGGGCAAGGTGGCGCCCGACCGCGTCGAAGTGTCGCGTTCGCGGCTGCGGGTGGTCCGGCGTGATACGGGCTTGAAGCGAGTGCAGATCGTTGCCGCGAAAGACGGCGTATGTGAACAACTGCTTGCGGCGGAAAAGGCGAGCGCTCCGGTGCTGGATGACGAGACAGCGGCGCGGCTGGCGGGGCTGGGGCTCGAAGTGGAGCGGGTTCTGGGCGGTCCCTTGGACATCGAGTGGTGCGTGCGCGGCCAGGAGTTCTGGCTCTTGCAGGCGCGGCCGGTGACTGCATTGCCGCATGAGCGGGGGTCCGGCTTCGAGGAGCGCCAGGTGTGGACGAACGCCAACGTGGGCGAGGCGTTGCCGGACGTGGTGACCCCGTTGACTTGGTCGCTTGTGCGGCTGTTCTTTCGCGATGCGTCCGACCGCTGGTTCCGGGTTTGTGGCATCCGGATTAAGCGCGAGCAGGTGCTTGGTCTGATTGCGGGGCGGGCCTATTTCAACTTCAACACGGTATGCGCGCTGATGCGCCGCGTGCCGGGGTGGAGAGGTCAGGGAATGGAAAACCTTCTGGGCGGCCATCAGGACACCATGATGGCGCTGAAACAGATCAGGATCTCGGAAGCCGATCTGCCCCGGATTGAGACTCGGCGCTGGAGGGCGGCGGTCGGTCTTCCGGCTGTCGTGCTGCTGTTTCTTCTCTACTCCTCCCGGCGTGGTCAAGCAATCGTGGACAAGGTCCGGCGGATCAACGAAGACCTGGCCCGCATCGAACCGGGGTCGCTTTCCGACGGCGAGTTGCTTGCCGCGACACGTGGGTTGCTCACCCCCGCGGCCCTGAGCGGCTTCGAGGCGCTCGGCGCGGCCTGTTTCTCCCTTCTTTACAATTCGCTTCTGTTCAACGTGTGCGAACGATGGTTCGCGCCCGGGGGGCGCAGCACGGCGAACCGGCTGCTGGCGGGCGTTGGCGACCTGGATGACGCAGTGGCCGGGCACGAACTGTGGCTGCTGGCGGAACAGGCGGCCCGGGAACCGCAGATCAAAAGCGTTCTGCTCGGCGAGCGCACCTTCCCCGCCTTTGCGTCGCGGCTGGAGGGCTGCCGGGGCGGGCGGGCTTTTCGCGCCCGGTGGGATGCGTTTATGCATCGGCATGGACACCATGCGCGCGGCGAGCTCGAGTTGTTCAACCCGCGCTGGTCGGAATGCCCCGACTTCGTCCTGGACATGGTGCGCGGCTACGTTGAAGCCATCGACGCAGGACACCCCAGCCCGATCGTCCGCCAGGACGCATTGGCCAGCGAGCGCGTTGCCCTTACCAACAGGTGCATGGGCGGGCTGAAAAATCCTTTGAAACGAGCCATCTTCCGGCTCGTCCTGTCTCGCGCGCAAAGAGGCGCCCAGTTCCGGGAGAATCTCAAGAGCGAGGTGATCCGGTGGCTTACAATTCTGCGCCGGCATCTGCTGGAATTGGGCCGGCGCCTGGCGGCGCGCCGACGGCTTGCGGACGCGAACGACATCCTTTTTCTGGAAATGGAGGAACTGCATAGCGGCTCTTTGTGGGACCCGGGGACGGATCTGCGCGCGCTCGTCGCCGGGCGGCGGGCGCTGTACGAGCAAAATCTGAAAATAACACCACCCGCCGTGATCGTCGGCCGGTTTGATCCGCGTACCTTCGTACCCGACGCGGTGGATCGCGGGATGAAAGTGTTTCATGGCCTGGGCGTAAGCGCAGGCACGGCGACAGGCCGCGCCCGCGTTATCCTACGGTCGGACGCGGACGAACGCGTGCGGCCGGGAGAGATCCTGGTTGCTCCGTTCACCGATCCGGGCTGGACGCCTTATTTTGTTCCGGCTGCCGGGATCGTGATGGACATGGGCGGCATGCTGAGCCACGGCAGCATCGTCGCCCGCGAATATGGGATCCCGGCAGTGGTCAACGTGGGGCCGGCTACGCAAATCATCCGGACCGGACAATGGCTCGAAGTGGATGCGGATCGCGGTGTGGTAAAGGTGCTCGACGCGGCACCGTAGATACCGGCAGAGATCGGAAGCACGTGGTGCGGTTGTGGTCGGAAAAGGTCAGATGCTGGTCCGCGGCGCGACTGCACTGGTCACTGAGCCGCTGGGGCTGCGGGTTGATAGGCCTGGAAAATCCGCTCGGGGATGGCCAGAACATCCAGTGTGACGGTCGAGCTGCCAGCCTGCGAGGGGGCCAGAAGGATGCACCAGCGTCGTCCGTCGGGCGAGGGGACGGGGTCGTAGACGATGATCCGCATGGCACGATCCGGCGCCGACAGGCCCGCCGGCACATAAACGTACGGTTGATGCGAGACCGGGCAGGTGAAACTCAGGGGCGCATCCACATCCGCCATCGCTCGCAAATCCTCCAGTTTGGGCGGCAGTCGCTTGTTCAGCGAGTAATACAAGAGGATGGCGCCGCAGATGTCGTGCAGTTGTGCGGCGCAAGGATCGCTGATCACGGCCTGATCGGAGTCCGCCGTTCCCGACTGCACCGGCGAGGTTTGCTGACGACGGGCGGAAGGCGGCGAGCCTGTTTGGCACGCGGCCAGGACCAGCGACGCGACCATCACGACCGCAACAAGTGCTTGGCGCATAGCGGCATTCTAACCGGCGGAATCATTTTTGGTGCTCGCCGGGCATGGGGGGTTCCGACAGGGACGAACCCTGGGGCGTCGGGGGCGGCAACTCCAGCGGATGCGACGGCTGCGTCGCCGAGCCACGCGCCATCCCCTGTATGTGTTCCTGCATGACTCCCGGCTGCACCGCCGAGGGCGTCAGTTTCAAGCCTTTGGCCTCGTCCTGAGACATCTTCGTCAGCGATTCCGGCGCCATGGCGACGTGCGGGGTGAGGAAGATCAGCAGTTCCGTCTTGCTCTTGTTGTTGGTGCTGTATTGAAACAGTTTGCCCAGCAGGGGTATGTCGCCGAGGATGGGAATCTTATTGACGCTTGCGGTTTTCTGGTCCTGCATGAGGCCGCCGATGACGATGGTCTGCCCATCCTTGATGGAGACGTAAGCGTCGGCCAAGCGCTGCTCGAACACCGGGGCGTCGACCCCCGGCTGGATGGTGACGGTCTGGGCGGTGAGGGAGGTAATCGACGGCGAAACGTCCATGACGACCAACCCCTCGGGATTCACGTGGGGCGTGACGCTCAGGGTGATGCCGATGGACTGGTACTGCACCGTGTTGTGAGTGCCGCCGTTGGTGTCCACGTAGCTGTCGGTGATGAACGGCACCTCGCTGCCGACGTTGATGTAGGCCTGTTGGTTGTCGCTGGTCAGGATGTACGGCCGTGAGAGCACGTCCAGCTTGTTGGCCTGCGCCAGGGCCTGAATGGTTGACGTCAGGTTCGACTCCAGGAGGCTGACGACCATTCCCGGCGGCGCGGTGGCGGATACCGCGGCGGCCGCGGCGCCCAGCGTGCCGGAGAACTTCTGCCCGTTGCCGCTGGCGCGCTGGTCCAGAACCGAGAAATCCACGCCCATGTCCAGCGAATTATCGTGGGTGACTTCGGCGATGAGCACCTTGATCAGGACCTGGGGCACGGGGCGGTCCAATACGGCGATCAAGTCGCGGACCTGCTTCTCATATCTCGTGGCCGTCGCGACCAGCAGCGAATTGGTGTCCTGGTCCGCCACGACGTAGACCTGTCCGACGAGGTCGGCGATGGCGGCCTGACTGACCCCCGCCGCGCCCGTGGCGCCGCTGATGCCGCGGTTGAGGCTGCTGGTGGCCGCGGAGGAGCTGGTGCCGCGGTTGATGCCCGTGTTGCTTGTGCCCAGGCCGCCTCCGCCCAATCCGCCGCCGCCAAATCCACCGCCAGTTCCAAGTCCACCCCCCAAGCCGCCGGTCCGGTTGTTGTTGCTGATCAGATTGCCCGTCGTGCCGTACTGGGTGCGGTTGTTGGTGGTGCCGGTGCTCGTGCTGGTGAGGGTGAAGAGGCTGTTGAGGGTATTCTGCATTTCCACGGCCTGGCCGTTTTTGACGGCGTAAATGAAGAACGTCTGCTCCGCCGCCGGATTGGCGTCGAGCTGCGTCAGCATCTGGTCGACCACCGCCAGGATGTCGACGGGGCCGCTGACGACGACGGTGTTGGTGCGCGTGTCGGCCGATGCAACCACCTTTCCGGTGCGCGCGGTGTCCTGTTGTCCCTGGGCCGCCGCCGCGGCCGCGGCCGCGCGTGCGGCGGCTCCGCCGCCACCTCCGCCGCCACCTCCGCCGAATCCGCCGCCGCCCGGAGCAAAGTTGCGGAAGAACTGAAACGGCCCCGGGAAATTGGTCTGCGTGCTTTGCTGCTGCGGGGCGAAGATGTCCGTGATCAGTTTTGCCGCCGCCGTGGCGTCCGCGTACTTGAGCTGCCGCACGCGGATCGTGTTTTCCGCCGCCTGGCTCTTGTCCAGATTGGCGATGATCTCCACGACGCGGCGGATGTTGGCGGCGGTGTCCGTGATGATGATCGTGTTGCTTCCCCCGTTGGCGGCAAAATCCGCGTCCGCGCTGATCAGCGGCTGCAAATCCTGCTTCAGCTTCACCGCATCCACGCTGCGAACGGGAATCACCTGCGTGATCAGCTCGTCGCTGGGCGCGATCTGGCTCGGATCGGCGCCGAAATGCACGGGAATGTTCTGCTTCTTCGCGTTCACCAGGGCGGTGATCTTGAGCACGCGGCCCATCTGAATGGCCGTCAGGCCGTTGGTCTTCAGCACCGTGTTGAGCAGCGACACGGCCTCCTCGGGAGTGACCGGCTGCTTGCTCAGGATGGTGACGCGGCCGCTGACGGTGGCTTCCTTGACGACGACGAAGCCGGCGACGTCGGAGAGATAATCCAACACCGCGTCAACCGAGGTATCCTTGAAATTGAAGCTGATGCGCGTCGTGGAAGGCCGGCTGGCCGGCTGCGTGGTCGGCGGTTGGGCAACCGACGGCGGCGCATTGAGCGACACGATCGCCGCGGAACTCAACACCAAGCCATAGTGCCGCAAAGCTCGCATGATCGTCGTGCTGTTCATAACCCAACTCCCATTCCGGCGGCCGGGGCTGGCCCCGGCCGGCGGTATGCATCAATGCCCCAACTCCTGCTGACGCCTGCGGCGCAGACGATCGAGCAATTCGCTGCCGGCGGATTGCGTGGTCGCCAACGATGGCAAGCCCAGCGCATCCGCGCCCAGCAAGTTCTGACCGACACGCACCAGCGTCCTTTTGCCGTCGGCTTCATACTCCAATGAATCGAGCGTGATGTCCGTGATTTTTCCCGATGCGATGGAATCGCCGACCTGAAGCTGGCTGATCTTTCCCGCGGCGGTGTCTTCGACAAACGCGACCATCTGATAATCGGTTTCGGTGACACCGCTGAAGACCAGGGTTTCCTCAGGCCGAGCCGGCCCTGCGGGCCGCGTTCCGCCGGACGCATCGGACGCCAGGCGGCCTTTGACGAAAATCGTCCGATCCGGCGGAAGCTGATACTGCCGGCTCATCGGCCGCGGCGTTGGGATCAGAATCGGCTCCGGCTGCGTGGCCGGCGGCGCGCCCAGCGCGGGCGCCGTCCACAACATCGTCATCACCATGAGCCAAACCACCGGCTTCATGAGTGCCCTCCTTTGCTCTGGCTCGGGGAGGGCATGGCCAGCGTCGACATGCTGAAGCGGATCATCAGATCGTCCGTCCCCTCGCGCCGCGCGGTGATCTGCATGTCGTTGACGCGGATAGGAATGGTGGCCGTCTCCAGGGCCCACAGCAGCCGGGTAATGGCCGCCGTCGAGCCGGTGCCGGTGATATTGAAGCTGATGACCTGGAACTTGTCTTCCTGGGTGGGTCGCCCGGGCCCGCGCGTGTCCAAGGCGACGCCCGCCCATTGTGCCCAATCGACCAGGGCATGTTGCGCCTGGCTTTCAGCGCGCGATTCATCGGCGCTCAGACCCCCCTGCTGCATCTGGCGCCAGATCTTTTGAAGCTGTGCCTGGCGATCAAACAGGACGTTGGCGTCGGCAAGCTGCTGCGTGGCCCGGTCCAGATCCTGGGCGACGGCCTGGCGGCGATCCAGGTACGGACTGAGCACCAGCCCATACAGCCCCACCACCGCGACCAGCGCGATCGTGGCCAGCCCAATGTGTTTTTCTCGCTTCGAAAGAACCACGTCAACTCCGTTTGGCCAGTGCCATCCTTTGGGCTTCACCGACATCGTCCTGCGCCGACGCGGGCGGGGTGTAAGTGAAGGTAATGGTGAACGAGACATCCCGGCTGCGGCCGGATTCCTGCGTCCCGCCCAACTTCACGTTGGAGAACACCGGACTCTTTTGGATGCGATCCATCAGCACGTTCACGTGCTGCTGATCCGAGGTTTTGCCGGATAGTTGGCAGACCAGCGTGCGCGTGTCGGCGGTTTTGTTGTTGGCGCCCGCTGCGGCGGCGCGGGCCGGCTCGCGTATGATCAGACTCGTGGCATACGTCTGACCATCCTCGGGCATGGCTTCGGTCAGGTCGCGGATGGCGGCCAGGTAACGCGGCTGTCCGGCGTGCCAATTGCGGGCAAACGAGACCTTGGCGTTGAAATCGGTGGCGTCGGCGATCTGGGGCTGCAATTTCTTGAGCTGGCCTTGCAGTTGGGCCAGGCGAGACTGCTGCGAATTCAAATCAAGCCAAGCCCAGACGATGGCCACCAGCGCGGCGCCCGCGGCGATGGCGGTCCAGCGGGCCCAGCGCGGCATTCGCTGCTGGCGCGGGGCAGCCAGCCGCGAGTGCAGAAAATCGATCGATGGCTTTCGCCGGTCCAAAACGGCGATGGCCAGGGCCACCGCCGGGGCGTATTTCTGGCTCTCGCCGTCGCCGCCCTGGGACGCTTGCTCCACGCCCAGCGCCGGCCAATCTCCGCGGCGGATGCGCAGGCCCAGCTCTTGCGACAGGGCATCGGCATCCACGGCACCGTCGCTCCACAGAACCATCTCGCGATCCGTCGGCGCCGGCGGCAGCGCGGAGACCACTCGGCGCAGTTCGCTGACGAATGGCGCCGCCGGCACGGGGGCGCGCAGGTGTCGAATGGCGCTGGAGACGCCGCCGCGCTGGGCGGAAAGCTCCGATCCGCCGGAGTTGACCGCCAGGACCAGAACGTGCTTGGCCAGGGTTTTGCCCGTCGCCTCGCCCAGCGCCAGCGTCGAGGGCATGACGGCGGCGGCGCGCACATGCGCCGCTTGGCACAGCGCCGACGCCCCCTCGACGTACTTGCGCAGCGTGGCCATGAGCAGAACGCTTCGAGCGGCGCCGCTTTCGCCTTCATCGGCGAAGTCGTAGATCAAGTCCTTCAGCTCCGTGGAAAACTCCGCCTCGGCCTGCAAACGCAGCATGTTGACCTGCGTGGCCGCATCCGCCAGCGGAAGCTCCTTGGGCTTGACGATGATCCATTTGACGGGGATTCCGACCACCGCCAGACGCGCCGAAAAACCCTGTTGCCGCAAAAAGGCGCCCAAAGCGCGGCCCAGTTCCGCCGGCTGGGCGGGCGTGACGCCCTCGGGATAGATCATCTCCGCCAGGCGATTGACGTGCAGCTTGTCCCCCGCGACGACCTCCGCCGCCAGCAGCGATTTCTCGCCCAGCGCCAATCCCACGATTTTTTTCTGCCAGAGCGGTTTCAACTCGTCGTTCCCATGTTTAGAGACTGCCACCGAACAGCCCGGTGGAAGAGGAATACCCCGTCGGAGGGGGTTGGCCGGCGCGCATCGCTTGGCGGATCTCCGGCGGCAGCGCCCAGCCATAGCCCGTCAAATCCCGCCGGTACACCACCTTGGCCGGCGTCTGGCGGCCGTCCACGACGATGCGGACGCGCTTGAAAGATCGACCATCTCCGCTGACGGCCACGATATCAGCCGAATAAACGAACGATCGGGAGGTTATCGCCCCCGCAATGCCCAGCGCCTTGCTGCTGGGCAAAGCGGTGAAAACCCAGGCGATGCTGCCGGTGTTGGCGTTGCCGCGCGCGGCGATCAACGTGTCGGCATCGCCCTGGCTCAGGCCCGGCAGGCACATCAGCACCGCCTCCGCCGCCGTGTTGACGTTGATCAATCCCTGGATTTGCGGGGCGTTGCTGGTGGTCAATTGGTCGGCGACTTGGCCGAACTCCGCCGCGGTCATGCCGCTGGCCAGGAAGAAAGCGCCCATGTTGGCAAAGGCCGAACCGCGCCCGCCGGCAATTCGCGGGGCGATCCGACCGATGATCTGAGCGGCGCGGTTGGCGGACAGGGCTCTAGTCAGAACCCGCTGCAAGCGCGGCAGGTTGGAGCTGTTGACGTTGATTCGCGCGCTGCCGCCGGCGGTGGTGTTCGGTTCCCAGCTATAACAGGTGAGATCGTTGAAGATGCCGCGTCCGGCGTCGTTGGCGCTGTTGAACATCGCGGAAGTGCCGCCGGCGGCGCTCTCCGCCTCGTCGATCACGCCGTCGCGGTTCAGGTCGTAATCAAACAGCAGTTGCGCCGTGACCCCCTTGACCAGCATCAATTCTTCCACGGTCTCAAACGGTGAATTCTTGCAATCGTACGGCTCGGGAAGGGACTCGTAATAATCGCTTTGGGCGCCATAAGGGGTAGGCTGGCTGCCGCTGCTGCGCCAATCGTAAATGGGGTCGGCGACGTCCACCGTCATGTTGGGAAGCGCCAGGAGCTGGTCGGTGCTGGCCGTGTTCAGGTTGAGCTTGCCGGCTTCGTCGACGATGCCGAAATCGTAGTTCTGACTGCCGGCGGCGCTGGGACGCAGCAGCCAGAAATACCCGCTGCCGAGCTGAATGGCCTCGGCGGGAACCTGCGTAATCGTGATCGCGTCGCCGGGATTGGATTCGACCATGGCCAACACCCATTGCTCCGCCCCTTGCTCGATGGCATCCGCCTGGGCGTAGGAAAGGCGATTGGCCGAGGCAATGGCCTCGGTGCGCATGTTGCGCGCAAAAACCAGCGCCAGCCCGGCCAGCACCACCATGATCCCCAGGGCGGTGATGAGGATCACGCCGCGGCGGCGACCATGCCGAGTTGCGACGGCGGCGCGCTTCATGGCATCAGTTCTCCGGTGTTGACGTTTTCATCCTGGGCCGCGGTCGAGCACGACAGCGTAAAAACCCGCGTAAAACGCAGCGTGCGCATGTCCTGTCCTGTCGCGCCCCCCGCCGCGGTGGGACGCTGCAATTCCAGCGTCACTTCCACGGCCACGGGAATGGTGTTGTCCTCCTGCGTCGAATCCCACGTGTCCTGCCACTGCGAGCCGGTGAAGTAACTCAGGCTGAGCGACGACACGCCGCGGCAAATGATCTCCTCGTCCGGATCCACCTGGATCTCCGAAAGCAGATTGCGCGTGACGCGGCGCACCAGAACGTGATCGGTTCCATCGGGCGTGGTTTGGACGGTCAATTCGACCTGCTTGATTTCGCCGTTGCCGTCGACGTGGTCGGGGCCGTCGGAGGTGGTGAAGAAGATCAGGTCGTCGGCCTCGTGGCCGCGGTCATCCTGGCTCTGCGTGCCTTCGAAAGTTCCCGCCAGCACGCCGCCGGACGTCAGGGCGTTTTGCAGATCCGTGCGTAAGAATTCCATGGCCAACTCGGCCGTCCGCGGCGGCTCGACCGCGGCCGTCGCGCTGTCGGAAGCGCGAAAAGCGATGCGCAGGCTGGCGTACAGCGACAGCGCCACAACGGTGACCATCCCCATCGCCAACGTCAGTTCGATCAGCGTGAATCCTGCCCGGGATGTGCCGGCCGGCCGCCTCATGATGTTGATTGCCCCCTGACGTAGGCCAGCGTCGTGACGGTGACGGAATTCTCCCGCCCGCGCGCCGTCCAAACCACGCGCAGATCGATCTGCTGCAGGGACTGGCTGGTATTGTCCAGGGTCCAAGGTTGCACTGTTGCCTCCCAGCGGTAGGCGGGCCAATCGGAACCGAAATCGCCGGATAGATTCCCCTGCTGCCACTGGCCGTTGGCGACGATCTCCGCCAGCTTGGACTGGGCAAGCCCGGTGGCCTCGGTGCGGCGCCGCGCGGCGTCGGCCACGCTGCCGGCGACCGTGATGCCCTGCATCATCACCGGAAAAACGATGGCCAAGAGCATCAGCGTGGCTAGGACCTCGATGAGCGTGAATCCGCGGCGACGACGGAACCCCGGATGTACATCCGGGGCTACGGCGGCTGTGGGAAGCCTACGGCAGCTCATGGCGTCGCCTCCCCCGTCGGTACGACGCGGAACGTCTCCGTGGCCGATGCGCACGCCACTTCGACCTTGTCGCCGAACTGGCCGGTGAGACGAACGTGGGCCGCATCGGTGCGGCCGCTTGGCTGGAACTGCACGTACTGGCCGTCCTGCTGCTGCGGAGCGTCCACGGTCATCTGCACGCCCTGGGCGAGGGTGAAGCGCTGTCCGTAATCATTTGGCGGCGGGGCAAAAACGGCGCCGCTCTGTGCCGTCAACCAAACCTGGCGGGCCGAAGGATCGAAGTTGAGCCGATAGACGCGCCCTTCGCTCATGGCCGCGGTGCGCGCGTACTGCGCCAGGCCGACGATCAGAGCGGCGCTGTCCTTGGTTCTGCGTCCGGCAGCAAACCCGCGCAGCGACGGCGCGACCATCGCGGCCACCAGGGCGATGATCCCCAAGACCAGGATCAGCTCCACCAGCGTGAAGGCGCGGAAGTTGGAACGCGGCAGGTTCATGGTCAACTTGGCGGTTTAGGGCAGGATGTTATCCGCGGTGCCTTCCTGGCCGCTCGGGCCGCAGGACAACAGGTCGTAATCCTTGCCGTTGCCCGGGCACCGGTAAACGTAAGGGTGGCCCCACGGATCCACCGGGATTTTGTCCAAGACCGCTTTCCACTCCGGCAAATTGCCGGGATTCTGCACCAGAGCGGCCAGGCCCTCTTCGGTCGTGGGGAAGCGGCCATTGTCGATCTCGAAAGCGGTCAGTGCGGTATTGATGGTGTTGAGGTCCTGCTTTGCGGCGGTGCGCTGGGCCTGTTCCCTGCGGCCCACCACTTTGAGCGCAACCGTGGTCGCCAGAATCGCCAGGATCACCAGCACCAGCAGCAGCTCAATCAGGGTGAACGCGCGGCGGGCACTGCGGCGAAAGGGTCGATGCGAATCGCAAACGGGCATAAAGGCTCCAAGTTCGGTCATTTGATCAGGTCCTGAAGGTCGAGGATGGGCAGGAGCATGCTGACGACGATGGTGCCGATGGTGGCCGCCATGAAAAAGAGCATGGCCGGCTCAGCCACCGAAACCAGCAGCCGCAGTTGCCGGTCCAGATCGGCTTCGTAGGCCGCGGCCAGACGCAGCAACTCCTTGTCCAAGCGGCCGGTTTCCTCGGCGACGGCTATCATTTCCACCACGGACGCCGGAAAGAGCAGCGGGCTGGTCGCCAGGCTCTGGCTCAGCGGGGCGCCGCGCTGCACCTGTTCGATGGCGTGTGAGACGGTGTCGGCCAGGGTCTGATTGCCGATGGCTTCGCGGGCCACCCGCAGCGACGCAATCAGCGGCACGCCGGCGCCCACCAGCGTTCCCAGCATCCGCGCAAAACGCACCAGGGCAAAGTGGGCGATGACGCGGCCCAGCAGCGGGATCGAGAGCATCGTCACTTCCAATCGCCGCCGACCGCCCCGCGTGGCGATGGCCCGGCGAAAGGCCACGAACGCGATAATGACGATCACCGCCACGACCAGGACGTAGCGCTTGACTAGGTTGCTGATCCCGATGATCAGTTGCGTCAATGCCGGCAGGCTTCCGCCCAGGGCGGAAAAAATCCCGCTGAATTTCGGAATGAAAAACGTCATCAAAAAGACCATCACGCCGATGGCCAGCAAAAAGAGAATGATCGGATAGACCATCGCGGCTTTGACTTTCCCCTTGAGGTCCTGCTCGCGGGTGCGGAAGTCGGCGATCTGGCCGAGGACGACGTCGAGGAACCCGCCGGCTTCGCCGGCGCGGACCATGGCGACGTAAACGTTGGAAAAACTCCTGGGCCATTTGGCCAGGGCATCGGCCAAGGCCGTGCCGCCCACCACGTCATCGTGAATGTGGCCGCAAAGCTGCTTGGTCGCGGGATGCGATGCTTCGCGCCGCAACAGCGACAGCCCCCGTGCCAGCGGCACGCCGCCGGCCAGGAGGCTGGCCAATTCGCGCGTGAACGCCTCCACCGCGCGGGCGGGGACGCGGCCCAGACGCGATGCCGCAGCCTCCACCGCGGCCGCCTGGGCCTTCTTGGCCGCGGCGTTGGCATCCTCCGCCTGGTCGATGCTCACCGCGTGCAGGCCCCGGCGCGACATCTCGGCGATGGCGGCGGCACGCGTATCGGAAGCGAGCGTGCCGCTGGTCAGGCGGCCCTCCTTGTTCAGTGCTGTATAGGCGAATACCGACATCGCTTCACTTTCCCGTCGTGTCCACCGGCCCCATGCTGATGGCCAATTCCTCGTCCTTGGTCGTCCGAATCACTTCTTCAACCGTGGTGCGCCCCTCGCGGATCAGCCGCCAGCCGTCATCCCGCAAACTGCTCATGCCCTGCCGCGTCGCCACCTTGCGCAGCTCGCGCGAGCTGGACCGCGAGAGAATCAGGGCGCGGATTTCGTCCGTAACGGGCATCATTTCGAAGACCCCCTGGCGGCCGTGATAACCCGTGCCTTGGCAGCTTCGGCAGCCGGCGCCCCGGTAAACCACCTCCGGCACCTCGCGGCCGAATTCGCCGCGCAGCTTCTGCACCTCATCGCCCGGCAGCGGCTCCTTGCACTGCAGGCAGATCAGGCGCACCAGGCGCTGGGCGGCCACCATCTCCAACGAGGAAGCGACCAGATACGGCTCGACGCCCATATCCACCAAGCGCGTGGTGGCGCTGGGAGCGTCGTTGGTGTGCAGCGTGCTGAAGACCAGGTGGCCGGTCAAAGACGCCTGCACGGCGATCTCCGCCGTCTCGCGGTCGCGGATTTCGCCGATCAGCACCACGTCCGGATCGTGACGCAGGATCGAGCGCAATCCGGCGGCGAAGGTTAAGCCGGATTTGACGTTCACCTGAATCTGGTTGATCCCGCGCAATTGGTACTCGACGGGGTCCTCAATGGTGATGATTTTCAGGTCGGCCTTGTTGATCTTGGACAGCGCCGCGTACAGCGTCGTGGTCTTGCCCGAGCCGGTCGGGCCGGTCACCAGGATGATCCCGTGAGGCAGATCGAGCACGCGTTGCCAGGCGCGGTTGTCGCGCGGCGACATGCCCAGGTGTTCCAGGCCCAACAGCGTATCGCCCCGGTCGAGGATGCGCAGGACCACCGCCTCGCCGTAAATCATGGGAATCACGCTGACGCGGAGGTCGATCTCGCGGCCGGCAATCCTCAGGCGAATGCGGCCGTCCTGCGGCAGTCGCTTTTCCGCGATGTCCAGGTGGCTGAGGATTTTGAGCCGCGACACGATGGCCGCCTGGAACTTGCGCACCTGCGGCGGAATGTTGGCCTCCTGCAACACGCCGTCGATGCGATAACGCACCCGAAGCTGGTTCTCGAACGGCTCGACGTGCACGTCCGTGGCGCGCAGCTCCAGGGCTTCGGCCATCACCTGGTTGACGAAGCGCACGATCGACGCGTCCTGGGCGGCGTGGGTCAGGTCCAGCTCGCTGTCGGCCTGCTCTTCCAGAACCTTGACCGCGTCGTCGTCCGCCCCGCCGAGCGATTGCAGCGTGTCCGCGCCGACGCCCAGGTATTTCTTGATGAAGCGGTCGATCTCGGCCGAGGGAGCCAGGACCGCATGCACGTCAAAGCCCGTGGCCAAGCGCAGCTCGTCCAGGCCGGTCGTGTCGAAGACGTGGCAGGTGACCACCGCCACCCCGTCGCCGTCGCCGCTGGGGGCCAGGGGCATCAGCTTGCGGTCAATCAGGATGCGCGCCGGGAATTTGGCCAGGAATTCCTTGGACGGAGCGCACTGCGCCGAATCCTTTTCCAGATCGACATAGGGGATGTCGTAATAGGCGGCCAGCGCACGGAGGATTTTTTCCTCCGATGCGCCGGCCGCCTGGCGCCAGGCGTCGTCCAGCGATTTGCCGGCGGCGACGGCCTGGGTGATCTGCTCGGCGGCCTGAGCGTCGAGCAGTCCATCCCGCGTTAACTTGGCAAGCACGTCAAGCACGGTCTCTTTCCGTCAATCCAACATGCCGTTGAGCACGAGCTGCGCCTCCTGCCGCTGGGTCAGCAGATCGCGCAGGTCCTGCTGGGCCTTGACCAGATCGGCCCGGGCCTTGGTGCGGGCCTGGCGCAGGGCTTCCAGCTTGACCTTAATCTGGTCCGGCGTGGAGGCGGTGTTGTCCAGCGTGTCGCGCAGATCGGAAATCGCCGATTGCATGGGCGATTCCGGCTGCGTGGACGGAGCCGCAGCGCCATCGCGGTTGCGATTGCGACCGCCGCCGAACATGCCCCTGCCGCCGAAGCCGCCCGCGTCGCGCTGAAGCTGAAACACCGCTTCGATCTTGGGCTGCAGAACGGCAAACTCCTCATCGCTGGCGCCAAGCTGCTCCTGGAGGCGCTGCAGCATGCGTTGGCGGAACTGAGCCGGATCACGCCGACCGCCCCCGCCGCCACCACCGCCGCCACCGCCGCCCCCACCGCCGCCACCGCCGCCACCGGCCGGCGGAGTGCCACCGCCGCCGTTATCCACCTGGCTCAGGACCGGCAAGGTCAACAAGCCCAGCAGGGCGACCATCGTCACCCATTGCATCTTCTTCAACACCGCCATACGCTCGCTCCTTTCGGAAAAATGGAGTGATAAGGCCGCCCTGATCAGGCGCCGCCTGCGCCCGCCGGGCGCGTCGTCGATCTCACCGTCGCCGGCCCCCACGGGCCGCGATGCTCGTGAATATCCTTGGTCAATTCATCCCATTTGGCCTTCTGTGAATCATCCAGCAGCGCTCGACTGCGCTGAACGGCGTCGTGCATCAGCGCTTGCCTGTCCTTGTCCAGGGCGTCGCGCTTGGCGTGATAGTCATCAAGTATCTTGTCGTACGCCGCCCGCTGCTGATCGTTCAGTAAATGCACGATGGCCTCATCGCGCTCGTGGGACAGCGATCTCCGACGGTCGGACATCTCCGCCCACTTTTGCTGCATGGGCACCCAAATCGCGTCCATCTGCTGGTGCTGCTGGGTCGTGAGATTCAACTGGTCGGCAACCCAGGAACGGTGATGCCTGGGGAAGATGAAGCCGGGCGAGTACGGCGCGGTCACCCAGCCGATGGCCAGCCCCGCCACGAGCACCAACACCGCCGTCACGATGAAAATGATTTGTTTTCGCATGCGCAAAACCCCACGATCACGGCACATCTTCCGGACGGCCAGAGGCATCGGCCAGGTACTGGACGGCAGCGGGCGTGCTGGCATCAACCGACGCCGAGTCCGCAGGGGCGGCCAGTTCCATCCACGGGGGCGGAGCTGCGGTCGTTCGGCCCATCCGCGCCAGCAGGATCGAGCAGACCAGAAGCACCGCCGCGGCCGCGGCACTGGTAAAGCGGGCAATACGCACAATCCCCTCATCCATGATGACATCCACCCTTCGGTGCAGCCGATGCATGGAAATCTGCGAAAGCCGAGGCTGCTGGGCGGATGCGAAAAGCCCCGACAACGCCCGAAGCTGCGCCAACTCCGCCGCGCACACGGAGCATTGCTGAAGATGACGCTCGACCGCCGCGCGCCCCTGCGCATCTAACTCGCCGTCGTGGTAGGCGCCTAGCTGCTGGCTGAATGGACAATCGCTCATGGCTCTAACCCCATCGGTTTACGGCAAATACGCCTGCAACTTTTCCCGCAGTTCCGCCCGGGCCCGGTGCAACCGCGACTCCACCGTTCCACGCGGGATGTCCAGGGCTTGGGCAATTTCCTCGTAACTCATCTGTTCCATTTCGCGGAGCACCAACACCTCGCGGTGCTCGCTCGACAACCGCTGCAAGGCCGCGTCCAGATCGATCCGCGTCTGCGCGGCCGCCGTCTGATCCCTCGCCGCGACTTCCGCCGGCATCGGCTCTGGCGCGCGCCGCCGCATCTGCTCTCGCCGCCACTTGGCCGCCTGGATCACCAAAATCCGCGTCAGCCAAGTTTGGACGGATGACCGCGCCTCAAACGTTCGCAGATTGCGATACGCTCCGGCGAAGGTCTCCTGCAAGACATCCTCGGCATCCGCCGCCCTGCCCACTAGCGACACGGCCAAGCGATACAGCCGATCGGCATGGCGATCCACCAACTCATGGAACGCGTCGGCGTCTCCCTTGGCCGCTCTGCCAGCCAACACCGAGTCCTCGGCCTCCGCGGAGTCGCCAGGCTGTGAACTGGGTCCGATCAGATGTCCCTCGTATAGTTGCGTGCCCGGGCGATTTTCTTCCGGAAAAATCCCGACGGCATAATCGGCAAAAAGATAACACCCCCGGTAGCGCAGCGGAAATTGTGTGTGCAGGCGGATTTGCGATTGATCCCGGCTTTAAGTCTGCGCGACAGCACGAGCCCTTACGATCACCTGCGGAACGAACAACATGGTGATATCGATGGGTTCCAACACGTGCCAAGGCGCTAATGCGTAGCTACAAAAGAGTTGCGGACGCGACGCGCGCAGATACCCACAGTCATTGCGCGCAAGAGAAAATTCGCAGCTTTCGCCGCGACTTGGACTTGCGCGCGTTTTGCATGCAATTTTGAAAAAACATTTTTCCCCCATGTCCGGAAACAGACTTGGATTGGGCGAGGTTTGTTCCGCATAACCATATTGAGGAAAAGAGATTGCGCACCACGGCGAACGGCAGAAACCGGCCGAATCGCACATAAGCTGTTAGCTGGATTTGGGTTACGAGAAAAATGGGGGAGAATCTTCTATTCAGTGCTGCCGCGGCCGGCGATCAACGCGGGGCAACGCGGGCCTGCTACGCTCGCCGCCCACAAAGCCTGTCTATTCGGTGGTTCGCACTGCTGTCCGCGCGAGCGGTGTTTTGGGCGCATTTCCGATTGGCCGCGTGACGGGCGGCTGCGACGCTATGCCACGTTGAACAGCGATGACGCAATCGACGGGAGTCCGTTGCTGTCGGCCGCGACCAGGCTGTACGAACCTGCCAAGCTGAGCACCAGATTGTTGAACGTGGCAATGCCGTTGACGACGGCGGCGGTCAGAGTTCCGGTTAGCGTCGCGTTCTTCGGATGGGTGCCCAGCGACAGCGTCACCTTGGACGTATCGTTCGTGGCGACGTTGTTGTATTTGTCCAGCAGGACTACCTCCACGGTGAACGCTTTCCTGTGCTTGGCGCTCGTGGGCAGGACGAGGAAAGCCGCGTGGGTTGCCGCGCCGGGACTGATGGCGAAGCTGCTTGACACGGCGCTGGCCAGGCATCCATCCGTAGCCCGAAATTGGTACGTACCCGCGACGTTGAGCGACAGGTTGCTGAATGTGGCCACGCCGCTTACGGCGCGCTCGCTCAGGGTGCCGTTCAGCTTGGCATTGGGGGGATCCGTGGCCAGCGACAGGGTGACGACGGAATTGTCGCCGGTGACGATATTGCCGAATTTATCTTCCACGTCCACCACCACGGGCTTGAGGGTGCCGCCGGCGGTGGCGTTGCCGGGCTGTTGAGTGAAGACCAGTTGTGACGGTGCCGCCGCGGTGATGGTGAAAGAGTGGGAGATCGCGACGGTATCGCTGCCGTCGCTGGCCTTGAGCGTGTACACGCCGGCCTTGGTCAGGGACAGGTTGGTGAAGAGCGCGACGCCAAGGAAAACCTTGGCCTTCACGGTTCCACCGAGCACGCCCGGGCCGCTGGCGACGCTTAATGTGACCTGGGAATGGTCCGACAGAACGAGTTGGCCCTTGGCGTTCTCGACCAGCACGGTCACGGGCGCAAGAGCGCCGGCGTGGCCGCTGAGCGGGGTGTACAGAAAGACCAGTTTCTCCGCGGTGCTGGCGGCGCTGACGAGAATCGAGCCGCTGACGCCGACGATGGTGGAGTGGGCGGTGTCGGTGGCGGTGATCGTCTGGCTGCCGGCGGTATTGAGCGTGGCGGAGAAGGTTGCGGTGCCGTTGGTCAGCGTGGAATTGGCCGGCAGGACGGCGGCGGCATCGGTGCTGGTCCAATGCACGGTGCCGGTGTAGCCGGTGGCCGTGTTACCGAATTGATCCAGGGCAGTAACCGTGAAGTTGAACGCCGTGCCCGCGGTAGCGGTGGACGGAGCGCTGACCGTAAAGTGCGTGGCGGCGGCGGCAGCGACGGTAATCGCTCCGCTGGTCCCCACGATGGAATTCGTCACTGTGTCGGTGGCGGTGATCGTCTGTTTGCCTGCGGTCTTCAACGTGGCGCTGAAGGTGCCGACGCCGTTGGTCAGCGTGGCGTTTACGGGCAGAGTTGCCGAGCCGTCCGTGCTGGTGAAGTGCACTGTGCCCGTGTAGCCCGTGGCGGTGTCGTTGGACGCATCGAGAGCCGTGACCGTGAAGCTGAGCGGCGTGCCGGCCGTCGCGCTGGACGCAGCGCTGACGGTAAAGTGCGTGGCCGTGGCGGCGGCGGCGACGGTAATCGCTCCGCTGGTCCCCACGATGGAAGTCGTGACTGTGTCGGTGGCAGTGATCGTCTGCTTGCCTGCGGTCTCCAACGTGGCGCTGAACGTGCCGACACCTTTGGTCAAGGTGGCATTGGCAGGCAGAATCGCCGAGCCGTCCGTGCTCGTGAAGTGCACTGTGCCCGTGTAGCCCGTGGCGGTGTTGCCAAACTGATCCAGCGCGGTGACCGTAATACTGACCGGCGTGCCGGCCGTCGCGCTGGACGGAGCGCTGACGGTAAAGTGCGTGGCCGTGGCGGCGGCGACGGTAATCGCTCCGCTGCTGCCCACGACGGAAGTTGTGACTGTGTCGGTGGCAGTGATCGTCTGCTGGCCTACCGTCGTCAACGTGGCGCTGAAGGTGCCGACACCTTTAGTCAAGGTGGCATTGACGGGCAGAACCGCAGAGCCGTCACTGCTCGTGAAGTGCACCGTACCCGTGTACGCCGTGGCGGTGTTGCCAAACTGATCCAGAGCGGTGACCGTGAAGTTGAACGCCGTGCCGGCCGTCGCGGTCGATGGTGCAACCACCGAATAATGGGTTGCCACGGCGGGACTGACGCTGATGGCGCCCGTCGCGCCCACGATCGAGCTGGTCGTGGTGTCGGTCGCCGTAATCGTCTGCGCGCCGGCCGTCTTCAACGTCGCGCTGAACGTGCCCACGCCACTGGTCAGCGTCGCGTTGGCCGGCAGGGTCGCCGCGCCGTCGGTGCTCGTGAAATGCACAGTGCCGGTGTAGCCGCTGGCCGTATTGCCGAACTGATCCAGAGCCGTCACCGTGAAGTTGAACGCCGTCCCCGCCGTCGCGGCGGAGGGAGCGCTGAGGGCGAAATGCGTGGCCGCGGCGGGAGCGACGTTGAAGCTTGTGGAGGTAAAGCCGCTGAGGGAATCGGTCGAATCGGCCGCGGAAAGCACGTAGTTCCCCGCGGTGTCGAGGATCAGATTGCTGAACGTCGCCACGCCGTTGACGGCCGCAACCGTCGTCGTCGAGCCGGAGGCAAAACCACCCGGGCCGCTGGCGATGGTCAGGGTGACGGATGCATTGTCGCTGCTGACCACGGTGTTGCCGGCCGTTTCGATGCTGACGGAGATGGCCGTGAGCTTGGACCCGGCGGTGCCGGCGCTCGGGCCGGTCGTGAAGACCAGCTTGGCCGGCGTCGCGGATGTGATGGTGAACGGAACGGGACTGCACATATACGGCAGGTAGTGCGTGCTGCCGGGGAACGTGCCGATCACGGTGTAGGAGCCGGGAGCGGTCGGGGCGCCGCTCAATTCGGTATTGCTGCTGTTGTAGTAGGCCAGGGTGGGGCTGACGCCTTCCAGGCTGGTGGCGTTTGTGACGCCCGGGGCCGACAGCAATGCCGTGGCCGGGTAGGGCGAGCCGGTATACACGCCGCCGGCATCGGTGACGGTCATGGTCGGCTGGACCATGCCCGACTGGAGCGTGACGGGGCCCGTGAAACCGCTGCTGCCGCCGGGGTCGGAGAAGTAGCCGCTGCCGATCAGCAGAGTGCCGCCGCCTGCCAGCGGGCCGGTGACGGTGATCTGGCTGGAGGAGCCCTCGACGTCCAGCGTGGCGCCGGCATCGATGACGATGCCCTGCGGGAAGGTCAGTTGCCCTTCCACGACCAGCGTGCCCGCCTGGACCGTCAGGGCGTTGCCGATAATCGGATCGCCGATGCTGTCGACGCTTTCAAGCACGCCTTGGGTCGTCAGATCTTCAATCAGCGTGCCGGTGCCCAGGGCATTGTCGCTTGTCACTTCGACCGTGCCGCTGTTGACGGTGACGTTGCCTGTGAACGCCGGGTTGCTGCTGGAGACGGCGAGCATGTCGCCATTCAGGGTGATGCTGCCGCTGCCGGTCAGTGCGCCGGCCAGAGCCAGAGTGCCGGTCACGTCCAGCGAACCCGTGGGGCTCAGGTACAGGCTGTTGCGGAACTTCAATCGCAGGCCTGCCTCGACGGTGACGGGTCCTTCCACAATCACGTGATTATTGAGAGTGGGCGCACCACCGGAGACGTTCGCCAGCAGCCCACCCTTCAGGTCCAACGTGCCCGTGCCGAAGCCTGCCGAGTCTACTGCCTCGTAGAGCGCCAGCGTGCCGCCGGACTCCACCGTCACCAAGCCGTTGTAGTTCGGGTCGCCGCCGGCTCCCGGAGTCTGGTCGGTCTCCAGCATCCCCGCCGCAACGTCGATGTTGCCTGTGCCGTTCAGCGGTGTGTACGCGGCTCCAGCCAACCCCACTGTCTGCACTATCGTTTGCGTATTATCAATGGTGATCGAGCCCGCCGACGTCAGAGTGCCGGCCAGTCCGTCCACAAGGTTCCCGCCGCTTACACCCGGCGAAGCCGCGTTGTCCAGCCACACCGACGTGCCGATCGACTTGTCCAGAGTCACTTGCCCGGTGCTCCCCTCGAAGGTCAGCGTCGCGGCGCCGGCCAGCGTATCCATCAGGAAGTGACCGCCGTTGAGCGTTACCGTGCTCAACGCCGTCACCGTGATCGTATTGGAGAAGTACATCTGCCCGGCGCTGAGGGGACTGGTGAGCGGCGTGGACAGGGACACGTCCCCTTCCAAGGTCACGGGGTTGTTGATGGTCACCGCGCCGCTGGAGGAGTTCTGGATGGTTCCGCCCTTGATGTCCAAGGTGCCGGTGCCCAGGGGGACGTTGTCCGTTGCATCTTTAATCGTGATCGTACCGTTCGCCTCGAGCGTCACCGTTCCGGTGTAAGTCGGATCGCCGCCGGCTCCAGGAGTCGTGTCCGTTTCCAGCGTGCCATTTTTCACGTCGATGCTGCCTGCGCCGTTCAGCGGTGTGTATGGGGCTCCGTTGAACCCCACCGTGCTCACGGTCGTTTGCGCACCGTCGATGGTGATCGATCCCGCCGCCGTCAGAGTGCCGGCGATACCGTCCACCAGGTTGCCGCCGCTTAAACTCGGCGATGCCGCGTTCTCGAAGACCACCGGCGCTGCGATCCACTTGTCCAGAGTCACTTGCCCGGTGGTGCCATCGAAGGTCACCGTCTGCGTGCCGGCCAGCGTATCCATCAGGAAGTGACCCTGGTTCAGCGTCACCGTGCTGGGCGCGCTCACCGTGATCGTGTTGGAGAAGTACATTTGTCCGGCGCTCAAAGGATTCGTCAGCGGTGTGGACAGGGATACATCCCCTTCCAACGTCACCGGGTTGTTGATGGTCACCGCGCCGGGCGCGCCCAGAGACGAGTTCTGGAGCAGGCCGCCCTTCAGATCCAAGGTGCCCGTGCCCAAGCCGACGTTATCCGCCTCGTCGTAAACCTTGAGCGTGCCATCCTCCTCCAGGGTAATTTGTCCGCTGTAGTTCGGGTTGCCGCTGTCGCCCGGAATTTCGTCGGTGACGAGCGTTCCGTCTTTTATGTCGATGCTGCCCGTGCCCTGTAGCGGCGCGTAGCCGCTGCCGCCTCCGCCTGTGCCCACGGTCATCACCACCGTTTGCGGATTATCGATGGTGATCGAACCCGATGCCGTGAGGGTGCCGCCCAATCCGTCGACGAGCAGGTTGCCACTCAGATCATTCGTGCCCGTGTTTTCCAGGACCACCGGCACGCCGATCGACTTGTCCAGCGTCACTTGTCCGGAGCTGCCCTCGAAGGTCACCGTTTGCGAGCCGGCCAACGTGTCGATCACGAAGTGCCCGTCGTTCAGTGTCACGGTGGAGGCCGCGTTCACGGTGATCGTGTTGGTAAAACGGAGCTGACCCTCGCTGATGGGATTGGTCAGCGGCGTGATCAGGGAGACGTCGCCTTCCATCGTCACCGGGTTGCTGATCATGACCGCGCCTGGCGCAGTTAAATATGAGTTCTGGATCGTGCCGCCCTTGATGTCCAGCGTGCCCGCGCCAAGGCCGAGGTTATCCTCAGTGTCGTAGTCCTTGATCGTGCCGTCGAGGTCCAAGGTGATCGTGCCCCTGTAACCCGGCAATCCGCCGGCGCCGGAGGTCTGGTCCGTCATCAGCGTGCCGTTCAGCACGTCGATGCTGCCTGTGCCGCTCAGGGTGTTGTACGCGATTCCGCCGGTGCCCACGATGATCGCGACCGTTTGCGCGTTATCGATGGTGACCGAGCCACTTGCCGCGAGCGTGCCGCCGATCCCGTCTCCATAGAAAGTGCCGCTGGCACCTGTCGCCGCGGTGTTTTCCAGCGCCACAGGAGCGCTGGTTGTCCCGTTGAGGATCACATTGCCGGTGCTGCCCTCGATCGTCAGCTCTTGCGTCCCGGTCACATCACCCAGCACGAAGCGACCGCCCTGTATGGTCGCCGCGCTTTCCGCACTCACCGTGATCGTACCGGTGAACTGCATCTGCCCGTCGCTGGCGGGATTGGTCGACGGCGTGATCAGGGACACGTCGCCTTCCAACGTCACCGGGTTGTTGAGTGTCACCGCGCCTGGCGAGCTGAGGTATGAGTTCTGGAGCGTGCCGCCCTTGATATCCAGCGTGCCCGTGCCCAGGCCGACATTGTCCACATTGTCGTATACCTTGATCGTGCCGGTGTCCTCCAGGGTGATCGTGCCGCTGTAATCCGGGTTGCCCCCGACTCCGTACGTCTGGTCGGTCATCAGCGTGCCGTCCTGCACGTCGATGCCGCCGGTGCCACTGAGCGTCTCGTAGGCAATTCCACCTGTTCCAATGATGGCGGCCACCGTTTGCGCACCATCGATGGTGACGGAACCACCGGCGGCGAGCGCGCCGCCGATTCCGTCTCCCATGACGCCCTGGCCGCTGGCACCCGCCGCAGCCACGTTCTCCAGCGCCACCGGCGCGCTGGTTGTCCCGTTGAGGATCACGTTCCCGGTGCTCCCCTCGATGGTCAGCTCTTGCGTCCCGGTCACATCACCCAGCACGAAGCGACCGCCGCTTATCGTCACCGTGCTCGCGGCGCTCACTGTGATCGTATTGGAGAACAGCATCTGCCCGGCGCTGGGAGGATCGGTCGCAGGCGTGATCAGGGACACGTCCCCTTCCAACGTCACGGGAATGGCGAACGCCACCGCGCCCTGGGAGGAGTTCTGGAACGTGCCGCCCTTCAGGTCCAGCGTGCCCGTGCCCAGGCCGACTTTGTCCGTCACGTCGTACACATTGATTGTGCCGTCGTCGTTTAGGGTTATTGTCCCGGTGTAGTCCGGGCATCCGCCAGCTCCGGACGTCTGGTCCGTCATCAGCGTCCCAGCCTCCACGTCAATATCGCCCGCGCCGCTCAGGGTTGTGAACGTGGCTCCGCCCGTGCCCACGATGACCGCGATCGTCTGCGCGTTATCGATGGTTACCAAGCCTTCGTCCGCCAGCGCGCCGCCGATTCCGTCGCCATAGAAAGTGCCGCTGGCTCCTATCGCTGCGGTGTTTTCCAGCACCACCGGCGCGCTGGTTATCCCGTTGAGGATCACGTTCCCGGTGCTCCCGTCAATCGTCATTTCCTGGTCCCCGTCCAAATCGCCCGACAGCAGAAAGCGACCGCCCTCGATGGTCACGGTGCTGGGCGCGTTCACCGTGATCGTACCGGTGAACTGCATCTGCGAGTCACTGGCAGGATTCGTCGAAGGCGTCGACAGCGATACATCCCCTTCCAGCGTCACGGGGTTGTCGATCGTCACCGCACCGTTGGAAGAGTTCTGGAATGTCCCGCCCTTGATGTCCAGCGTGCCCGTGCCCAGGCCGGCATTATCGACGGTGTCGTAAATATCGATCGTGGCGCCGGATTCCAGCGTGATGGTGCCATCGTAGCCGGGAGCACCCGCGGCTCCGGACGTGTCGTCCGTCTGCAGCGTCCCGGCTTGCACGTCCAGCCCGCCCGATCCCTTCAGGTCGCTGGTGATCAGCATTATGCCCGCCCCCAATATCACCTGCTGCAATTCCGTGTCCGCCGCATCCAGCGCCGCTGCCAGCTTCGACTTGGCCGTCTTCACGATGATGTGCACCCCATTGTCCATGTCGTCGGCGAACTGCACGATGCCATCCCCGATCGCCGTCAGCGTCCCATTACCTTCCAACTCCCCCTTCAGTATGACGATGCCCGCCTGCTGTATCTGGATTTCATTGGCTATTCCGGTCAGGATGTCCGTGCCCACCAAGTTCATCACACCTTTGGCGATGAACTTCGCTGCGCTCTGGAAGGTGAAATCGTTGTCCAGGGTCGCGCCGCCCGAAACAGCCGTGGCGTCGATGATCGGCGTGGTCGCGCCGCTGCCCGGCGTCGTCACATTCACGTCGCCGGTTCCCAGCGGATCGGTGGCGCCAGTCACGTCCACTTCCGTCTGTTCCAGCGTCACATTCCCGTCGTAGCCGGGGCAGCCGGCTGACTGCACTGTCCCAGCCTTTAGGTCCAGCCCACCCGATCCGTTCAGGTCGCTGGTGATCAGCATTATGCCCCCCGCTAGTACCACCTGCTGCAATTCCGTGTCCGCCGCATCCAGCGCCGCCGCCAGTTTCGACTTGGCGGTGTTCACGATGATGTGCACCCCCGCGTCCATATCATCGGCGAACTGCACGATGCCATCCCCGATCGCCGTCAGCGTGCCGTTACCTTCCAATTCCCCCTTCAGTATGACGATGCCCGCCTGCTGTATCTGGATTTCATTGGCTATTCCGGTCAGGATGTCGGTGCCCACCAAGTTCATTACACCTTTGGCGATCCACTGCGCTCCACTGTTGAAAGTGAAATTGTTGTCCAGGATCGCGCCGCCCGAAACAGCCGTGGCGTCGATGATCGGCGTGGTCGCGCCGCTGCCCGGCGTTGCCACCGTCACGTCGCCGGTTCCCAGCGCGTCCGTGCCGGCGCCGGTCACGTCCACCTCGGCCTGTTCCAGCGTGACGTCGCCTTCAAAGCCGCAACCTCCGCTCTGTGCTTTACCCGTTTGCAGGTCCAGTGAGCCGTCGCCGCTCAGGCCCGGCATAAGCTGCACCACGCCGCCTGCCAGAGTCACCTCTCCGGTGAGCTCTCCGGAGAGCTGCGTCAGGCCGTTGGCGATGATCAAATTGACGCTAGGGCCGATCGTGGTGGTGTTGGCGACCGAGGCGCTGCCGCTGCCAGCCAGGGTCAATGCGCCGGTGCCTTCGACATTGCCGTTGAGGTAGATGAAGTCGTTGGTCGCCGGGGTCTTGATCGTAGCGGGCCCGTTCAGCGTCACGTTGCCGTCGACGCCGAACGGCGGATCGACGATCAGCGTGGCGCCCGATTGGAACGTAATATCGTTGTCCAGCGTATCGGTGCCGCTGCTGCTGCCGACAAGAGTCACGCCGGCGGAGCCGGCGCCGATGGTCAGGTCGCTATCGGCGAAGACGTCGGAGAGGACGTTGTCGTCGATGGTGATGCCCGAGGAAAGGGTCGTCGGACCGGTGTACGTGTCGGCCTGGTCGAAGGTAAAGGTGCCAGCACCGGCCAGGGTCATGCCACCGCCGCCGCTGAGGACCGACTTGATGTCCAGATCGCCGGTCATGTCGTCCAGTGTGGGCGAGCCGACCAACGCGGTGTTGATGTCGTAGGTGTTGTTGCCGGCGTCGGAACTCAGGCCGCCCGTCAGTGAGATGGCGTCGCCCTCAAGCGTGTAGCCGGAGCCTTGGATGTCGATGTCGTTGATCGACAGCCCGGCCAGGTCGTTGTTGGTGGTCAAGGGCGCGCCGGTGGGGAATACGAGGTTATCGCCGTTGGCCGGATGAATGCCCAGGTTCCAGTTGTTACCGTCGCTCCAGTTGAGTCCGTCGCCGCCGCCCGTCCAGATGAGCGTGTTGGCTGTGACCGCGTTGTACGATTTCAACGACCAGGTGGGATTGGTGCCGTTGGACAAGTCGTGATCGATGCTCTTCACCAACCCCACGCCAGGCGCGAAGTATTCTTGATACTGGTCGACGGTCCCGCCGAGAGCCGTTGACTGGTCGGTGTAGTCGATTTCATAAGCGCTGAACGTTCCGGCCGGAACCGTCACCGACTGGGGGGTATCGGAAGGCAGCGAGTAGGTCAGCGTGTGCGTTACCGGCGTTTGGGCAGTGCCATCGACCGTCTGGTTGTCCGTGTAGGTGTACTGATACGTCTGCCCGACGGTCAGGGTGGCGGGCATTCGCATCCAGAGGGGCGAGTACGTGTCCGACAGTTCCGTGGTGCCCCCGCCGCCTGTATACCCGCCCACCTTGGCATACTCCACCACGCCATCGGTCGTTTCGGCCAAGTACTCCTGGTAATTTCCCGTCGAGCCAGCGCCTGCTGTGAGAATCGTCGTTTCATCCCACTCCACCGACTCCTGTCCCGTCGGCGACGTTGCCGGGCCTGCAACCGTAATCGTGTCGGTGCCTGTACCCGAAGCGTTGGTAAAAACGTACTGCGACCCCTGGGTGAGCATCTGCTGGCCCATGAGCGTGTATGCGCTGACACTGAGGAGCGTGCGGCGTTCCAGCATTTCGGCAACAACCGGCCGCGTGGCTTTGTGCAGCTTGCGGGTGGACTTAAAGGACCTCCGTGCCGCGACACAAACCGTCCGAAGAATTCTGTATGACATGCGATCCTCTTCCCTTCGTTTTGCTGTCAGGCTTGTGAGGATATGAACTCAAGCCATAACACAGCGGCCGCCATATGCCCGTGGAGGGGAACAACCAATGAGGACATCAGCACTCTCAATACCTGTGGCCAGAAACGCGCCACCCTTTTGAGAAATACGGCCGGAGTTTAACCCGAAAAATACAGAAGAAGTAATGAAAAAGTGACAAAACCGAATGCGGCAATTCGCGGCAGGAAGAAAGTTGCAATTCAAAAATATTTTAAAGAATTAAGATTTCCGTATTGAAGATTATCTCAATCTTCTCGCCCACCGTTGAAAGCGTGCCGTTGCGATTTTTCGCGCCCAGCCTGGAGAATCCTAAGCGGGACAGTTCTTAATGGCATCAATTTAAGCATTTTGTCTCTGGTTTTTCAGGCGATTTCTCAACACCTTCCGAGGTTGATTCATCAGGTCGTATTCTTTGGGCCGTCGTTTCCTGCACCTAGGCTCCGCGCGGTTGGG
>Ga0208038_1000285_pt1 | contig 47259 bp, 43 predicted proteins | sample June2015DPH_16_1_FD_184714 | JGI IMG/M metagenome (GOLD analysis project Ga0208038, IMG submission 184714) | Peatland microbial communities from SPRUCE experiment site at the Marcell Experimental Forest, Minnesota, USA - June2015DPH_16_100... | ecosystem: Environmental > Terrestrial > Soil >...
CAAGCCAATGTCTGAGTTAACGGAAGAACAATGGCGATTCCTAGCGGAGCGATTAGACAAACCCTCACCACGTGCGATGCAGGAGCGGGTTGAAAGAGCCATCTCTAACGCAAAAGAATTCCGAAAAGAAAAGTGATTCCATTCTCCTGTGATTCCCAGAGGAGAAGTTACACCCTCAAAATACCAATCTCCTTCTGAATGCGGAGAATTCCAGTGTGAGGAGGGAAAAGAAGGATATGCAGACTTCGTCAAAAAAGAAGACGAAGCCCTGAAGCTCTACTATCAAAACACAAACGTAACCTATCTTTTCAAGCTCAAAGAAGATGTCATTGGATACGTAGCAATAGCGATGTCATCTCTACCGACTAAACAACTCCCGGAGGATCTCGGAAGGGTCCACAAATACGACCATGTCCCTTCACTTCTACTGGGCCAGATGGCCCGTGACATCAGGTTCAGGGGTACGGGAGTAGGTGACCACATGATCGACTTCGTCGTGAACAAAGCCAACGGACTTGCTGAGGAGATAGGGTGCAGGCTCGTTATTGTTGACTCAGAGCCAGACACAGTCGCTTGTTATGAAAGGAATGGATTCGAGCGCGTATCCCATGTTGAAACAGATGGGAAAACCAAGTTGTACCTGGATCTCTGGAGACCCCATACCAAGTGCAAAAGGTGCGGCTACATCTACCAGTCAACCGTCAAGGACCGCAAGGATATTGGCGAAGGCAAATTACAGATTACTTGTCCAAAGTGCGGGGAGCAAAGTGAGTATCCGACAGGCGAATATTACTTCAATTAATCAGAAACCCTGCCCCTTTCCTTTGCTTACCCTCGCCCGATATTCCGGTGAATCGGGCCTCACCTTGACGTAGAGATAATCCCTGGTATTGGAGACGTAGTTGGCGACATATTGAGTCTCGACGAGGCCCGAATAGGGGAGTTGGACTTCGCCCTGGAAGAAAGTTAGCTGAACCAGGAACCCGTCCTTCCCGACACGCTTGAATTTGACCAGGTCACAGAATGAATCGCTATCCACGGAGACCCCCTCCAGTATTACGCCAACCGAGAACGCAAGGCACACCGTCCGTTACATCTTCCCACCTTTCCACAGTCGAGAGAATCCTCATCTCCAGATGGCAGGTCGGGCAGATGACCTTCTTGCGTTCCTTGTCCCTCTGCGCCTTGGTCTGATACTCTACGTCAAGAAGAGCGAACGCCTCGCGCCTCCGAGACTCCTGCAGCCAGCCAAACCAACGGACCCTTTTGGCCTTGGAACCGTTCCGGACGAGCATACGCTTTACCCAAGCTGAATCTACCTCGATTGGAGTTACTGCTTGAGTCACGACTCTGTAGACATCGTATATTGGAAGCCTGAATGAATAGCTGAGTCTGTGACGAAGTCGGCCGAGGCCCTTTGAGTAGTGGTAATGAATGTCAGTATCCTTGTAATCGGTCCCGAATGTTTCGTTCAACCACTTTGTCCAACATTCGCGCATCCCCTTCAGACGAGCAGGACTGAGATATGAGACTAAGACGTTCTTGACGAACCGGCCTTCAGCCTTAAGCAAGGAGAGGTTGAGAACTGTGAAGTGAACATGGACGAATTGACCTCTAAAAGGGTTTGAGCTGCTCCAGTGATGAATGCTGATTTCTCCAGCAAGCTGATACCGTCCGCCATCCGAGAAGGTCTGTTCGATGACCCTAAGGGCCATCCGGGAGATCGCATTGAAGTCCTTCTCCGTTATCGAATCCTGACAGTCAGAGGGGAAAGTGAATTCTCCCGACGCGAACCCTAAAGGTATCCAGAGCTTGTTGTAGACCTTACCAATTTCTGAGACAGCATCATCAGTCAACATCTTACGATACGCGTTGGCACAAGAAGGGCAGAGATCTCGCACACGGCATTTCAGTGGAAGCCACAGGAGATGGGCATTCGAATCGGTATACAATGCGAGCTTGTCGCCGCACGAGCAAACCGTGTCGACCTTCTCACTAAAGTGAATCGAAAGGAACTTCTCGAACCTCTTGTCAAGAACCCATCGCTTTGCCTCTGACTTCAGGAGAATCACCCTCTCAAGATTCAACCTAGAATGCCCTCCTATCGGAGTCAGTTGTGGGAGGCTGTGCGTTGTGTGGCCCCGGGCGCTCCGCGCCCCGGGGCAACTTGAGCAGTTTCCCCGACTCCCCTTCCGTTCTTGCTTCACCCCTCGCAACAGAACGTACCCGAGAGCTCACCATGGTCGCTCACTTCTTGGAACTCCTTGCTGGCTTGACTCCCAGGCCAGCATCCGAATGCTTCGCCACCAATTCGTCGTTGACCGCCTCAATCACCTTTCGCACGAATTCTATTCGGCTCACCTCTTCCTTCCGGCTCTCCTTCGCGTCGGCGAGCGCTTCTAGGAACTTTGATAGAATGGTCTTGGGCGGGTACAGGTTCTCTATGTCTTTGATACCACCAATGGATTCCCCCCAAGCGTCACTAAGGTACCTCCCATTACCGCAATAGAGGACAAGATCAACTATCTCGCTGCCGTCGGCCTGCTTGTCAACGTAGTCTCCGACCACCACGTTGAACCTGTACTTCTCTATCATCGGGTCCATCGTCTTCATGAGCTCCGCATACTTGGCGTAGACCATCTCTCTATCTGGGTCTTCGGGCTCGAAGGTGTAAGCCTTCAGGACCCTCTCGGTTATGTCAGAGATGTTGAGTCTGAGCTTCTTGGCTTTCTCAATCGTGTTCTCATCCACCGTCAGCATCAAGTTCTTCTTCTTCCCTGGCTCGGACATTGGTTCAGACATAGGCAACCTATGCCCTCACATAGGTAATAAGTCTACCTGTCGCCCAAAAGAAGCTCAGCAGACTTGACGTTACAATTCAAAGCGCAAGACCAACCATAGGTTAAAGAACTTCGACCTTGGTTAGAATCTGCATGTCAGAGACCGAGGACGTCTCAGAAGGTGCGTTACGGAAACCACCCTCCCGAAGAAGCTCATGGTATGAGCAGTTTTTCGATATCCTGTCAAGCAGGAAAATAGATTCGGTTGACCTCGACTTTGTCAAAGTCAACATCACCCCCGACCGAAGCGACGCCGGGAAATTCCTCCAAGGTCTAAGGTTCTTGGGATTGATAGACAAGACCGGCAAAGCAACCAAAGCCTTAGACAAGCTCAGATTGACGGGTGACCAATTCAACATAAATCTTCAGGAGACCGTCAAGAATGCATACGCGATTGTCTTCGAGAAGGTTAACCTAGAAAGCGTCAAACGGGAGAACCTAGTGAACTTCTTCGTTGGAACGTACGACCTATCATCAAGCGTCGCAGACAAGGCAGTTGACTTATTCGCCTATTTCGCAAGAAGAGCGGACATTCAGGTTTCAGATGAACTTGGAATCCTGCCGATAATATCGAAATCTGGAAGAGACAGCACGTCACGGAGACAGACCAATCAAACAAGAACCAAGTCTCAATCAACTCATCCCGACATTGTTCCTGAAGATATTGAAGAACTCAAGATGGGTGATGTTAGGGTCTGGATTCCCAAAGGTAACCACGAGGCGGCGATAACAGCAAAACGCCTCATTGACCTGTACCTAGAAACACACACGTCCGGCACATAGTTCTCTCAGATACTGGACATACGCACTTCAGCGAAGCCTTAGTCTTAATAGTTGAGCAAGATTACTCTCTCAGGTGGAATACTCAGTTCCTGATGTGTCAGCAGACTTTGTCATGGATCTTGCAAAGATACTTGCGAATTCACCGACCGCGATGACGAAAGAAGCCGTGCATTCCTGCTTCCCCCACCTCAAGACACTAGGGTATACCGAGAACGGACTGAGTGTCTGCTGCCAATTGGGATTGGCTGAAGAAACCAAGCTGGGATTTGTTGGGTCAGATAACTCCCGAAGTGATGTGAAGAAGGCAACGAAGAACCAACTGTTCACGCTCTTCCAACAACGCATCATGAACTATCCTCCGTTTCTTCTTTACATTGATTTCGGGAGCAAGGGTTACTCCTCCCTCGACTCAGCTGCTCGAACCAAAGGAATTCTTCAGATGAGAGGATCTCTTCCAATCGTCGAGTCATCCCTACGACGCTGGGGAGTTTATGCCCAATTGCTGAACTATAACAAGAGTAAGGATGAAATCATGGTGAAGGTGACAGTCGAAAGACTCAGCGCTGAATATGTTCATCGACTCTTACGAGCGATGGAAGCAGAGCTGAAAATCAAGCTCTTTCTAATAGACATGCTAGGTCCCGATGTTTTCGCATATCTCGATACGAAAGACATCAAATTGGATAATCTGTCCGATGCTCTCGGAACCTTCGAATCAGATCCTCGGTCTGCCGCCACCAAGTCAACATTGACCCTAGAGAACTTCCTATTCAAGTTGGGAGAAGACGTGGGCGTCAGCGTTTCGAAGGCTAATGGAGTGATCGAACTTGTTGACCGACTAAAGGGCGCTGACAAGATACTTTTGAAACATCAGCAAATAGGGTATGGATTAGGCGCGATTAGGAACATGTGCTCTCATGACCCCGAAAAAGATACCGGGAAATCATGGACGATTACTCAGGCGGGAGGACTCCTCACAACCTTGTCAGTCCCAGTCGCCATTAGGAGCATGTATCTTTATCACACGGAGAAGAAACAAGAGTTCTAGGTAGAATCAGAAATGAGCGACACACCCGAACCAAACACCGCTGTACGAAAAGCGCCTTACATCAGCGTCGGATGGATGGAACGTTTCTTCGATGTGATTCAGCGAATCAACCCTCAAATCGTCGACAATGACTTCCTTGCTTCGATAGCCAAGGGAAACGAAGGCAAGGTTCTAAGTGCGTTACGCTTCCTGAATATCATCGACTCAAAAGGCAAACCTACTCCTCACTTCCCAAACCTACGTTTGGTTGGGGAGAGGAGGAAACAGTCCCTAAAAGAAATGGTGAATGAAGCCTATGGCGACTTGATCAAGGAAGTAGACACTAGCGTAGCTACAAGGGATGACCTAGTCAACTACTTCGTACGTACCTGTAGCTATAACCAAAATCAAGCTGACCGAGCGACAAACCTGTTCACGTATCTTGCCAGGGAAGCAGGACTGACACTAAGCGAAGAAGCCATCTCATCAGCACCAGCCCCAACACCTCGGGATAGACCCGACGAAAAACGTCGTTATAGCGAGCAGAGTCAAAGGACCAAAGTCACAAACAGGAAGCCAGCCACGACATCGGTTCAGACTATTGTGAACATTCACCTTGACAAGGACACTCCAAAGGAGTTGTGGGACCGCGTTCTCAAGATTCTCGGCGAGGATGAAGACGAAACACAGTGACTGCACTCATTATCAAGCAACGCGCAAAGCTAACAGCGTTGCTCTACTAACACTCAGCACTGGGTAATGACACTTAATACTCTATTAAGAGTAGAGAGAAGATTGGGAAATGTGGGTCGTTTGTCGGCCCCACGCGACCCAGTGGAAGCACTGTTCTGCCGTGTTGAATGGCCTGTTCTTACGAGTAGACTTAAGCCACGTGGGCACTACACTCCTAGTGATTCGAGATGAAGTCGGGCACTTCATTACCTACGGTCGTCTTCCTGGTCTTGGTCATAGTCATCTCTGCAGCGATTGGAGTCGTCTCCACGGTCGGGACATCGACCCGTCAAACAGGCATTGAGATTACCAAACCGGGCTCTGTGGTCGTCAAGTCGACGAGCGGTCTGAACCTCAGCCTGTCGCTGAGTCCGCTTGTTGTCAGCCCTGGGCAGGAAGTCACTATCAGTATAGATGAATGGAATACCCTCCCCACAGAGAACACGGTTCCTTCCGGCAGCAGTTGGCCTCTTCACGATCTTACTCTTGGTCCCTGTGGGACTCTCAACCAACCGATTGGATTCGCGATTGCCCGAGGATTCTACACATCTACCAACATATCGAGTGCACAGACCCTCCAACTGAGTAACCCTGGGGTGGTGTACCACTGCCCCATGATTCTGAGTTACATCACATCCTACGATTATGAGCCTCATAGCGACGCCGCCGCTGTCGTGGGCAGCTGCGATCCTAACCCGTGCGGCACGGGCAACGTTAGCATGACGAAAGACATCACTGGCTACTGGACGGCCACCTCCACATTCAGCAATTTCACTCTGGGAGAATACACCGTCGTCGGGGGAGACGAGTGGGGAGCCCTGGCGATACTTCACTTTACCGTTGTCGAGGAGAACTCGACCACCCGGGTTATCTTGCCCGCCGGCACCACCCTCGAAGTCTCTTCAAGCTTCGATTGCGTTGCGGGCCACTACTCGCTTAGCTTCAGCGTGCCTGAACAGTCAACGCTCACAGGCGGATTCAGCGCCGGGACACCCGGCGTGACGGCGTACATTGCCACGGCTCAGCAGGCGACCTCCACGTTTGAGGGCCACCCAGCGAGCTGGGTCTATTCAACTGGGCTCGTAGATTCATCAAACTTCTCAGTCATCCTCTCTCCGGGCTCATACGTGGTCTGGATAGAGGGTGCCGACCAGGGCTGCGGCTCGGGGATAGTCATGCCGTTGGAGATATTGACTCAAGTCACCATCACGGAAGGCCTCATACTCACTAACCAATCCGCGGGGAGTCTGCTGGTACGATTAGAGCTGAATAGTACAAGAATAGTCTCAGGAGCCACGGTTGGAATCAATGTAAGCGATTACAACACTTCGCCCATGTGGCTGAACCTCTCGAAAGAATCCGCGGGGGTCTTGGACGGCCTCTCGACGGGAGTGTGCCCCTCGCTCTATTACCCCTTCGGGATTGCCGTCTTCCAGGGGAGGTACACCAGCGCGAACATGTCTCAGGCTGTGCCACTTCGAATCTTCCCGGTGATTCCTTGCCCCCTGCTTGTCAGATACATCACCGGATACCTATTCCGGCCGATGAGCGACACCGCAACAATCCTTCCTGGTACGGGAGAAATCCCGATTGCGACAGGAATCTCCGTGAGCGGGACCTACTACACACCCGGGGGTCAACCGAACGGGCTGACGCCCTTCACGCCCGGGACCTACACGGTCGCAGCCGGAGACGAATGGGGGAACTTGGCGTTCGCCTATTTCGTTGTAGTCGCCTCGTCATAGAAGATGGTCCGCAGCGACCGGACACGCGATTACCCTCAGCGGGTTCCAGGGATGGGAATGCTATTCAACTCCCGGGAGTACTATGATTCATTCCGAACTTCAGTTTCAAGGTCAACAGCAGGATCAGAAGGGCGCTGTTTGCGCCGTTCCAGATGATTACGGACGTCAGTCCTAGGAATAGGCCGTAGGCCAGCCAGAGCATCGTTCCGATTAGGAACAACAGACTGAATGCCAGGCTTATCTCTTGGGCGCTCTTGAGTTTCCAGACGCGCAGAATCTGGGGAACCAGCCCGAGCGCCAAGAACAATCCTGCCACCAGTCCAAGTATCTCGATTTGCGACATTTTCCTGTCGAAGAAAAGAGTCCTTCAAAAAACCTTGGGGTCGCTGCTTGACCCACTCTACAGGGGACCGGCCCTCATCAAGAAGTTCGAAACGTGTCTCTGCCCCTGGAGCGATAGCAGTTGTCCTGCAGAAACTCACCCTTGACGCTTGTCGTCGGCTCAACTGCGCAGTTGCCTCGTACGCTACCGCGTGAGGTTCCCTCTCTCAGTTGACACTCCGTTCCCCGACTCAGCCCTGACTGTGCGCGCAGAGTAGAGAATCACTGCAGCCACCACGAACGGAACTACTGAAACCAAGAACGGGGCAACGGGAGAGACTCCCGAATATAGGTAGCCCGCAGCCACCTGAGACGGTAGGGAGACCAGCGCGGGGAGGAGGCTGAAGATCGAAAGAACTCTTCCTCTGTCCGTGGGCGGAATGGTCTCTGCTTGCATGGAGGCCAGCGAGGGTGTCTGGAGCGCCGTCGCGATGGACCCAGTGACTCCCCACTCCATCAGTCCGCTGGTTGTCTTCGCTTGCGAGAAGATCACGTTGCTGACGGGGGCGGCCGCCGACGCCACGAGCACGCTTCTTCTTGCTCCCAGTCGTTGAATCAGGAGCACTACAGCGAGCATCAGCACCACGGTAGCCAATCCCGTGAGGTCCACTACGATGCTGTAGTCGACTGGGCTTACTCGCAAATAATCGACGGCATAAATCGAGACGAAAGGAGAGGTAAGTCCCGTGCCTATCCCGGCTAGGGTCACATAGAGCAGCAGCTTCTTCACCATCGGATTCGACCTTCTCGCCGCCCTGATTCCCGATGTGAGGGACTCACGAGAATATGCCAGCAGCGAGTGTTTCTCCGCTGGCGCGACCACATATGTCTCTTCCAGCATCTTCATTCTTAGCGAGACCCCGATGACACCGAACAGCGCGCTCAACAGGAAGGCAATCCTGAGGCCGTCGAGCATTCCTAGTTGACCCATCAGCAGGCCTCCGATGGTCGGCGCGAAGACGGAAGGGGCCGTGTTCACCGCGCTGAAGACCGAGAACCCACGGATCCTGTCACTGGGCTTGATCTCATCCATCATCAGCGAGTTAAACGCAGGAACGTAGATGTTGGCCACAGAACCTAGGGTCAGAGGCACGAGAAGGAGATAGTATGAATTGACAAGAGCGTACATCAGGGCGCTCGCCACGGAGACCCAGCTGAAGACGACGATGACTCTTCTCCTTCCCCACGTATCTGCAACATAGCCTCCCACCAATAGTGAGAGAATCGTGATACCGGTGCCATATGCTATCAGAAGTCCCACTGTAAAGGGCTGGGCTCCGAGAGCCGAGAAGTACAGGGTCTGGTATGGGTTGGCTGTCGCGGCCCCGATTGACCAGACCGCGGACGTCGAGGTGAGAACCCACGCGTTCCGTGGCAGATAGAAGAACCGTTTGATGCTGGATTGGTGATCCACTTTCGCTGCCTTCGATGCCTCTCAGATGGCTTGCATTACTATCGACCGGTTAATAGATTTGCACTCCATCACGATGCAGGTCGTTCTCCACGACCTCGAGCTCGAGGTATATGGTCCTGGGGGCAGGCCTTATCACAGCGGACCCCCTCAAATCGGAGTCTACGACTTGAGTTCCTTGAGCTCCAAGACGCTCAAGACCTCGAATCTGCCCGAGGAGGTGGTCAGTTTCTGGCGTACGGGGTCGAGCTTCCTTGTCACCACCGTCACTCCACTGCGATGGAGGGCGCACCTGCATCTGGGCTCTCCGCGTCCGCCCGAGGCTGGACCCTCTTCCCGCGGAGGAGGGACGGGATGAATGCTGACAGGTTGATAACAAAAAGAACCAGGTAGACGAAATTGAGAGCGCCGGCGAAGGCGGCCTTCTGCGATGGGGTGACGTTCGTGGGGTTTATCGAAGATATCATGTTGGAGATGAGCGAGTAGGGCACCTTCAAGGTCATCAACAGGATGACAGCGTTGACACTGAGCGTGTATCCGACGTTGAAGAAAGTGGCTCTCAGGGCCGACGCCACCGCGCGCCTTTTGGCTGGGACCGAGCCCATGATGGAGCTCATGTTGGGCGAGGCGAAGAGGCCCGTCCCCAGGCCGCCCAGAACCAGGAGCATGGCGATGTTGAGGTACGGGGTGTTGACGGCGACCTCCGAGAAGAGGAAGAGGGACGTGCTGATGACAATTAGGCCAGCCGTGGTGAACGGCAGGGGGCCATACTTGTCAGAGAAGTGGCCGCTCAGCGGACCTGCCACGAGGAACCCAAAGTCGAACGGCAGCATTGCCACCCCCGCCTGGAGCGGTGAGAGCCCTTGGACGAGCTGCAGGTAGAGACTGATCACGAGGAGGAACGCGCCCCAGGCGACCGAGTTGATCATCTGAGCTAGACAGCCGCCGGTGAACTCCCTTATGCGGAGAAGGCTCAGGTCGAGGAGCGGATGCTCGGTGCGGTTCTCGATATGCACGAAGGCGACCAGGGAGGCGGTCGCCAGGACGCCTAGTCCTATGACCACAGAGAAGTCAACGGCCCCATATGCCGCGAAGGTCAGTGAGAGCAGCAGCGAGGTGATAAAGACTGTGAAGCTGATGAATCCCGGCCAGTCCATAGGCACCGTTCGCTCCCTCTTGCCCACCTCGTGGAGGCGCCAGTAGGCCCAGAGCGTTCCGAAGATGCCCACCGGGATGTTGATGTAAAAGAGAAACCTCCAGTCGAGGACCGCCAGTATCAGGCCGCTCAAGGTGAGGCCGCCGACCCCACCTGCCCTGAAGGCAATCTGGTTGATCCCGAGCGCCGTGCCGAGCTGGTTGGACGGGAAGGCATCGGCGATGATGGCCGCGCTGTTGGCGAAGAGGGCGGCCGACCCGAGGCCCTGGAAGATCCTGGCCGCGATGAAGGTGTTCGGGTCCCCGGACGAGGCCGTGAGGAAGGAACCGATGGTGAATATCGTGAACCCAATGGAATAGACCTTGACGCGACCAAACATGTCGCTTACCCTCCCGATGAAGAGTAGCGCGACCGTGCTCCCTATCACGTAGGCCTGTGTGAACCAGATGGCTTGTTCAGCGTCGGCGTGGAGGGCCGCGGCCACGGTCGGGAGGCCGACTATCACTATCCTCCCGTCGATTCCGCTCATCAGGACACCGACGGTGGTGACGGTGAGCACGGTCCACTTGTACTGCATCGGGGTCCGCCTAGAGCTCGGCGGGTTCCTTCACCCGCTTTCTGACCTTGTCGAGGGAGGCGAGCGTTGTTGCCAGCTCGTTCGGAGAGAGCGACGACCCCAACCCCCTGGCGTACTGTCTGAACCGTGAGGAGATGTTCTTGTAGACCCTGGCTCCGTCCTCGGTAAGCTCGATGACCCAGAGGCGCCTGTCGCTCGGATTTCTGCGGCGGCGGACGTACCCCTTCGCCTCGATTCTGTCGATGAGGCCTGTGACGTTGGCCGGCGCCACCAACATGTGCTCTCCCAGTGAACTCATCTGCAATGGACCATTGCGGCCTAGGGTCAAGAGTACGTTGTACTGAGGGAATGTAATCTTCTCGGCCGCGAGACGAGCGTTGAGCCTCTTCAGGGCGGTCCTGTAGATGTCCCTTATCTCAGACCAGAGCTCGAATTCGGGGTCGTACTTCGACAAGCTATGACCGCGTCCGTCGCCGTGGGGTCTTCAAATAGTTAATGTTCAACATGTTTAGCATCTCGGAACGTTCAATCGGAGCGCTCCGTGGGGAACTGCCCGATAACTATGGTTGGACTTTGCCGAGGTACGGTTTGAGGCCTGTTCTCTTGAAGTAGTAGAAGATGAGGTTCCCGATTCCCACCAGCAGGATCAAAGGAGAGAGAGCGAAGACGCCAAGTGCCACGTAGGCCACTCCAGCCCACAGTCCCAGGAGCCATGCCCATGCCTTCGCCTTCCACAGTCCGTAACCCACCACGACCGATAGTACGCCAAGGATGATGACGGTTGCGCCGAGCCCAAGCTGGAGCGAAAGGCTGACCTTAGGGGTAGACACACTCATGATTAGACCCCCATAAAGCGTCACAAGGACTCCTACAATAAAGTCGATCAGCATGAGGGCTCTTATGCCCCGTGGTCCGGACATGTCAGGCCTAAATGGCGAAGAGGGGGTTTGAACAGCTTGTCCTGGTTGTTGGATGGCCAGAGGGGTCGCGCAGTTTGGACAGAACTTCGCCCCATCAGGCACCTCTTTCCCGCAGTTGGAACAGTACGTCAACCGACACGATTCGCGAATCAGCTTAGTTAAGCATATCCGGCTTCCTGGGATTGGCATTCGTCATGGGAAGTCCCGTTGCCAGTCCCTGCGCCTTCGAACACTGCCGAGGCGCTTCTATTTGGCTCGCACTTCCTAGAGGTGCATCGCTCGGATTTATTACCGCAAAGAACTACGCACATAGGCAGAAGTGTGGCTTGCGGGCAGGAGATGGCAAGTCATTCTGGCTAATCTCCTCTCAAACGAAGCAGAATGGGTAATCAGATAGGAGGACACTTGGTCCGACATGCGACCACCTCTATCTCGCAAGGGTCCTCCGAGCGCTGACGCGCAAGACCTTGCTTCTGCGCGCCAGGCGAGTTCTCCCGCTTCCTTGTGGCGATGAGCTGAGGGAGAGGCAAGTCAGAGGTGGAATTCCAGGTTGGCCCGTGAAATTAGTCAGATATGGGCTCAGGAATCACTTTCGATAGAGATTTGAAACTCGTGGAATAATCGGCGCTGTGGAAGGATTCAGAATATGGAATCCAGGTCCATTTTTCGCACCGTAGGATACTCAAAAGGCTCTCTCTTCCTCTGAATTGGACGGAGAGTTCGCTTCGGGCCTCGATTTGGTAGATTGTGGACAATTTGTCCACAGGAGTTAAATACAGATTCAGGAGACCTTTGTACGAAAATAAAAATGTATACGCAATCTAATGCGTATGTAAGAAAACTAAGCTCAGGAACGATTCTAACTCTTCTATTACTCTCAGCCATTCTCGTACTCATCCCCGCCGCTACTCACGCTACCATAACGGGAGCGACGCCGACCTTGGGAGCAGTGAACCAAGTCACGTCCCCACAGACCTACACATCCGCTCCTTTGAACATCAGCGTAGTCGCTGGTAGTGCTACAGTGACGGCCATCAACAATGTCGCCCACACGGGGCTATTCGCGATCAACTTCACCTTGACGTCATTCTCTGGAGCGCAGTTCTGGCTGTACATGTCGCCGAACGGGGGTAACAACCTCAACACGACGGGTGGCGACATTAAGTACGCCGGTCCCTTCAGCAAGTCTGACTTCGCCGCATACGTAGGAACCTTGCACAATGTGACTTTCAGTGGAATTCACTATTACATCGGTACCACTAGCGGCGGGATCGCCGCGATTGTAGGGCCGATCCCCATTACCATTTCGTCCAACTACAACTACATCAAGGTGTACGACGGTTCATGCGGTTCCAACCCAACCTTCTGCGGTGGTGCGGGTATGGCCGTAGCAGCCCAGTTGGTTGCGGTTCAGCCGGGTATCACCGTGACTCCTACTTCAGGGCCGGCGGGGACGACCGTGACCGTGTCCGGAGGTGGATTCCCGGTTAGTACCCTCATCGACTTGAACTACTCGTTCACGGTTGTGTCATTCAGCAGCTCATATGTGACAACTCCAGTGAAAGGAAACTTGACCACTGTCAACACAGGTCAAGGCTACTTTACAAAGTCGGTTGCAATGGTGGACGCCAAACAGGTGATTAATCCCCCACCGATTGCACCACTCCTATACGTCATGGTAGCAATCAGTGCTACTCACTACGCTGGCATCTCAACAGTGGTGTATGCCAACACGACATTCACTGAAAACAACCGATTCATTAGCCAAGTCAAGTCACTCGACAGCAGCGGTCACGTAGTGACGCCTACAGAGAACCCATTCATATCGGGCGTAATGTACGGTAACGAAAATGGGTCCTCTACCAGTCCAGTGTATAACCTCGCGACACAAAACGCCGTATCTCTTGGATCTCTGATCATCGCCGGCAATGATTCGCTGGTGAACTCAGTGGTCACCTTCTGGGTCGGTAGTACCGCTACGGGCGGCACGCTCACACAGGTAGGCAGCACAACTTCCAATGGGATTGGCAATTTCAATGGCACGGCCTCAATTCCACCTCTTTCAAACGGTCTCCACCTAGTCGTAGTGGAGAACAACGGTGTTCGGTATTGGTTCCAGGTCTTCATCCTTCCGTCGCTGGTGCTCACTCCTACGAGTGGCCCAGTTCACACCACGGTCTCAGTCAAGGGATACGGATTCCCGGCTGGTGCCAACGTCTACCTGTACTGGTACGAAATAACAACCGACGACTACACCTACTTCAACCTCAACAGTACATCAGGTTCGCTAGTTAATGTCACAGTCCCAGCCAACGGCTTCTTCAGTGGGGTTCAATTCTACACACCCCATTCATATGGTGGATATCACGATGTCAGTGCATCGACCAGCTACGTGAAGAATCCAGACTACGTACCAGCTACTGACATTGCAGATTCCTCATTCAGCATTACGCCTACAGTGGTGATCTCACCAGCCACGATCCCTGTAAACACGAAGGGATTCCTCAACGTGACAGGAACAGGATTCAACCCTGAGGCAGCCTATTACGTTAGCGTCGACAACTCTTTGTTCGGCGCAGGCTATCCTGGTTTCGTTGCAACATATAACGGAGACCTCTTCCTTAACTTCACCTCGACAGGATTGCAACCAGGTTTGCACCAGGTTGAAATGTACCCCAACTGTGATTGGGAATACTACTCGTGTGGCACGACCGGCAGCTACGCCCCAATTGCTTACACCTACTTCAATATCACTGGGATTGGAGGAACCGACGGAGGTTCGTTCAACTCCACAACGCTCAATAACATCAACACCAACGTGAACACCATTCTCAGCAAGGTGAACACCATCCTAGGATGGCAAGCCTACATCGTCAACACGAACGCCACGGTGGGCAGAATCTACGCGTGGGGACCAACGATCACCAGCATGAACAGTCACATCACTAGCATCTTCGGATGGCAATCCACGATCGTCAACATCAACTCCACCGTGAATGGAATTAAGGCCACCCTCATCACAATGACGGGCACTCTGACAACCATAATCGGCGACATTACCTCGGCGACAAACGCAGCAACCGCGGCGAAGACTTCAGCAGACGCGGCAAGCGCAGCAGCAACCAACGCCAAGACTTCCGTCTCGGACACAACAACCTACGTGCTTGTTGTCGCGGTACTCGCGGCAATAACACTAGTTCTAGAGCTAGCAATATTAGTAAGAAAGCTGGACTAAACAGACAGCTTTCTTCCTCTTTTTGTTTTTCCGAAATCCCACTGCTTACTCCGCACCCAGACCCGGCACCCCATGACGCGCCCCGGGCTCTCAACGTTATCTAGGGCCTCGACTAAGGGTAAAGTCGGTGGAATAAGATCGAATGAAGGCTGTTATCCTGAGCGGCGGTCAGGCTCTCCGGCTCCGTCCTCTTACGGAGGACAAGCCCAAAGCCCTCATCGAGGTCAAAGGTAGGCCAATATCGGAGTATCAAATTGAATGGCTGGTAAAGCAAGGAGGCGTCGACTCGGTGACCTTCGCCTGCGGTTACAAGTGGCAGAAACTGAAAGACTACTTCGGCACCAGTTACAACGGGACTACCGTGGAGTATTCGCCGGAGGAAGAGCCTCTCGGCACTGGTGGGGCGATAAGGCGCGCTCTGTCAGGGCACGAGTCCGAGGACCTGTGCATCGTGGCCAACGGCGACATCATGACCGACCTGCCGCTAGGACAGATGGTCAAAGCCCACAAGCAGGCGGGCGAGATCACGGCCTCGATGCTGGTGGTCCCCTATCGATCCCGCTTCGGCGTCGTGAAGATTGACAAACTGAGGATGGTCAGGGGCTTCGAGGAGAAGCCTGCGTTTCCCGACGTCTGGATCAACGGCGGGGTTTATGTGCTGAACCCGAGGAAGGCGATGAAATACCTACCACAAAAAGGCGACATCGAAAGAGAGACATTCCCGAGGCTCGTCAGCCATGGAGAACTCCTTTCGTACCCGTACTACGGCGAATGGTGGTTCGTCGACTCTCTCAAGGACCTTAAGGAAGTCGAGGAATCGATGCAGCCTGCACCCTAGACGAAGAGTTTAATCAGCGCTAGGCTCCTGATCTGTCTATGAGCGAGTTCTTGAAGACCGTTGAGGCTTCCAAGATTCAACCAAACACGATGATGACCGTCAAGGTCGGCGGCGAGGAAGTCCTCATCGCCAATGTCGACGGAAGGTACTACGCGATGGGCGCCCTCTGCACACACGAGCAATGGGACTTATCCGAGGGAACCCTCGAAGACACCACCGTCACCTGCGCTGGGCACGGCACCGTCTGGGACTTGAAGACTGGAAAGGGAATCTTCGACGAGCCGCTCAAAGACGAGCCGCTCTACGACGTCAAGGTCGAAGGCGGCTACGTCCATGTGAGGAAGCGCTGAACCGTCCGACCTCCGATTTCTTCCCCGCATTATTCTTATAGGTTGAAAAGAGGGCCCGAATATTGAAAACGCCAGCGCGCGTGGCCAGCTCGACCCCCTTCAAGAAGTTGGGGAGCTTCGTCTACAGGCGGAGGAAGTACGTCATCGTCGCCTGGGTCATCGCCCTGGTGGCGGTCCTGCCCATCATCGTGAACGTCGGGAAGTCGACTTCTCTGCAGCTGGGCTCCGCCGGGGGGAGCCAGCTCGAGTCCGTAAAGGCTGACGACCTGATCTCAAGCCAGTTCGCGAAGACTGTCCCGAACAGCACTCTCCTCGTCGTAATCAAGGGAGAAAACGTCTCCTCGCTGGCGACCCAGGCGTTGATCCAAGACATTCTAGACTCAGTGAAATCCGATAAGAGTGTCAATGGTCTGATACAGAACGACAGCGAAAGCGTCTACTCGGTCCTTTACTCCACAATCATCTCCGTCAACAGGGCCGTCTACGCGGTAATCGAGGGCGCCAACTCCAGCGGCGAATATCATGGTCCACAGGCGGCTGCCCAGCTTGACAGATTCGCCGTCGGATACATCGCGAATAGTACGTCTTTCGGCGTCCGGTTTGTCAACGCGACCTTCTATCTAGGGCAAGTCCATGGCAATTTGTCTGTACAACAGCAACAGCGGCTCTACACTCTCGCTGGCGATATCGTGTGGAATCCGAGCGGATTCGGAATGGGCCCGAGTCTGTCGACACTCATCGACTCCTTCGTCTCGCCTGCGCGCAATTTGACTATCGTCTCCCTCGGGCTGAACCAATCCTCGAACCAGAACCTCCTTGCCATCAGAGCGATAGCTCGAACCGCACTTTTCTTGGCTGGTCCCGCGTCGGGGGTCCAATCGGTTCAGGTGACGGGCCAGGACGCTATCTCCTACGACTTCGGCAACTCCATTCAGGGGGACATAACAATCATCTTCGTGGCTGCGATCGTCCTGCTCATTGTCGCGACCGGGCTCTTCTTCCGCTCCGTCCTCACGCCTTTCATCACGCTCGGGACTATAGGGGTAGCGCTAGGAATCTCCCAGGTGTTCATCGTCGCGGTGTCGACTTTTGTGGCCAAGGTCGACTTCACTGCCCCCGCCATCCTTCTCACAATCTTGATTGGGGTAGGGACCGACTACAGCGTCTTCGTGATCGCAAGATACAGGGAAGAGAGGGTCAAAGGGTACTCGGTCCAAGAGGCAATCGAGACCTCGATCACTTGGGCAGGCGAGAGCATAACGACCAGCGGTGCCACTGTGATAATCTCATTCCTGGCCCTCGCCGTGACCTCGGTTGTCCTGCTGAGGTCCATGGGGTTCGTAGTCGGGCTGGGTGTCCTCGTCGCGCTCGCGGTCGCCCTCACGTTGGTCCCTGCGATCATCGGGGTCGTAGGCGGGCGGACCTTCTGGCCCACCTCGGGAGACCGGTTCTCGCGTTACTCGGCTTCAGTGCTGTCGAAGCTGAAGAGCAAACGGGGTTACTTCTCCCGAAGTGGCACCTTCGCAGTGAAGAGGGCGAAGGTCCTGATCATTCTGGTACTTCTGGTCTCGGTCCCTGCCCTCTACCTGTATTCGACGACCACCCCGACGTATGATTTCCTCTCAGCTGCTCCCAGCAGCCTGGAATCAATCTCGGCGTCGAACAGCCTGGCGGCAGCCTTCGGGAGCGGGAGGCTCTACCCAACGTATGTGGTCGTTACCTTCGACCGCCCGCTGGTGATGGGGGATTCGTTCAACTCGACCGAGATGGGGACCATCAGCGCCATCTCCGCCTACGTGGCCAGTTATCGGGACGTCCGCAACGTCACCGGGCCGACTCGGCCCTTCGGGAGCCCGGTATCCTACGAAAGCCTCAACGTCTCCAGCCCGTCCGGCGCCCTGATCTTCTCTGCGATCATGCAACAGGTCGGGCACGACGGCAAGACGGCGCTGATCACCGTCAGCTTCGGAGTCAACCCCCTTCAGACAGCCGCGATTTCAGACGCCCAGGCGATGCGGCAGTACCTCCACGCCAACTTCGGCCCTGCCACCGGGGTGACTGGCATCTATGTTGGCGGTGCGTCGGGCTCCATGCTCGACACAAAGAACACCTTCGACTCCGAGTTCGACTCAATCGTCCCGATCGTCGCTGTAGGCGTGGCGCTCGTCCTCCTTGTTGTCCTTGGGTCTCTTTTCCTTCCAGTCTTTGCAGTCTTGTCGATACTGATGAGCGTAGTCTGGACGCTGGTCGTCACCAAACTGGTCTTCCAGGCATACTTCAACTACCAAGTCCTGTTCGTCCTCCCGTTCTTCCTCTTTGTGACGCTCCTGGGCCTCGGCATGGACTACAACATATTCATCCTGACGAGAATTAGGGAGGAGGCCACGAAGGACGGCAGCCTCAACGATGCGATCATCAGGGCCATCGAGCAAACCGGCGGCATCATTACAGCTGCCGCGATCATCCTCGCCGGGTCGCTGGGATCTCTAATGCTTTCTAGCGATCTGCTGCTGAGACAGATGGGCTTCGCATTCGCCTTCTCGGTACTCATCGACGCTCTGGTCGTTAGGACCTATCTCGTTCCTGCGGTCATGTCGACGGTGGGCAGATGGAACTGGTTCAGTCCGATTCCGTATCTGAACAGGTCACATTCCCTGTTCGAACGGAACAACCAGAAGTCTCCCTAGCCTATTTACGAAGGCGTGCCGAGCGTACCTACGATTGTCGTCCAGTTCAGAAGGCGAAGTCAATCACGAAATCCTCGAGGAGGGCTGCTACTACCTGTCACAGCTGGGCCTGCCTGAGGAACAGATCGCGCGGCACTTCGAGATTGCGCCCAGGCATGTCACCGAGCTGGTCAGGTCCTACTCGTCCAAGCTGAAGTCCGGGGAGGTCACCGCGGGCGACTTCGACAGGGCGTTCTGGGAGGGCGTGAAGAGGGAGGCCGAGGGCGACGTGAAGCTGACGGTCGTCTCAGACAAGGGCTTCCATCACGTGTGGAGGTCGGCGCTCCAGAAACTCGACGGACACGCCCTCATGGCGATTTACGAATCGAGCCGAGACTTCTTGGGAGCGGACCCGAACCAGAAATTCCTAGACTACCCATCTCCTAAAGGGTACGATCCTCTCGCGATGGACCGCGAAATCAAGAAGGCGATCGGAATCCTCAGAGAGCTTCTCGAAGACAAGGGGAGGACGCGAAGCCCCAGAAAGCCGAGGAATCCGCCCACACTTAAGTAGGGCCAGATACGCCACATCTTCGAAAAAGAGTGCCGCTAGAGACGGTCGACAAGGAGAATCTCGCGAAACTCCTGCGGTTGTTCCAAGGGCGAAAGGTCCTTGTCATTGGCGATCTGATAGTCAGCAGGTTCGTGGAGGTCGAGGCACGGAAGCTCGCACGGGAAGCGCCGGTCCCCGCGGGCGACTATGTGGGGGAAACATTCCTACCGGGCGGAGCCGCCAACCTTTCACGCGAGCTCGTCTCTCTCGGTGCCTCGGTCAGCTTGGTCGGCCTGATCGGATCGGACGAATATGGAGCTTGGTTGAAAGCCGAGTTCTCGAGAAACGGGGTCTCCCACGCTGGCGTAGTCACGGACACCACGCGCCCTACGTCGCTCAGGACTTGGATCATGGTCAACAAGTTCCACTCGCTAAGGATCGACAGGGAGGACAGACGTGACGCCCCGCCGGCGATGTCGAAAAGACTACTTGCCGAAGCCGAGCCGCTCATCAAGGACATCGACTGCATCATACTATCGGACTACGATCGCGGCGCAGTAACGAGCCACTTGATAGGCGGCGTCGTCAATTCGGCTCACGCCGCTGGGAAGATCATGGTGGCCCAGCCCAAGATGCATCATTACCTCGACTTCTCGGGGGTCACCTACCTGAAGTCGAACATGGAGGAGGCGTCGCACGCCACTGGAATGGCGATCGTCAACGAGACGAGCCTCAGGAACATGGGAGTCAACCTGCTCAGCCGCCTCGAGTGCAAGGCGATCCTGCTCACGAGAGGCGAGCAGGGCCTCACCCTCTTCGACACAGAGAACGTCACACTGTTCCCACCGATAAGCGGAAAGAAGAATCTCTTCAACAAGGTTGGCGTCAGAGATGCCATGACCGGAGTCTTCGCGATGACCGTCGCGTCTGGAGGCAACGCCTACCAGGCGGCCGTCCTGAGCGACGTCGCCGGGCAGGTGCGGAGCGAGCTACAAAGGAACGTCTCGCTATCACTTCACGACCTCCAAGTCAAGGCGGAGGAGACAGACGAGTTCGTGCACAGGATAGTTCAGGCGCCGGTGAGGAGGTAGTGGAGGCAGCACAGGAGGTCATCAGACTGAAAGAGACCGCGAGGAACACCAGGAAACTGATCCTCGAAAGCTTGGCAGAAGCCGGTTCTGGTCATCCGGGGGGTTCGCTTTCCGCGGTGGAGCTTCTCGTAACGCTATTCTTCCACACGATGAAGTACGACCCGAAGAACCCATCGTGGCCAGACAGGGACAGGTTCTTCCTAAGCAAGGGTCATGCGGCGCCACTCCTCTACTCGATCCTCGCCCAGGCAGGCTACTTCCCGGTCGAGGAGCTGATGACATTGAGGAAGATGGGCTCTAGGCTCCAGGGGCATCCTTCGATGGGGATTCCCGGGATCGAGGCGCCGGCAGGCTCTGAAGGAATCGGGCTCTCGCTCGGCGTCGGCGCCTCTCTAGCGGCGAGGATGGACAGGAGGGCGAGCCGCACCTACGTCCTGATGGGAGACGGAGAGCAGCAGGAGGGTGAAGTATGGGAAGCCGCGATGGCAGCCTCGAAGTACAGACTGGACAACCTCACCGCAATCATAGACCGAAATGGGATTCAGCAGGACGGTCTCACGGAGCAGATCATGCCGCTTGAGCCTCTCGCTTCAAAGTGGAGAGCCTTCAACTGGAACGTCATAGAAGTAGACGGCTACGACTTCCTCCAGTTGATTGACGCCTTCGACCTCGCTGCGAACACAAGAAACCGTCCAACCGTGGTCATAGCTCACACTGTCAAGGGGAAGGGGATCTCCTTCATGGAATGGTCTCCCCACTATCACGGGACCGCGCCTGCGAAGGACACGCTGTCAGAAACCCTCAGCGAATTGAAGTGATCGATTGAAGCCCATACGGATCGCCCCTTCCGTGCTCGCGTGGGACTTGGGCGATCTTGGCGAAGCCGTCGAAATCTCTGTAAGGGGCGGTGCAGACCAGATTCATCTTGACGTGATAGACGGCCACTTCGCCCCCAACATAACCTTCGGGCCAGGGACGGTGAAGGCACTCAGGAGGCGATGCGACCTCAAGTTCGACACCCACTTGATGATCGACCGCCCTCTGCTCTACGTCGAGAAGTTCCTCGATGCGGGCTCAGACATTCTCACCTTCCATGCCGAGGTACTCGACGGGAAGGCATTCGACGAACTTCATGGTGTGGTCGCGCACAGGGGCAAGGAGATCGGGCTTGCAATCAAACCTTCAACCGAGCTCCCCGATTGGGCGGTGGCGCGCCTCGACGATGTGAGTGTGCTCACCTTCATGACAGTCAACCCCGGTTTTAGTGGTCAAGCGATGGACATGTCGACGATGACCAAGCTCGAAAGGATCAGCGCCCTCCTCAAGGACAAGGGTTCGGGGGCAGACATTGAGATAGACGGTGGGGTCGAACCAGAAAATGTCCACGAAGTGGTTAAGAGAGGGGGGAACGTCCTTGTCGCAGGTGCAGGAGTCTATGGAAAAAGCGACCCGGTCAAGGCGATTGGAACGCTCAGAGAACGCGCGGAGCGCGCGGCGAGGGATAAGTGACGCTCGCTAGGCAGGCGGCCATGAGGGATGCTTACGGCGAGGCACTTTTGGAGTTGGGTGCCTCAAACCCGAGGGTCGTCGTGCTGGGCGCTGACACGACTGGCTCACTGAAGTCGGGCGTCTTTGCGGGGAGGTTCCCGGACCGATTCTTCAACGTAGGCATAGCTGAGCAGAACCTCATGGGAATGGCAGCCGGCTTCGCGCTTGCTGGCAAGATCCCCTACGCCGGAACTTACGCGATCTTCGTACCTGGCAAGTGCGTCGACCAAATCCGCAACAACATTGCATACCCGAACCTGAATGTGAAGATCGTCTGCTCGCACGGAGGCATCTCTGTCGGACCCGACGGTGCGTCTCACCAACAGGTGGAGGATATAGCAATCATGAGGTCGATACCGAAGATGAGTGTGATCGTTCCTTCCGACGCAGTCTCGACCAAGGTAATCGTCAAGGCGATTGCCGACATCGGCGGGCCGTTCTACGTGAGGCTGACCAGACCTTCGACGCCGATAGTCTACGAGGATGGTTTCGATTATAGGTATGGGAAGGCTACCACAATCATGGACGGATCGGACGTCGCGATTGTCGCTTGCGGGATCATGGTCCCGGAGGCAGTCAAGGCTGCCGTGTCCCTCAAAGCGAAGGGGGTGGCCGCTGCGGTGGTGGACCTGCACACGATAAAACCGATAGACGCAGAAACAATAGTCAAGCTCGCACAGAAGTGCGGGAGGGTCGTCACTGCGGAAGAGCACAACGTGATGGGCGGCATGGGCTCTGCGGTGGCCGAAATCTTGGGCGAGTCGCGGCCGACTCCGATGAAGAGGGTAGGGGTGATGGACACCTTCGGCGAAAGCGGGCAGACTGGCGAGCTATTGAGGAAGTATGGCCTGACCTCCTCCAACATTGAGGATGCCGCCTCACTTCTAATGCGAACAGTGCGCTAGGCTTTAATAGCGTTAAGTTAATTATACCAATAACCTCTCATTAAAATTAACTGGTTTTAGGCGCCACCACGGTTCGGCTTGGCGGGGGGTGACTTCCTTAGTTACGCTAACCGGTCGCTTCGCCACTTAGAATGGAAAAGCCGAATGGCCTGTGTCCTCATGAGCTTCATTTTGAGTTGACCCAAGCCAACAATGCTGGAAACCCTAGTATGAGTATCACTTCAGATGGAACAGCTATGACCAGCGCGTTCTGACCAAGAGTCGTGACACTTGGGTATGTGTAGAGAATGGAATCGATGACGAGAGATAGAGCGGAGACTACTCCCACAAAGGTCCATCTGTAGCGCTTCCTCGTCCGGTTGGCCTGTTCGTCCCTCTCAAGAAGCTGTTTGTCTCTCTCGTGAAGCTGTTCGTCCCTCGCATGAATCTGTTCGGAGAGTGTCTCTATTCTTCGTCCTAGTTTCTCAGACTCCTTCTTCTGTTGAATCGATAGTTCTTCAAACATGAGTCCAGCCAACGCCGTAGCTTCTTGACTGATGGAGCTGTCGTCCATTCGTTCGAGGTTGGACCTAACCTTACCAAGATGTTCCTGGACATAATTGTTTGCGAGAATTAGCGCCCATTGGTTGTCTGTAAAACCGGCCCCATCGGTCCAAGGCATGAGCCATTTGACCAGCTGTCTGTCATCCACCTTGAGTGCGAACGAACCAAGTTGACTGTTAAGAATCCTGACAAAAACTTCGGAGGCATCTTTGTTTTCTGCCACCGGCGAAAGGAATGGCGAGATGATTTCGAGCCAGATGCCGGGGAGGACCGCATACATTCTGGCATCCAAGCTTCTTTCCACTTTCTCTAGTGAAAGGTCCTCTGTAAGGAACCAGTAGAGTCCAGAGTCACCCCCACCTTCTCCTTTCGATAGTCTACGGACGAGGGCGAGGTGAAACGCGTCATGCTCTGCAACCGTCAGGGACTTCATGTGCGGCAATGCGTTAGTAACAACCGGTCCGACCAGATTCCTCACTTCCGGGTCGTTTCTAAGTTTCGAGTAGTGAGACCTGTCAATCTTCACCCCGAACTCAGTTGCAAGGAGTTGACCTATATTTGCCATCTTGAGCTTGTAACCCTCCCAAGTCAGAGAGGGGTTGGTCTTGACCAACGCACGAAAGGACATCCAGAAGGGCTCAGCCTGTGGGGCTCTGTTTTGATCTTTGCCCGTTACCTCAAGCATGGTGTTGTATTCCTCAATGGTTCGATCAGTTACTATCAGTGTGACTCCAAGCCCTCTCGTCCACTTCAAGATGCGTCTGGCATCATCATAAGCCGGCTCTGACGGACAGGAACACGTTACGAGTACGTTCGTGTCCACATACAATGTTGCCTTCTTGAAGAGCTCTGCCTCCAATTCCCCCAAGTCAGGATCGATGTTCAGAACCTCAGCCAATACGTAGCTTTGAACCATGGAATGCAGGTACTTTACCACGTCAGCGTCATAGCTTCGGATGATTTCCAAGAAGGCGGCTTGGGCGGTCCGTTGCATTCCCTCAGGCTTGAGAGTGCTCACCACACGAACAAGGTGTGTTTCCAGTTTTCCCGGTTCAATGGCTTCGTCTGGCAGCTTCGACCTAGTGATGAATGTCCCGCAACAGACTCCGTAGGCCGCAAACATTCCACCTAGGAATTCGTTGAACTTTGCAAAGACTTCTGTCGCCAAACCATCCTCTAGTGCGGCATCCCTGGCCTTCATTCTCTCCCAGAGCTTCTTCCTCATGCGCTCTCTCAGTTCATCAAAGTCCTTCGCTTGCTGTAGGTATGTGGTCACTAGGAGAGATGTGGGTGCGTAACCGACCCCCTTGGGGAGGTTCTTCTTTGCGACCTTGGTTTCTGCGAGGAGTCTCGCAAGGGCGTTTTCTACGTGATAATCTGGAACCTCTGAGAGCCCAAAATCCGTCTTAATCTTGTCGACTACGTCTGCCTTGGTCATGGGCTCGTCCTTGTAGTTGATGCAAAGCGCTCTCGCAACAAGGTGCTGATAGAGCTCTTCCCTCGTCTCCTCAGTTTCTCGGTTAAGTATGAATTGTTGCAGTTCGACGAGCTCTGAACTTGGAACCCTTACCGACAATATTCCCGCCCCTCATCCTTCACAGCGTGCCAACAATGATTTGACCCTAATGAACACAGCGGTGATTCTGAATGTGGGCACCTGTCGTCGGAAAGCGCGAGGGCTCTCAAAGGGGAGGAGTCAAGTCATGAGCGAAATAGGCAGCAGGGTTCCGAATGACAGAGCGCCCTTGAATATTGAGAGGCGCCCTGGCCGGGACTTCACAGTTCAGGTAGGCGCCCCAACATACGAGCAGATGGAGGGCTAGCTGGCCCGGTGCGATTCGAAGCAACGTTAAGACTGTGAACCATGCGGCAGCTTCACGTCTGCGCAATGATTTTCTAGCCTCTTTCTTGTACAATCGGTATTGCGGAACTGAAGTCACGGAAGGAAATTGAAAGGCTCATTCAGCAACTGATGAATGAGCAAGAGGAAGAGCGCTGGAAGGTCATTGTGACCCAGATCGTTCACGATTATCGTGCCAGGGCCGTCAGCAGCATCATCAATGCCATCCTTGAAGACGTCCTCGTCAGAACCCACGGTCAAGGTCGGACAACGAGGAATTCGGTCAAGTGGAACGCCCTAGCACTCACATTCCTGGATACTGGTCGTCGATACTCGTCAATCCGAATTCTTAGATGGCTAGTCGCGCGGGAACAGAGCAGCGCAGCAACCCAGAATAATTACGGCGTCGCCTTGCTTCGGGGAGGATTCCCGCAAGAAGCCAAGCACCGTTTCGAGATAGCACACCAGCTCGACATGAAAAGAGTGGGAGTAGAAAAGGCCAAACGACTTCCAGCGTACGATAACCTTTCACTCCTCACAGAAGGAGCAGAGAATGAGAAGCCAGAGAAAGTCAGAAGGACGGGAACCCCTTCTCAGCATAACATAGTCTTCATGGACATGGTGGAGTTTTCGAGGCCTGAATGGTACGGAACCGTGCAGTTCGAGAAAATGACTTTCCTGACCACAACAGTGCGGAGATTGCTCACTGAACTAGGACTTGATGTAAACAAGATTCCGATGCTACCCGCCGGAGATGGAATGGCGTTGTTTCTCACGAATTGCGAAGATGCATTGACGCTGGTAAGCAGGCTTACAAAGGACCTCCAAGAATACAACACAACAATGGAAAGGGGGATGAAACTTGAACTGCGTTTTGGGATTCACAATGGGTATAGCTTCGAGATTCCTGATCTACACGGGGCAGGAAATAGGATTGGACCGGCAATAAACAAGGCGAAGAGAATAATGGACCTGGGAAGCGCCTGTCACATCTTGTGTACCAACGATTATAGGAGGAATTTGACTGAGCTCTATGGGTCGAAATACAAGTCGTCGTTCCATGACTGCGGCTTGTATCCAGTCAAGCATGGCGGTGTAATCAGAGTATACAGTTTCTACGATGGATCTGTCGGAAATCCAGCGTGCCCGCCTCGGACAAGGAGCGAGAAGTAAGCCTTGTCAGTAGAATCACAGCTTGAGCGCACTTGAGCATCCGTTGAAGAGCAGGAAGCTCAAGCTTCATCTTCTTAGAATTTCGAAATTGTTTGTATAATCGCTCAAATCGACATAGTTGTCAGGGTCGAAATAGCCGATTCCCACGCGCTCGCTCTCGCGCTTGTAGATTCCCCATCTCCCGGGGGCAAACTCGTACATGTCGAAGTGGAAGATTCTTCCCTTCTTGGAACTTGAAACCCGTACCAAGGGAAGCATCTCTTTCAAACTCAGTGAAGGGATGATGAAGAGTATCGGTTTCTCGTAGCCCACCACGAATAGATAGTTCAGGACAGGGTCGAACCTTAGCTTCGTTTCTGCAACCTTGACCCAGGCATGAGGAATCTCTTTACCTCGCGTCCTTTGGAGGTAGTACTTGCTGTATTTCACCTGGATTTCCTTGAAGATTACGCCACCGGGGCGAGGCACTCGGATGACAAAATCGACCCTGTCTCTGTCGAGAAACCTCGAGTAAGAGTTGATACCATTCTCAAAGAACCTGATTTTCGCGATGGTCTCTCCGATTACTTCTAGATGCCCTGAGCCCATCTTCAGAAGGTCGACATCATTCGAGGGTTCATCTGAGCTGTCTTCGTGCGACAATGCGATCGTCCTCTGGTCAGAGTCACTTAAGTCATTGTCCCCAATAGTCAGGATGCGATGGAAAGTACTCCTCACAAGCTGCGAACCTTCGAGTACAAAGGCAAGGTCTGGACTGTCGACCCTCGACTTCAGGAATTCAGGTTCCTCCAGTATGGAGAGATGCCAGAGTATGTCCCGTTTGAGAGTGAAGAGGGCCAAGTACTAATTCAAGCGTTCAAAGCTCTCTGGGACCAGCCATTCTAAGGAGCAATTACCAGGACCTGGCTGTATACCCGGTCTCACATGGCGTCAACGAGCAATCGCAGAACTCTCAGGGAGAACGCCGTGACTTCGCATAGTACGGGTATCGCAGTAGCAGGGTGGCCTCTCTCAGGATGTCGCTGAAACAGTGTTCCATTATGCGCTTCAGGACGCCCTGGTCGCCAGTGGAAAGATACTCACTCCAGAGTTCTGGGACATTTCGCCCTGTAATCTTCCCCTGCCCGTAGTAGTCTTCAGGCTCGCTGATGAGCTCGTCCAATCTAGGCCACTTTAGTCCTATCTCATCGGCTTTGACCTTCCAGGGCGACATCAAATCCATGAAATCGGTCTCAGAGACACGCATCCTGAGTTCGAGTTGCATGACGTCTTTCTCGAACTTTGTGTTGTATGAGTAGAAGGGTCTGGGTGAATCGTCTAGAATTCGTCGCGCGTCGCGATAGAAGTGTTCGGTGTCCTTCGCAGACCTCTGGATGATTGTAACTGTGTCTCCCTGGAGGTAACCAAGAGTGACTACTTCGTAAGACGAATCCAGGCCTGGTATCCCCGTGGTTTCAAAGTCGACTAGACTACCTTCTGAAACATTCAGCGGCAGGGAGAAGATTGACTTGACTTCATCCTTAGTCATTGAGGAGTCGTCCATCTACTTCAGTTGCGTAAAGAGATGAATTGGTATTAAAGCACCTTAGAAGAGAGCATCAAACTAGCTCGTCTCTTGAGACAAGAAACGAAGGTCAGCGACCTTTCTACTCTTGTATATCAAGATGACTTCGAAGAGTCTTTTTCACGGTACACAATGCTTCCCTTGCTTCGGAAAGTCTCAATCAATGCATCAGCACCGCTCTTATCCATTACAGCATGCAAGATTCCTCTCCTCCTCTTGTCGGACATTTTAGGCAACTTGAATCTCAATGGAGCATAGAACTCACCAGTCTCCGATTCATTCGACCCAACAAACTGGTAGTATCTCTGCATGCTTCTTGAGACTATGTTCGCTTGATGCGTCCCACTTATAACACAGGCGCACGTTGGACAATAGGCTCATCCTGGAATGAAACTGACCAGAGGAAGGCAGACCATACTAGACCAAGTAGAAGGGAAGGTGGCACTCTCTTCTGGTACTAGCCTCGTCGGTGTGCTGAACGACGATGCCACCAAAGGCCTGAAGCAGTTGCCTTCAGACACTTTCCACACCGTCGTAACGAGCCCGCCATACTATTGGGCGAGGGATTACGGGATAGAGGGGCAAATAGGCCACGAGGATACTATCGAGCTATATGTACAAGCCTTGGTCGGAGTCTTCGAAGAGGTAAAAAGAGTACTTCATCCGGACGGGGTCTTCTATCTGAACATTGGGGACACGTACTACTCTGGAAATGGTCAGCCACACGGAAGCGACCCGCGTAGTCCCTCAAGGAACTTCATGAGAAAGAAACTTCGTGCAGTCGACCGTTCAGGATGGGGATTGCCCAAGAAGAGCCTAATTGGAGTGCCATGGAAGGTCGCATTCGCTTTGCAAGACCGCGGGTGGACCCTTAGGAGCGATATTATTTGGAACAGGTTGAATGCCTTCGTTGAGCCAACTGCGAGGGATAGGCCCTACCGTCAACATGAGCACATATTCCTCTTCTCGAAAAGCCGATTCTACTCTTTTGACCGTTCTTCTCTTCCCGATGAGGAGGACGTCTGGACAATCCCTATCGAACGAGGGAAGGAAACTGACCATAATGCGGCATTTCCAAAAGAACTCGTGCGAAGGTGCATCATGACTGGATCTCCTCCCGGCGGCTTTGTTCTGGATCCCTTCGTTGGTAGCGGAACAACGTTAAGTGTGGCATTAGAGCTTGGTCGTATCGCCGTGGGAGTCGACCTCAGCCCGAACTACTTCTCGGAAGTAGTCCATTCGCTATTGAAGGAGGGCTATGAGATAGTCAATTGGGAGGTATTGAAGAATGCGCTTGAGCAAACGCCCGGAGGATTGACGAAGTGGCGCGGCAACAAGGTCAACTTCCGCAAGCCAAGACAAGGAGGAGCATAAGTCTGGCTAGTGAATCAAATGGCTAGGTTCTTTACGATTGAGCGCATAAAGAAAGCGATTACGCATTTACAGAATTACGATAGCAATTGGGTCATCGTGCCTCTGGTGTTCGCCGTCAATGGTGTTAACACGCGCGAAGAGGTGAATATCATTCAAAGAAATGGGGGAGACTCATTCCTCAACAAGTACTTCTCGGGCGATTTGATGGGGCTCAAGCCGTTCCGTAATAACGTGAACACGCTGAGGCCACGTTTTTCAGAGATCTACGGCAACATGAAGAACTCAGGAAGAGCCGACGACTACGTCTTGCATCAGTCAACGAAACTGTGGGCTAACGTGTATTCCAGCCGTGGGTACCGAGAGATGCGAAATAGAGGGCTCATAAGCGGTGAGAGCTCAAGATTCAAACTAGAACCTGACTTCGTGAAGGCCTTCAAGAGCAAGATAGATGACAAGTTTCGGTTTGAGGAATTGCTGGTTTGGTTGTACGCGTTTTCTGGAGTAGATGATGGAGTAGACAACTGGAGAACACTATTTGATGATTTTCAGACCCGTTATCTTGGCAAGAGCAAGACCTTCGAAAACGAATATCTACAGCGATTCGAACTCTCCAAACTTGCTTGGAAGAGTGATGACTTGACCTCGGAGCGACCAAGCAACCAAGAACTTCAACGTGAGCTGCTTCCGTCGACAAAAGTCCAAGAGTCAAGAATAGCGCAAGAAGAGAGATTACCAATCTCTGAACTCAATAAAATCGTCTACGGGCCACCTGGCGTAGGAAAATCGTTTTCGGTCGAGCAGGAGATTGCGAGAGCATCAGCTCATGTTCCGTTCATCACGACGTTCCATCCAGAATACACCTTCGGTGATTTCGTAGGGACTTTTCGCCCTATGACGGAAAAGGATAGTAGTGGAAAACACTCAGTAACTTACTCATTTCGTCCCGAGGTATTCACAAACGCGTATGTGGAGGCGTGGACAAACCCCGAGGAAAACATCTACCTACTTATCGAGGAAATAAACCGCGGAAACTCCGCTGCAATCTTCGGGGACCTCTTCCAATTACTTGACCGAGACGCCCAGGGATACTCGGAGTACTACATCTCTTGTAGAGAAGAGATTGCGCACTATCTGGAGGAAATCTTGAAGGGGACAGATTACGCAGAGAGACTGAAGGCGATTTACTCTGTCAAATTTGAGAGGGAGCTCACATCGCCCTACTCAATCTTGCTGCTTCCGAGCAATCTGGTCATTCGCGCGACGATGAATACTTCAGACCAATCTCTTTTCCCTATGGACAGTGCATTCAAACGGCGGTGGGCTTGGGAATACATCCCAATACGATACGATTCCAAAGACAGAACAATAGAGATTAACGGAAAACGATTCTCTTGGAACGAGTTCCTACGCAGAGTCAATAATCTCATCTATGAAATCTCGGGAACGGAAGACAAGTGCATCGGTTCATTCTTCGTGAAGAGTGACCAGATATCAGCGGACGATCTCCGAAACAAGGTCATCTTCTATCTATGGAACGACGTACTTCGCGACGAGCTGCCTGAAACAAGGCTACGCGTGTTCCCAAAGAAGGTCATCAATGGTCAGGAGAGTGACTATCCCGTGAATTTCAATGATTTCTTCGACGCGGTACATGGGTGGGAGTATGTGTCAACGATGCTGACTAACCTCGGGTTGCGGCCCGCCGAGGGCCAGGGCGAAAATGCACCTTCTGTTTGAAGAAGAGACATATCCAAAGGCTGAACTCGAGAGCCTTGGACTACAACGGTTCTATCAGGAGACAGGAGAGACCACTGCCAAGGTCAACTATGTTGGGTTCTACAAGGACTACGCAAAGGACGTGTCAGTCTTCACACTGCCGAAGATATTCTTGGTAAACGGGAAGGTCTTTGGCAAGTATGACCCCCAATTGTTTGTCCAAAAACAAGCGAGAGAAATTGTGTCTCGAAGTGAGTTCGAATCAGCCAGAAATCTTGCTGAACAGATATACTTCTGTCTCAGACAATATCAAAGAGAAAGAACAGCACAAACACTGCTAGACCGTGAGCGCGGGTATGCCATCAAATCGAACATTGGGTCAAAGCAAGCAGGCTCATTTGAGGCCATGCTCGCTCTCATTGCTTTCAACAAGACCAATCCCGACTTGTTCGTTCAAGAGCGCCAGATTGTGGAATCGAAGAATCCGCGTCGAATCAACTGGAAGAAGACATTCGCCAGGAACGTTCCTGTCGAAGTCAATGGGGAAGCACTGTACCTTGACCTAATGGGTTACTCGAAGAAAGGGAGAAAGTCGGACCCACTCTTGGTGATATTCTACTCTCTGCTGAGTGAGTTTAGACAGTATGACCCTGCAATCACAATTGACAGTTCCGTCGAAATCCTTCCTTCGAACAAACTTTCAAGGCTGAGGCCAAAGATAATCCTATTCCTGAGAGGGTCTGGGTCACTGTACTTCAGCGACAAGTTCAGGCAACTACATTCGCTCCTCCAATCGTACTATTTCGCAGAAAGAGCGACGTATGGCAGTCAGAGAATCGAATTCTTGTTTACTGATGACTTCGAGATTGTGTTTGAGAAGATGGTCGACAGCCTCATTTCAGACGACGAACTACTGACGCAGTACAAGCACCTCAAAGACGGCAAACAGATCGATCATCTATTCGGAGAAAAGGATGCATTTGGAGGAAATAGAATTATCTACATTGGGGACTCGAAGTATTACAAAGACCCCAATAGGGTCACAGGGCAGCGCTACAAGCAATTTACCTACGCACGTAACATCATTCAGGAGAACATCTACATCATAAACAGTGGGGGGGAGACAATCTATAGTCGCAACTATCGGGATTCCATCTCCGAAGGTTACAACGTTACGCCGAACTTCTTCTTACTTGGAGTAGTCAATCAGGATTACACCGAAGGACCCGGGCCTGTCGTTGAGCCAGATTCACAGGCTCCTGAGTTTTCTTGTCATTTTCCTAACCGCCTATTCGACCGTGATACCCTGCATGTGCTCTACTTCAAGGTGGACTTTCTAAGGCTCCTGAGATTCTACACAGGAAGGCAAAAACGATTATCGGTGACCAGTCAGTCGTTGAGAGACTCCGTACGGGCAGTAGTCCAGACCGAACTCACAAGATATCTTGGAAGCAAGTATGAGTTCTTTCTGTTGAATCTGCCGCCAGATTTCATCAAACAGAACTTCAAAGCATTCCATGGCAAGCTCTTCTCTTCCCCATCCGTGAGTCCCAAGTATGTTCTGGCACTCGAGAAGGGACAGAAAGAGAACACAGAGATTCTGTCTCTCTTATCAAAGTCTGGGATTCCGTTTGACAGAATCGACTTGAACATCTCAAGAGTGTAGGGACGCTCCCAATGAACGAGCGGTCTCCAAGGGTGCACAGGCACGGCCCATTTATCGCCCACGGCGCGGTTTGCGGTTGGGAACTGGCGGGATTCTCAACACCCATGCTATGCAGACTGCCAACTGCAAAACATGCCTGGATTCGAACCCGCGAATTAAGCCGCGTCGTTGGCAATGGCTTTTGACGAGGAGGGCTCAGTGAAAGACACGCCAAACGGTCAGGTTACATCTTTACGCCAAGCAGCCTCGCAATGAAGTCGGCAATTGGTACAGCCACTGGACCGTAGGTCGCCAATAGGCTGCCAATTCGCCTTAGGGTGCTCGGTTTTACCGAATCGTTACCCACCTGAGACTCGACTTCCTCTAAGAGCGGCCTCAGGGTTTTCGCCTGATCCGGAGTTAGAGCACGTTCTACATACTGGTGCAGCTCTGCGAAGCTGTTTATGGTAACGCTTTGGGTCTGGACAATATTCTCTCCGGCCGCAATCTGTCCTGTAAAGGGGGCTGTAACATTGACAACGTTGAAATTTATTTCCAATTGCTCCCTGCGACGCCCTTCCACTGCTTCCATTCCGTAAGCTGTGATGTTGTGTACCATGACTATCTTTTTCGTGGTCCCTAATGTGCTGATAGCCTCTCCTTGGACTAGACCTTTCTGCAACAAATACTCAAGGTCGAAGCTGGCAACCTCCGGGGACACACTCAGCAGTTCGGCATACTGAACAGGAGAATTGAGAATCTCTCTACCCTCTCTTTTGCGTTTGTACATGTCACTGAGTATCAGCCCTCTTATCGCTGGGTCATCCATGACTGCGCGGCGCCTTATGATGCCGTTGCCCAGACCGATATTAAAACAGTCAATGAATTCCGTTGCAGTCTTCACAACAAATACATCGTCCGCTGCCCTGAACTTCTCATAGTTAGTCTTGGCAGCTGCAAATCTGTTCGCAAATGTCACTTGATACGACTTCTTGCTTCTCCATCTTTCCCAACGGCTTGCACCTATATCTTCTCGGAGCGACTCCGTAATCTGCATCACGTAGTCGCCAGCTTGCGTTCCATCGATTTCGTACTCTCCTCTCTCAAATGCTATGAGGAAACTGTCGGCCTTCTCAATCAACCCCTTCTTCATCTTGCTGTAGCGTTCACGCCCGAGTGACAACTTGCGAGCACTTGTGTGCAGGTGTCTCCAAGGTAATTAAGATTGGGCGAGGATGGGTCTGTTAGTTTTCCATCCAGCTAGTCAGTTGCAAGTCTACACACACCGGTTCCGTTGCCGACTGGCGAAGAAGCACCTCCATAGGGCTTACCTTAAGCCCCAATTAGGGCCCTATTGGCAGAACAGGGAAAGAATACCCATAAGATAAGGGTATTGCAGCTCATATTGAGAAAAGTAGACAAAACGGGGCTCAGAACTAGCTTAATAATGCCCAAAATGCCCCTATTGACGAAATGAGAAAGACAGTCTGCATCACGCTTCCAGAGGAGCTAGTCCAGCAGGTAGACGCGGCTAGGGCAGAATGGCAGCCACGGAGCCGGTACGTAGAGGCTCTACTCGCGGTGGCGTTGAGACGGAAAGGGAGGCGGCAATGACCACCGTAAACAGCCGGACTCGCGACGACAGGTTTGTCGTTCACGATTACCCATACTACGACGGCAAGCTAAGATGCTTGGCCCACGGCCACAAGCGGAGTGAATGCCCCAAGTACGATTTCAGGTTTCACTGGTTCAAGGACCAACGCAGGCCCGGAGACCATCGGGAATACGTGGGAGGATACATCCGCTGTACGTGCGGGGCCATTGCCAACTTCGCCTGCTGGTGGTGGGAGCAAAGGACGCGGCGTAAGACCCTCATAGAGATGTTCGGTGATAACAACGGCGAAAGTGATAGTCTACACGGAGAAGTGCCAGTACTGCGGCAAGAAGCTTGCCAGCACGACGCCGAGGAGGCTAGAATACATCACGCGCCTTCACTTGGTCGGTTCGCATTGGGAGAAGCTGAACAGCAAGCCTAGCGAGTGAGAGAGGACTGGCTCAAAGTAGCAGTTTCATCAAAATCCGCGTAGTATCGCCTTCGCGCAATGCTACCGAGGTCACTGCTGCTAGGATCGCCAAGGCCTGTTCTGGCTATTGGTCAGGGAAGGTTCTGGTCGGTCACGAAGGCGATTATCTCGCTTGGGTGGATTGCTGGCTCTCTGAGGATTCGGCATGAGCAGCAATGGCAGCTTGCCACCGTTACCAGAGCCCATCTACGACCCCTTTCTTGACTTGACAGCCGCAGAGTGCAAGCATATTCGCTCATGGGTGATGTTCAGGGAAAACAAGGACGGAACAAGGACGCGACTGACACGTGACACCGAAATCCTAGAGTGGATAGCAGGAAGGAGGCTCAGAGTAATCTCAATCGGAAAGGCGTTGATGGCTCGGCTCAACGACATCTATTGGTATCACGATGGCACCTATGAAATATGCAACAGCAGAATTGAGCAGTGGGTTAGGCAGAACGCCAAGAAGTTTGATTTCTACCTTCCCGGATTTTCGACTGCTCTCAGGTCCACTATAGTAGAGGAGTTCGTCAATCTCCTGAAGCAGACGTATCTCACAGATAGAGAGGAAATCGAGAAGAACGAAGAGGAGTATATCGCCTTCAAGAACGGGCTTCTTCCACTCAGCAGGTTTAGAGAGGAAGGCTCTCTTGAGCTTGAAGCGTTCAACCCAGAAATCAAGCTGATGAGACGCGTGCCACACGAGCTGCTCGTGAAGAGGGGGACCTATGAACCGGGCCTTGAGAAAGTGGTATGCCCAAGATTCCTTCAGCATTTTCGCGACACAGTAAACGAAGAGTGGGTGCCATTGCAGTTCGAGGTCATCGGCTTCTGCCTGATTCCAGGCTACCCCATTCACAAGTTCTTCGTTCTACATGGGCCTCACGATACTGCCAAAGGCACTTTTTCACATATCCTGCAGTGTGTGTTGGGCCATGAGAACGTAACAGCAAAAACCTTTGACCAGCTGGCAGAGCAGCAGTTTGAACTTCAGCACCTTCACCGCAAGTTCGCAAACATCGGAGACGAAATGCCAAGAGGCGTCAAGCAGTATGTTGAGACCATCAAGGCTATCACCGGCGAGAGCCTCATAGAAGCGCCAAAGAAGCACTCAAACGAACACTTTCACTTCTGGAACGAGGCAAAGTGCTTCTTCATAGGCAACGAACTCCCAAGGGTCGGGGAAGCCGGAGACGCCTTCTGGGACAGAGTCGAAGTCATCCCCTATCCTCACAGATTCAAAGAGAACAAGACCTACGAAGAGACCCTCCTAGGCGACGAGAAGGAGATAAGCGGTCTCCTATACTGCTCGCTCGCAGCAGTTCAGAGGGCCCTCAAGCGGGGCGACTTCAGCGTTCCTGTCAGCGCCATCAAGGAAGAATGGAGACGAGAGAGCGACACTGTCAGAGCATTCGTTCAGGAAAGCCTTGAAGGCGGCAAACTAGTCTTGGACAAAGACGCAGAAATCAGGGAGAACGAACTTTACTGGGAATTCCAAAGTTACAGGGGAGACAGCAAGCAGATAGCAAGCCCCAAGACCTTCACGCGTAGGCTTCGTGAACAGTTTGGCATCGTGACGCGACAAGTCATGGTCAGAAATGTGAGAGACAGGTACTACGTGGGAGTAGGACATCCGAAGAGCCCAGAGCCAAGTGAGGCGAAGGCGACCCTTCCGACGACTTCCTCGGTCGTTAATCAGCCGGTTCGTGACGAGTTTCCTACTTAATTACTCGACTACCTTCTCACATACGGTAAGGAATAGGACAGGCAGAGGACTTACTTAGCGCTCGTATAGAATTAGTCGAGTAATCGAGTAATCATTGCTCCTCCTGCCAATGACAAGCCCCAACCAGCCAAGCAAGAGCACTAGACAGAGGGAACCCTCCCCCGCGAAGGCGGGGGCCCCTCCCTCTCGGGCCGGAGGACCGGCCCAGAGCAAGAACGTAAAATGCTGGGTTTACCCTATGCTTCAGTGCTTTGAATGCTAACCTGCCTACAAGTGTTGAGTATGAACGACTCTCAAAGGAGGGAGGAGGCCTGTGGGCTCTGTTCAATTAGAGGAGGAGACAAGGAATGAACAGAATGTGTTCATGGTCGAGTGGACCACAGATACACCCCCCTAGTTATCTAAGGCCACTTCGTCTCCTTCTAAGGATGTCTGTTGAAACGGGCACATAGGCATGGCGTGGTTGTAATATGGCCGAACGCCAACTCATAGTTCTGGGAGCGTCCACTTACTGCTACCCTTTCTATTCCTACCACAACCCTCACTCGTAAATTGGAACAATTCTATTGTGGAGAGACCGCTTGATATGCCAGCGTGCGAGCGCCGGTCTGTGGGCAGGCCAATGGGCCGACCGAAAGGAGGAGGAAAGGACGTGAAGCTGCGAGCCAGAATCATAATGAGGCGAGAGTGGGGAGAGACCTACAAGGAGATTCAACAGGAGTTGGGGTGTGCCAATGCTACGATAACAGCTGCCATCAAGGAGTGGCGTGCGAGCCATGTCCCCAAAGAGCCAACCAAGGAGCCGTCTGTGTTTGATTCCTCTGGTCTCCCGCCTTCATCGGCGTTCTCGGCTAGGGCGCAGGAGTGCCTGAAGAACGGGAGCATCGGGAACGGGAACGATACCTTGTACAAGATGGGTGAGCAGATTGAGAGGTTGGCGCAACAACTCAAGGCACTGGGAGCGGGCTCAAAGACACTCGGACCATAGCCTGTTCACGGAGTTTGGTCCAGAGGCCTACCTTTCCCGTCTCAAAGTGTCCAGTCGTGACTTATTGCAGTTCGGAGTGGCGCTGCCCGTGACTGTCTGAATCAAGTTTCTGGAGGAGTCTTCCTGGTCTTTATTGGCTCGACGTATCGCTCTTTGTAGTACTCTTTTCCTCGCGAATCCTTGTAATCCACGCGAATGGTCACTGCGTCAACGCCTTCTGGGATTGGGAATGTATGCTCCCGCGTTTGCGAAGCCATGACGACCCATACCTCCTTTTCAGGGAAACGCAATTCCTCTCCTTTCCACGTGACCCTCAGAATAGTATGTTCGGCTACTCCTACTCCTACATTTTGAACCCAAACGTGTACTCTGTCGTTCTCTCCCCTGAGCCTGTACACTCGATGGATTCTGAATGTGGGCCGAATCAACGCGGTAGTTTCTGCATCGGCTGTACTAGCAAGTTTCAGTGATGCGAAGGCAGAGGCTATTGTCGCTCCTGCGACAGCTGAAGTCGCAACGGTCAGAGACTGGGAGCTTGTCAGACTAGAGTAGTACGTGAGCAGAATGAGGCTTCCCACAACTATGCCATCAATGATAACGAGTAGTACTACCAGCCAGGCGTACCGCATCCGGCAGGACTAGGAAGAGAGCATCTCAAAAGACTTCTCAACGCGGAACACTTCGCACGCGGTTCAAGAAAGGGAGAGCAGGGAGGTCCAGAACCCTCTCTGCTGACTTAGACTGCTTCTACGGCTCCGCCACCGACTGCTCTGTGAGGAACTAGGAGGAAGATTGCGCTGAGGATGATGACTAGAGCTAGGATGACGAGTACCAAAGGCACTATGCCTAGCGCATTGTAGATTTGAGTAAAGATATTCCCAATGCTCGTCTGTGCAGCGGCTGGCAGACCGGACGTGTTTAGTCCGTCCTGTAGACTGCCGATGACGAATGGGGAGACAGCTAGGAGCGCACCCACAATCACGATTGTGAGGACGCCCTCAACTGGGCCGAGACCGGCGTGAGAAGCCTTCAATTTCCTGACGAGGCTGGGCTTCATTGGTTCAAGTAGGAGACAGCAGCATTTAGTCGCCACGAAGAAGTTAATAGAAAACTATTAACTTTCTGCACCATAAAATGGAGGGAGAGGGCCGGTTCAGGCCCTCTGCTTTGACTTTGGTGCGGTCGGCTCTGGGACCACTGCTGGCGACTGGGCTATTATCCGGTTGAAGTCAGCCAAGTCTTCTTCGGCTTGTGCTTCTGCTGCTCGTTGCGCAAGTTTCTCTACGACGAGGTTGTGGGCCATTTCATCTGCTGTCTGCGCTGTAGGCTTGCCGAACTTCTCCGTGAAGTAGGCATCCCACTTGGCGATTGTAGCTTGTAGACTCTCGTTCTTGGCCTTAAGATTCTGTAGCTCGGCATCTAGAGCTTGGTTGCGTCTGGCGACTTCGTCAAACTGCCTGTTCCTGGTGTCAAGCTCTTCCAGCGGAGCGCTGTCTTGGAATACGAGTAGGGCGCCCTCGCCCTTCTTGTAGAACTCAGCAAGCTGCGAGGTGGGATATCTTCTGTAGGAACCAGAAAGGTATCCCTGATGACCTACGAGTGCCTCGGCAATCTCACTCGGGATTTTAGTCTTGATTTGTGAAAGGAAGTACTTGCGGAATGCGTGCAGGTGAATACTGGCCCTACCAGTCGTCTTGTCCTTCGCGTAGAGACCGGCTGCCTTTACTGCCTTAGAGAAGGCAATGGTGGCGGAGGGATAGCTGTAAGGAAACACAGAGTCCTCAGAGGGAGGTGTAACCACCTTCCTCCATGGGCGATGCGTCTTCCTGTACTCTTTGACATTGTTCACTCTGTACGCGTTCTCTCTGATGTAGGTCTCACGGATTTTGAGCCACTCTTGAAGGGCAGCTTTGGCTTCATCTGAGATGAAGGTGACAGTAGGCTCTCCCTCCTTTGTGCCGTCTGCTCTGACGAAGACCAGAGGTGGTTTGGCGTCTAAAGTGATATCGTCTAGCTTGAGTTTGAGGGCTTCACTGATGCGTACTCCAGATGAGACTAGGAAGAGTACCAGAGACTTGAGACGGAGGTCGCAGTGTAGGAGTATTGCCCTAATGGTCTCACGAGTTATGTCGGCTTCCTTGGTGCGGGAGAACCTGCCTCCTCTGGGCATGCTGTCTTGGAGAACCCTTCTGGCTCTAGGTGAGAGCTCTTCGCCGCAGCAATAGAAGAGGAAGCTGATAATTCCTGTAAAGTAGACGCTGAGCGAGTTCGGAGGAACGACTTTGCCGTCCTTGCGTGCCTTGCCACTTTGGGTGAAGGTGATGAAGTCCAGCAGGTCGTTGAGAGTCTTGCGTTTGTCCTTCTTCACGTCCTTGACATATCTGGCCGCGAGCTTCTCGGTCGTCTCATCAGTCTGGTAGATTGAGTGGAGGAAAGAACCGACTGATGCACTGTAAAGGCTGCGCGTGTTGGAGCTTTTGCGCGACTGTAGCCACTGACTGAAGGTGTACGTGTTGATTTCTTCTTCGACGTTCATTGAAACGTGAGCTTACAGGGAGCATTTAAGAAAAATCATATTGGCATGAAATCTATTTATAGCGAAAAGCGTCGGTCGTTCAAGGATTGAAGCTCTTCCTCGATACTGCCAACCTTGAATGGATCAGGAAACTGAACCAGATGGGCCTGGTAGATGGTGTCACAACCAACCCATCCCTCGTCGCCAAGGAGCCAGGCGAGTTTGAGGAAATCATAGTTGGAATTTGCAAGGAGGTCAAGGGGGACGTCAGCGCCGAGGTCGTAAGCGCAGTTCACGACGGAATGGTCATCGAGGCGAAGCGCCTCTCGTCTCTTGCCACCAACGTCGTCGTGAAGATTCCAATCACGCCTGAGGGTCTCCGGGCGACCAAGACCATCAGCTCTACGGGAATCAGGGTCAATATGACCCTCGTCTTCTCGGCCAATCAGGGTCTCCTCGCGGCGAAGGCGGGAGCCTCTTTCATCAGTCCCTTCATCGGCCGGCTTGACGACATAGGCCAGCGTGGGATGGAGGTGGTCGAGGACCTGGTCAAGATTCGAGACAACTACGGGCTGAAGGCTCAGGTCCTCGTAGGAAGCATCAGGCATCCCCAGCACGTCCTTGAAGCGGCAAAGGTCGGCGCCGACATCGCGACGATGCCGCCAGAGGTGATGGAGAAGATGATGCAGCATCCGCTCACCGACTCCGGGCTGAAGCGCTTCCTGGACGACTGGCAGAAGGCCAAGAAAGCCAAGCCGTCGATTACCGCATAGGTCGGGGCAAGTCTTTTACGAGGGGCTAATTCAAGCCTTTCCATGGTCAAGACATATTCGCTACCACCACTTCCATACAAGTACTCAGACCTCCAGCCCCACATCTCGGAGAAGACGATGACCCTCCATCACACAAAGAATCATCAGGCATACGTCAACGGCGCGAACGCCGCGCTTGAGAAACTCGACAAGTCCCGGAAAGGCGAACTACAGATCGACGTCAGGGCTGTTCTGAGAGACTACAGCTTCAACGTCGACGGGCACATCCTGCATTCCTTCTTCTGGCCGAACATGGCTCCTCCCGGAAAGGGAGGGGGAATACCGGGAGGGAAGCTGGCAGACAAAATCAACCAGGACTTCGGCGGGTTCGAGAAGTTCAAATCTCAATTCTCCGAAGCTGCCAAGACCGTCGAGGGAGCAGGTTGGGCGCTGATGCTCTATGACTCCGAGACAGACCAGCTAGTACTGACCCAAGTCGAGAAGCAGAACAACATGCATCTCGCCCAGATGCCACTCATTCTTGGGATCGACCTTTGGGAACATGCCTGGGTGCATGATTACCTCACCGATCGACCGAAGTACATCGAGGCCTGGTGGAACGTCGCGAATTGGTCCGACGCTGACGCAAGACTGGCGAAGGTCACGAGGTGACCTTCGCGTCCCTATTTTGCCGTCCTTGAGCTGATCAGGCCGCCGAACTCTCTGCTCTTCTCGACCAGCCTTTCCACGTCATCCTTGGTGTGGCACGTGGATATCCCTCCCGCATGGGAAGGCAGGAGGAAGATTCCCCTTGACATCAGGAAGAGCGCGTAACTTCTTGCAAGGTCCCTTCTCTCTCTGTTAGCGTCTTCCGCGTTCTTCGGGTTGACGCCGAAGTGCGTGAGGAAGAGGGAACCCAGGCCGGTCGTGTGGGCTTCGACCCTACTCTCTGCGAAGGCTGCGTCGACTCCAGCGCGAAGTTCCCTGCCTATCTCGTCCAGCCGCGGGTAGATGGTTCCCGCTTTCCGCCTCAGGTGCCTTATGGTTGAAAGCCCTGCGATCATGGTGAGGGGGTTCTCAGAGAATGTCCCTCCTCCAATCGACACGAACCTCTGTTTCCTAGAAGGATCAGCGAGGGAGAGGATCTCCCTCCTCCCGCAGACCAAGCCAATAGGAAGGCCTCCACCTATAATCTTCCCAAACGATGCAAGATCGGGAGTCACGCCGTAGAATGCCTGGGCGCCTCCGAGCGCGACTCTGAAGCCGGTGATTATCTCGTCGAAGGCGAGGAGCGCTCCGCTTCCATCTGCGATTTCTCTCAATCCTTTCAGGTAGTTCTTGTCTGCTGGGACGCAGCCTCCGGCGCCGAGGACCGGCTCCAGGAAGATCGCGGCGACATCGTCCTTCGACGAATTGACTGCCTTCCTCGCAGCGTCGAGGTCGTTGAACTTTACTATCCTTACGTGAGCTTGTTCTTCGTCTAGAATTCCGGCGCCCTCAGACCTGTCAAAAGGGGTATGAACTCCCTTATTCAACTCGGTGTTGTAACCATGCCAGCCCCCCGCCATCTTAATCACCGTCTTCTTCCCTGTGTATCCCCTCGCAAGCCTGACCAGATACATGGTAGCCTCCGCGCCCGTGTTGCAGAATCGGATCATCTCCGAACAGGGGACGGATCGCTGGATCTCTTCGCCCAGCTCGACGGAGAGTCGGCTGCTCATGCCGTAGTGCGTGCCTCTCCCGACCTGTCTTCTCAGTGGCCCTGTGACCACCGAAGGGGAGTGACCCAGCAGGAGGGCCAGGTGCCCCATCCAATAGTCTGTGTACCTGTTGCCGTCGAGGTCCCAGATGTGCCTGCCCTCCGCCTTGCTTACGAAGATGGGGTATGGCTCGTAGAACCTGGCGTTGTGGTTGACTCCCCCCGCGAAGACTCTCCTGGCCCTGTCGAACATCTCCCTTGACCGTCCCGTCCTCGCCTCATATCCCGGTTCCAACGACGCCGTAGGGCCCGGCGTGCCTATTTCAAATCTGCCCTGAGGCAAAGAGTCAATTAACGACCCCTCCACCTTGCCCTTTGGGCCATGGAATTCACTATAGGCCTGGAATCACCCTTCAGCCTAGAGTACACGTTGGAGAGCGGTCAGGTCTTCCGATGGCAGAACAGAGGCGAATGGTGGTACGGTGTCGTCTCGGGGGGCGTCCTGAAGGTCAAGCAGGAGGGAGACTCGCTCAGATGCGTTTCAGGCACGGACTTCCTTGACAGCGCATTCGTCAGGAACTACTTCAGACTCGACGTGGAGCTGGAGAAGGTGTTGTCCTCAATAATGAAGGACGAGACGATTACACATGCGGTCCAGACTTTCTACGGGTTGCGCCTGATCAGACAGGAGCGCTGGGAGTGCCTTGCTTCGTTCGTTCTTGCTACCAACTCGAACATACCCAGAATCAAGAAGATGGTCCAGGCCGTCTGCGCGAGGTTCGGCGGACTGCTCCAATTCGAAGGAATCGAATATCACACCTTTCCTAAGCCGGAGGTCCTTTCGGAAGCCCCTCTTTCCGACCTCAGGGCCTGCGGGCTCGGCTACAGGGCTCCCTTTCTGAAGCACGTTGCGACGTCCATCGAGGAGGGGATGGTCGACTTCAGCGAGCTTTCGCTGCTCGACTACGAAGAGGCCAGGAAGACCCTGGTGAAGGGGCTGCTGGGGGAGAAGCCGCTTCCCGGCGTGGGCCCGAAAGTCGCGGATTGCGTCCTACTGTATTCCTTCGACAAGGACGAGGCGTTCCCGATCGACGTCTGGATTGCCAGGGAGGTCGTCAGATCGTATCCGACACTTCTCGACCCAAGCCTGAGGACGAAGCTGGCACCCGAAAGGAGGGCGAAGATCGGCCGGGCCGACTACGACAGAATCTCCTCAGAGGTGAGGTCGTACTTCGGACCCTATGCTGGGTATGCGCAGCAGTACCTCTTCATGATGGCACGGTCGGCGGGATCCTGAACTATTCTGCAGCTTTCTTCTTCTTGACCGCCTGCTCCCGCGGGCTCCTCCGTTCTGATAACCTTGGGCGGTACCGGTTCCTCATCACTCTGCGGATCCAGCCTCGTCAGCTCGGGGTGCGTCATCCCTTGTCCGCTACATCATGACGGTCACCGACGGAGCAGAATCGAACGGAAGTGGCTCGCCCGTTGACATTACAAGTGTCCCGCAGGTCGGATTTGAGCCGACGACACTCCGGTGACTGTGGCCTGAGTAGGCTGACGGGTCAGCCAATAGCCGACCACTACAGCCGGAAGCTTTTGGTCCTTCTTCAGGTCTACCAGGCTGAGCTACTGCGGGACGGTCGACCGAGACCAGAAGATTTCTTAAGCGTTCCGCACCGAGGGCCAAGCAAGACCCGTAGTCGACGCTCCTCCTAGTCGTGAACTGCCTGCTCTTCTCCGTGTTCCTGGCCGAAATGGGGCTCTGGGTCTGCCTCCACTTCAACGCCATCCTATTGGCCGGCTTGGTTGCCACGGCCCTGTAGGAATCTCTCGTCAGGCTTCTCAAAGGAAGCCTTTTTTGAACAGGCTCTGGAACTCGCCCGAGAATGTCGGATACGTACGTCGTTCATTATTCTGAAGTCGCGCTGAAGGGAAAGAACAGGCCCGAGTTCGTGAGGGCTCTCAGGCGGAGCATAGCTAGGACGCTGACCCCTCTCGACGCCGTTGTCGAATCAAGAGACGGCAGGTTCTTCGTCACCCTGGACGCCGACCCGACCGAAGTTGCCAAGAGGCTTTCTAGGGTCTTCGGAGTCGCCTGGTTTGCAAGAATTGATGTTGTGGAGGCGGACTACGGGAAGATCGAAGACGCGGTTCTTGAAGCGGCGGTATCTTCGAATGCGCGGACCTTCATGATCGACCCCAGGCGCGCCGACAAGAAGTTTCCGATTGGCTCAATGGAGCTCGCCAAGAGGCTGGGCTCCGCGGTCGCCAACAAGACAGGAAAGGGGGTCGACCTGTCAGATCCAGATCTCAGGATTCATGTGGACATAATCAGGAGACAGGCCTTGATTTATGCTGCCAAGACTCAGGGTCCGGGAGGCCTGCCCATAGGCACCGCGGGTCAGGTGATGCATCTGTTCTCAGGCGGGATAGATTCTCCCGTCGCCGCCTGGCTGTTGCTGAAGAGGGGAGTGCGCCCTGTCTACCTGCACTTCTACCTGGCACCGACTCTGGAAGGGCCGATGCAGAGCAAGGTCACCAAGCTCATCAAGGTCCTGTCAGCGTGGGGCGGAAAGAGCACGCTGGTAATGGTTCCATTCGCGGAGTACCAGTTGGCGACCGCAGAGATCCCGGGGGAACTGGAACCGTCACTCTTCAGAAGGTTCATGCGCATGACGGCCGAGCGCCTCGCTCCGCAATTCAGAGCCTCCGCGGTTTCGACGGGAGATTCGCTATCCCAGACTGCCTCTCAGACCATCTGGAACATCGGGGTCTTCGACAGCGGGTCGTCTCTACCGGTACTAAGGCCCCTCCTCTCGTATGACAAGGAGGAGGTGGTTGGCCTGGCCAGGAGGATTGGGACCTACGAGCTGTCCTTGGAGGAGTACAAGGACTGCTGTGCGATCATCACGAGACACCCCCGGACCCGGGCGAAGGCCGACAAGATCGCGGAGTACGCCGAGGGTCTGGGCTTTGGGGATCTGATCTCCCGGTCGCTAGAATCGGCAAGCCTTGTCTCCTACAGCCCGAAGAACGACGAGATGAAGATCGCTCCCTTGTCCGATGTGATCAACCACTAAGCTACCAGAACCCGGGTCAGGCAAAATTATAAGCAGGCGGCCTTCGGGCAATTCAAGGCGTCCTAGAATGAATCAAACTGTCCTTCATATCAATGGCAGCAAGTTCCAGGACGAGGTCGTGCGTTCCAGCCAGCCCGTGCTTGTAGATTTCTACGCTGACTGGTGCGGCCCGTGTAAGATCATCGAGCCCATCATCGCCCAGCTTTCCAAGGAGTATGAGGGCAGGGTCAAGTTCGTCAAGATAGACACCGACGCCGACCAGGAGCTTGCGACGCAGTTCGGAATCATGAGCATCCCGACCGTGATGTTCTTCTCCAAGGGTAAGGTTGAAGACACCGTGATCGGGGCTGCGCCCGCATCAGTCTTCAAAACCAAGCTAGATTCCTTGGTCAAGAAGGCCTAGAACCCCTTGGAACTGGACGCCGTCCCAATCCAGTCTGACTGTCTGACTCTCGCCATGACGACCGGAGGCGACCGGTATGAACGGTTTTAACAGCCGAGTCGAATAGCGAGAGCCGGGCTTGGACCTAGAGACAAGACTCGCTCACATCAGGCAGGTGGGCGAGGAGATAATCACCGAGGGGGAGCTCAAGGCCCTTCTCGAGACCAACGACCATCCGACCGCGTACGATGGGTTCGAACCGAGCGGTCTGGCGAACATGGCCTTCGGGGTTCTCCGCCCGATACTGGTCGACGATATGCTCAAGGCCGGGGTCAAGATGAAGCTCTTGCTCGCAGACTGGTTCGGTTGGGTCAACAACAAGATGGGTGGCGACCTCGAGACGATCCAGACGGTCGGCAGGTACCTTGTCGAAGTCTGGCGCGCCGCTGGGGTCGACATGAGCAGGGTTGAGGTTCTCTGGACGAGCGACGCCACCAAGAACGAGGAGTACTGGAAGAAGGTCATCACAGTCGCCCAGAACTCGACCCTCGCGAGAACGCAGCGGGCCATCACCATCATGGGGAGGACGACGAAGGACCTCATACAGACCGCCCAGCTCTTCTACCCGATGATGCAAGTGGCCGACATCTTCTGGCTCGACGTGGACATCTGCCAGTTGGGGCTCGACCAGAGGAGGGCCAACATCCTGGCCAGGGAGATTGCGGACAAGATGAAGTGGAAGAAACCTGTCGCCGTCCACCATCACATGCTGATAGGCCTCCAGGGGAAGAAGGAAGCAGAAGGGTTCGACGAGAACGGAGCAGTGGACCAGGAGATAGCGAGCAAGATGAGCAAGAGCAAGCCGGAAACCTCGATATTTGTCCATGATAGCAGGGAACAGATACTTTCCAAAGTGAACTCTGCGTATTGTCCTCCTAAGATACTCGAAGGAAACGCCTTGATCGAATACTCGCGCCACATCATCTTCCGGAAAATGAAATCGCTCAAGGTGGAGAGGCCCGAGAAGTACGGCGGCAATGCCGAGTTCTTCTCATATGCTGAATTGGAGGACGCCTTCAGAAAAGGGAGCCTGCACCCCGCTGATCTGAAGAAGGGCGTCGGCGAGTCTCTCAACAGTATCATAGCGCCGATCCGCGACCACTTTGAGAAGGACCCGGCAGCCAGGAGGCTCTACCTATCGGTCAAGTCGGCAGAGACGACCCGCTGACATGGGCTCGGCCAGACACAATGGCCCATCAGAGCGCTCGCGGGACGAGATTCGTGGCGGATGCAATGCTTGGCTCACTGGCTCGCAAGATGAGAGCCCTCGGCTTCGACACTCTCTACTACTCGGAGGGTGATGACAACGGAATCATGCGAATCGCAAGGTCGACGGGGAGGGTAATTCTGACGGCCGACCGGTCACTGGCGGAACGCG
>Ga0208038_1000304_pt1 | contig 44972 bp, 47 predicted proteins | sample June2015DPH_16_1_FD_184714 | JGI IMG/M metagenome (GOLD analysis project Ga0208038, IMG submission 184714) | Peatland microbial communities from SPRUCE experiment site at the Marcell Experimental Forest, Minnesota, USA - June2015DPH_16_100... | ecosystem: Environmental > Terrestrial > Soil >...
CTTTTTGTTTCTGCCGCTTCAAAACCGCGTATAACATGACTCGTGTTTGATATTTACTCTTCTATTATCTTGATCTCTTCTATTCCTTTGCACCAGGGAAAGTAAACTCCTGAAAGACCTTCCATTACTTCCTTTTGCAATTCTTTGTCTGTTTTCCCTTTGCTTTCTTCGAGGAGGGAAAGAATAATCATGACTTTCCTCTGTTTCAACATATCGCCGAGAAGAGATAGCACAGAACCAGAGAAAAGCTTTGTGTTCACACGTGACTCAAAAATGCGAGTTATCATGCTTCACTGTTGAGTGAAAACGCAAACAATTTGGCTTAATTCTGAATCAGAATATGATTATACTGCAATACATATTGTTGCTTCGCAAGATATAATATGCTATTGAGACTATATTATGTTAAGAAGCAAACAATTAGGCTCGGTGAAGACTGAGATGCCAAATCGGTTCAGAACAATCAAACTGCCCGAAGAGATGACGAGGCATATAGAGTTTATGGTGTCAAGGCATCCAGAATGGGGATATCGAAGCATGGCAGACTTCGTCAAGGATTCTGTCAGGCACAACTTCCATTGGCTTGCTCAAAGCGACAAATTGGAACAGAACAGTAAACTTCACAAAAATTAAGAACATATCGTAAACATCTTTATGTTATACACGAGAATTGAGATCGCCAAGACAGGAAAGATACGTCGTCTGCCCACTTTGCGACGCAGTTTTCTTTTATGTTTAGGCTCTCCAACCCTTTATAGGGCAAGATTATCATCCCACCTGAAAAATAAGGCTGGTTCGAGGGGCTTCAAGACGTTTTTTTCAGATATAAGGCGCAATTTCCAAAACTAAATTTGAGTTTTTACACACTCTTAAACGGGTTCGGAACCATCAGCTGGAAAATCGCCCACAGTAAGAAAACGCTGAAAAAGCAACCTAGCGCGCGTTAGTTCCTCTCCTTACGGTTTAATGAATACATCGCGATTGGTTGGGCGAGGTTAGTAGTTGGAATTCATAACTTTATTTATCTTCGAATCATAAATGTGTAGGACGCATGTTTATCGCCAAGGGCGGGAGCGGACTTAACTACGGTCAAGGAAGAAAAAATTAATCGCGTAGGCATCATAGAAGAGAGAACAAACACTAACGTAGTCCAAGAGGCTAAGTCTGCTCAGAAAGTCATAAGAGAATCAGCACTGTTTTCCGCGCTGTAAAGATGTCTCTCGACGGCATTATTATTGGAGACCTGAACGGTTACATAACTGACGTAAACGACGCGATATTCAAAATGTATGGTGCCACTGAAAAAAGCGAATTTTTGGGCAAGCATGTACTTGAGTTCTTGGTTGAAAGCGACAGAGAGCGGGCGTTTCGAGATTCTTTGGATTCTTTATCATCGGGTCAGGGCAAGACATGTGAGTATCTTGTGCTTTCAAAAAGTGGGGAAGAAGTACCTGTTGAGGTAACTGTAGCTTTTTTAAGGGATGAAAATGGGGAGAACATTGGCTTTGTAGATATTGTTAGAAACATATCTAATCGCAAGAAGAACGAAGAGGAGCTGAAAAAGAACAATCGAAAAATGGAGTTGATGAATGAAAAACTCCGTGTAATAGGCGGGCTGACTCGTCATGACATCCTAAACAAACTGCAAATCATCAATAGCACCGTTTTCTTGGCTAAAAAGAGTGGCGGAAATACCCAGGCTTTGGAGAGGATTAAGAATACTTCTAAGCAAATAAGAAGCATCCTTGAGTTTTCCAGAGATTTCGAAATGCTGGGCGCGGAAGAGCCGAAACACATCGATGTCGGTTGGGCGCTTAGAGAAGCTGTCAGTTTAGCATCAGATCTGAAAGGAATCAGAATCTCAAATGAATGTTCAGGGTTGACCGTTCTGGCTGATTCTCTTCTTAGGGAGCTTTTCCATAATTTAATAGACAATACTTTGAAGTACGGGAAGAAAATCAGTCAGATCCGAGTTAGCTACGAAGACAGGGGTGGGCAGCTTAAACTCGTTTTCGAAGATGATGGAGTGGGGATACCCTCAGAGATGAAACCGAAGCTTTTTACAAGAGGTTTTGGAAAGGGCACTGGTTTGGGCCTTTTCCTTATCAAGAAAATAGTGGAATTTTACGGTTGGCAGGTAGAGGAAGCGGGAACAGAAGGTAAAGGAGCAAGAGTTGACACCAAAACTTGGGAAATAAAGTACCTCACCGTAAAACTTGCTGATAATGCTGCAAATAGGCTTGGAATGAAGAAGAGGTTCGGAAGCCCAACAATCAGCATCCCAGTAAGCATGATCAAGGCAGTCGGAGAACTTGTTACGGTCGATAAATCTTTGGAAGAATTGGAAAATGCTAAGGAGATCGTAGAGTATAAAGAGTAATAAGAATTAGTAGCTATGATGAAAAAGAGGATAACTATCTGCGCTAAGTTTCCTTTAAGTTTTTTTTATCACTATTTTTCAAATGATACAGTTTCCATATATCAACTACATTGAAGAAAGTATAATATCAGTTCCACATCACGTAATATCGGGACAAGGCAACGTGCATCATTGGAGCCTTGTCTTTACTACTGCTCGAGGTGTATTAAAGATTTTTAACTTGGGTATATTTAGCCTCATTCGCTTTCCCGTTTGTAATTTGGTTTTGAACGTTGCTGCTCAAAAGCTAATTTGAATTTATGCGACTTTTTCCGACTTGGCGAACTTTCGGAATCAATAAGGACTCTTTAGGTTTTTGGAACGCCAAAATACTTCCTCGTACTTCCTTATACTTCCTTGTACTTCCTTGTCCTTTTGTGTACTTTTGTGTACTCAACCTGCAAACGATTTAAACCCTGCCTCAAAAAAGCAACCCAAAACAACCAGAACAAAAATTAGGAAAGAAATAACACTCGAAAATTCCCACTCTGAAATAAAGACCTAATTAGCAAACTTTTCTGCACTTATTAGCACTTTTTTGCACTTTTACACACTTTTACACACTTAACCTGCAAACAATTCAAGCCCTAAACCAAAAAAGCAACTTAAAAAAAGCTTTTCAAAAAACAACACGAAAAATCATTTTTGTATATTTTTCCCACACAATTATGCAGTGCCATGAGAAGATACAAAGCTAAACCCAAATAGTACTTGACTAAAAAGACGCCGGCTAAATACATACTTTAACTTGTGTATTTAGGATAGACTTTTTGTCTTTAAATGGCTTTTTATAACCTGTGGGTCAATATTTGATATTTAAAGCTCAATTATCGCCTAGACCTTATAATTTCTGGAAAGAAGAAAAATACTTCATCACCAACAACAATAAGCAAATTCCAAGAAACGAGCAACCTCTAAGTTGTTTAGGGGATGAACAATAACGAACAACCGAAAAGAAAAACATTTACCTTAATACACACTTTAAATTTAACTTGGTATCGTAAGCGAGTGAGGATGGATTAATCGTGCGTATCGTTATTCGGATTGGCGGCTCAGTAGTAGCGTCACCAGTTAATACTGAATTAATGAGCAAATACGTTGACCTGATAAAAACCGTGAAGTCTCAAGGCCACGAGGTTGCGGTAGTGCTTGGTGGCGGAGCATTGGCAAGAGAATTCATACGTATAGCGAAAGATTTGGGGTTGGATATGCAGGCGCAGGATGAGGTTGCCATTTCTGTTTCACGACTGTTTGCTCAGCTCTTCCTCAAAAGGCTAGGCGAAGCTGGTTGCAGTAAAGTGGCTATAACGCTTGATGACGCAGCTGAATGCCTAAGTGAAGGGAAGATTGTTGTGATGGGCGGCTTAAAGCCTGGAATCACTACTGACGCAGTTGCAGCGCTAGTTGCTGAACGGATCAACGCTGATTTGCTGGTTAAAGGCACAGACCAAGAGGGCATTTACGATAAAGACCCGAGGAAGCATGCGGATGCGGTTAAGCTTGATCATTTAGGTTTTGATGATTTGCCTAAGATTTTTGAACACAGCGAGCATAAGGCTGGGATTCATCAGATTATTGATCCTGAAGCCGTTAAGGTTTTGAAGCGGCGGCGGTTGAAGTTGATTGTTGTTAACGGTTTTAAGCCAGAGAATATTTTGGCAGCGGTGAAAGGCGAGAACGTAGGCACAGTGATAAGTTAAATTCATTTTTTAGTTTTTACCTTATAGGCAACAGGGGAACTGTTGGAGGTGAAGGTTTTAGTAGCGCTTTTTTTAAGTTTTACCTATGGTAAAGTTTGACTAGTGAGATTGTGGTCACGAGGAAGGGACAGGTAACCATACCTGTGGAAATACGGAGAAAATTCGGCATAGAAGCAGGCTCCAAAGTAGAGATTGTAGAGCAAGACGGCATGATTGTGATAAGGAAGCGCCCGAGCATCTTTGATCTGGCGGGAAGCGGTGCTGGAAAGGGCAATGTTGCTGACTTAAAGCGTATGCTAGACCAAATGAGGGACGAGGTGTCATAGCTAAATCAGGCAATACTGCAAACTAACCAAGATCAACGCAATTTGTTGATCAAATTTTAGAATACGTGGCATCTTTGCAGTCGCTTTAACAGCCGTATGCGCCGTTTCTCATGTAAATACCTGAATAAATAAATACACGCATTATCTAACAGACGGAAAGCATATGGATTGAAAGCTATGCCAACACTCGTCGAAGCAGTAAACCTGCAAAAAACTTACATGCTTGGAAAAGTCCCAGTGGAGGCACTCCGAGGAGTAAACCTCAAAGTTGAAGCTGGAGACTTCGTTTCCATACTCGGACCATCCGGAAGCGGCAAATCAACGATGCTGAACCTAATCGGCGCATTAGACAAGCCAACCTCAGGCACACTGCTAATCGACGGCGTTGACATCTCTAAGCTAAACGATAACCAACTAGCTGATTTGCGTCGGCGAATCGGTTTTGTTTTCCAATTTTTTAATTTAATACCAAGATTAACCGCACAAGACAACGTTGAATTATCAATGGCTATTGCGGATATGAATAAAGCAGAAAGAAGAAAAAGAGCAATAGAACTTCTTGAAACCGTAGGCTTGAAAGACCGAGTAAATCATAAGCCCGCTGAACTTAGCGGTGGACAGCAGCAACGAGTCGCAATTGCACGCGCTCTAGCAAACAACCCCAAATTTCTCCTGCTAGATGAGCCTACTGGAAATATTGATTCCAAAACGGCAAGTGAAGTTCTGGGCTTAATCAAGAAGTTGAATGTTGAAAACAACGTTAGCATCATCATGGTTACTCATGACCAACATTTGGCCAGAGAAGCAAAAAGAACAGCGCAAATGTTTGATGGTCAAATAACATCCGAAGTGGTGAATCAAGAGTGAAAACAATAGATATTTTCGGTTATTCTTTCAGCGCAATTAAACTCCGCAAGCTCAGAGCAGCATTAACCATTTTAGGCGTAGTCATAGGCATCGCCGCCATAGTGGCGCTGCTCTCTATCACCCAGGGTTTGCAGGCAACTATAACTACCCAGCTTCAAAAAGGACTATCAACAAACACATTAATTGTTACTCCAGGCCAAAGCGTTTTAGGACAAGCCACTAGCGGCAGCGGTAGTGGTGTTGGTGGTTCTGGTGCAGGCGGACGAGGCTTCAATTTAGGCGGTTCCAGCTCAAGTTCTGGCTTCAACTTGTACGTCAATTATACTCAAAAAATTGACGCTTTATCGCCAGAAATAGAAGGCTCATTCGCTGTGATACAACAGTCAGGCTATGTTAACGCTGGCGGTGTCAATAGTTCAGTTACTATTTACGGTGTTGATTTTGCCCAGTATGCTCAGCAGTACAGCAAAACTTTTGTGGCTGCGTCCGGAACCATACCGTTGAGCCCCACTGACAACGAGACAGTTGTTGGAACACTCGTAAATGATCCTGGACAAAACGGCACATTACTCTTCGGCGCAGGCGATGACATTGGCATCGTATGGACTAATGGTACAACGCTTCCGGTGGTAAACGAAACCTATACAGCGCAAGTTTCAGCGGTGCTTCAAAAAATCGGTGGTTTCGGCGTTGGGGGGCCTTCAGATACAGGCGTTTACATTCCGTTAAGCCAGGCTGAGAGCTTTTTTGGAACAGACCAGTGTTCCATGATAATCGTTCAGTTAAAAAGCAGCAATAACGCGACGGTCACAAATGTTTCTAAGGCTATAACTAATTACTTTGGCAATCAAGTTACCTTTATATCGGCAACGGCGGTTCTAAGCTTGCTCTCAACCGTTTTTGGTACGATACAGTTGTTCCTCGGCGGAATCGCAGCTATTTCCCTGTTAGTGGCAGGCATTGCGATAATGAATATAATGATAGTGTCGTTGATTGAGCGCACACGGGAAATTGGCATACTTAAAGCGTTAGGTATGAAAAGCCGAACCGTACTAACCATTTTCCTTGGCGAATCAGTTATAATCGGCTTAATCGGCGCATTTGTGGGAATAGCTTTAGGCTGGGTCTTAGCAAACGTTGTTGCGGAGGTTTTAGCTTCAGGAGCCTTCGGCGGAACCGGATTCAGAGTAACACCACTGTTGACTCCCGAGGTTTTTTTGGGCGCGTTAGGTTTCGGTATAGGAGTCAGCGTAATCTTCGCGTTGTACCCAGCGTGGCGTGCGTCTAAGCTTAAGCCCGTAGAAGCTTTAAGATACGAATAGCAAATACAATTAGCAGAGGCGTCCCCGCGTGAAACGGTTATACCCTGATCAGCCAATCGTAGGCATCGGCGCAGTAATAATCAATGAAGGCAAGATTGCTCTCATAAAACGGGGAAACGAACCAAGCAAAGGAAAATGGACCATTCCAGGTGGCCTGGTTGAGCTTGGCGAAACCCTTGAGCAAGCAGTTATCCGAGAAACCAAAGAGGAAACTGGCCTTGACGTTGAAAACCCAAGCTTAATTGACGTGGTCAGCAACGTTGACTTGGACGAGAAGGGCAAAGTAAAATACCATTACGTAATCATCGACTACTTCGTGCATGTAAAAAACGGGACCGCTCAGGCTGCAAGCGACGCCGTGGAGCTGCGTTGGGTGCCGTTTAATGAAGTGGAAGATTACGATTTGACAACGTCATTTCGGCTTTTCTTTAGGCATAACAGGGAAAAATTGGGAAATGATAATGAATCAGTAAAGAAACTAAAATAATATGCTTCTGTAGAGATAGCTTATCGGCTTAGGGTTGATTGTTTATGCGGTCATTTATCAATTTATTTATAATTTTGCCTTTCAAGTCTGAATCGTTTTTATTATTAACAAAGTTTATTTTGCTAAGTTTCTCTTTCTGAAAATCTTAAATCTGCATAGCATAGCAATAGCCTCTATCGGTAAGCATAGTTGGATACAAAGACAGGGAAAAATATAAAATATTAGATGCTCTTATAATGCTGTTGAAAGGAGTGGGGCATTCACTTTGTCCCAAGTTGAAAACAGGTTAAAGCGACTTTTCAAGATTCAAGAGCTTCCAAACGTAGCAATTATTATATGGATGGTATGTCTCTTCTTAGGGTTTGGTGTATTCTCTAATTTTATTGATGGCGAGAGTCTGACGTATAATCTGTTGCAAGGAGCCTTTATTTCGCTATTCACTGGGGGAGTGCTGTACGGAGTAATGAGTTTAATTCGGCGACGAAAATGTTAGATGTACACTGTAATTAAGGAGGAAAGTTAGGGTAGCTCTTATTACTCGCAGTATTTAGCAAAGTTTCCAGAGTACATTACAAGGTCTTAAGATGTACTCAGTAAGGTCTAATTATCAATTGAAAGGGTCTAAGTATCAATTTATCTTTTGAAAAGACCCATATATCAGAATCATGCAAAAAAGTAGAAATTAGCTACCTCATTACGTGTTGAAGTATGTTGGTGAGACTGCTTTGTCGAATCTTCCGATGTTTTCAGTTGCTTCTCTCCTATGTAAGAAGAACGTTCGAAAAGCATAATCGAACAAACCCCGACTACCTTCTATCACCTAATTCACTCTTAAGTGGTTGGACAACTTATAGGATTTTGGCGGCTTTGAATTGGCGGGTGACGCTTTCTAATTTTTCTCCTATGATGTTGATGTTGTCGATGTTGCCTATGCCTTTTTCGTTTGCTTTCATTATGTGTTTTATTTTGTGAGGGTCAAATCCCATAACGCGGCAACCTGTAGCGTCTGTAGCGACTACATCTTTACCCGCGATGATAAGGTTCATCTGAACGGGTGTGCCGTTACTTGGTCCTCTGCCTTCCATCGCTACGAAACCGTCTATCACAGTTAACGCAGGTCTGATGACGCTTGTTATGTCGACGACCACTTTGCTTATGCCTTTGAGGTGGTATTTGTATTTCATCTTGTCGGGAAGTAGCCCAAATAGGTTTTTCATGCCAAGCGTCACACCCGTCTGCATGTGTGTCTTGAGTTTGGCAGCGCTGATTATAGCCGATTCTGTTACTATGCGTGGAACCGTGATACTGTCTAAGGTTTCGCCGTTTGCGATTTGTAATGTGACTTTGTCTTCGACGTGCCGAAGGTTGAGACATTCAACTCCGTTGCGCTCGCACATTTCCTTCATTCCTGTGGCTTGAAAGGCTTCGTCAGCGTTAGTCATGGTGGCGTCAGATTCTACAACGTATGGCTTAACCGTCAATTGTGCAAGTTTTCGCAGTATGGCTTCCACCACAATGGGGTCTGTTGTGGCGCCTGTGTCCCAAGTTTTAGTTGTGATAAAGTTAACTTTGATAAGTACCTTGTCCTTCCCCTGAAGAGCAGTTTTATAGTCAATCAGATCTAAGGCCTTAAAAACGGGCTCATAGCCTCGTTCTCCTTTTACGATCGCTACCTCTGAAAACGGCATAAGAGATCTCAAAAAGGAATTAACGGTGCCCCCATTTAAACGAATCTGCGCGTACTCTAATAGTTTTTTAGTAAAAAACAACGCCTTCAACTTAGATCTAACTTATCGTGAATACTGCATAATGTTTTTAAGAATGGCGTGTTTAATTGCAAAATATACTGATTAGACAGGCGAAAGTCTGGTAGTTTAGACATTTATCAGGAGCATTTGAAGATGCAATATAGAACAGTACCAAAAAACGGCGATAGGTTGTCAGTTCTAGGATTTGGGTGCATGAGGTTACCCTTAAAGGGAAAAAACATCGATGAAGAACGCGCAATAAAACAAATCCGCTATGCAATCGACAACGGCGTGAATTACGTTGACTCTGCTCCACCATATCACAATGGCGAAAGCGAAAAATTGCTTGGCAAAGCTCTATTAGGCGGCTACCGCAAAAAAGTGAAGATCGCCACTAAACTTACGCCTTTTCTGCTAAATAAAGCCGAAGACATGGATAAAATGCTAAACGCACAACTGCAGAAACTCCAAACAGACCACATTGACTATTACCTCCTACACGGACTCGAAGAAGAATCTTGGAAAAAACTGCAAGGCTTCGGCGCTTTAGAATTTTTAGAAAAAGCGAAAGCTGATGGAAAAATCATCAACATGGGTTTCTCATTTCACGGAAGCCGTAAAACCTTCAAAGAAATCATTGATGCTAATGACTGGATGATGTGTCAAATACTATATAATTTTCTAGATGAAAAATTGCAGGCTGGAACTGGGGGTCTAAAGTATGCTGCTTCAAAGAAGCTTGCGGTTATGGTTATGGAGCCGCTTAGAGGCGGGACATTAACTGGTAGGCTTCCAGACGAAGTTAAGCAATTGTATGATAACGCTAAAATTCAAAGATCTCCAGCTGAATGGGGTCTTCGCTGGGTCTGGAATCATCCACAAGTAACGGTTGCTCTTTCAGGAATGAACGATGAAAAACAGGTTGCCGAAAACATTAAAATTGCTGAGACTGCACTGCCAAGCGCAATGAAAGCTAAGGAACTATCATTAATCAAAAATGTAGCTAAAACTTATAGGCGTCTCATGAAGGTTCCATGTACAGGCTGCCAATATTGTATGCCTTGTCCTTCCGGAGTGAATATTCCTAGCAACTTCAGAATTTATAATGATTATTACATGTTCGGCGAACAAGAAAAATCACGTGCAATGTATGCAATGATGTTGATGGGTGGCCTGAGCGGCAAACGGTCTGATGCTTCATTATGTAAAGAATGCAAAAAATGTATGGAACGTTGCCCACAGCATATTGCAATTCCTGAACAACTTAAATTGGTGTCAAATGATCTTGGTGGCTCTAAAACAGAGGCGATACTTGCCATGCGAAAAAGCGGGCATCCACAGAACCCAGCGAAACCTACATGAACAAAGCGTGTTTGAGGAAAATTAATAAAATGCTTTATCCAACTGTTATGTCTCGGAGCATTTAGAAAGGAGGCAGAAATTGTTGGTGGATATTATATGGCATGGGCACGCGTGCTTTGAGGTGAGGGGGCAGAATTCTACAATTGTGTTTGACCCCTTTGGAGGAATCGGCATACCTGAGCCAAAGGCAAAGGCTGACATCGTCCTGTGCAGCCACAGCCACGGGGATCACAACAACGTAAGACCAGTCCTCAAAGAGGGAGGAGTTGTCCTAGAAGGCTTTGTGGGCGCAAAGGAGGTTAAAGACATTCCCGTGAAGGGCGTGGCAACCCAACACGACGCTACTGGCGGAAGCCAAAGAGGGAAAAACAGCGTATACGCCGTCCAGCTTGACGACCTCAAGCTGTGTCACCTAGGAGACCTAGGCCACGACCTGACCCCCGAGCAGGCGAAGGAGATAGGCAAGGTAGATGTCTTGTTCACACCAGTTGCGGGAGGAGCCACTATAGGGCCTGATGTAGCATGGTCGGTTATCACCAAATTAGATCCGAAAATCATTATACCGATGCATTACAACACTGGGCTCTCAGGGGCATCATCATGGCTCCCCAGGGTGATGCCTATCTCTCTCGATGAATTTCTGAAGGGGAAGAAGAACGTTGAGAAAACCAAAGGTCAGAGCCTCAGCGTCACAAAAGAGAGTTTACCCAAGGAACAGAAGATTGTAGTGCCAAGACTTCCTGCATAGTTCGTGCGCTAACAAATCCTTCAGTTAACGTATTGATCGATCGTTCACTGCGTCAAGTGCGTTTCTACTTCATCTTCAGCGTTGTCTGCCTTCATGAATACGGGTACATTCGCCGTACCCGTCGCTAGATAGCTTGAGAGTAGCCATTTCTCTGGCACAAACTCTAAAGTCTTCTCGAGAATAATCTCGTCGATTATGAAGGTATTGCTGATCAGACCTGAGTGTGAAAAGAAGAAACCTTGTTAACCCTGCTTTGGAATCACCGTTTTCCATGTGACGTTTGGAATAGAGTGCGGAATATGTGATTGCCTAAAGGAAAGCTCGGAGTAGCTCCAAAAACCCACATAATGCCTTTTTTATTTTAAATAAACCCTGACCACTTTTTGTTTTTTGACTTTTAAGCTGAACGACGCAAAAATAAGGGAATAATTATGTCAAAGATTAATTTTAGCAACTGCTTCGTCAAAAGTAGGAGCACATGCGAACCATTCTTTTAAGGTTAGCTTAGGTTTCTCTTGTATGTCAAAAGATATTTCGAAAGGTGTTCTATGAATAAGTATCTCTTCTCTTTCAAAAACTAATGAGAAATCTTCAATAAACCTTGCCCAGTAAGTGTTAATCGTGCCTATCTGACCAGCGTAGTACATGGGTATTCTTTCATTATTAGGGTCAGATGAGCGGAAACGTGGAGGAAGTATTTTTCCATCAATTAGCAACTGAGTTTTCTGCTTCAACGGCACTACAATCGAATCTGGATTAGCACCCTTCCGCGCATGCTCTAAGAAAGCTTTCCATATATCATCTACTGACAACACACCTTTCTTACGTGCATTAATGTTGATGCCAGCGTAACTGTTAAGACCAGTGATTACGGTTTTATATTCTTCTTCAACAAAATAACGTGCCATTTCATCTGGTAAATATGGATTTTCGACAGAGTCTTCTCGCAAATTAAAAACACCGCCGATTTGAACAGGTTTCACGTTGCGTGAAGTATAATTAATTGTTTCTAAAAATTCTCCGTCAGTCTTATTAACCGCCCTTGGTGCACGCTCATATTTATAAAAAACCGCAGGCATCTTTTCATCAGTAAAAATATGTCTCTTATCTGCAAGCACTGAGCCCATTTCTGCGCTGTTATATTCAGCAAAAAAACTTTTTTTAAAATCTTCAAGTAATTCTTGTGAACTTTTCAATTTAATACCCTCGAGAGAGATTTTACTATGGGCTTGTAAAAATAAATCTTGTGGTGTAGATGCTTATCGAAGCATCAGACGCGCTGCCTTGTCCCGATATTACGTGTTGAAGTAGGTTGATGAGACTGCTTTGTCTGCTCTTCCGAGGTTTTCGCTATTCTCCCTTTTATAGCGGGGTAGGGTATCAATTTTGTTGATAAATTTCACCAGCTAAATTGAATGATCTGATTGTTTAGCGTGAGGGCTTCAAATCTCATAGTCATGATGCCATTTTCTTGAGTGACCTCAACCCCCACAGGAACACGATGATTGCAAGTACGCTGATGACGATGAACCCCTCTAAAATTCCGATGTTTAGAAAATTGCCGGCGAATAATGCGCGAGCAGCATTAACTGTGTACGAGAATGGGTTAATCTTCGCAAGATCCTGAAGCCAGATAGGCGCAAGCGCGAGAGGAAGGATAATCCCCGATAACAGAGAAACAGGCAGGGCTATTGTGTTCAACGTAGGAGCGAGGGGATCTTCAATTTTGTAAATTAGAGCGAAACCGTATGAAATTGATGCCATAGTAATTCCGATCAAAGCGTATAGCAATAGGGAAAGCAAAAATCCGTATACATTTACATTCAGCCCAAAGGGAATAGCGACTAATGTAATTAAAATGCATTGAAGAAGAAGGACGATTGCATCCCTCAGAACCCTGCCTAAAAGGATTGCTGGGCGTTTCACTGGTGTTACTAAAAATCGTTCTATAACTCCCGTTCTAATATCATCAATAAGTGAAAATCCAACGAACGCTGTGCCGAAGAGTGCTTGCAGAACCAAAAGTCCGGGAATGAAAATATCTACTGTTTTTCCAGCGGGCAGTCCGGGAACTCCGCCGAGCGCGTTTAGAAGCGGCATAAACAGGAGCAGGTACATAAGGGGCTGGAACATGCTTACGAAAACAAAAACGGGACTTCTGAGCGTATGCTGCATGTTGCGGATAAACATCAGTTTGGTGTCGTGTAGCATTTTCATTTTCATTTTCTTTCATCCTCCCTTAGTGAACGACCTGTGTACTTTAGGAAGACATCATCTAGACTCGGCCTGGACAGCGTTACGGTTTGCGCCTCCAAGTTTCTTGCGTCGAGTGAGCGCAGGAGGTCAGGCATCATTCTCTCTCCATCTTTAATGTTTAGATAGACTGAATTGTTATTAGTTTGGATTCTCTCTACCTGAATCTTCTCCTTTAACAAAGTTTCAGCATTGCAAGCGGTTTCCTCTGATAGAAAACTAAAAACTATCGTATCGCCGCCAACGGAGCTTTTTAGCTCCCCCGGCGTTCCAGTCACAATAATTTTTCCGTTATCTATAATTGCTATTGTGTCACAGAGCTTGTCAGCTTCATCCATGTATTGAGTAGTTAAAAAGATGGTGACGCCCCCAGCTTTCAGTTTTTTTATTTCTCCCCACAGATATGCTCTACTTTGCGGATCAAGACCTGATGTTGGCTCATCGAGAAGAAGCAGTTGTGGATGGTGAATCATCCCAAGCGCAATATCTAAACGGCGCTTTTGGCCACCAGAATAGGACGAGGCTGGCCTCTCTATGAATGAGTTCATCTGGAAACGCTCCGCGAATTCGGCCGCGTATTTCTTTGCTGTCAAAGTATCCAAACCGTATAGTTGAGCTTGGAGGACTAGGTTCTCAACACCTGTAGAACTCAGATCTGCTCCGCCTGCTTGACTCACGCATCCAACGTTCTGTCTAATCTGTTCCTGCTGTTCTGCTAAGTCATATCCAAGAACCTTGGCTTCCCCGCCAGTCGGACACAGCAATGTGGAAAGCATTTTCTGTGTGGTAGACTTGCCAGCGCCATTTGGACCGAGAAAACCGAAGATTTCCCCTTTCCTAACAGTGAGATCTATACCCTTAACTGCCTCTACCTCTTTTTTTCCGCCCCTCTCTTTAGAAATGAAAGTCTTTTGAAGCCCTTTTGTCTCAATTACCAAATCTCCAATCATGTTGAGTCACCTATGAATAATGCATCTAATTTCATCACCATGAAAAATGATAAACTCATCTTTTCGATTTCGCCTATCGATATCAAATTATAAATTTTATTCGCCAAAACCCAAACCTTCCTGAGCCCTTACAAAAGAGACCTATATAAGAATTCTTATACATGCCAGCAGGCTGCCATGTCCCGATATTATGCTTTATGCAGTCCTTAACTGTGCGCTTGCCTTGAATGCTCCTTGAAATGTACGTCTTAATTTCAGAAGCGAGCGATTATCATGAGGCTTTCAGTTGTCCGTGATGCCTCTGTCTTTAAGCCATGTTTTTATCTTTTCGTTGATTTGATCTCGAACTTCTCGGAATTTGGCTAATTTTTCCTCTTCTGTTCCTTGAAATGCTGCTGGGTCTTCGAAGGGCCAGTACATTCTAGTGGATACACCTGGTATGGTGGGGCAAGTCTTTTCTGCTTTCGGACATACTGTTATAACTATCCCGAAATGTATCTTTCCAAGATACTGCGTCAAATCCTTTGGATACTGGTCACTCAGGTCATAGCCCAGTTCTCGCATCACCTTGATGGTGTAGGGGTGGATGGGTTGAGGTTCGAAGCCTGCACTGTAAACCTCGAAATAATTACCCGCATATTTCCTCAGAAATGCTTCAGCCATTTGGCTTCGTGCCGAATTTCGTGTGCATAGAAAAATGACTTTGGTCTTTTCCAAGTCTGATCACAACATCACTTCAGTATTGGCGGACGTGCTTTAATTGGTTTCTGAGAAATAAATTCTTGGAATTTTTCAAGCCGCACCCAGACGAGTGACCCCGCAAAAGCCCGATTGGATGGTTACCCTTTTGGGCGAAAAATGGTTGTGCATGTTTTTTCAGCGTTCATCCCAGCAATCGCAATCTTTGCCTTGAACTCTGAATTCCTTAAGTTGCATCTTTCTTGGACCCATCCTTTTGGAGAAGATTGTCGATCAGCTCCAAGTCTTCTTCACCCTCTCCATGTTACGGCAGGGGCACAGCAGTTTCTTGAAGCCTAACTGTTTCTCTCAAGTACAAATGTAATTGATGTTGAAGTGGATTTGGGATTTGAACCCGCGTTTGAACCCTTTGGTCTATAGTTAGCTATGGTTTCTTTTGCAACATGTTAGGCCGGAGTCAGGCGATTCTTTTTTTGAGAATTGCAGTAGCGCCTGCTAGAAAAACAAGAGTGAACAACGATAACGCAGCTACATCAATAGCGTAAATGCCAGTAACTGCTGAATTGAAAATGCAGCTCCTCAGGGCTTCAATAGAGCATGTAAGTGGGAGAAAACGGGCGACGACTCCAACTGAAAAGGATAAGTCCCTAAAGCGATGAAAGTTCCTGAAAGGAAGGTCATTGGAAATCTCACGAAGTTGGTGTACATCTACAAAAACGGAGTTGAAAACCCATTTTCTCTAAAATTAAAAGAGGTACTTTACCCAACTATGTCTTTCCAGAGGAGATCTAACTTTGGAAGATGCTCAAATCAGAATTAGCCGACAACTTCACAATTCGAAGAACATAAATATATCAATATTTAAATATACCAATATAGGATCAATGTTTTTAGGATGGCGCTCGTAATGAAAAAACCTTACCGAATGCTTGTCATGCTTATTCCCCTATTCCTGATCTTATTTTCGTTTTACCCTATGCAGCCAAGTTTTATCTTCGCTAGTTCTTCCCCAGATAACTGGCCAATGTTTCATCATGATTTAACTCACACTGGCTACTCAACCAGTACACCTACAGCAACTTCCGCCGTTCAACTATGGAACTACACAACCCGAACACCCGTAGGCTCTTCTCCCGCAGTTGCTAATGGCTACGTTTACATACCATCTGATGATGGGAATCTTTATTGCCTTAACGCTTTGACCAGCACAAAAATATGGAACTACACAACCCAAGGACCAATAGGCTCTTCACCCGCAGTTGCTAATGGCTACGTTTACGTAGGTTCTTATGACCACAATATTTATTGCCTTAACGCTTCTACCGGCGCTAAAGTGTGGAATTTCACAACCGGAAATACTGTGGAGTCTTCTCCCGCAGTTACTGGTGGCTACGTCTACGTAGGGTCTTGGGACGGCAATATTTATTGCCTTAACGCTTTAACTGGCGCAAAAGTATGGAACTACACAACTGGAGGTCTCGTGGAGTCTTCTCCCGCAGTTGCCGGTGGCTACGTCTACGTGGGGTCTGCAAACAATAACGTTTATTGTCTTGATGCTTCAACTGGGGCAAAAATATGGAACTACACAACTGGAGGTCTCGTGGAGTCTTCTCCCGCAGGTGCTAATGGTTACATCTACATAGGATCCGAAGACGGCAACGTTTATTGTCTTAATGCTTCAACTGGCATAAAAGTGTGGAACTTCGCAACTGGAGGGATAGGGGACTCTTCGCCCGCAGTTGCTGATGGTTACATCTACATAGGATCTGAAGGCAATAATAGTGTTTATTGTCTTGATGCTTCAACTGGGGCAAAAATATGGAATTACACAACTGGAGGCTTGGTGGACTCCTCTCCTGCAGTTGCAGGCGGCTATATCTACGTGGGATCGTGGGACCACAACGTATATTGTTTTGACGCAGCCACAGGTGTAAAAATATGGAACTACACAACTGGAGGCGGGGTCAGTTCTTCACCTGCAATAGTTGGTGGCTATGTTTACGTAGGTTCTTGGGACCATAACGTGTATGCTTTCGGCGCACGCACTCAGCCGGCGATGTCTTTTCCAGCAGAAATTATCTATCCAGCAGCTGCCATAATCGCTGTTGTAGTGATAATTGCCATGGCGCTAATTCTTAGAAAAAGAAAACACTAAACAACTACTCCTAATCTCTCACTTAGTGTGAGCCGCTTTGCTGGACTACCCTTTTTGGGAAAGAAAAACTTGTACCCGTTTTAAGGAAGGGCGCAGTTCGCTAAAAGAACCGGAGAAAAAGGGCAATTCTTGTTTGGATTTTGAGGATACAATGGATTTTCTGAGACTGAGAGCAGACGCAGTAAAAGGAACGCTTAACTGAACCTTAAGCGGCTTTAAATTAACAAAAATCGTTATTGTTCATTATCAATTTTCAAATCAGCAAACCGCTCGATAATCCACTCTTTAATTTCATCCCTTGTATGACGGAAGGCCACAATCCTTTCTTCTTCGCTTCCCTCTACTTCGGAAGGATCATCGAAGGGGTGCTGGAAATAATGTTTTGCTTTAGGTAATTTTGAGGCAATCAATTCAGGTCTGCCCATAACTATCGGTGAAGAGCAAATGGCACAATTTATCTTTGAACTGCTACGGCAAACTGATACAACCAAGTCGATATCGACTTCTTTGAAATTATCGAGGCTTTTAGAATATTGCCCAGAAATATCTATCCCTATCTCATCCATAACCTTAATGGCCAATGGATTCACCTGCGTAGGATTCGTACCAGCACTAAAAACCTCATACTCATCGCCATAAAGGTGTCTAAGCAGACCTTCAGCTATCTGAGATCGAGCAGAATTATGAGTGCACAAGAACAAGACTTTAGTTTTAGCCATTAGACCCATCCCAAACAATTCTTTTGAAATATAAAAACATCGTCGATATACTCTCTATAGCAATAGGTTATTTTACCTTTTCAAGCAGTCCAGAAAGAAAAAACTTCTAACTTCTCTTTCTCAAACTGCTTCTTCAAGATGACCTTGACTTCGTCTTCATCCAAATTAAAAATACCCTTTTTATCTTTGTGCAAGGGAATTCCTGTTTCTCTCAGCCTTTCGCCTTTGGGAAAGTCAAGAAAGATATAGTAGCGCCTTTCATGAAGCATTATAATTCTTAATGTCGTTAGTTCCTTGTTGGGAGAAAAGCCGTTTTGCTCAAGAATATAAACGATTGAGCTTGGTTTCTTTTCGCTGACTAAGCGTTTGAATTCTTCCCAGCTTCTAACTCTTACGTGACCCTCATTCATGAGTTTGACCTTTTTCATTTTTGTTTATTGCTGGTTTGGGATTTTCTCATTTCTCGAATTAGCTCTCTTGTTTCTTTTTTCGATGGGTGTGTTATGGCGCCAGCGGGGCATATGGCATCGCATCCATTGCATAGAACCACGCAATTGTAAGGGTTTTTGACTACTGGTCTCTTTTTTCCTTCCTTTTCTTCCAATGTATAGGTACCAAGCTTGCAATAATCCACGCATTTTCCGCAGCTTACGCATTTTTCATAGTCTATCATTGGAAACCAGAGTATATTGCTTCGGGGAATTCCGTGCCAAGTTTCTTCAGACATCTTTTTGCTGCCTTACATGCTTGTTATATAAATTCACATCCATAGCAACTTTTAAATATTGTTATTGACTTTAAAGTAAATCATGTCCGCAAAAGTGGAAAATCAGAATCGATTCAAATCAATAGTTTTCCATGCGCTCTCCGATCCGATCAGACTTGAGATACTTTCATTTTTGCGAGACGGCGAAAAGTGTGTATGCGAAATCGTTCCGCATTTAAACCTCATTCAACCGCTAGTTTCGCGCCACTTAAAAATCCTCAAAGACGCCGGAATAGTAAGGTGCAGAAAGGATGGAACCAAACGAATGTACTCGATTGTTGACCAAAGAATTTACGATGTTGCCGATGGCTTAACGTCAGAACTTGTGGATGCTCTTACGAAAGAGGTTTTTGAGCATATGACATGCAGCTAGAAGAAGATGGACGATTTGGAGACAGACAAAACAGTTACGAAAACTGCCAAAAAGGATTGCAACAGATGCTTTGCATACGCATCTGATCTTAAAGCGGAAGCGGAAAACCTGCGTGCGCACTTTAAATGTGTGATTAAAAAAGGAGATTTGATTTTATGAAAGAAGAAAAAATTAAGAAACTCGTTAGAAACCGATACGCCAAAGTCGCCAAAACCAGCGGCTCTTGTTGCGCCTCGCCTATTAGCTGTTGCTCGGCTCCAACCAGTAAGGAAGTGAGCAGTATGATAGGTTACAGTGAAGATGAGATGACTGCCGTTCCTGAGGGGGCAAATCTGGGTCTTGGCTGTGGCAATCCAACTGCTATGGCGTCGCTGAAAGAAGGCGAGACAGTTCTTGACCTAGGTGCAGGGGCAGGCTTTGACTGCTTCTTAGCCGCCAACAAAGTGGGCAAGAGGGGCAAAGTGATAGGAGTAGACATGACTCCTGAAATGATTGACAAGGCAAGAGCGAACGCGAGAAAAGGAAAATACACAAACGTCGAATTCAGACTTGGAGAAATCGAGAACCTTCCAGCCGCAGATAACTCAGTTGATGTCATAATCTCAAACTGCGTAATCAATCTCTCGCCAAACAAGAAGCGGGTTTTTGAAGAAGCCTTCAGAGTCCTATCTCCCAAGGGGCGATTGATTGTTTCGGACATAGTTCTCTTGAGGGAGCTGCCCGAATCCGTACGCAAAAACGTTGAAGCCTACGCCGGATGCATCTCAGGAGCAGAAATCAAAGACAAATACATTGAACTGATACGAAAAGCAGGCTTCCAAGAAGTAAAAATTATTGAAGAAAAGACGTATCCGCTCGAATACATCATAAGCGAATCCGCAACCCAAGAAATCGTCAAGAGTTTGGATATGTCGCTAGAAGAAGTAAAGGAAGCAGCAAACTCGGTGGTAAGCGTAAAAGTATCTGCAGAGAAAACAAACTAGGGCATCGCGCTCCGATCACTTTGGCTTTGGCGCCAACGGGCGATTATCCAAGGTGTTTTTACGGCTTATTTTGAATATCTACAAGTTTTCATCGTCAAAAAATAGGTCCTCGGAATCCTTATTATCGCCAGAATCACCTATTTCGTCGAATCTCAAAGTACCACATTTTCCACAAACAGACAGATCTTCATCATTTCGTGTTCAAAGTACTTACAAAGCCACAAAAAGTACTCCTCTTACAGTTAGCCACTTTATAGCTTCTGTGACCCCTCTTGACTTTTATGGACTATTATAGAATTATTGACTATTACAGACTCAACCTGCAAACAATTCAAACCACAAACCAAAAACCAACCCAAAACAACTAGAACAAAATTTAGTCTGCCATTAAATTTTCTCACTCGAACTCCTAAGGACGGCGGCAGAGAGAAAAATAATCGAAAAAACGTTGCTGAGCCAAGTCGAAAGGGGCATTTAGTCAAGCGTATTTTTCTAAGGTTGCTTTTACTTCTTGGGCGATGTCTTTGGAAATTGGTTGTATCGCGTTTTGGGAGGCTTTCCAGATTTCTATGCCAACAAAGTTATCGTCTTTGTCAACATCGACATAAATGTCTTCGCCTAGCATACGTGTGTCTATAATTTTTGTTTTCTTCAGCTTGATATATAGAATATCAGCACTTCGGTCGTATTCGACTTTTATTTGATTTTCGCCCAGACGTTACTTTTGAGTTTAGATTCAATTATTTCTTGAGCAGATGATGTTATAAAAGTTGTTATAACCCTTTCCTGATCCTCTTCACACGCATAAACTACAAGCAGATGTTTTCCATTAAGTTTCTTGAAAGCGACGTAAGCAGCTGAAGACAAATCGTAAAAAGAAAGAGAAGGCTCCAATATGGCATCCAAAATTACATTTTCACTTATGCCTCTCTCAGCAGCGCGATTTTTTCCATGATTAGTATGGTTCATGGCTTGAATGGTTTATTGGATTTTTTTTCACGACAAAAGTTAAGAGGTGCTTTAGAATCACTAAATAGTAAAAAGGATGCATGTTAAATTGCAAACCAAAACCGAACATCCTTATGTTGAAATCAACCCAAAAGTTTGCAACGGCTCTCCAGTAATAGTGGGTACGCGCATAAGAATAGTGGACATAGCCATCGAGTATGAATACATGAATTGCACACCAGACGACATAGTTAACGCTCATCCACACCTAAAACTGGAACAAATACACGACGCGTTGTCATATTATTATGAACATCGATCTGAAATTGATAAAAAAATAAGAGAAGACGAGGAATTCGTCCAGAAACTCCGCCAAACTCAAAAGGCAGATGACTAATCATCCCTACGAGAAGCCTAAGGATTTACGTTGATGAAAGCGTCAACGTCGCAGTCGCAGAAGGGCTCAAAAGAAGAGGAATAATCGCGTTCTCCGCTAAAGACCTGGGCAAGTTAGGAGTGACCGATGAAGAACAGTTAGAAAACGCAATCCGGAATAAAGCAGTAATTTTCACCCATGATGCAGATTTCCTTAGAATAGCAGCTAACAAGAACCATTTTGGCATAGTTTATGTGCGTCAGCGAAAACTGTCAATAGGTGAATGTATAAAGAAACTTAAAGTGATAGCTGAAACTACACGCCAAGAAGAAATTTGCAACAAAGTCATCTTCCTATAATAATCCAATCTTAATTTTTAACCTTATAATTCCGTTTCACATTCTTTGTTCTTATTATTCCCATAGCATAATTAATTTTTCTGTGAGGTTTAGGAGGCTATTCAATGTTTGAAGCGTTGGAAACGTCACTTACGGAAAACCAGACTGCACCTCAACACACATTGGAATTAGAACAGCAAACTTGTTTGAATAGTTGACTGACCCCATCGGAGCCAGCAATTTACATGTAGTTCTCATAGCTAAAATGTGCATTCGTACTCTGTCGTGTGCTGAAAATTTTGTCTCCACCTACACAATAACAGGTGAAAAAGGCTTTATTGTGCACAAACCAAAAGTACCCATCCATCTTACCCGTTCAATTTAGTTCATATCTTTAAAGAACAGTCTTGTCTCCCCCATCGTTTTGATGTCTAAAGCTCTTACGCGTGCTACTATGGGGAAGTCGCCTACGACTTTGCCAAGTGTGAGGCAGTGGTGGGGCGGCAGGTCGCGGGCGATTGAGCGCACTGTTTCTGCATCCACGCGGGCGGCTCGGCTAACAACATCTAGGTCGTGTTCGTTGGTGAAGTTGAAGAGGAAAATGTTGTCGGCTTGGCGATAAATGGTTTCTTGTATCGTATCAGGCTGGTTTGTGATGAACGTGGTGAAAATGCCGAAGTGCCGCATGCGCGTTACGATGTCATCCCAGTAAGTTTCACGCAAATAGAGATGTGCTTCTTCAGCGAAGAGAAAAATTGCTTTCAGCTTCCAATTCGACAAGGAATCAACGAGTTTTCCAAGAGCGTATTCGACTACGATTTGGCGGTCGATGTTCGAGGTGTTTTTCAGGTTTATAACGATGGCGCCGCCTTGGTCCTTAGCTTTCAAGATGCTCTCATCCAGCAGCGTTGCCTCGCCTGGGCAGTCGGTGAAGAAGCCTGAGTTAGCAAGGGAGTGGAAGCGTGAAGCTAACGCGTCGCGGACATGCTGGTTGCAGTTTAAATCGCGAATCGCCTCGCCCAGCTCTTGCATGTTTAATTTTCCTTTTTCTTTAAGCATCTTCCATATCCGACGGAATTCACGCGCTGAAGTCCCAGGCAGGTGCAGTGCGTTTACTAGTATGCCCATTACGGTGTTTAGGTGAAGCTGTTCAAGGGCTACTTTGAAGTTCTGCCCTGGGGTTAAAGTGTGGATTTTGTCATAGTACATGTTTCTTTTGCCATCATTACTCATGCCTAGACTCGTGTATTCGCCGTTTAAGTCGAAGATGACGACGGTTGCCCTATAACCGACGAGGTTAACCATCAGGAGCTTAGATAAATGGGATTTGCCGCAGCCCTTCTTGCCCGTTATAATGTTTAACGTTCCATCTATTGCTGAAGCGTCAATCGTTAAGAGGGAGGAGTCTTTGGTGCCGCCCAAAATTATGGGAAGTTTACCGTCGATTTTTGCCAGCTTCATAAGCATTGGAATGGATAATTTTTTGATTGTGGATTGGGAACGGCTGGGAAGCCAACTGCTGCTTGGGCTCAGCATTTCGTTTTCCAAGGTTGCTCTTATCTTGCAGATTAGGAGGCTGGCGTCTTGAATGTAAGTGATGTGGGGGGCGATTTCCATGGGATCGATGTCTTCGCCTTGGAGAGGTTCGCCTCCGTCTGGAAGCGTTCGCAAAAGCTCCTCAAGTACGCCGGGGACGACTGCGAATTGTACGTCGATGACTTGTGCGATTAAGGCTTTAGCGGCGTCTTGGTCTTCGACTAGTAGGTAGTCGCCTTTTTCGACGCTTTCGGTTGGGAAACTAATGATTTGCAGGATGTTGCCCTCTTTTTTGTAGAGTTTCATGCGTAGATTTCCCCCTTGCTGAATGGCCCGAAAAGCAGTTTGTGCATGTCTGGGCGGTTGATTATTTGTATGCCGTGCTTGCGGGTTATGAAGTGTTTGATGGCTAAGACTTCGTTGGCGGTGAAGGTACAGAGGATATGCGAGAGCCGCAAGGTTTCGGGGTAGCTTTGAGTGTACAGGTCGTTGCCGATTAGTTTCTGTATGGCAGCCATTCTCTGCTCTACAGGCGTTTCTTTATCAATATCTAAGCGGAAAGCGAGATTTGCCTTGTTGAGTCGTGCCACGTAAACGTCGCCTAGCAGTACTATTGGCGATTTGAAGTGTATCCCTGTGGTTTCAAGCAGATATGGCGGGTCATGATTTGGAAGCTGCTCGGTTATCAGGATACCGTTAGCTCTAAGCGTTGTAGCTTTAGAGAAGGCAAGTACGGTGCTGTTGTTTCTTCTCGCGTAACTTAGAATTTCCCTGAGACGCTGGACCGGCGTATCTATGGTGCCTGAAATTAAGGAGCCGTCAAAGAGGATAATGCCGTGGTTTACGGTTTTGGCGAGCATTGTTTGCAGCCATCGCTCCAGCAGGCTTGCGAGACGCGTGGGCATTTGCATGATGTTTGGTGCCGCTTGGTGGCTGGCTCCGTAGCTGGTGCTGAAGTAAGCGTGTTCAAGCGTGTTGTAAACGGCGTTTTTGTTTTCTTCTGTTATGTGGAATATGAATGGCCCGAGGCGCGTGTACTTGTATGCTCGGTTTTGTTTCCATGTGGTTGCTCCTCGGACGGCAATTATCATGCCGGTGGCTGTTTCGCCGATTTTTATGGTTGAGGTATCTACGGCGGCGATTAAGGTTTCTTGGTGGTCTGGTTTTATGGGGATTGGTTCTGGTTTGAGCTGTATGCTGGAGGGGTATTGCTCGGTTGTGTTTAGTTGTTGAAAGGTTTGTGGGTTTAGCTGGAAGGGTTGGTGTTGCGCTTGCTTGAGCGAGTAGAGGCTTTGTTCTAGGAAGCGCTGTGGGAGTGTTGTGTCTATGGTTGGTTGTGGAAAGTTATATTTCTCAGTAATTGTATATTGTTCAATCACCATGATTCACCAATATGCAATAATTATTGGTGAAATATTTAAATATTGTGCATGCGCATCTTGCACAATACAATATGCAATAGGTGAAGACTTGACAGAAAAACAGCAAAAACCACCAATACGCGTAAAAATAAAAATCGGCGACATAGAATTCGAAATCGAATCCCAAGAAGACCAAATCCAAAACACCGTAGACAAAATACTCGCCACAGTCACCGAACGCCTAAAAAACACAAACCTCGCCCAAATAGCAGAACGCCCAGCCCCACCACCCAGAGCAGAAACATGCAAAGGCATAATCCAAAAACTCTGGGAAGAAAACTGGTTCAACGAACCAAAAGGCCTCGACGAAGTCCACACTGAATTGGCCAGACGAGGATTCCACTACGACCGCACAGCCGTAGCACATGCACTAGTTGACCTCGTCAAAGAAAACATACTAACACGCATCGGAAAACCACGCCGATACCAATACGCACAAAAAAGACCGCCAACATAACAAGTGGAAAAAAATCTCCAGCTGTTGCCAAATTTTAATTAGCAATTTTGCATAACGCAGTTTCATGCAAGTCACCGATTTAGTGCGCTACAATCATGTTGTTCGTGAATTCTATCTTGATGTTATGGAAGTTGCCTTGGAGTGAAGTAGTTAAGCCGAGAGGGGCAAGTTTTGATTCGATGCGGAACGTGTTTTGCATTTAACCCTCGTTGAGGACATGGATAAACTATATTATCCCAGCCCGTTTCAGTCAGTGGGTTGACCCAGACTTTGACGCTTCCAAGGATATGGACGCCTTGAAGAAGTACATGTAGCATGTGAAAGATGCGACCGAAAGCTACCTGAGAGAGCTTTTAGCTGAAGAATTAAACAGGCAAATAGTAGTCCCCTGGGGCGACAAACCAGGGACACGCATCAGCATCGAAACGGCTTTTGCCAAATTGTCATGGTCATAGAAGACATGGTTCATTATGGCGAATTATCCGCACGCGCTAAAACTTCCATGACGCTTTAAGCTGGACAACGACACAAAAGCGTCATTGCAGCCTGCTGAATACTGGATGCGAGTTCAGCGTAGACTGTCTCGGGATCACCATATTTGTTCAAGTACCTGAACGCGCCGAGATTCAGTGCTTTGGCTGCCACCTCCTCTCGTCCTTTTCCTGTGAAAAGTATGAATGGGAGGCTTTTTGTAATCTTTTTTAATTCTTCGAGAAACTGGAGCCCGTTTTTTCCAGGCATTTCATAATCTGAAACAACAACATTATAATGAAATTGCTTCAGATTCTCAAATGCTTCATTAACGGAGGTAGCCGTTTCAACCTTAATGTTGCCCTCCATTTCCAAAATTTGCTTGGAAACCTTCAAGAAACAGTCGTCGTCATCGACATGCAAAACTCTCAAGAAACATTCAGTATCAGTTAACTGCAACTCGACCATTGGCCGAAAAACTGTCTTAGCCATTATGCATGTCGGTTCAGGTTTGATTGTTACTGTTACGTCTTGGTTTCTCTGTAGTTGTGTTGTACTGTTCATTTGTTGCACTCTACTACATAAATCAGCTATCGTAAGTCTCAATATATATCTTATTTTAAGATTCGATATATTCCTAAAACCGATATATGTCCAGAATATAACCCAACAAGCAGACGGATAGGTCCAGCTAAGAAAGAGGGAACGGCTGTCTTTGATTGACGACTATTGCGAAGTATCCGTCTCTTGAGCGCGGCGTCCAATTCGTCATAGCGTTAATAATTGCAGAAGCATTTGTAATTAAAGCAAAAGAAAACCTGCATTGCTAACCACCTAAATTTCCTAAGTTTTAAATACCAATTTTTTATATAATGCATATCATGCAAGTTAAAGATTTAATTTTCTATAATCATGCTGTTCGTGGGCTTTATTTTGATGCTATGGCGAAGTTGCCTTGGGCGGCGGTTGTCGAGCCTCGAGACTTGAGTTTTGATTCTATGCGTAACGTGTTTTTGCATTTAACCCTTGTTGAGGACCGGTGGATAAGCTATATTATTCCGGGCAAGTTCAAGGAGTGGGTTGACATGGACTTTGACGCTTTCAAGGATATGGACGCCTTGAAGAAGTACATGGAGCACGTGAAAGATGCGACCGAAAGCTACCTGAGAGAGCTTTTAGCTGAGGAATTAAACAGGCAAATAGTAGTCCCCTGGGGCGACAAACCAGGGACACGCATCAGCGTCGAAACGGCTCTTTGCCACATTGTCATGGAAGACATGATTCACTACGGCGAATTATCAGCCGCTCTATGGCAGATGAACCTTGAAGCGCCGTACCTTGGTTTTTGGCGCTACAAACACATGCATCCATAAATTAGAAAAGGTTTATAGCATAATTTGTCCATTATATCCATGTGATTTTAAGGTTTAATTGTAAGTGGAGGTGAAATTTTGCCTGATATTGTTGACACTGCCGTTGCTTCGGGCATGTTTAACACGCTTGTAACAGCTGTAAAAGCAGCAGGTTTAGTTGACACCCTGAAAAGTCCTGGTCCATTCACGGTTTTTGCGCCTACTGATGAAGCATTCGCTAAATTGCCCAAAGGCGAACTCGACATGCTCCTCAAGGACATTCCGAAGTTGAAGGAAATCTTGACTTTCCATGTGGTTGATGGGAAGTTAATAGCTTCAGATTTGGCTAAACATGAGTATTTGCAGGCGCTTCAGGGAGGAGAATTAAGGATAGACGCGTCACGTTGGCACATGCATAGACACATGAAAGTTAACGGTGCAAACATCGTCAAACCAGACATAGCCGTGGATAATGGAGTTTGCCATGCCATAGACAAAGTGCTAATGCCCAAAATGGCAGTTGTAGGCGAACAAACTAAGTAAAGAGTAAAGCCCTGCAATTGTGAACAGGACATAGCGCTATAACAATTTTGAATAGAATACCCTATTTTTTATGAAAAAAAGTTTTTCATGCCACTTCAATTAACGATTGCGTTATAAACTTTAAAATAATTAGCTTTAATATTCTTTATAATTTATTTTTTTATCATGAATTTTAATTATTAAACAGTGCTTTCGCTAAACTATTGAGCGTAAAAAAAGAAAGGGTTGGGGTTTAGAGATTTATTTACTAGTTTTCGGGCTTGGTTTTGGTTTCGCCTTTTGCGTCTCCTTAACGGGTTTCATTGGCTCTTCGCAACAGACTATCTCACATGGTTCACAACCGCATGGGTTTTCAACTGTGATTACTAGCCCGCATTCTTCACATTTGTATTTGTCGCCTTTTTTATTTGCCAAAAATTAACACCTGCCTTAAAATATCGCTATATTATATTGTGATAAACGTTCTAATAAAAATATCCAAAATTATGTAATCAGCTTTGGCTGAACCTTGCTGGGCGGTTCCAGCAAATAAACAATTCCTAACCATTTTTGTTATCAAGTTACAAAAATTCAAGAAAATGCTTTCTTTGAATTAAAGCAACTTAACTTCGCCGAAGCCATCGCATTCTTGACATACTGTACCCCTGCGAGAAAATCGGTAATCTTTGCCTCTGCCTGAACAAGACGAGCAAATTTCAGCTGGACCGTCCGGGAACAAGCGCCGACCTGTTCCATCGCATCTTTCGCATCTTGCGCCCATCGGGGAATCAGTTTGATTTATGCCTGTCCCGTTACAAATTTTGCATCTGACTTGCCTGTACCTAAACTGAATATTTTCAAGAGAGGCATCCATTGTTGCTCTCAATTGGATTCGCCAGAAATAGTAAATCACAAGATTCACTATTAAATTTTATTAACCTATAATTTTAATCCCAACTCAAAAGTGCAACAGCATTTTACAGCTCTTGCCTTATTCTCTTTGCCATCTCATCAAGCTTGGCTCTTTCAACTTCTTTGAGCTCGCTAAAACCCAGTAGTTTCTGCCCCTCGAACCTTGGAACCACATGCACATGTGTGTGGCATATGTCTTGGCCTGCTGCTTTGCCGTTCTGCTGGATAATGCTTATGCCGTCTGCGTGGGTGGCTTTTTTGACAGCTATGGAAATTCTTTTGGAGACCTTGTGAACGTTGCTGAGCTCGGTCTCTGGAGTCTCAAAAATGTCTACGTAATGAGCTTTTGGAATGACTAAGGTGTGTCCCATGTTTAATGGGCGTATGTCAAGGAAAGCCACTACCGATTCGTCCTCGTAAATGATGCTTGCTGGCACTTGCTTACGTACTATTTTGCAGAATATGCAAGATTCATCAAAGCTCAAACCGAGTCACCGTTAAACTATTAGCGCTTGTGCAATCAGTTTATATGTTAAGGCAACTTCATATTTCTTTCAGTAAAACCAGAGGTTAAAAAAATGACTGAGTTAGAAGATAAAGTACGCCAAGAAGTAGGCAAAGTGCAAGACCCAGAAACAGGACAAACATTCGATGAAATGCAAATGATTCAAAGCGTGAAAGAAACTGAACCAGGCACAGTCACCGTAGAATTCATACCAACAAGCCCATTCTGCCCCATAGCGTTCAAACTTGCAGCAGACATCAAAGCCGCTGCAAAATCAGTTCCAGGCATAAAAAAAGCAGTAGTTTACTGTCGCGGCCATGCGATGGAACAGCAAATCAACGAAATGACAAATAAACAATAAAGATAATTTTTCTTCAGTTCTTTTTTCAATTTTTAAAAGAAAGCAAAAAAGTTTGGGTTATCTGATGAATCCGCAGTTTCTATTGTGTGATTCTTCGCTGTCCATAGAGTCACTATAGTCTCTGAAGCCTGTGTGTAGCTTCGCTCGAATTTCAAAGCGCAGTCTAGAAACATTTTTTGCATAACGCTTTATCATCATAAAAATATTGTTGAAGTTCATCTGCCTAGCAATCGCCAAGAAAGCAAACATACCGATTACTGCTAACATGTAGATTGGATTGATTAAAACGGCTATTAATCCGACCGTTCCAAGCAGAGCAAGATAAATGATGCTTCTCACTTTTCGCATATTTATCACCGAAACTGCATTAGTGGAAGTTGCTTAAAGGTTTTTTGACCCGAAAAATTGACTGTTTTATCTAAAAATTGACCGAAAAAATAATCCGACTATAAATTTATGCAATAATTGGAAAATGGGTTTATTTTAAGCCTTTGGAAGAAATTAAGCGTTTTAGCAGCCAATTTCTACTTCATTCTGGTGAACGCCCAGGTGCCAATTATCATCATAATCAAATCAAATAAGGCAATAATTCCAATGTCAAACCATAAAGATTGAATCTGAAAAGGTGTCCATGCTGCACCCAAAATAACGTTTCTTAACGCGTCAACACCGTAAGTTAATGGGTTTAATCTTGAGGCGATTTGCAGCCAGGTTGGAATACTTGCTCCTCTAAGGGGGAAAAGAGCACCGCTGAGGAAGAACAAAGGAAGGTTAATGAAGCTCTGTATGGTGCCGAAGCCTTCCAAACTTCCCATGAAGCTGGCTAGCGTTAAGCCTATGCTGACCAAGCCAAAGGTGATGAGCAGCATGATGGGCAAGAGTTCGAGGAACGTAAATATGTTAAGCTTTATCCCTAACAGTAGACCAAGAACGAAAACGATTATCCCTTGAATTACGGCGTCGGTGCTGTCACCTATCATCTTACCTATGAAGACCCATGTGCGCGAAATGGGTGCAACCAGTATTTCTTTCATAAAGCCAAATTCTCTGTCCCAGAGTACGGAAATTCCCATGAACATGGAAGTGAAAAGCAGGGTTTGCCCTATTATGCCTGGGAAAATGTACTGTAGATAATTCAGTCCTGCATATGGAAGAACCAAACGGACGCCCTCCCCGAATATAAATAGCCAAAGTAAGGGCGTGACGAAACTGCTGACTATTCTGACTCGGTCTCTCAGGTAACGTTTGACTTCTCGAAGCCAAAGAGTGTAGAAGCCCCTGATTTCAGTCATCTCGCAGCCGCTCTCCTCCGTGCCTCGGCTAAGCCATGAAGTTCCTTGGTTGCGTCTGGGCGTATGGTTCTGCCTGTATAGTGCAAGAATACGTCCTCAAGGTTTGGCTCGCGTAAACGGATGGATTCAACGTATATTTTGTTTTGAGTCGCCATATCCACTATCCTCGGAAGCAAGCTTTTTCCGTTTTGCACCGTGATTTCTAACGCATCATCGACCATCTGAGTTTTCTGAAGCCCCATTTTCTCAGTTATGATCGAGAGAAGAGCTTCAAGATTGTCTGCTTTAACTGTTATCACGTCGCCTTCGAGGGTTTCTTTCAATTTAGAAGAAGTGTCAAGAGCTATGATTTTTCCGTAATCCATTATGGCGATGCGGTCAGAAAGCCTATCAGCCTCATCCATATAATGCGTAGTTAAGACCACAGTTATGTCGTGGGCTTCTTTCAAGTCTCGGATGTATCTCCAAACGTGATCTCTAGTTTGTGGGTCAAGCCCTATCGTAGGTTCATCCAAAAAAAGAACCTTAGGATAATGAATAAGCCCTCGGGCAAGTTCCAATCTGCGCCTCATCCCGCCGGAATAAGTTCGCGTAAGATCGTCAGCCCTTTCGTCTAGCTCAACTAATTTCAGAACGCTATTGATTCGGTCGTTCTGTTCGCTTGTTGGAACTCCGTAAAGGTTGGCGTGCATGAGGAGATTTTCTCGTCCAGTCATTCTGTCGTCAACGCTTGGATCTTGAAAAACTATGCCTATCGATTTTCGCACCTGCATAGCTTCCTTAACAATGTCAAAGCCGTTGACCTTGGCGGTCCCGGAAGAGGGTTTCAGCATGGTGCAAAGCATAGATATGCGGGTGGTTTTTCCGGCACCGTTGGGGCCAAGCAAGCCGAAGATTTCGCCAGACTCAACAGTAATATTCAGCCTATCAACGGCCGTGAACGAGCCAAACTTCTTTGTTAATTGGTTAGTCTCGATAACGTTGCCCATTTTTGCCACACTACGAACAGACTACAGAACTGTTTTTAAAAACGCAACACGGATATAATGGTTTTGCTGGAACAATTCGATAATGTTGAAAGCTAAAAAATACTTCTTTATTTCGCTGAGTCTAAGAAAAACGCCAAAAACAAGCAATGATGAAGATTGACAAAGAAATCTACACAAACTGAGGTTCCGTAACATTAAATTTCTACTTTTACCATAACATTAATTTGGTGATTTTATGCCGGAAATGAATTTTGAAGGAACAGCAACTTGGAAAGGCGGAATAGAATGCCAACTCTCGGTTAAGGGCAAGGAAATCGTTACGGTCAGTCCACCACCGATGTTTGGAGGAAAAGAGGGCTACTGTGTACCTGAAGACATTTTCGCCGCTGCGTTAGCCTCATGCATGAACACGCTGTTTTTGTTGATTGCTAAAAATAGCCAGTTAGGGCTTAAAAACTTGGAAACAAAAGCGATTGTTAAAATGAACATCGAAGGCATGGAGAAGTTGATTTTTACAGACGTGCACTTTAATATGAACGTTGGTTTGGAATCCGATAATGACCGCGAACGTAAAAAAGCTAACACTGTATATGGAATGGCGCAGAAGATTTGTCCAATACGACAATCTTGGGGCGAAGATGTTCCGATAAGCTTTGAACTTAACTTTAAGTAGGCTTTGAATAATTTACTTCCATTTTTCTTTTTTAGTTTTTGAAAACCATCATGTGCAAGATACTAACAATTGAACAAGAGAACACGCATTAGCCTTAAATACAGAGGCTTTTTCTATTTGCAGTCGGTGGCACCGTTAAGCATGTACTCTCAAATCGCGGTTGAACTTAAAGACGCAACAAAACGCTACAACGAAATAGTAGCAGTAAACAAACTTAATCTCACCATAAGTACAGGTGAAATCTTCGGGCTTTTGGGACCTAACGGTTCAGGAAAATCAACTACCCTTAAAATGCTAGTGGGTTTAGTCCAACCTACCGCTGGATCAGTTAACGTTTTAGGATTAGATGTTCAAAAACAGCCAGTGGAAGTTAAGCGGCTTGTTGGTTATGTTCCAGAATCACCGAACATTTACGAGTTTTTAACTGGTATCGAGTATCTTGATTTCATAGCTGACATTTACGGTGTGCCGACGGCTGAGAAGAAACAGCGGATAACCGAGTACCTCAAAGCTCTTCAGCTTGAAGGACGAGAAGGCGACATGATAAACAGTTACTCGGATGGCATGAAAAAGAAAATCAGTTTAATCTCAGCCTTTTTGCACAAGCCTAAACTCTTAATTCTTGACGAGCCGCTTAACGCTTTAGACCCTCGTTCTGCTAGAATAGTTAAAGAGTTCCTGTACGAGCTTAAAACGCAAGGCGTAACCACAATAATGTCAACGCATGTTCTTGAAATTGCCCAGGCGTTATGCGACCGAATAGGCATAATGTATCAAGGACAATTATTAGCTCTCGGCAACATGGATGAGTTAAGAAAAACAGCCAGCTTACCAGGCTCGGGGTTGGAAGATATTTTCTTGAGGTTAACTGGAACTGACGATTTAAGAGCTGTCGTTGAGGAACTCATGAAATGAACTGGAAGAACGTTGTCTTCCTTGTGCGGGTCGAACGTAAATCTGGCAGGCTAATCAGGGGAATAAAAGCCACCAGATATAGGGAAAACGGCTTCCTCGCTTATTGGCCCTACTGGACAGCCGTAATCATCGGTGTACTGTCAGGTTTACTGGCTAACTATTTTGTGTCCCAGATTTATTCAAATGGAGCAGTTCCTAACCTGCCTTCATTAAAAGATGGAACACTCAACGTTTTCGTTATTTTACCAACAATTATTTTAGTTTTCAGTTTAGTATTCACCTTGCTGCAGCAAATTCAGCTCAGCGGCGTCAAGGCATCAACTCAGGTAATGTATTGGCTGCCAGTAACATGGGAAGAGCATACTGTCGGTTCCATCTTTGCTAACTTACTCGGTTTCCCGCTTGCAGTTGTACTTGGCTTAGCAGCTGGAGTAGTTACCTTCTCAATTCCTAACGGTTTAATTCTTCAGGCACTGCTAACTATGCTGGCTTTGTTTGCGGCGGCTTTCTTGGCAAGTGCCACAACGGAAAGCCTGAGAATTCTGCAAGTGCGCTTTATTGGTGCGGTTTACAAGTCAAGCGGCAGAGCAGCTGTATGGGTGAGATTTATCGGTTCAATATTGTTCTTCATCATTTTTTACATCTTGTATTTCTATGTAACTTCAGGATTACAATCATTCCTTACGAACCTAACGCACGCTCAGAGCGCTCTTTGGTACGTGCCTTTCGTGTGGCTAGCCCTAACTATCTCCTACATTTTCAAAGGGTTGTTTTTGCAAGGCGCCCTATTCGTAAGCTTATCAGCATTGTTCATTGCGGGCTTGTATTACCTTGCTGTATGGTTGAACACTCAGTTTGGGCTTTACGAGCCTCCGGCAATAACGGTTCAAAAAAGCGGCATCTACGCGCCGAAAACTGGCATTTTAGGCAGAATAGGCTTTTCTACTGTTGAAGCAGCCATAATCCGAAAGGATTTAAAAGCGTTCACTAGGCGTCGAGAGTTGATTCCTATTTTTATCTTGCCGATAATTATAATTATTTTACCTCTCTTGGAATCACAAGGTATAATCAACGGGGGTGCATCAACAGCTACCCCAATTTTGGTTGGAGTGATTTTTCTGTTACCTGCTGCATCTATGGCTATGCTGTTAGGAGAGATTTTGATAGGTGAAGAAGGACAAGCGGTATGGAGAATTTACGCTTCACCGATTTCACCCAAGAACCTGGTTAAAAGCAAATATTTCTTTGTAACACTCTTTTCAACCATTATTTTACTAGCGGCTGGAATTGTTGGAATTGCATTTTACCATCCTTCTCTACGAGAGACTATTATAGCTTTCATTGAAGCCTTTTTCGTAATTTTGGCTGTAAGCTCGATTTCACTTTCTATCGGCTTCAAAGGAGCTGACTTCTCACAAACCCGTAGAGCAAGAATGGTGCGTCAAGAATGGACATATGTAAGTTTCATTGTCTGCGCCATTGCTGGAGCCGCGGTACTGGCGCCTCTGGTACCGTATGTGATAGCTTCCCTCGCTCCATCTTTTATTCTTGGTTTAACAGCTAGTTCATTTAACCTTGCCATTTCCGTTATCATCAGTGGAGTCATTTCTTTAATCATTACCGCAGTTTTCTATCGGATAAATATTGGCAGTGCACAAGACCTTTTGAGAAAAGCTGAGGTTTAAAAGAAATGGGCTTAAGCAACTTAGCCTTTGCCTATTTTCACTGTAGGTGAACAGTCAAATTTAAAAGCATATAGCGAGACAACGTTAACTTGGCTGTGTGATGCTGTGGGTAATGAGGGGAAGGGAACGATATTTAGGCGAAAAGACGATAGATACCTGCTTTATCTGCCTGTTCGCGTGGTAGATGACAGCATGTTTCCATTAAAGTGTAATAGTTCAATGCCTGTTAAAGTTAGTTTTAGCCTTAATGATGGCAAGTTGATTGTGGAGAAGTGGAAAGAGCAAAAACCCTAGAATTTTCTGTGAGGCGGTAACTTTTATCTAACAGAGACAGCATTTGTTTTTTTGGTGACATGTTATGAAAGATTTATCTGTAAAGAGCCCAGCGTTTGAATCGGGCAAGCTTATTCCTAAAAAATACACTTGCGACGGACAAGATATCAATCCGCCACTAACAATCGAAGGTACACCTAAAGAAGCGAAAACGCTTGTTTTAATAGTAGATGACCCTGATGCGCCAAGCGGCACGTTTGATCACTGGATTGTCTGGAACATTCCCTCCTCAGATAGTAAGATAGGTGAAAACACTGTGCCAGGAACAGAAGGGATGAACGGCGCAAGACAAATGGGGTATTTTGGTCCTTGTCCACCTTCAGGCACGCATAGATATTTCTTTAAGGTTTACGCTTTGGATACGGAGCTTAGTTTAAGGGTCGGCTCAAAAAAGAAAGATGTCGAAAAAGCCATGCAAGGCCACATTCTAGCTAAGGGCGAATTAATGGGGCTCTACAGCAGGTAAACTTGCCGGGAAAAGTTTCGATGTACGTTGAAGTGTAAGTTCAGGCTTGAAGTTTCTCTTTTTGTTTTATTAGCGATACCTATTCAAATGTTAAGTTGTTTAGTGATTCTTGTAGCGGTTGGTTGGCACCTTTGAACCGCAAATACGTTATATTGGCTGCAGTGTTGCTTATCGTGTTGATTTCTCTATCGCTTTTTTTCACGGCTAACATGTTTAGCAAGCATACTTCAACTAGGCCATTTTATGTTGGCGTTGAATTTGCTTACGGCAATCAATTCAGTCAACTTAAAGCCTTAGTAGATCAAGTTAAAAATTACACAAATCTCTTTGTCATAGGCTCAGTTGGTTTAACATTTAACAGAACAGCCTTGGATGAATCCTGCGATTATCTTTTTAACTCAGGATTAAATTTCATCGTTTTGATCACTAGCTATCCCATGTACAATAGTTCTAACGGTTATCCACCCGATAATACTATTTTTGATTGGATGTATAATGCAACGCAGAAATATGGCGACCGGTTATTGGGCTTCTATAGGTTTGATGAACCTGGCGGAAACCAGTTAGATGATGGAACGTTTATGCTTATCAAAAACAATACTCTCAGTTACGCTGAGGTAGCTAAGGATTATGTTGGGAACCTGTCAAGTTTAGTGAACTATTATGCTACCTTCGGTAATAATACTAGCTTAGGTAGAGCTAAAATATTCACTTCTGACTATGGACTTTACTGGTTCGATTACGACGCTTCATACAGTACTGTTTTCGCCGAGTTCGTTGGAAACCAAAGCAGACAGGGCATTATCGCACTGGCCAGAGGCGCCGCACAATCTTTCAACGAGGATTGGGGAGTTATAGTTACCTGGAAGTATGACCAGCAGCCGTACCTTGAGTCTGGAGACGAATTATATGCTGACCTGTCTCTGGCTTACAGCGCTGGAGCTACTTACTCCATAGTTTTCAGCTACCCTAACATCACCACTTATGGCACTTTAACGGCGGCCCTTTTTGAAGCTTTGCAAAAATTCTGGACTGCCATCCATACCAATCCCGGCAGCTTTCCTTCCAGCCCCGCCGAGGTAGCGTATGTTGTACCTGCAGATTTCGGGTTTGGCTTTCGCAACGCGAAAGATACAATCTGGGGTTTATTCCCAGCTGACAACTACACGTCAACTCAAAAAATATGGGACGACACCCAAGTCTTACTAGCCATATACGGTGACAAATTAAACATTATTTATGATGACCCCGAAATTATTGGGCCAACATTGAACAATTACGTCAAAGTTTTTTACTGGAACCAAACAGTAACTTGATTTTATAAAGTAAAGTACCGGATCGTCGTCTTCTTTAGAAACGCAAATGAACGCAAACAAACGCAGAAAGACGCAGAAACACGCGAATAAACGCAGAAAAACGCAAAACACGCAACCTGTAAACAAAACAAACCCCAAACCAAAAAAAACAAGCCAAAACACAAAAAACAAATTTTAAAAAAAGGCAGTTTAGATAAGCCTTTAAACGTAAGTACAACATTTAAGCAACAAGTCTGCCTATTCATTGAAGTTAGGAGGCGCTCGGGGTATTGGAAGAGAAAGCAAGCAAGTCAAGTCCTAAGCCTATAGTAGGTTTGCCTTCGCTTGATGCGTCGGGGCTAGCTGAGTTTATCCGTTTTGATTGTTGCCCCCGTTACTTTAAACTTCGATTTGAAGGTGACGAGGAGAGTAGCCACAAATGGCCTGAGGCTTTCAAACCGCTAAGTCCCTTGCTGTATGGTGCAGGTAAAAAGATAGAAGAGAAGAAAGTGCAGGAATTAAAAGCAAAAGCTGCTGACTACCGTGACTTAAGCGATTTTAACCCGAAGACAGACGATTGGGAGAGCGCTTGGACAAAAACTCTTCAAACCATAATGGAACTTCTTGAATGCTCACTTTCTGCTAAAACGGAGACCGCGTACAAGCCTGTTTTGATTTATCAAGCCCCTATGAAGGGGCATATTGGCGTGTGGGACATAAAAGGCATAGCTGACCTAATTGGTATATGGCCAAGCAAGAATGGCAAAGTTAAAGTCCGCATTTTTGAAATAAAATCTTCTTGGAAGGAGCAGACGGCTCACCGTATACAAGTTGCAATTTATGTGCTGTTGCTTACCAAAGGCTTAGGTGACTTCTCGTCTAATGTTGATTTTGAAGGATGTGTGATTAACAAAGAATCGGATTTAGAGAAGCTTGACGCTGAAAGTCTTCCGCCCTTTAGACTTGAGCCGCTAATCCAAGATGTTCAAAGACTTCTTAGCGGAAACGGCGAACTTTACCGAATCCACCAAACTGCCCTCTCGGAAGTGGCGTATCAGCTCTCTTGGCGATGTGATAACTGCGGCTTTAACGAATGTTGTGTTGTTCGTGCAATAGAAAAAGAGAGTGTTACACTGCTTAATTTGACTCGAGGGGAGCAGAAGGCACTAAAATGTCATGGGATTTTACGGCTGGAAGACCTAGCAAAGTTAAAGGCGGTGCCTAATTCAGAGGATCAGCGCCCCTACAACTTTAAGAAGATTCCAGCCTTAGACCCGCAAAAAGTCCAGTTGTTGTCTGCTGATCCCGTAGTAGGAGCCAAGCTTGATAAAATAATTCAAAGGGCTCAATTCATGTTATACGGGATACGACCCACTAGTCCATACGTAAATAAGGTTAGAGCGATGCCATGGCTCACAGGCAGTGGTTATGGAAATTTGCCTGAAGATAGCCCCCAGCTTGGTGCAGATACGGCGCTTTCGTTTAAACCTGATGGCATGATCCGAGTGTACTTCCATATTGAATGGGATTACATGCTTGATATTCTTTCTATGATTAGCGCTAGGGTAAGCTGCACACGGTACAGGGGACAATCAATAAGCATATCAAAAATTATCAATAGTCTTCCAGATCAACGAGAAAAATGCTTCGATGAGGAAAAAAACATGCTAGAGGCGTTTTTTGCAGACGTTGCTAAGGCTATTAATGATGTAGCCTTGGAGGTTGGGAGTCCAGATGAGGCTCCGATTCACCTTTACTTCTATACCCGACGCGAGCGGGATCTACTTATGGATGCAGTACGGCGTCAACCTTCTTTAATGACCGCCCGCGCAGTGCGAGACCTTTTGGGTCTTAGGCAAGCAATCGATCAACCTATGTTTTCCATTTTACAAGACGAAATTGTATCAAGAAAAGCTGTGGGGTATCACAGCACAGGGCTTTTGCCTGTTCTTAAGCAATGTAGCTTTTTTGATGTTAACCAATGGGTCGTTAAACGCAAAGATGGATCACTTTTAGATCTACGTTCAGTTTTTCGGGATGGCTTCTTTAACTTTGAACTGCCTTTCACACGAACTCCAACAGGTTCTATTTCATTTATACTTGGACGCGAAGATGTAAGACACAAAGAAGGCTATTATCCTGCGCGCGCCCGTTTTGGAAACCAAATTCCAATTGAATATTTATGGGCTACCAAAGGTCGGCTTGACAGTAGCCAAGGAAAAGGCTTTCTTGAAAAATTTATGATAGAGAAACGTATGTGGTGCGATTACCCACATAAGACGCGAAGAATCAGCGACGAGGATTTAACCCTGCTTGGTGCAAGGCTTTGCTTGGCTCTTGAACATATAGAGCGGTGGCTGACTATACGCAATCGACGCTTAGGCAAAAAACCAATAGATATCCCCAAAATCCCCGAGTTCACATTGGGATATGCAACGCTGGAGAGAAGTTGTAGGGAGTTTTTGGATTTGGAGTATTTTGCCAAGCGCCAAGAATTATATCAGCATTACGTTTTGCTTCCATCCCAGCGGGTAGCCACTGGTCGATCAGTAATTTTTGAATGTTTAAGCGCTGAGGAGGCGGATCGGGATTTTGTAGTTAGAGGCAAAATGATTTATGATGATCTTGGGTTACCAAAATCAGAGTGTATTGTTAATGCTTGCAGAGTCAAGGGATCTGACGATTCAGGCTCTGGCGATTGGATGGTTGCAACTGAAATCAGAGTAAATGAGCAGGGACAGTTCGAGGAAACTAAGCAAAGGTCACCTTCACAAGTAGAAAAATCAGCTCGCGTTATCGTTGAAAAAGTTGATTTAAGAAAAATGGAGCTAACTATTAAAGTGGTCAGTTGGCCCAGCGGCAAAAGTAGGCGTTATAGTACTTGGCATGATCTTCCAACTACTGACAAAGACAAAGCTAGAAATAGTAAACACATGCAGCTCTTTGAAGTGGGACGCAAGTATATTTTAGATGAATTAGCAGATGATATTATTTCGGAGCGGGCAGCTAAATGCCTTGACTACGCAGCCAACAACGAGTTATATTGCTTGCTGGAAGGGTTTTTGGCGGGTACAAACAAACCTTCAGAACGCAGTGGGTTAGCTAAGCAACATGCGAAGGCTTTCTTAGGTTGGGTTGAACACACAATCTTTCCACCTAAACCAGAACAGAACCGTTTCATTGACCACGTTTTTGGCAAGGAACAAGTTGTTATGCTTCAAGGCCCACCGGGCACAGGTAAAACTGAAACTTTACAGTTAGCAGTGCTTGCGCATGTTGCCTCACATAATGCAGTCGGCAGGTGCCATGTGTTGATGGTGGCGCCTACCCATAAGGCGATTCATGAATTTGTTAACAAACTAGCTAAGTCTTGGCGAACTTACAGCAAAGAAGGCGGCAGTGACTTAGCAGATCTTAGAATTTATCGGGTTCTAAATAATGTTGTTTCTTCAGTTAAAGCCATTGACGGAGTGAGATACGTTAATTACAACGAAAATGAAGAGGTAGTTACAGAATTAAAAGATGCTTTATCAAATCAAGATAAGCTAGTTTCTGATTCAACTAGTGCTTTTCCTCTGGTTTTATGTGTAACGCCGCCTGGCTTGTATGGTCTCATGAAAAAAATTGGAGGCAAGGAGCCATCTTGGGACGAAGGCTTCTTTGACTTACTAGTGGTTGATGAAGCAAGTATGATGCGGCTTCCCGAGTTGATTCTTTCAGGCGCATTTGTCAACAAGAATGCTCAGATTCTGGTGGCAGGAGACCACCGGCAGTTGCCGCCAATTCAATCGCATAATTGGGAAAAAGAAGATCGGCGAACCATTGAGGAGATGGCTTCATTCTTATCGGCTATGGATTTCCTTCGTTTACTACGTCAAGAAGACCTAGGGATTGACCATGTTAAATCTCTGCATAAGGCTGATATTCCTACCGAACGGTTAAGCGAAACCCACCGATGTCACCAAGTAGTTGCACAGTTTCTAAGAGAATGGGTATACCACAAAGACGGGATTGATTTTCGTTCTGACCAAACGCAAACTCTATCGTCTGTGGCTCCTTTAACAGAGGGGTTGAAAGTTGTTTTGGAGCCAGAGAATATTTTTGTCCTAGTTGTCCATGACGAGACGGAGAGTTTTCAGTCAAATTTAGTCGAGGCAAAGATTGTCGACGCACTAGTCCGTAGTGGTGTAAAGTCGGAAGGCGTGGGAGTAGTTACTCCGCACAATGCTCAACGAGGAGTGGTCAAGAATTTGCTACTTGACGGCTACGAAAATGTACGGGTTGATACGGTCGAGCGGTATCAAGGCGGAGAAAGCGACTTCATAATCATATCCTCAACTGTAAGCGACCCCGACTACGTACGCACAGAAAGTGACTTCTTGCTAAACTTAAACCGCATAAACGTCGCCATTTCCCGAATGAAAAAGAAACTTGTGATCGTTGCAAGCCGATCAATTTTTGAATTTATGCCTCAAGACGCCAAAGACTACGATAAAGCCCTCCTCTGGAGAGGCATAGCCCAAACCGTAGGCTTCACCGCAAACTCTAACCCAAAATGGAAAGGTTCACTGTCTGACTTTTTAGGGAAAACCGCTCAAAAGGTTGAGGTTGAAGTTTACGCTAAACCCAGCAGTAACGAGATTTAGACGTGCACGATAAATAAGAAGCTTATCAAAATCGCTTAAAATTTTGTGCTGTTGGCTCTGGAATAATTGTTAAATAGTTCGAGGCGGAAGGTGTGAGCAAAGATGAAAAGGGAGCAAATTGCGGGTTACTAACGATTCGCCTCAGGCTTTTGCTGATGGTTCTCTTGAAGACAGAGTTAAAGCTCAGAAGGAATTAGTTGAGAAGCTTAAGGTTCAATGGAAGCTTTTGTGGAGTGAACGCTTCAACGATAAGGTGAGAGCTGAGGGAGTTTCGGTGAGCGATTATGCGTCTTTGAGTGTGGAACAGGGCACCATTATTCACGCAACTAGGGATTTTAAGGCACCAAGTTTTAAGGAGATTCTTGAGAAACATATCGTTGAAAATCTTGATCGTGTCGTTCAACCAGATGTTCATGTCGGAGGCTGGAATAAATTCGTAAAAACCAAAATCACCAGTCGCGAGCCTCAGAGAAACAAGCGTACTTTGGCGTATGTTCCTAAGAAGCGGGAAGTTCAACAGCCTAAGAAAGGCGGGCGCGGTTGGCTTCACGCAACATGACCGTTTAGCTGTTAAAGTTGTTTTACTTGAAATTTTAAATGTTGTTAAATTCTCTTTAGGCTGAAGGAATAGTGTCCCGTGGGTTGATGCTGTAAGCACATTTTACGCTCAGACTAGTTGATGCTCAATTTCCGAGGCAATTTCAACATAGCAATCAATTGGAGTTTGCGTACGGTTTAGAACTTTAAACCTGCTCTCGAAAGCCGTAACCAAATCGTCTGCCAGCAGCATCTGAAATTCTTTGGACAATGGCTGCATTGTTTCACCAAGAAGAGCTAAGATTTTATTTTCAAGTTCTTTTCTACTTTTCGGGTCTAAACATTCTTTCATAAGTTCTCCTCAAAAACAATACAAACAAAGTAATTTAATTAATTTATTACAACAAAATATGAATCCACAATCAGCTTCAAATTCAACTTTAAACGACCCACCTAACTGGGTTAAGGGTTATCTGCGCAGACATCCTAAGGAACTGGAAAGTAAAGTCAAAGGGTTTCGACGTCGAAGTAGAACCAAATCACCTCATAGAACGCAATGGCTTCAAAACAGTTGAAGTACCCATAAGATATTGAGAAAGAATATGTGAAAAAAACTAAAAATGAAACATGGCGCAACCATTCTAAAAAGAATACTCTTAGAAACCATCCACTAGCTAATACGACAAAAAACCGAGGCATCAGTCAACTCGAAAGGTAACTTAACGAACTGGAAAAACAGCAACCAAAAAAATCGATTAGGTTGTTTACTGTGTTTGTTTACTGTTGTTCTTCGCGTACAACACAAATACCGCAAACTTTGACACAGAGGACGCAAAATCTTATGAACTGAAAACAGATTTTTGAACCGATTATGTGAAAACTCAAGTATAGCTGCATATCAGTTGTTACCAATCAACATTCAGAATGGTTAACTGAACCTTTCACCAATACATTGTAAGGGAAATTTGAAAAGGGCAGAGGATGAATCGTGGTTAAGAAAGAAGTTTTGTTTTGTACAACGCTCATTCTTATAGGCACTATAGACTGGCTAACAACCATCATAGGAATAGTCTTCTTTGGAGCAACAGAAACCAACCCCCTGCTCGGCGGATTAACACAATCAAACATGCTTATCTTCAGCGCCGTAAAACTCTCAGCAGTCATACTTGCAGGACTCATTTTCTACAAAGCCGAAACCAAAACAAAAAGCTCTAACCAGGTTTCACCTTTCGCAAAAAACCTCCTAAACTCAGGATACGTCATATCACTCTTCACACTCGCAGCAGTAGTCACAAACAACATAACCGCAATCGTCAAAGTAGCATAAACACCTATCCGAAAAACCAATTGCCACTGTATATGCTAAATAAGCATCAGTTCAAACTGATGGGCAAGTTTTGGGGGAAAAAATGGATGGAGAGAGTTTGTTTTAACCTAATTGTGCCGGTGATGCATATTTGAACGCTGAAGCTTGTGACGTCAGATATGCTTGAGGATACAGTCAGGGGTTTGTGCCGCCGATGTTTATATTGACGCTGAAGCTTGTGATGTCAGATATGCTTGAGGATACGGTTAGGGTTAGGGTTGCGGCTGTTGATGCTCCGGGCTGGAGGTCTGTGCTTTGTGGGTTCCACGTTACGGTTATTGGCCCATTCGCGCTCGCTGGACTCCAGCCACTCGTCGTCATGTTCAGCGACAGTGAAAGGCCAGTGCTGGTGTTTTTGACGTAGATTGTTTGAGTGGTGGTTCCTCCCGCGGTTAAGGTTCCCCAGTTTATGGAACTCAGGGAAGTGGTGCATGCGCTGTTAGAATACACGGCTAAGCCTGCTGATGTGGTCACTGTACCGGTGGCAGGCACAGTTGTAGATGTGGTGATGGCTGCAAACGTGGTAAGTGCTAAAGCTATTCCAATTATGACTAATGTTACTACTGCGGTTGTTATTGAGAGTTTTCGTTTTGCCATATTTATTTCCACAAATAAAAAAATTGTATATTAAGTCTTAATAAATGTTATTGTGTATGTGAACAACACAAATACTGAACAACACAACACCAACCCAGATACACAAAGCACTATTCCTAGCTCAGTAGCGCGCGAGAGAGATGCATTTTTTGTAATTTTTTGTTCAGATTGTTTTGGGTTGCTTTTTTGAAGCAAAGCTTAAATTGTTTGCTGGCTGCGTACAAGAAAGTACACAAAAGGACAAGGAAGTACGAGGAAGTACAAGGAAGAACAAGGAAGTATTTTCGCGTCTCCCTCAGTATACTAAAAAGGAGGCAATGTTTAGGTTGCCGTTAAGTCAAAGGGTTAGTTTCAAAACGGTGTTGCAGAAGCAGAATCGCCTGCAGGTTCCTAAGCTGGTACGATGGGAGTATAAGCTGGAGTCGTCCGAGGTCTTAAAAGTCACCGTGACTATCGTCGGTTTCTTGGGCGTTAGAGAGAGTTTTTTGGTCAAGATGCAAAAAAATGGGCGGATACGTATTCCAGATTTGACAATGGCCTTGTTGAAGCGGGATCAGCCAAGCCTTGAAGGGTGCGTTATGGAAGTTACCCTTGAACCAGCATAACACATACAATCAATAGACGATAAACATCAAAGCTTTTGATGAAAAAAAGTTCACCCGCACCATTGCGTTGGGATTTGCAACTGCTTTCGGACTTGCTATTTTGATTTTTCCTTTCGTCTGCTTTCTTAATAATCCGCAGCAGTGCTTATTACATTGTAAACATATATGACTCATAAGTGGCAAGGAGGATGCGGAAATATGGCGATAGAGGAAAAAAGCAAAGACGAATATACGACGATTCGACTTCCAAAAGAGCTCATGGACGAAGTAAGAAAGTTGGTAGGCGTCCGAGGCTTCAGAAGCTCATCGGAAGTCGTCAAACAAGCCCTGCGGGAATACTTAGATGAATGTTACCGAAGAGGCATAATTCAATGAATGACCGCAACCTTACGGTTGCGGTATCTTCAGAAAAATTATGGATGCTTAGATTGTTCTATGTAGCGTTTGATTGTTTCAGCATTGACCTGGCCAATTGAACGGTAGAATTTACCTCTCGA
>Ga0208038_1000305_pt1 | contig 44947 bp, 41 predicted proteins | sample June2015DPH_16_1_FD_184714 | JGI IMG/M metagenome (GOLD analysis project Ga0208038, IMG submission 184714) | Peatland microbial communities from SPRUCE experiment site at the Marcell Experimental Forest, Minnesota, USA - June2015DPH_16_100... | ecosystem: Environmental > Terrestrial > Soil >...
GGTATCGGAGTGGCAGCGGCTCACCGTCCGGGTCGGTTACTCCTAACTTCATAGGAGAAGATTACTTCGACACCACAGGACATTGGTGGAAGTCTACTGGCTTGACCAATACGAGTTGGGTGGAGATAGGATAGTTTTCAAGGCTATGGCGAATTTGGGGAATTAAATGTCGGGATTGATGGGCGACTCCGCCAGGGGGACCAGCGGCCGCGCGGCCGCCAAAACTTCAACCCTCCAGGCCTCCTACCGGGTCACCACCGCGGTGGAGGGCCTCTGCATCCCCATCCTCTACGGCCGCAACCGCCTCCAACCCAACATCTTCTCCTCCTGGGGCTGGCAGGCAATCGCCAAGCAATCCCCTTCCCAGAGCATGGGCAAAGGCGGGGGCAGCCCCGCGGGGGGCGCCCAGTATGTCTATACCATCTAAATCTGCAACCACCGCTGATCCCGGAATCATCGGCCTCTTCCTTCTCCATTGAGAATGAATTAGAATTTGCAGGCGGGGAGTGGCGACCAGCTCTCTAAATTCTGAGGAGACCGAAATGCCGGAAATTAAAGTGAAAGGGATGAGTTGCGGGCATTGCGCCGCGGCGGTGACCAGGGCCCTTAAAAACCTGCCGGGAATTTCGGAGGTGCAAGTGAACCTGGCCGACGGCCGGGTGACTTACCAGAGCGCCGGGCCGGTGCCCCCAGAAGAATTGGCCCGGGTGATCAAGGCCGCGGGCTATGAGGTGGTCTCGGGATAGCCGCTCACAGTGGCAGGAGGGTCGGGCTGGAGAACCGTCTCGTCCCCGCCCTCCGGTCATTGGCTTCTCAGCCCTTCCAGGCCGGGGGAAGAATGCGCCACAGTGCCGCCGGCCCCGGCAAAGGTCCGGGCTAACAGGGATCCTGCGGGCGGCGGCCGGCTACCCGGCTAGCGCCTAGCGCAATCCTCGCCCCTCTCCAGTTCCACCGGTCACCGGCGCCGACCTGGGGAATGAAGGAGGGGACCCAGGCCGCGGCGCCACCGGAGCCGCCCCGGCCGCGGCCGGCGCCGGAGTTCGCAACTGTGGAGGGGCGAACCCGGACGGGACCTTAATCCCTTGAGCTTGCTGCCGGATCTGCCGTTGCATCATGGGGGTCAGGGCGTGCACCGATTGCGGGGGCAGGGCTATGCCCTTGGGCGGGGTCAATGCCTTGCCCTTGGGCGGGGTCAAGGCCTTGGTCCCAAACGCGCCTATTTTCGACGCCCGCTGCCGTCCCGGCGCTGTCAAAATTTGGGGAACCTCCTTGGCTACCCGGGGGATCTCCTGGGTGGCTTTGGGGAGATTCGCCGGCGGCGGCACCACCCCAGGGCGAACCAACTGTCCCTGGACTGCGGCCGGATCTGTCACCCGGGTAATTTGAAATCCCGTGCCCCCAAGCACCGCCGCGGGGATGGCGGCCCGGATAAAGGGCTGCTTGGACGTCACCGGATCGGGGGGGAGTACGTTTCGCAACCGGGTGAGGTTGGCGTTTTCGGCAAAGTTGTTGAGGGTGGCGATATTAGTATTGGTCACCCGAGCCGCGAAGGGGAAGGGCGGTCCGAAGGCGAAGAAGGCCCGGGGGGCAAAGACCGGAGAGACATAATTGCTCTCGAAAACGGTCCTGGGAAACAGCACCGGCACGAAATTATAGGGCGCCAGAGCGGCGGAGTTGGCAAAGGAAAAGCTCGGGAAGAAGGGCGAGCCGAATCCCCGCAGAAAAAAGGGGGCCCGGACGAAGACCCAGAAAGGCGGGCACAGGAGATCCACCAACGGCATGCCGAAGTAATACCCTCCGCTGGGGTAATATGCTGGCTCCGGGACAAAATCGGGCGGCGGGACGGGGGCCCAGCCTAGGTAATCATCACTGGTGCGCCAGGCCGTGGTGGAGGGATACCAGGTGCTGCCCGGGACCCAGACCCAGCCGTATTCAGTAGTGGGCATCCAGTTGCCGAAGTGGTAAGTGGCCCAGCCCCAGGGTTCGGAGGTTTCAAAGATCCAACCCTGTGCGGTGGGCAACCAGCGGCCGTCCACATAGGGCCGCCAGTTGGCGGCCAGCCCATTGGTGGGATACCATACCGGCCCGTAGTGGCCGTAGTTCACCCAGGCGCCGTAAGGGGCCAGGGCATCGTAAAACAGGGCCAGATCCTCGGCGGCGGCCCGGGCGGGGCCGCCCGGGATGCCGGTCCAGGCCAGCAGAAGCAGCAGGGCCAGGCCCATCACCTTGCCAGGATTTTTGTCAGCCAGCCTCATCTGCCCACCTCCCTTGGGGTTTCGGCTCCGAAATTTTTTCTCCGGGTTCCCAATGGCCTGGGCCAGGTTACGCAAAAAAAGTAATCATGCCCTTGGTGGAAATCAAGGCAAGCGGAAGTATCGTCATTCAATACAGGCCGCGCCTTCCTGCCCGAATCTCCCCTTTGCGGGGTGTTTGGACCGGGGAGATGGGGCAGTTACGAAAGCCCCCGGCTCCCCCTGCCAAATTATCCATACTTCCTCCTCAGCGAAAATGGCAGGCGACCCAGTATTCCGGGGCGGTTTCCCGGTAGGCCGGGACCTGGTCCCGGCAGCGGGGGAACTCGGCCTCGGGACAGCGGGGGTGAAAGGGGCAGCCCGAGGGGACCTGCACCGGGCTGGGCGGCTCCCCCCTGAGGGCCGGAGGCCGGAAAGGCTGCCGGGGGTCGGGCTGGGGCACCGCGGCCAGCAGGGCCTCGGTATAGGGATGGAGGCGCTCCCGGGCCAAGACCTCCCGGGGGGCCATCTCCACCAGGCGCCCCAGGTACATCACCGCCACCCTGGTGCAGATCTGGGAGATGATGCTCAGGTCATGGGAGATGAAGAGGTAGGTGAGGCCGTGGTGTTCATGCAACCGGACCAGCAAGTTGAGAATCTGGGCCTGAATGGAGACGTCCAGGGACGAGACCGGCTCGTCGGCCACCATCAGCCGGGGGCGCAAGGCCAGGGCCCTGGCGATCCCCAGACGCTGGCGCTGGCCGCCGCTGAATTCGTGGGGGTAGCGGCCCAGGTGTTCCGGGGCCAGGCCCACCTCAGCCAACAAACCTGCCACCCAGGTCCGGCGTTCCCTCCGGGTCCCCAGATTATGGATGAGGAAGGGCTCCTCCAGGATTTGCCGCACGGTCATGCGGGGGTTAAGGGAGGAGTAAGGGTCCTGGAAGATGATCTGGAACTGGCGGCGCATGGCCTTGAGGCCCCGGCGGGGCAGACTGCTGAGGTCTTCGCCCCCGAACCAGACCCGGCCGGAGGTGGGAGTCAGCAGTCCCAGAACCAGGCGGGCCAGGGTGGATTTGCCGCAGCCGGATTCGCCCACCAACCCCAGGGTCTCCCCGGGGAACAGGGCGAAACTTACCCCATCCACCGCCTTCAGCAACGGCCCCCGGCCCCAGAAGCCCTGCAAGCGGAAGTGGCAGCACAAATCCTGGACTTTCAGCAGTTCAGCCATAATTCCAACACCGCACCCAATGTCCCGGGGCCACCTCCACCCAGGGAGGCGGCGCCAGGCACTGTCCCCGGGCTTCGGGGCAGCGGTCCTGGTAGAGGCAGCCCGGGGGCGGCTGCGGCGGCAGGTGTCCCTTGATGGCCTCCAAGGGCGCCCCGGGGGGCCGGTGAAAATCGAGTCGGGGTACCGAAGCCAGCAGCCCCCGGGTATAGGGATGCCCCGGGTCGGCAAAGAGCTCCCCAGTGGGGGCCTCCTCCACGATGAGCCCGGCGTACATCACCATTACCCGGTCGGCGGTCTGGGCCACGATTCCCAGGTTGTGGGTGATGAACAAGATCGCCAGACCCAGGTCGGCCTTCAGATTCCGGAGGAGCGCCAGAATTTGGGCTTGAACGGTGACATCCAGGGCGGTGGTGGGCTCGTCGGCGATGAGCAGGTCCGGGCGGCAGGCCAGGGCCATGGCCATCAGTACCCGCTGGCGCTGCCCCCCGGAGAGCTGATGGGGATATTGCCGCAGGCGCCGCCTCGCCTCGGCCAGTCCCACCCGGGACAGGGAGGCCGCGGCCTCTTCCAAGGCGGCTGCATTTGTAAGACCCCGATGAAGGCGCAGGACCTCAGCCACCTGCTCGCCTATGGTGAGCACCGGGTTCAGGGCGGTCATGGGCTCCTGAAAGACCATGGCGATGCGGTTGCCCCGAATCCGGGCCAGGCGCTCTGCCGGGCAGCTCAGCAGATCCTCCCCCAAAAAGAGGACCTCTCCTTCGACATGGGCCGCCGGCAGGGGGAGGAGGCGCAAAATGGCCATGGCGGTGACGGTCTTGCCGCAGCCCGATTCTCCCACCAGCCCCAAGGTTTCGCCAGGCTGCAGGGAAAAACCGATCCCGGCCAGGGCCCGCACCTCTCCCCGGGAGGTGGTGAAGCGGACCGTCAGGTCCCGCACCTCCAAGAAAGGGGCGCCCTCCTGCTGTAAGGCCAGATTGGCGCTCATGAAAAAGCCGGGGTCTTTGCTGCTGCCCGTCCTCCCGTTATCCGCCATGATGGTCTTCCTTGAAGGCGGGATGCGCTTCGCTTTCCCGCCCTACAGCTTCTTGGGACAATCCTAGGGCGCCAGGGGAAGTTGAATGGTAAAAGCGGATCCTTTACCCGGGATGCTTTTGACGGAGATGGAGCCGCCGTGCTCCTGGATGATACTCTGGCAGATGGCCAGCCCCAGGCCGGTGCCTTGGGCCTTGGTGGTGAAATAAGGCTGGAAGATGGTGGCCGCCACCTCCGGGGGCATGCCTTCGCCGGTGTCGGCCAGCACTACTTCGGCGTTCTGCCCCGAGACCCGGCTGCTGATGGTGATTTCGCCGCCCCGGGGCATGGCTTCCAGGGCGTTTTTGAAGAGGTTGATGAGGACCTGGCGCAATTGCTTGGGATCGAAATCGAGCGGCGGCAGGGGGCCATCTTCCACCCGCTTGATCTTGATATGATTTTCAGTGAAGGTGTCCTGGAACAGTTCCAGGGCATCCGAGATGGCCGCCTCCAACCGGCCCCGGCGTTTCACCGCCGGGGGGAGGCGCACGAAATCCCGCATCGCCGCCACCATGGCTTCCAGGCTGCTCACTTCCTCGGTAATGATGTTCAATTTCTGCCGGGCCTTGTCGTCCAGGCCGGGAGTCTTAAGGAGTTGCCGGGCGAAGCCACCGATGATCAGCAGGGGGTTTTTGATCTCATGGGCGATGTGGGTCACGGTGTTGCCCACCGCGGCCAGGCGCTCGGACTGCAGCAGCCGGTCTTCCATCTCCTGATATTCGGTGATGTCCCGGATGACCCCGGTGAAATAGAGGTTGTCCCGGATCTCGGCCACGGAAAAGGAGATACTCATGGGAAATTCGCTGCCGTCCCGGCGCTGGGCCCTGAGACGCACGTGCCTGCCGATCACCCGGGCCTCCCGGGTGGCCAGGTATCGCCGCAGGTATCCCCGGTGTTCTTCCTTATAGGGGGGCGGAATCAGGATTTTCAGGTCCTGGCCCAGGACCTCGACCCGGCTGTAACCGAACATGTTCTCGGCCCCCCCGTTGTAGCCGACGATGACATGGTCTTCGTTGATGGTAACGATGGCGTCGGTGGCGCTTTTGATGATGCCGGTGTTGATTTCCTGCTTCTGCCGCAGCTCCTGGAGCTGGCAGATCAGCCCCTTCAGGAAGTTGGCGAGGGGGCCGGTAATGAGCCGGCCCAGCCGCTCCGGGGAGAAATCGGGCAGCCCGGCGGTCAGGAATTGGCCGTCCAGGATGAGATCGAACTCATCCGGCCGTAAATCCGTTAGGGGGTTAACCTGGAGAGCCTGGCTGGTCCCGGGGGTGACTCCGTAGAGGACCAGATCCAGGGGCGGGTAACCTTCCAGGGAAAAAGGCAGGGTTATCGGGAGGCAGATGAACTCCTGCCCGTTCAGGACGATGGCGATGCGCATGGCTTTGGGGCCCGAGTTCATGTGGTCAGAGTTGGCAGTGAGCAATGGCCATCAGCGCTGGCCCTTAACCAGCGGCAGGCTGCCTCCAAAAGCCGCCGGCGCCAGGCCGGCCGCTGACTCTGGGAGACCTCTGCGAAAATCCAGTAACTTCCTGGAGTAATCAAAATGCGGCCCAGGCGCCCTTGCCTGTGCCCAGGGTGTATGACCGCCGAGGCCGGCCCTGGCAAAAGAACCAAAATCAACCAAAAACCCATATTTGGAGGTTCGCAGGGATCTCTCTCACTACTCAGCCTTCATAGCGTTTGAATACCAGGGAGGCGTTGGTGCCGCCGAACCCGAAGGAGTTGGACAGGACATGGCGGATCTCCGCCTTCCGAGCCGTACCCGGGACAAAATCCAGGCCGGTGCAGTCAGGGTCAACCTCCGAGAGGTTGATGGTGGGGGGGATTATGCCGTCCCGGATGGCCAGGACGGAAAAAATGGCTTCCACCGCTCCGGCCGCGCCCAAGAGGTGCCCGGTCATGGACTTGGTGCCGCTCACCAGCAGACGGGAAGTGTGATCCCCGAAGATCTCCTTGAGAGCCAGGCATTCGTTGCGGTCGCCCACCGGGGTGGCGGTGGCGTGGGGATTGACGTAATCGATGTCGCCCGGGGTGACACCGCCATCCTTCATGGCCAGGGCGATGCAACGGCTGGCCCCTTCCCGGTCCGGGTCGGTGATGTGGTGGGCGTCGCCGGTCATGCCAAAACCAATGATCTCGGCGTAAATCTTGCCCCCCCGGGCCAGGGCGTGATCCAGTTCCTCCAGGGCGAGGATGCCGGACCCTTCCGACATGACGAAGCCCGTGCGCTTACAATCAAAGGGGCGGCTGGCGGCCGCAGGATTGTCGTTGTAGCCCATCGCCAGGGCCCCCATGCGATAGAAACCCGAGATGGTGAGAAGGGTGATGGCGGCTTCACTGCCACCCGCGGCCATCATGTCCGCCTCTCCCAACTGGATAGAGCGATAGGCCATGCCGATGGCGTGGGCCCCGGCGGCGCAGGCGGTGGACAGGGCGATATTGGGCCCCTTGGCCTTAAAGCTGATGGAAACGTTGCCCGCCGCCAGATTGGGGATCATCTTGGGCACCAGGAAGGGAGAGACCCGGCGCACCCCTTCGAAAATCAGCTTCTGCACCCCTTCTTCCCAGGTGCTAACCCCGCCCATGCCGCTGGCGATGATGACCCCGGCCCGTTCCGGCTCTTCGGCCTCCAGGTCGATGCCCGAATCGTTGACGGCCTCCAGGGAGGCGGCCAGGGCGAACTGGGTGAAGCGGTCGGTATATTTGATTTGCTTAAGATCTTCCTTGGTGACTTCCTTTTTTCGGGCTTGCAGAATCTCCTTCAGGTCAAAGTTCTTGATCTCGCCGCCAATGGTGGGAAAGTCTTCCGGGGCGCGGTAGCGCGTCATGGTTTCCTGGTCGAAACGGTCCAGGTGGGTGATTCCGGATTTCCCAGCCAAAAGCTGCGACCACACGGTGGGAACGTCGAGTCCCATGGAGGTCACCATGCCTACCCCGGTGACCACCACTCGCCGCATCCCCACGGTTTTCGAAAAAGACATGCATCAACCTCCGCCCCTGGCCCAAAAAAGCCAGGGAAAGGGTAGTGGGTGAAGATTTCCGGGCTATCTACAGCAGCGCTTCCCGGTGGGCCGGAACGCACAAAGGAATTTTGGCGTTGCCATAATTTTTGTTATTGTAAATTACCCGGGGTGCTATTGCAACGGTTTCCGGTCCGCCACAAGGGGAGAAGTCCTTCACCCACGTGTTTTTGGAGGCAATCGGGCCTTTGCGGTGGCGCCCCCGCCCCCCGACCCCAGATGGAACGCGGCTCCCATCCGCGGGCCGAGCCGGGAATTTTTCGGTTTACTTTTTTCATTGGGTTCAGATAGAATACCTTAATTTTGGGAAGAGAAGTACCCTTTCTCAATTGGCCGGGTCATCCCCAACTTTACGGATGAAAGAGGAAATAATCGATGATATCCAGGAAATCCAGGGTTAACCCCCGTTACATGGAGAAGCTCTATTCTTTTTATTGCCCTTTCTATGATTGGATTTTCGGCAAACTGTTGGGGCCCGGCCGCCGCCAGGCCTTTAAGTATCTGTCCCGCCGGCCTAACCAGAAGATTTTGGAGATCGGCGTAGGTCCAGGCTCTACCCTGGAATATTACCCGCCGAAAACCGAGCTGGTGGGCATCGACATCTCCGCCGCCATGATCGAGGTAGCCCGGAAGACGGCCGCCAATGTCAACAGCGGCAGCCGCTTCCACTTGCAAGTGATGGATGCTGCCAACCTGCAATTCCCCGACGATCATTTCGACGTGGTTATGGCCGCCTATGTGATCACCACCGTCCAAGACCCTCACCGGGTCTGCCGGGAGATTTTGCGGGTGGTCAAGCCCGGCGGGCAGATCATCGCAATCAATCACACCCGCAGCCAGAACGGCAGTCTTTGGGGCCGGATCGAGGACGTGGTGGCCCCGGTCTGCTGCGCCATCGGCTTTACCACCGACCTGGACGTCATCAAGGTAATGAAAGATGTAGGCATCAGCGTCTATCAGACGGTGCGGTGCAATCTGCTGAATACCGGCCGCATCATCATGGGCAGCAAGAGCTAGGCTGGTTTCCGGGAGAGCCCGGCCGCGCCACTGGCGGCCTCCCGTTCTCTGCGGCCGCGGCCGCCGCCGGGTGCGCCAAGCGGGCGGCTTAAGCGCCAAGATTCCCGAACCCCTGCCAATAATGTTTTAGGGTAGACTTTCCTCGGGAGAACCGGATGAAAATTGATAAAAATTCGTTTGTGACCATTGAATACCTGATCCGCCTGGGGGAGGAGGAAACCTATCCGCCCAGCGGCCAGCCCGAGGAGATCTCCTTCTGCCTGGGCTGGGGAGCCATGCCTCCGGGACTGGAGGAAGCCATGCTGGGGTTATCCCCCGAGGACCAGCGGGTGGTCAGCCTCAGTCCGGAACAGGCTTACGGGGAATTTGACCAGGAACTGGTGATGGAGGTGCCGCTCTCCGATTTTGCCCCGGAAATGGAATTAAGTCCGGGATTGGTGTTCGAAACTGAAAACGACGAGGGGCACACGATCTATTTCATCGTCCAGGAAGTGGGCCCCGACGCGGTGGTCATCGACTTCAACCACCCCCTGGCCGGCAAGGCACTGGAGGTGTCCTTTACGGTGCGCCAGGTGCGGCAGGCCTCCCCGGAGGAGATGCAGGGCCCTGGAGGCTGTTCCTGTTCCCAATGCGGGGAAGGAGGGTCCCGCCCCCATTAATGGAGGGCCACCTTTGATGCCCCTGCCCTGGGCGCGGCATTACGACCCGGGAGTGCCGCTCAGCGTGGGGCCGGCCACCTCCTCCATACCCTGGTTGTTACTCCAGGCCGCGGCCCGGACCCCCCGAGCCCCGGCCCTGGTCTTCTTCGGCCGGACCTTCAGCTATCGGCAACTCTCGGAACTGGCGGCCCGGTTAGCCCGGGCCTTCAAAGACCAGGGCCTGTCCCCGGGGGAGCGCCTGGCCATCCTGCTCCCTAATTGTCCGCAGTTTGTGGTAGCTTACCATGCCGCCCTGCGCCTGGGCGCGGTGGTGGTGCCGCTGAACCCTCTCCTGAGCGCCAGGGAACTGGCTCACCAGCTTAACGATTCCGGGACCCGGCGGCTGGTGGTCCTGGATCACTTCCTGCCCAAGGTGGAGGAGGCCCGGGGAAAGCTGGACCTGACCCATCTCATAGTCACCAGCCTCCCGGACGCCCTCCCCTGGCCCCTGAGCTGGCTATACTCCTTCAAGGCCCGGCGGCAAAGATTGGCCAGGGACTTTAAACCGGCCCCGGGCCGTTTCGGCTGGCGAGGCTTGCTGGCCCAGCCTCCCCTTTGGGACGAGCCTATCCCCGGGGTCCAGGACCTGGCGGTCTTGCTCTATACCGGGGGCACCACGGGTACCCCCAAGGCAGCCATGCTGAGCCACGGCAACCTCATGGCCAACGTGGCCCAGATCAGCGCCTGGCTGCCGCAAGTGCGCTTCGGCGGCGAGCGCCTGGTGGCTGTGCTCCCCTTGGCCCACTCCTTCGGCCTCACCGCCTGCCTCAACTGGCCCATGTCGCAGGGGGCGCAGATCATTGTCCTGCCCCGCTTCGAAATCGACGGCTTCATGAAGATGCTGCGGAAGTGTCGGCCCACCATGCTCCCCGGGGTGCCCACCATATTCGTGGCCCTCATTAACGATCCCCGGCTGCCGGCTCTGGATCTCTCCTCCCTGTGGGCCTGTATCAGCGGCTCAGCCCCGTTGCCCCTGGAGGTGCGGGACCGCTTCGAGTCCCTCAGCGGCTGCCGCATCATGGAGGGCTATGGCCTCACCGAAGCCGGTCCGGTGACCCATCTGAATCCGGTCCAGGGACCGCGGCCCGCGGGCAGCATTGGTCTGCCGCTGCCCGCCACCCTGGCCCGGGTGGTGGATCGGGAGAGTGGTCAAGGTTCGCTGCCCCCAGGCAAGGTGGGGGAACTGGCCATCCGGGGGCCTCAGGTGATGAAGGGTTACTGGCAAAACCCCGGGGAGACCGCGGCGGTCCTGCGGGATGGCTGGCTCTATACCGGCGACCTGGCGCGGTGGGACGAGGATGGTTATTTTTATATAGTGGAACGCAAAAAGGATTTGATCATTTCCGGCGGCTACAACATCTATCCCCGGGAAGTGGAAGAGGCCCTCTACCAGTTTCCGGGGGTGCAAGAGGCGGTGGCCTTCGGGGTGCCGGACAGCTATCGGGGCGAGGTCGTCAAGGTGGTCATCGTGCCCCAGGCCGGCGTTGAGCTAAGCGCCCCGGAGCTCCGGGATTTCTGCGGCCAGCAACTGGCCCTTTACAAGGTGCCCAAGTTCATCGAATTCCGCCCCGAACTGCCCAAGAGCCAGGTGGGCAAAATCCTGCGCCGGCTGCTGCGGGAAGAGGCCGTGGCCGGGGACCAGGCGGCCCTGGGAGAGGATTAACCCCGCGCATTTTGATGAAATTTCTCAAAAAGAAGGCTATAATTACAATAATATTAAAAGTACCGAGCCCCAATGTCTTTCAAACGTACCCTTCGCTACCATTGGCTCAAGTTCCTCCGCCTCCAGGACGAACCTTGGAAGCTCTCCTGGGGTATGGCCTTGGGAGTCTTTGTGGGCGTCACCCCCACGGTGCCCTTCCATATGGTGTCCGTGCTCTTTCTGGCCCCTCTCCTGGGAATCTCGCCGGTCACCGCCTTTCTGGGCCTCCAGATCTGCAACCCGCTGACCATGCCTTTCATCTATCTGGCGGCTTATAAGGCGGGGAATCTATTGTTGCACGGCGGGGCGCCCCTGGGGTTGCCCGATTCCTACTGCTTCTCCAGTCTGCTGCACCTGCTCTGGCAAGGGGGCCTGACCCTGCAAGTGGGAGGCCTGCTGATCGCCATCCCCCCAACCATCGCCTCCTATTTCCTGAGCATGTGGCTTATCAAGCGATATCGCCGCTTCAAGGAGCGCAGGGCCGCCGGTGTCCTCAACCTCTCCCAAAGTCCTCCTACAGCGTCTAGGCCTGAGGCCTAAGAAGACCCTGGGGCAGCACTTCCTGGTGCACTCCCATCAGGCCCGGCGCATCGTGGAGGCCCTGGGGCTGAGGGGCGATGAGACCGTGGTGGAGATCGGCGCCGGCCTGGGGGCCTTAACGGTCTTCCTGGCCCGGCAAGCGCGGCGGCTGGTGGCCCTGGAACGGGATCCGGCCCTGGTCCGGTTTTTGCGGGAAGAAGTCTTCCCCGAAACCCCAGGGGTGGAAGTGCGCTGCCAGGACGTCCTCCGCTTCGATTTTCTGGGGCTCAGCCGGGAAGTGAACCAGCCCCTGGTAGTGGCCGGCAATCTCCCCTACCAGATCACTTCGCCCCTGCTCTTTAAACTGATGGAAGAGCAGCAGGCCCTCAGCCGGGCGGTGCTGATGATGCAGCAGGAAGTGGGGGCGCGCCTGTTGGCAGCCGCGGGCAGCAAGGATTACGGGGTGCTCTCGGTGCTGCTGCCGTACCATTTCTACCTCCGGCGCCTGTTTTCCCTGGGGCCGGCCAATTTTTTCCCGCCGCCCCAAGTGGACTCCCTGGTCCTGAGCCTGACGCCCGCCACCACCTCGCCCCCGGCCCGGGACCCGACCCTGCTGGCCCGGGTGGTGAAGGCCGCCTTCGGCCAACGCCGCAAGACCCTGAACAACACCCTGACGGCCGGGGCCGCCTTCGGGCTCAGCCCCGCAGAGGTGCGCCGGGCCTTCGCGGAGTTGGGCCTCGATGCGGGGCGGCGGGGGGAGACCCTGAGCCTGTCGGAATTCGTGGTACTGGCTAATAAGCTGTCAGCTATCAGCGGTCAGCTATCAGCTAATAGCTAATAGTTAATAGTTAATAGTTAATAGTTAATAGTTAAAAAACAAAAGACCAAAAAGCGAAAGCTAATGAAGGATTTCATAATAAAAGTTTGATAAAAGAGGCATCCACTGATTTTAGATATCGCTAAAGTAACAGCAAGCTTTCTTAAAAAGCCGAAAGCTAACAATGTCTTATGAACCGCGTACTTACCGCAGTCGCATGGCCCGCGCCGGCCTGGTGGGATTCCGGGTGGTCGTCAAGGAGACCGACCTCTGGGTCCTGGCCGCCCGGGACTTCTCCCGAAAGGCGCGGGAGGTGGTGCTCCAGGAGCGCCGGCAGTTGGAGGCCTACATCGCCGGGCACCCGGGATTTCTTACGACCCTGACCCCCTGGCCGGAGGACCCCTTTGCCCCGCCGGTGGTGGGGGAGATGATTGCCGCGGCCCGGCGGGTGGGGGTGGGCCCAATGGCGGCGGTGGCCGGGGCCCTGGCGGAGCGGGTGGGCCGGGCCTTGGAGCAAGAGTCCTTGAACCCCGAGGTCATCGTGGAAAATGGGGGCGACCTCTACCTGGAAGTGACTTCCCCTGCCATCGTCTCCCTGTTTGCCGGAAAATCCCCCTTGAGCCACCGGGTAGGCTTGCGGATCGAGCCGGACCTGTCTCCCCTGGGGGTGTGCACTTCCTCGGGGAGCGTGGGCCATTCCCTGAGTTTCGGCCGGGCCGACGCCGCCTGCGTCCTGGCGCACAAAGCCTCCCTGGCCGATGCCGCGGCCACCGCCCTGGGCAACCTGGTCCCGGATGCCGGGGCCATTGGCGCCGCCCTGGCATGGGCCGCCTCCATCCCGGAAATCCTCGGGGCCGTGGTGGTCGTGGGCGACAAACTGGGGGCCTGGGGCCGGGTGGAGCTGGTCCCCCTGGCCGGATAATCAAGTTGAGAAAAGACCTGATTTATGTTATAGTTATACCATCCCCAGCGCCGCTGAGGAGGTTGGAATGGATCGAGCTTTCGTGGACCACCTCTGGCAAACCTTGGAAATGCCATGGTCCAGAATGAAGACCGAGGTAAGCGGCCATGTCGTGCTGGCGGCGGCCTTCGTGGCGATCGTCATCCTCTTCTGGTTCTTCTTATCGCCGCGGATTAAGAATAAATAGCCGGCCCGCCAGAACTGCGGCGATTTCGATTCCTGCCCCCTAACCAAAAAAGCCAAAAATTGCGCCGGAGCGGGCCGCGGGCGCCTGGGGACCGCGGCTGGGGAAATCTGCCTGTTTGACGCCGGTCTTTTCCTGATCTCTGCTCACCTTTCTTTCCGGAGTTCTCACCAGACCCTATCAGGCTTCATACCAAGTTGCCGCTAGATTTTTTGCATAGGGGGGGACCCGTGGGTCCGCCCTTTGGTGGGCGCACACATGGGTGCGCCCCTACAAAAGATTCTTCTACTTTTGACGGCAACCTGGTATTAGAATGACCGGCGAGATTCATGGCAGTTAGCCATCATTCTCATGAATAAGGGAAATACCTCGGTTCTGCGCCCGGGTAAAGCCGGGCGCCAGGATGGGGACTTGCGCCGGCGTCAAAAATAGGTTGAAATATTAGGCAACTCTCTGGAGAGGGAAAGGCATGGCGAAAGTTCGTCCCACCGGTGAAAAGATCACCCCGGCCCCCGGGGGCGGATTGCAGGTTCCCCAGCACCCCATAATTCTGTTTATCGCCGGCGATGGCACCGGCCCCGATATCTGGCAGGCCACCCGGCCGGTGCTGGACGCCGCAGTGGCCAAGGCCTACGGCCGCCAGCGGCAAATCGTCTGGCAGGAGGTCCTGGCCGGGGAAAAGGCTTTCAAGCAGACCCGCAGCTATTTGCCGGTGGAATCCATTACCTCCCTCCGGGAGTTCCGGGTGGCCCTCAAGGGGCCCCTCACCACCCCCATCGGCGGCGGCTTCCGATCCCTGAACGTCACCCTGCGCCAGGTCCTGGACCTGTACGCCTGCATCCGGCCGGTGCGCTATTACGCCGGGGTACCCAGCCCCTTGAGAGAGCCGGGGCTGATTGACATGGTGATCTTCCGGGAAAACACCGAGGACGTCTATGCCGGGATCGAATGGCCGGCCACCAGCCCCGAGGCCAGAAAAGTCATCGCCTTCCTCAACGCCGAGATGGGCTGCTCCCTGGACCTTACCGCGGCCATCGGCATCAAACCCATGACCGAGCGCTGCAGCAAGCGCCTGATTCGCATGGCCCTGAACTACGCCCTGGAGCATGGGCGGGCCACGGTCACCCTGATGCACAAAGGCAACATCATGAAGTACACCGAGGGCGCCTTCCAGAACTGGGGCTATGAGGTGGCGATGGAATACGGCGACAAGGTGACCAACGAGGCGGAGCTGGCCACCCGCTATCAGGGCGTCTTCCCTCCCGGCAAAGTGCTCCTCAAAGACCGGCTGGCCGACTCGCTCTTCCAGCAGGTGTTGCTGCGGCCGGCGGAGTATCAGGTGATCGCCACCCCCAACCTGAACGGCGACTACCTTTCGGACTCCCTGGCGGCCCAGGTGGGGGGGCTGGGGATAGCCCCGGGGGCCAATATCGGGGATAACTGCGCCATCTTCGAAGCCACCCACGGCAGCGCCCCCAAGTACGCCGGCCAGGATAAGGTCAATCCCGGCTCCCTCATCCTCTCCGGGGCCATGCTCCTGGAGTACCTGGGCTGGCAGGAGGCGGCCGGGCTTATCCACCAGGCCCTGCCTCGCACCCTGCAAGCGGGGCTGGCCACCTACGACCTGGCCCGGCTGCTGCCCGGCAGTAAGGAAGTCTCCTGCTCCGCCTTCGGACAGGCTTTAATCGAGCACCTGTGAGAACAAAAAAAAGTTCAAAGTTCAAAGTTCAAGGTTCAAAGTTGAAAACAAAGCTGCCAAAGAATCGCCCTTAACTTTGAACTTTGAACTTTGAACCTTGAACTATCTATTTCCCCCTCACCTCTCCCGGGTTACATAGAGGATTTCGAAGCGGGCCGCCAACTCCGCCTGGAGGGCCGCCACGGCCTCGGGTGAGAGATTCTTCACCCGGACATAGACCTCCCGCAGGTTTTCCTCGGGGCTGCGGTAGTAGCTCAGCAGGCTGAGCAGCCGCCCGCCTCGGGCCCGCATCAGGTCGGCCACCTCCTTGAGGACCCCGGGCCGGTCTTCCGCGCGCAGGGCGAACTGCACCCCGCCCTGAAGGCTGCCGCTGATATGGAGTAAGGCCCGCAGGATGTCCGACTGGGTGATGACGCCTACCAGCGAGCCTCCGGCGTCCACTACCGGCAGCCCCGAGATGGTGTGCTCCAGCATGATTTGCGCGGCCCCCTCCACCGTGTCGTCCTGGGAGACGGTGAACAGGTCGCGGCTCATGATCTCTTTTACCTGCAGCTCCGCCAGCAGATAATACATCTCGTGCACGTCCAGGGTGGTGGCCTTGGAAGGGGAGGCCTCTTTCAGATCCCGGTCGGTGATCATGCCCACCAGGCGGCCGGCGCTCATCACCGGCAGACGCCGGAAGCCATGCTCATTCATGATATGAATGGCCCTGATCATGGAGGTGTCGTCATTGATGGTTACGGGGTCCCGGGTCATCCAATCCTTGATCAGCATGGTGCTGCTCCGTCGATTCTTATTTACCGGCTCGCTGCCACTGCTACGTTAAGCGGTTTCCTGCGAAATTCGCCTGGCCAATTTCCCCGGTCATTCTGAGGCGCGAGAGGCACCTTCACCTGCGGCCCGGGGTGGCCACCTAAAGTAACTTTATTCAATAAGTTATTAATCAGAGCAAAAAACAAGATCCTGATGGGGAATTTAACTGTAGCCACAGGCTTTAGCCTGCGCAAGCTAAAGCTTGCGGCTACTCGATTAGAATGCAATCTATTTAATGCTCTGATTAATAATTATTCGATCATTCTGCCTAAATAATAATTTAAGCCTGATTTTTCCAAAAAAAACAGAAAATTGGAAAACAGTTTTTTCTAAAGCCGCGGTTCTTCGCCCCGGAAAAACCGCTGCAAATTGCCCCGGTGGCAGACCAGGATCAACCCCGACAGGGCCCCGGCCAGGAGGAGATAGGCCTTGGAGTCGGAAAAGAGCCCCATGGCCACCGGCAGCAGCCAGGCGGCGATGAGGGCGCTGATGGAAAAGACGCGGGTCTGGCTCAGGGCCAGCAGGTAGACCAGGACCAGGTTCAGCCCGGCCCAGGGGCAAAGGGCGGTCACCACTCCGAAGCTGGTGGCCACCCCTTTGCCCCCCTTAAAACCCAGACCCAGGGGGAAGACGTGCCCCAGGACCGCGGCCGCCCCCACCGCCGCCACCGCCGCCTCTTGCCAGGGCCCCAGGGGCGCCAGCCAGAGGCGGGCCAGGACCGTGGGCAGGGCCCCCTTGAGGACGTCCCCCAGAAGGGTGAGGCCGCCGGCCTTGCGGCCTAGCAGGCGATAGAGATTGGCGGCCCCCAGGTTGCCGCTCCCCCGGCGGAGGGGATCCGGGCCCCCCAGGGCCCGGGCCACCATAAGCCCCGTGGGGATAGACCCCAGCAGGTATGACAGAACCAACAGTCCCCCAAAATACCTCGACATGGCCCCCGATTCCCGAAGCCCCCTAAGCCGCGCTCCGCTTGATATTCTTCCTGGCGCCCTAAGCCGCGGCAGCCTGGTTCGGGGCGGACCCGTCGCTCCGGCCCCACCAGGCTGGCCGCCTTATTCCGGCACCACCTCCAGGACCTGGTCGCCGGAGGCGTCCCACACCGGGGTCTTGATCTTCAGGAGTTCGGCCCATCTCCGGAAGGCCCCCACGAAGACCACCACCATGAGGATCATGATGACCATGGCCAGGGTCGCCAACAGATACATCCTTTGGGGGAGATAGAGGGTCACCAGAAGCAGGTAGCCGGCATACATGGTCACAAAGGCCATGGCGATCCCCGGAACCGCGGTGATCCAGGCGTATTTGGCCTTGTTCATCCGGATGATCATGGTGGTGACGATGATCAGGCCGCTGGAGGCCAGGAGCTGGTTGCACATGCCGAACAGCGGCCAGATGGTGCTAATACTGCCGGTAACCACCAGATAACCCCAGGAGGACACGAAGACCGCGCTGGTAATGATGATGCCGGGCCACCAGCCCCGCTCCAGGAACTTGGGGAAGACTAGGCCGATCATTTCCTGGAGGAAGAAGCGGCCCACCCGGGTGCCGGTATCCACCGCGGTGAGGATGAAGACCGCCTCAAACATGATGGCGAAGTGATACCAGTAGGCCATCAAGTGCTTCATTACAGGGATGGAGGAAAAGATGAAAGCCATGCCCACGGCCAGGGAAACGGCGCCGCCGGGCCGGCCCTGGATATTTTCCCCCACCCCGGCGGCCAGCGCCGGCAGGTTGACCGTGCCCACGCCGAGTTTGGCAAAGGCGGCGGGAGCAGCGTTGATGGCGAAGTAATCGGCCGGCACCAGGACGCAGGCGGCCGTCAGGGCCATGATGGCTACCAGGCCTTCCACCAGCATGGCGCCGTAGCCCACGAATAAGACGTCCCGTTCATTGGGGAGCATCTTGGGGGTGGTGCCGGTGCCGATGATGGCGTGCCAGCCGGATAAGGCCCCACAGGCGATGATGATAAAGACGAAGGGGAAGACCGGCCCGGCAATTATCGGGCCGCCGCCGTGGACGAACTTGGTGATCGGCTCCATCAGGAGGGTAGGCCGGACAATGGCGATACCCAGAACCAGGGCCGCGATGGTGCCGATCTTCAGATAAGTGGACAGGTAATCCCGGGGGCAGAGGAGCAGCCAGACCGGCAGCACCGAGGCCACAAAACCGTAAATAATGATAAGATAGGCAATTTGCGTTTTGCTCATGGTGAATAGGGCCTTCAGGGTAGGACTGGCGACCACATAAGGCCCGGCCAAGACCGCCGCGGCCAGCAGAACCACGCCGATGATGCTGGTGCCCAGGACGTCGCCAGGCCGCCAGACGTGCAGATAAACCCCCATGAGGAGGGCGATGGGAATGGTGGAAAGGACCGTGAAGGTCCCCCAGGGGCTGCTAAACATGGCGTTGACCACCGCAATGGACAGACCCGCCAGGGTGAGGATGACGATGAAGAGGATGGCCACCGAGGCCACGTGGCCCACCGCCGTGCCGATTTCCCTCTCGGCGATCTTGCCCAGGCTCTGGGCCTTATGGCGCACCGAGGCGAAGAGCACCACCATGTCATGGACCGCGCCGGCCACCACGCAGCCGATGATGATCCACAGGGCTCCCGGCAAATAGCCGAACTGGGCCGCCAACACCGGCCCCAAGAGCGGCCCGGCGGCGGCGATGGCGGCGAAATGGTGGCCAAACAGGATAAACTTATTGGTCTTGACATAATCGACGCCGTCAGCCATTTTCACCGCTGGCGTCAACCTCTCCGTCTTCAGCTCCAGGACCCGGTTAGCGATGAACAGGCCGTAAAACCTGTAGGCCAGGGCAAACACGCACAATGCTACAAAGACCAGGGTCAAAGCATTCATTCTTAAGCCCTTCCTCTTGCTGGTTTAGTCCTAAGTCCGGGTGAGCGCCCGGAACAGCCGTTTACATGGAAAAATAATCGAGTTCATCCTTATGCTCCGGCAGTTTGGGCCCCAGGACCCGGATCAGCAGCACCGGGACCGGGGAGTGGCTGACCACCCGGTGGGCCACGCTGCCCAGAAGCCAGGCGACCTCGCCGGCGCCATGGCTGCCCAGGATGATGAGATTCATCCGGTGGCCGACTGCATAGGCGATGATCTCCGGGGCCGGGTTGCCCTGTTTGTAATCCCAGGTGGCCGCTAAATTTTTGGCCCGCAAGGCCGCCGCGGTTTCCTGCAGATACTTGACCACCGGCAGCCGGGCCACCGCCTCGGTCCTGGCCTCCGGGGAAGACTCGCCGATCTCGCCCACCGCGGCGGAGCCCACCGCCAAGAGCACCAGTTGCGCCTTAAAGGATTTCGCCAAATCCTCGGCTTTGGGAAGCACCTTGCCTGCCAAATCCGAGCCGTCCAACGGAACCAGGATCTTGTTAAACACGCCATGCCTCCTTCGCTCTCTGATTTGGTTCTGCTCCGGACCGGGGGGTCCTCATCCATGGGTTAGGACCGGCTCGCCCCGAGGAAGCCGTGTGGCAAAGGCTTTTTTCCTGCGGCTCCCCGGCGCCGCCAGATGCCAGAGACCAGATAACTTGTGCCTTTGTTTATAGAACAATTCTACCACGATTTACTATCAATATGGGACAAAAAATAGGTCCGGAGACAGACAGCAAAGGAGCAGGGGGACACAGCCTTACGCCTGGGCCATTTCTTCGGGACCAGCCCGGAATTCTGGAGAGCGCCCCGCCTCAGAGATAATTGCTGGCCAGCTCTTCGTAATAAGCCCGGGGATGCTTGCAGGCAGGACAGGTTCCCGGCGGATTCTTCCCCTTGACCACATAACCGCAGTTGCGGCAGTGCCAGGTGACGGCCTCCTTCCGGTGGAACAGGGTATTGTCTGCCAGGCGTTGCACCAGGGCCCGGTAGCGGGTTTCGTGGAATTTTTCCACCTTGGCGATTTCCCGGAAAGAGACGGCGATTTCCTTGAACCCCTCCCGCTCGGCCTCTTCGGCAAAATTCTGATACAGGGTGGTCCACTCATAATTCTCCCCCGCGGCCGCAGCCTCTAAATTGCTCAGGGTATCCCCCAGGTGGAAGGGATAGCCCGCGGAGATTTCCGCGCTGCCCTCCCCCAGGTGCCGGTAAAAGACCTTGGCGTGCTCCCTTTCGTTGTCCGCGGTCTCCTGGAAAATCGCGGCAACATACTCATATCCGGCCTTGCGGGCCTCGGCGGCGTAAAAGCTGTAGCGGTTCCGGGCCTGGGATTCGCCGGCAAAGGCGGTCAGCAGGTTCTTTTCCGTCTGGGAGTTCTGCAACTGCATGGAAACACCTCCTCATAGGTCTCAGGGTGGGCAGTGCCCACCCAACATCTTATCGATATTTAAAGCCAATTGAAGGTTATTTTGCCAATCGCTTTAGCTTTTGGGTTTTGCTTTTAGCTGATAGCTGACAGCTTTTTCTCATCCTCATCGCCGCAGTTATTGCTGCCAAATAATCCGGCCGCAGTCCTTCAGGTCGTAGCCCCCCAGGGCGGTGGCCGCCTCCCGAAATTGGGCGGAGCGGATAACCTCCAGCAGGACCTGGAAGCGGGCTTCGGCAAAGGTGGTCTCCGGCACCGCCAGGTCGTAGCGCTCCGGCCGCAGTGTGATAAAATCGAGCCCCAGGGCCCTGGCCGCCGCCAGAATCCCCAGTCCGGCGTCGGCGGTGCCGGAAAAGACATTCACCGCCACTGCCATGTGGGTGTATTCCTCCCGCTCATAGCCCTGGATGGTCCCGGCCGCCAGGCCCTCCTCCTTGAGGAGAATATCGAGCAACAGGCGGGTGCCGGCGCCCCTTTGACGGTTGATGAAGCGCACCCCGGGGCGGGCCAGGTCTTTGATGCCCAGGAGGTTTTTGGGGTTGCCCGGGGCCACCATCAGGCCCTGCTGGCGCCAGGCCAGATTGATGAGTTTCAGGGGCACCCCGGCGAGATGTCGTTGGATGAAAGAAATGTTGTAGGTGCTGCTCTCGGGGTCCAGCAGGTGGCAGCCGCCCAGGTGGGCCCGGCCCTGGCGCAGGGCCATCAGGCCTCCCAGGCTGCCGACGTGGCCGGAAGAGAGGCGCAGCCGGGCATCGCGGTGGCGCAGCAGGGTGGCCAGGAGGTCCAGGGCGTTGTCGTGGCTCCCCAGGACCACCAGGGTGCCGTCGATCTCCTCCGGGGCTACCAGCAGCTCCGCGGCCACCGGGCGGTCCTCCTCCAGGCCTTCGCTCAGGGAGGGGATCGTGAGCAGGCCGTCGGCCCGCACCAGGGAAGTGATGGCGCCCGCGCCCCGGGGCAGGGGGGTGGCGATGACCTTGTCTCCCACCCGGCCCAGGGTTGCCCGGATGAATTCGGTGAGGCCGGGCCTGGAAGGCAGGTTCTGGGCCGGATGGACCGTCAGGGAGGGCCGCACCTGCTGCCTTTTCCCGGCCATTCCGGCGATCAAGGGCCCGGCGAACTGCTCGAAGGAAAGGACCGCGGACACCGGATACCCGGGGTTGCCGATCACCGGTTTGCCCGCCACCACCCCCAGCAGGGTCGGCTTCCCCGGCATCATGGCCACCCCGTGCGCCAGCACCTGGCCCAGGGCGGCCACCGCCTGGTAGGTGTAATCCTCGGTCCCCGCGGAAGAGCCGGCATTGATGAGCACCAGGTCGGCGGCCGCCAGGGTTTTTTGTAAGGCTGCTATGAGCGTTTCCAAGTCATCGGGAACGATGTCCTGGACCTGGGGGAGGCCGCCGGCCTCCGCCACCAGGCCGGAAAGGATGACCGAGTTGAATTCCGGCAGGCGGCCGGCGGCCAGTTCCTGCTCCAGGTCCGCGGCCGGTACCAGCTCGCTGCCGGTGGGGATGATGGCCACCCTGGGCCGGCGGCGCACCTTAACCCGGATCACCCCGGCGGCCAGCAGGGCTCCCTGGGACCAGGGGGAGACCTCTGATCCTTCAGAAAGGACCATTTCTCCCCTTACCAGATCTTCGCCCACCCGGCGGACGTGCTGCCAGGGGAAGACCGGGGCCTCCACCACGATGGGGTCGGCCTCGGGGTCGGGAATCTGCTCCACCATGATCACCGCGTCGGTCCCCGGCGGCATCAGGTGGCCGGTGTTGACCGGAAAGGCCTCCCGGCCCAGGTGCAAACGCCCGGGGTTCTCCGGGGTGGCCCCGAAGGTAGCCGCAGCCGGCACCGCAAAGCCATCCATGGCCGCCTGGTGCGCCGCGGGGCTGGAGCGCCGCGCCATCACCGGGGCCGCGGTCACCCGGCCGGCAGCCTCCAGCGTAGGGACTTCCTCCACACCCACCATGCCTTTCGGATCGAACCGGGAAAACCAAAGCTCCCGGGCCTCCTCCAGGGACTTCATCCGCAAATAGATACGCCGTTTCATAAGCTTTCAGCTCTCAGCGGTCAGCTTTCAGCTTCATAAAAAGTGTCTATCTTTTGGGGGCATCTCATTTTTATTAACCCCCAGCTTCTAAAGGTGGGTAGGGGCAGTAGGGTCCAATGGTTTTTGGCTGACTGCTGATAGCTGATGGCTGAAAGCTGCCCATGATTGTATCGCCAAAGAGGAGATTTATAAAGGCCTTCTTGTAGCCGCTGAGAACCTGGTCCCGGCGCCGCACCAGGGCCAGGTGGTCGGGCTGGAAGTAACCGGTAAGGGGGAGGAAGGCCAATTGGCGCCCGGGGCGGGGCATGGCCTGGGCCAGGGTGGCGAAGGAGACCCCCAGGCCCATTTCCACGTAAAGGGCGCTCAACTCCACGTTGGCCGATTCCATGACGATCCGGGGTGAGAGGCCCAGAGTGCGGAAGCGCTCGTCCAGGACCCGGCGCCAGGGGTAATCGGGGTCCCGGGGCGGCAAGATCAGGGGATAGCGGACGATCTGCCGCAGGCTGAGGCGCTTTCTGGCCGTCAGGGGATGGTCCCGGGGGGTCAGGAGGACGGGGACCAAAGGCTGCCAGCGCCGGGCGGCCAGCTCCTTGGGTACCAGGGATTCCAGGGCCAGGCCGAAATCGACCTCGCCGTTTTTTACCAGGTCCAGGACCGTCGCCTGGGAGCGGTCCAGGAGGGTGAGGTCGACCTGAGGAAACTGCCGGCGGTAGGCCAGGAGGGCGTCGGGCAGCAGGCGGTACAGGGTGGTGAAGGCCGCGGCCAGGCGCAGGGTCCCCTGGTTGGTCCCTTGGAGCTCGTGGAGCTCTTCTTTAAGATTTTCATAGCCGGCCAGCAGGGCCCGGGAAAACTCCAGGAGCTTTTCGCCGGCAGGGGTGAGGCGCAGCCGGTTGCCCAGACGCTCCAGGAGGAGGCAGTCGAGGTCCGCTTCCAGGGCCCGGACCTGCTGGCTCAGGGCGGATTGGCTCCGGAAGGTGGCCGCCGCCGCCTTGGTAAAGCTGCCCAGCCGGGCCACCTGGTAGAACCCCAGGAGCTGCTGCCATTCCATAAGTTTTCCTGATGATAAATATAAATATTATTAATTTTACTTATTTAAGTATTTAGCAGAAATTATCCACCAGGGCAACTGCCCGTTTTCCGTTTTTCGTTTTCCGTTTTCCGAGAAAGGCAAAATCAAAAGCAAGACAAAGGCCCCTTAGCAGGAACGGAAAATGGAAAACCGCCTTATCGGGAGGTGCGTCATGAAGGAGTCGCTGCAGCCGGGCCTGGGCTTTGAATTCCGTTTCACGGTGCCGGCCAATAAGACCGTGCCCCACCTGTTCCCCGAATCCCCGGAGTTCCAGGAGATGCCGCAGGTATTGGCCACCGGCTTCATGGTGGGCCTCTTCGAATGGGCCTGCATCCGGGCGGTCAACCCCCACCTGGACTGGCCCCGGGAGCAGACGGTGGGGATCGGGTTCCAATTGAGCCACCTGGCCGCCACCCCGCCGGGACTGATGGTGACCGTCCGGGGCCGGCTGGAAAAGGTGGAGGGGCGTAAACTCACCTTTTTCCTGGAGGCCGATGACGAAGTGGACCAGATCTCCGAGGGCTACCACGAAAGGTTCGTCATCGACGCCTTGAAATTCAAAGCCAAGGCCAAAGCCAAGGCCGAGAGGAAGCGGGCTGAAGCAGTGGCGGCGGCCTGAGCTAACCTTTCCCAGGACGGGTCCCGCCTACGGGCTGGAGCAAGACCAGCCCCAGGGGTGGCGGGTTTTTTGGTAAAGGCCGCATAGCTCTGCGATGGCACACCAGAACGGGCCGGGGGATCCTCCCCGGCCCGCTTAATCTGTAATCCATTTTCCCCTCAGGGCTCCCTTCCTTGAGGTTGCAAAGCGGGGGTTGCCGAAGAATCGGCATCGAAGCTGACAAGTCCGCATAGAGAATCAAGAGGAAATTTGTCGGGGCTAAACTCGGTAATAGTGCTCCGAAAATCGTCTCCTGCCCGCACTGGTGAGTCTGCCACGTAAGGGAATTCTCCCTCAAAAAATAGGGAATACCCGGTTTACAAAGCGGGAGAAAATCACCAAGCTATGGGCAATACCTTTTTCGACCGCGGGGCCCAGGCGGCCGCAAAATAATCTCGGTTAATACCTGGCAAAGCCTTTGCCGCCGCTATTCCCGGCCAACCCTAGGAAAGGAGACACGGATGCGAGACTCGTTCGAAGAGTTATCGTCCCCGAACCCTGGAATGGAGTTGCTTTATACCCCCAATAGCCGCCCGGATGGCGCCGCCCCCTACCTGGATATCCTGCCGTCCGTCCTGGTCGTCGATGACGATGACCAGTGCCGCAGGGTTCTCCTGAACTATCTGGAGCTAATCCGCTGTGCCTGCAAGGGCGCCGCCAATGGACCCGAAGCCCTGGAAATCCTGGCTCAGGAGCGGATCGATCTGGTGGTCAGCGACATTAAAATGGAAGGCCTGGATGGGGTGGAGTTGATGCAAGAGGCTCACCAGACTTATCCCCAGGTACCCTTCATTATCATGACCGATTGTGCCCCGGAATATTCCTACCATGCCATCATTAATGCCGGGGCCAGCGACTTCATAGCCAAGCCCATCTCCCTGGGGGAATTGAGAGCTAAGATTTGGCGGATTCAGAAAGAAAAGGACATTCTGCGGCAACTTCAACATAGCCTGGCCAGGCTCAAAAACCTCATTGAGAACACGGTGGGGGCCCTGGCCTCCACCCTGGAACAGAGAGATCCATATACTGCCAGGCGCCAGAATCGCGTCGGCGACCTGGCCTGCGCCATCGCCAGGGAAATGGGGCTCCCGGAAGAACGAATCGAGGTCCTGCGCCTGGCCGCCTTCGTCCACGATATCGGCAAGATGGGGGTTCCCGCCGAAAATCTGACCAACCCGGGAGCACTGACCGCCATCGAAATGATCCTGATTAAGGTTCATTGTCAGGCATTTTTTGAGATCTTGAATACCGTCCAATTTCCCAAGCCCCTCTCCGAAATGGTCTTCCAGCACCAGGAAAGGGTTAACGGTTCGGGGTATCCCCTGGGGCTTAAGAAGCCCATGATTATATTGGAGGCCAGGATCCTGGCGGTGGCCGAGGTGGTGGAAGCCCTGAGGTCCCAGCGGCCTTACCGGCCAGCCCTGGAATTGAGCGCCGCCCTGGAAGAAATCTCCAAGAATCGAGGCGTGCTCTATGATGGCGAGGTGGTGGATGCCTGCCTGAAGCTGTGCCACGAAAAAGGATTTACCTTCGGAACTTCATAAAGTGGGGCAGGCGTCCCGCCTGCCATCTCTTCTGACAATTTCTCCGGCTCCTTGAACTCCTAAGAGTGGGAGGGAGGAAGGGAGCGCCCTCCCACAAGGGGCGGGCCGCGGCGTCTTCCGGGAGATATTGGGACAGCAGCAAATGAGAGCTGGGTGGACAGCGTGGCCTTTTCTTCCGACGGCCGGGTCCTGGCCTCCGCCTCTGCTGATAACACCGTGCGCCTCTGGGACGTCTCCAGCCGCCAACCCCTGGCCACCCTCACCGGACATAATGGTTCTGTAGTATGGCCGGTATGGGTATCGCCGCATCATCGCCTTGCTCCACCGCGACGGCTGGATAGTAAACCACAAGCGAGTGGAGCGGATCTGGCGGCGGGAAGGGCTGAAGGTGCCACAGAAGCAACCAAAGCGGGGCAGATTGTGGTTAACCGATGGATCTTGTGTTCGTCTTCGTCCCTGCTGGCTGAACCATGTCTGGTCTATTACCCTGCCAACTTATAAGACTTCCACTCTCGTTTTGGTATACTACCCGAGATTATGCGGCAGCCTATGCGTTCTAACGGCTTGCCTCCTCTTGCTCCTTCTTGCCTGCCGTAAGGTGTTTAATTATCTCTAACACAAGAATATTAATCATAAGCCAGGAGAAGGCTGCGCTATAGCCCCCAACAACATCTGTCAGCCAATGCACGTTTAGATAGATGCGGCTAAATCCAATGAGGAGTATTAACAAGGTACATAAAATGAAAATTAAACTCCTTAACCAGTTAATTCTTATAAATTTCCATGTTAGATAAATCATAAACCCATAGACAAGCGTCGAATAAAAGGCATGACCGCTGGGGAAACTGTATCCCTGCGAACTTACCATCTGCGGCATTGGCCGGGCTCTATGGAAAAATTCTTTTAAAAAAGAAAGGATGACTGCGCCCACCCGGATGGTCATTAGAAGAGAGAGCATGGTCCACCATTCCTTTTTTAACAATAGAATAATGATTACTAATCCTGCTAACCCCCATGTAAAAGTGTCACTGCCAAGAAAGGTAATACTTGTCATGAATATTGTTATCGTTGGGTTGACTATTCCTTCCACAAGTCGCTGCGCCGTAAAATCGAGATAATACAAACTTCCTCTATTTACCCAACCCTTCACTATAATGCCGAAAAAATAAAGTGCAAGAAGTAGGCTAGTTAGAGCTATCGACAGGTTCAGTCCATACCAATGGTCATGGGTAAAACGACTTTTTACAAACTCCCAACCTCTCGTCATCTGCTCACCTTTTTTCCCTGTGCAGATTTCCCCAGGGACATGTACAGGTTATTAAGGGAGTGCACCTTGAGGAAGTAGGTGCCTTGAGGAAAAAAAACGGCTTCCAGGAGTATCCCGGAGACCCGCGGGCTGTCCTGGTCGAAAAGAAAATTCCCCAAGGAAAAGATCCGGCATGACCTCAGGGTCCCTTCCAAGTGGCCGGCGCGGTGGGAATGGCAGCCGATCACGACTTCCACGCCCTTTTCTTCCAGGAGAGCGGCCAGGGCCTGCTCCCGGGGGCCGGCTGCGTCGGCAAATTCCCGGCCCCAATGGATCAAGGCGAACAGGGGTTTGTCTCTCTTCAAGCCGGCCAGGCCTTCCAGGTCTTGCCGGGTGAGCCGGGCGATTTTCTCGGCGCTCTGATTATCCACATCGGTAAAACCGGCCAGGTAAAAGGCGCCCAGGTCCAGGACCCGGCGGTTTTCCAGACAGGCAAGGCCCTGCTCGTCCAGATGCCGGCGCATTGCCCGGTAGGCGTCCTCTCCCAGATCAAAGCTGTGGTTGTTGGCCAGGCTCACGGCCCGGACGTGGAGCCCCGATAACAGGGGCAGAGCCAGGGAGCTTTCCATGCACAGGTTATAAGGACCGGGCGCCTCCTGACATTTCTCCTGAAGCACCCCTTCCAGGTTGAGGATCAAGGGTTGCCCCCCGGTAATCCGCAGAACTTGCCGCTGCAGGGCTTCCCGGCTTTCCGGGATCGCCAGCCTGGCCGCCACCTGACGGCCGCAAAAGGTGTCCCCCCCGAAGAAGCAGGACTGGACCCCCTCTACAGGCAACGGCTCAGCGCTGTAAAGCTGGACGATATAGCTGGTGGTTTTTTGTACCGGCTCAGTCGTGTACTCCTCAGAATTGCGGTTGGCGATGACCGTGGGCCCGACCCCAAAGACCTGCCGCTGCAGAAGTAGTTGCAGATACTGGCAACCCCGGGAGTCCAGGTGGTCCGGTTCCCTGAGGTTCAGGATCTCCCGGGGGTCGCCGCCGCTCAGGACCCGCAGGGTTTCCTGGTCCCGGCGCCGGGCCTCCTGGTGGGAGAGGTAATGGGAGAAATCCGTACTCTGCACCAGGAGGGTGTCCGGGCCGAGAAGGGGCGCCAGGCTCTGGGCCAGGGCCTCCCAATCCGCCGGTTGGCTGGAGTGGCGGAGGGCAATGGGGACAATCAGGGCCCCAGGGCAATAATGGGCGATAAAGGGCAGGAGCGCCTGGACCCCGTGCTCATGGGAAAAGAGGGAGGACTCGGTCACCAGGGGGTTGACCAGCAGGCGGTTCACCGCTGAGCGGTCGGTGGTGAGGCGTCCCAAGGCGGTTTCAAAGTCTCTCCGGGTAATGGCGAAGGGGGTCCGACTGCGGGAGAAATGGTCCGGACTGAGGATGATAATCCGACGGTATTTCTGGCCCTGAACCCGGGCGAAGGCCCCGGCCAGGAGGTCCGCGGCCAGGAGATGATGGGGAACGGTGAGGCCGCTGATTTTCTGGGGTAATGGTTTGACCCGGCATTGGCCGATGGCGGCCAGAAACAGCCCCCGGTCGGGGAAAAGAGGAGGGAAGGCCTCTTTCCCCGGGGGCTGATCCGTGCCGGAACAAGGGGCGACCAGCAGCAGGGCCAACGCGATTAAGGCGAGTTGGCGCATCTATTTAATCAGCAGGCTGCGATACCAGAAGTTCTTCTCCGGCAAGCCGCCGCGGTGTTCGTATACCCGGCCCTGCCAATCGGCGTCGCGGTAACGGGTATCCAGAGGCCCAGCAAACTCGTAATGGTTGAAGGCCACGCCCACGGCCAGGCGCACGACGCCCTCATTGCCCAGCAGGACCAGCATGATGTAAGGCTCGCCGGTGGCTTCATATTGGATCTGCCGCTGCAATGCGTCAGTATGCACGTCGGCGATCAGGCCGGCGCGCATATCCTTTTCCTCCAAGATTACGTTGATGTCCTGAGGCTCGGCCATGTAGGAGAGCTGAGAGAGCCGCAGTTTTTCATATTCTTCCTCGGTTAGGGGGACCCCCTGAAGCTCCTTGGCGGCCAGAGAGGCATAGAAGGCTACATCCTCTTTAAAGATGTTAAGGTGGCCGTACTCCTCCAGTTCCCCTTTAAAAACCCCGTATTTTCTAAAGCCGGCTTCGACGTAGGCCACCAGTCGCCCCAGGGTTTCCCAGAAGGGCAGGTTGGGTTCCACAAACCCTTTGGGCACCGGGGGCGGGGTGCCTTCACCCCCGTCGCCGCCCATTTCGGCGTAATTTTGTTTGGCGTACAGCAGGGTGTCATGCTTGAGTTCGGTGTACGAACCCAGGAAGCTTTCCACCTGTTTGACCGGAAAGAGCCGGTCCTGCATGTAGAGCGGGTAGCCCCGCCCGTAGGAGGACGTCAGGGTGCCGAGCAGCTTCAACCAGGCTCCCCCCATGGAACTGAACCATTCCGGGTCTCCGATCTTTCCCAGGTCCGCGGTCACCTCCGGCAACCGGCCGTTGAACCCGGCCGTCTCCTCCGGAGAGAAGGGGGGGGAGAGGTTCTGCAGGTACTGGTCCGCAAAGCCCAGGGCGGCCTTATCCCCCAGGGCTGCCGGGATAAAGAGGGCCGAGGGCATGGAGGGCAGGCGCACCGGGGTCTTCTCCTGGCCGGTGGTCAGGCGGCTAAAGATCCAGCCGTCAAAGGTGAAGCGTTGCCCGAAGAGGCGCATGGACTTGGTCGACTCCAGCAGCTGCTCCTTGGTCGCGGTAAAGACGCTGGGGTCGATGATCACCTCGGAGAGAATCCGGGGGCCCTGAAGTTCCCCCAAGCGCTGGGAAATTTTTGCCAGCGTGGCCGGGTTCAGGGCCTCTCCGGCGGCGAGCTTCTCCGTGCCCAGGACCTTGACCAGGAAATTACGCCACTCCGGGTAACTGATGTCATCCGACTTCCCGGCGAAAAAGCCGGTGATCTCCATGATCCGCTGCCAGTCTTTCAGGAGCGGCTGGCCATCGGGGCCTGGGCTGGCCAGGAGGAGGGTCACCAAAAGGGCGTCGCTGAGGCCGTTATCCTTCAAGAGATAGCCGTTTCTCCCCAGGTAGATCATGGCCCGGAAATAACTCCGCAGGACGGAACTCTTAACATAATGGCTGCGGGGGGTGAATTGGGTGTAATCGGCGGGCCTATCTTTGGCGTACTGGCCATAAAGGGGAGAGGGCGCCAGGTCCCGGGCGGCGTAGATCAAGCGCAATTCGGCGGCCATGCGATTGAACATCGGCTCGGAGAACTTGCCCTTGAACCGGTCCAGAACTTTGAGGCCGTTTTCCAGGGTGTCGCCGTCATCCGTCAGGGGCGCTTTAGGCGGCCATGAGGCGATTTCTTGCGATTCCTTGGGGCTGGGCCAGTGGGCGTTCTCCAAGATGACCAGAGGAACGGTGAGCTGCGCGGCGATGAGCTCATAATGCTCCGCCAGAGTGCCGGAGGCCGCGGCCTTGTCCTCCAGGGCCTTGGTCTGGAGATTGGTCAAAAAGCGGCGCAGGGTCTCGGCCAGCTCCGTCTTTTCCAGATACTCCAGGGAATTTTCCAGATACTTGTGGAAGGCGTGCAACATCACATCCGGATTAACGAAGCGGCAGTTCTCCGGCTTGCGTAGCAGAGGGTCTTCATTTCCGCTCGGGTAGTCAAACAGCCCGAGCATCTCATCATAATGAAATCCCATTCCCCCAAGATTCACCTGCCCTTTGAAACGGGTGTCGCCTTTGCGAATGAGCAAGAACCGATGCTCGTTCAAAAATATTTTCTGCCCCGGGGTGAACCGGACCCCCAAAAATGCCGTGACCTGCTTATAGTTCAGCGCCCGGTCCAGGGTCACGGCCTGCTCCTGTAAAGCGGGGGCGACGGCCTCGGGCGGCGAGGACGGCAGGGCGCCAAAGGCCCCCAGTTCCAGGGCCGGCAAGGACACGGTCGGCCCCGTCACAGGCGGGGCGGGCTTTTCGGAACTGCACATGACGATGCACATTACCGCCAGGAGCAGGGGGACAAATTTGACGATTCGAGACTTTGCAGAAGCTTGCATCAAGACCCTCCCAGGCTCGGTAGTTGGCCCATTATAGTCGCAGTGGCGATTTATCTCATCTGAAAAGTGCCACCGTCAGGGTGACTCAGCTTCTTAAAAGTTACCCCGGGTCAGGGGAGGTGCATATTTGCCTGGGGATCGGTCAAGTCCAGGTATTTGCGGTTATAGTATTCCGTTGGTTCCTTTATGACTTTTAAACGGAGGGGTTTTGAGTCCGTTAACTTTTATAGAAGAGTTAATCAGCTTTGCTATTGCAGTGGCCCGATAGAGCGAGAATCTTGAAAAAGGTTTCGAGTCAAAATCTTTGCCAGGGTTTTCTCCCGGTAGCTTATTCCCTCGGAGGATTCTACTGAATTCCACCCCCCTACCATGCGGCAGCATATCATGAGACGGAGATAGCTATAGTCTTGACGCAAGCCTGTGTCGTTCACCTACCCATGACTCCGGCATCAAAACCTTCCCTTGCTCTTCACCAAAAACGGTCATTTTGTATTTCCGATAATTTTGATAAAAACGGTTGACTAACCATAACTAAGCCATTTAACATTAATTATAGGTTAGCCAGTTTCGTAAAACCATCGTGGGGTGCCACAAAGTGGGAACATATTCAAGACCAAAATTGATAATGAGGAGACCCCTAAATCGGTCATCGCCCACTAGATGATAGTTCCCACGGGGGGGCATGATGTTCTCTTTGCCATTGAGCAAGGTATGAATCTGGCCGGGGGCCCTTAAACTCCACAGTAGAGAGGTGTCCGGGTTCTCAGAGTGTAGTGTAACCAAATTTGAGGAAAAAATAATTTTTCAGCGAAATTTGTGCTATCATGGCGTAGATGAGGGGATTTGGCTTCAAGAACAGAAACTTTTGGGGATTTTTTCCGGGCAAGAGGTCCCAAAAACCTTTTTTGGATTGCTCTGGCCAAGGCTGCCGCATAATCTCGGCTAACATGATTATTATGAGTTGCCTTCTGGGAATATTAATGTGGCTAGCTACGCTTAAGAGGTAGTTATGCGAGATCTTAGCATTATTTTACCCTGCTTAAATGAGGCTGAAACCCTCGGTAATTGTATTTTGAAAGCCAAAAAGAGTATAGAAGCACTCAAACTTGACGGGGAAATTATTGTGGCGGATAATGGCAGCACCGATGGTTCTCTAGAAATAGCCAGGGATATGGGAGCCCGGGTAGTGCACGTTAACGAGAAGGGATATGGGAATGCGCTCCGGGGAGGGATCGAGGCGGCCACAGGAAAATGGATAATTATGGCCGACGCCGATGACAGCTATGATTTCAGCCATATTACCCCTTTTGTAGAGAAGCTGCAGGAGGGCTACGATCTGGTTATGGGTTGCCGTCTTCCCAAGGGGGGCGGGAAGATCATGAAGGGGGCGATGCCCTGGAAGCACCGCTGGATCGGCAATCCGGTTCTGTCGGGTATCGGCCGTCTCTTCTTTGAAAGCCGGGCCACCGACTTCCATTGCGGCATGCGGGCCTTTACCCGTGAAGCATACCAGCAGATTACTCCCAGGACTACGGGCATGGAGTTTGCCTCCGAGATGGTCATCAAGGCCACGCTCCAAGGCTTGCGCATCGCGGAGGTCCCCATCACCCTTTATAAGGACGGGCGATCCCGGCCTCCCCATCTGAGAAGTTGGCGGGACGGTTGGCGGCATCTGCGCTTCATGCTGCTTTACAGCCCTACCTGGCTCTTCCTGGTGCCGGGGATGCTTCTCCTCTTGGTGGGTATGGCCTTCAGCGCCCGCTTACAGATGGGACCCTGGAAGGTGGGGCCCTTTGGTTTTGACACCAATACCCTGCTGGTATGTTCCATGTACCAGGTGGTGGGGCTGCAAATTTTCATCTTCGGTATATTTACCCGGGTTTTCGCAATCTCCGAAGGATTGCTGCCTAAGACCGCCGGCCTCCTGGACAATCTCTACAAATGGTTCACCCTGGAAAGAGGGGTTTTGTTGGGCCTGGTGATCCTCCTGGTGGGGCTGGCCAAACTGATAATCGCCGTCCTCTCCTGGAAGGCGGCTCATTTCGGAGCCCTTTCCTATCCCGAGAGTCTTCGACAAGTCATCCCCGCCGTCACCTTGATAACGATAGGCGTCCAGGTGATCTTTTCCAGCTTTTTCTTAAGCATTCTTAGTTTGCCCAGGAAATGAGAGTTCCTTTGATCGAGCGAGCTCACAGCCAAGTGTTCTCCATGGTAGCATAGAGAAAACTTGGAGGAAATGCTTGAAAAATCATGCCTATCCATCAATGGCTAACTATGGTCTATTTTAGACTATCCATTAAACCCATATCAAATTATTTCCGTCTATTTCCATCGATACGACACAGCTCTTCGAGCAATCATTTGGATCAAAGAGAATTAGCTTGATTAACCGTTATTTTTTGTCGACGCTTGCTGTAGTTTTTACAGTTATTATTGGCTCACATTTCTATGTACATTATCAAGGCTCAAACTACAACGGTTTATTCTTATTTTTTGATAATTTATATAATCAATTGTTGGTTATATATTTGTTGATTATATGCGCATCCTTCGGATTCCATTTATTGTCATCATGGAGAAAATTATTTGCTGAACCGCTTGAAATTTTACTTATTTCACTATTAATAGGTATCGGGTTTCTATCTCTAATAATTTTATTTCTCGGATTAGTTTCTCTTTTAATGCCGCCGGTTCTCGGATTTGTGTTGCTCTTTCTGATTTTGTTATGCCGAAAATCAATCAAGAAAGTTTTAATTTTAGTAAAAGATGCTGGCGTATATATAATAGATAAATGCGATCTGTTGAGCATTCTGATAGTCTGTATTGTAAGTCTATTTCTTTTGGTTCTATCCAGCGCTCCTCCCATTGATTGGGATACTTTAGTATATCATGTACAAGGGCCAGCCCTCTTTTTAAAGGCTCATAAAATTTTCTTGCCTGATGATAATTTAAATATCTGTGGAGTACAACTCATCCACATGCTGTATATACCCTTATTAGCTTTTGGGAATGCATCTGCTCCTGGAATTTTAAGCGCCCTTTTAGGATTAGTATTAGGGTTAGCTGTTTTTGAATTTAGCAATCGCTTTCTCAATAATTTTGTGGCGAATTATAGTCTATCTTTGATATGGGCGAGTACCGTTATCTTAATAGTTTTAATAACACCTAGAATAGACGTATCGGTCGCCCTCTTCTGTTTTTTAGCGCATTATTTATTAATTAAATCGGATATCCAGCGTCCCTGGTCAGTATATTTTTATTTATCTGCGATTTTTCTTGGCTGTGCATTTGGAGTTAAATACAGTGCTGGATTTTACATATTAGCCTTAACTCCATTGATATTATGGATTGCTTATCGCAATTCGTCTAATCATCTTAACTTTATTAGGGCTGTTTTCATTTTCTCTTTATTATTATTCTGTGCCATATCCCCATGGTTGTTGAAAAATTGGATTTTGCTTAAGTCTCCCCTCTACCCCTTTATCACTGGGAGGCAAAACCCTGCTTGGATAAAAGACCTGGTAAAACCGCTGCTTACTACTGACCCCCAAATATACCAGGCTTCTTTGCAAATACCTGCCTTCTTCAACTTGAAAGATTTCTTCTTTAACCCTGGTCAGCTGACTATCGAGCCCGAAGGAATTTTTTATTTTGCAAATCTTCTTTTTTTATTATTGCCGCTCTCCATTTTTTGTTTCAATAACCTAACGATTTTTTGGTTGGTACTGCCAAGCACCTTTTTTATTGTAGGTCTCAACATTTTTTGGCCTCATAGCAACCTGCGCTATTTGATTCCAGCTATTCCACCACTTACCATAGTGGCAATGTATGTTATCTGGGATTTTGGTGCGCGAAAAATCAAGGGTAAATTAAATAATTACTTGCTTATTGTTGTCAGTTTTTTTATACTGCTCCCCAATATCGGCAGGTTTTTTTTACTGTGGCCATCGAACAGGCCAGCTCTCGAACACTTTATAGGAATGCGTTCATGGCAATCTTATCTAAATAATCATCCGATGAAAGTAGCTTCGACCTATGCAGATATTACAGCATATATAAATCATAATCTAAGGGAAAAAGATAAAGTACTATTTATGTTTGAAGGTCGTGGGTATTATTGTGAAATCCCGGTGATTCAGGACCCGGATGGTACTAATTGGGCTCTACTGTCAGAAAATGTGGCTGATCCTGAGGTAATGAGAGCTGCGGGGATAACCTATATCCTTACTAACTTTGCCAATTTTAATTATGTGGTGAATCGAGGTATAGACCCCAGGAGCTTTCATTGGGATAAATTCTTATCATTTGCTGACCAATATCTCGAACCGGTATATAGTAATGAGGTTTTCGTCCTCTATCGACTTAACGATAAGGTCAATATAGTTAATTCAAGGTGACAAATTTGATCTCAGATTTGTCTTGAATTGGGGAGCCCTCGAATTTTGGAGATACTTTATATCTGAATGGCCAATGTCATGCCGTCCATGGCGTTGGCCTGAATAAAAGGGCGTTTAGATGATTTCTTTTAGCTTATTTTTGAGTATTCTCGGCATACCGCGCAAATGAACAACGATTCCCTTCCATCTCTCCAGCCAAGCGCGATTTCGCGTCAGGTGCCCGGTGTCTCGCCTGACGATCTGAAACCAAAAATCGGCATAGTCACTCATTATATGCCACCTCACTTAGGCGGAATTGAAATTATAGCCGATGGTTTATTTCGGGGCTTCATGGCTGCAGGTTGCGAGGTGAGGTGGATTGCTAGTAGAGTGCCTGGGACCAGTGCTGAATATGAAGATGCACGGATTCGGGTGAATTGCTTAAATTGGTTCGAACAATATGGTATTCCTTGGCCAATCTGGGGCCTTGCGGCCGCGAGAAAGGTTTGGCAATTAGTCAAGTGGGCCGACGTTCTCCATGTACATGATTGTCTTTACCTTGGAAGTATTCTATCGGTTTATTTGGGAGAGCGATTTAACAAACCGGTCATTCTTACTCAACACATAGGTTTTGTTGATTATCATCATAAATTTATCAATCTCATTGAAAGTTCAGCCTATAAGATTATAGGAAAAAAGGTGCTAAGGGGGGCGACCTCCATAGTTCTCGCCACTCCCTCAGCGTGGGACTTTGTCAGTGATTTGCTCAAAGGAGTCCCCGCTTCGGCCCAAAAAATCCCCAACGGGATCGACACCGAACGCTTCCGGCCCGCCACCATGGCGGAACGGCAAGATGCTCGCAAGATGCTGGCGGTGCCGGAACCAGCGGCAGTGGTGCTGTTGGTGGGAAGGCTGGTGGAGAAAAAGGGGGTTCACCTCTTTTACGAGGTAAGTCGAGGCTTGCCGGAATACCACTTTCTTTTGGTGGGCGAGGGGCCACTTCAGCCCCCAAAATTGAAAAATCTTACCTGGCTGCCCTTCGTGCTCCCCGAACAGATGCATCTGGTTTATCAGGCCGCCGATGTCTTTATGCTGCCTTCCCATGGCGAGGGATTTCCGGTGGCGGTCCAGGAGGCCATGGCAGCCGGCTTGCCGGTTCTTGTCTCCAAAGGAGAACCGTTTGCCGTGCTACTCGATCAAGAGAAAGCATGTCTAGCGGTGGAGCGCACAGCGCTTTCCCTGTCAAAAGCAGTAGTCGAAATATTTAAAAATGGCGAATTGGTTGTTTCTCTTGGTAAGAGGTCTAGAGAATTAGTAGTACGGGAATGGAGCTTCGAAAGCATGGTCAAAAAGTATATTAATTTAATCAAGGAGTTAGGGTATAGTTAAAAACGATGATAAAACCAATATTTTAATTTCAAAGGCTCAATGATGAAACTAGACAAATCAAGTAGTAATGGCAGGAATAAAAATAACTTAACGAAATCATTAAAGAGATGGTTCGCAATTTCTGCCTATGACCTGGCAACTTTAGATAAGATTCCGGTAATCAAACTGCTAATGAGACAAATATCCGATGGGCTATCCCTTGATATCGGCATCGGCACAGGCTATACAACTTGCCGTATTTTCGGCGATAGACCGGTAGTCTGCCTGGACTTCCATGAACCAAACCTACGATATTTTCGTGAACGGTTGTCCCAGATTTATCCATCGGCCACGCCCTTATGCATAGTGGCACGGGCAACTCAATTGCCCTTCAAAGCCGGAGCATTCAGACACATTCTCTGCAGCGAAGTCCTGGAACATCTGGAGGATGAGCAGTCCGGGGTAAGAGAGTTGGCTCGGGTGCTCTCCTCTCAAGGCAAGGCGGTCGTCAGCGTTCCTTATACCGGGTTGGGTTTCACAAGTTTTGTAGAAAGGATGGGAATTAAAACCGTTCATGACTTTCCAGGACCTGAATACCATTTCAGACCCGGTTACGATGAGAATTCCATCAGAAGGCTTATGGCCAAGTATGGACTTACCATGGAAAACACTGCATTTTATCTGCGATTTTTTACCAGATTAGCAACAGATTTTATTAGTTTGGCCAATATCCTTTACCAGCGTTTCATCAATCGACGGCGGTCGTGGACCTGGTCGGAGATGGCAGGAGTCGAGGAAAGTTTGGCATTTTGCCTCCATACCGTCGTTTTTCCCGCCTTGCAGGCTTTCTCAAGGCTCGACCAATTGTTGAAACGGTTCCGCGGGTTTGGATTAGTTGTGGCTGTTACCAAGCACGGCAATACCGACCGTTGAGCAGCGGGGCTCTTCATGCCGCCATCATTTTATGACCAACTGTGGGGTTCCGCTTGGGGGGACATGCAATGCCTGGGGCCGGTGCATCGACACCTGCAGAAGCTCCTGGTACCCATTGTAGCCACCTTGAGGGTGCGAAGCCTCTTAGAAGTTGGGTGCGGTTCGGGGGACAACTTATCTGCCCTATCCCGATATGGGTATGAGATGACTGGGGCGGATATCGCCCCGGAGGCCCTGGAACTGGCCAGGCAGCGAGTTCCTCAAGCTCGCTTGCTCCTTCTGGATATTGAAAAGGAAGTACTTTCAGAGCAATTCGACCTGCTGACGAGTTTACAGGTGCTGGAGCATATCCTGGATGACATGGCGGCATTGCGCCACATAGCCAGGATGTCCAAGAGCTACGTCCTGATCTCCACCGTGCAAGGGCGGATACGGCCTTCCGAAATCGCATCGGGCATCTGCGCAATTATTCTACTTTGGAACTTCAACGGAAGTTGGAGGCCGTAGGGCTTGAAGTCGTAAAGTTGTGGGGCTGGGGGTTTCCCTTCTATTCTCCCCTATACCGCACCCTGGCGGAGTGGTTGCCGGGAGGCCCACCCATGGGTCCGATGGGAAAGTGGCACCGCCTGACAGCCCGGGCGCTCTATCAACTTTATCGATTAAACTGGCCCGAGCGAGAAGATGTCTTGTACGCTCTGCCCAGGGTCCGAGGACCCGAAGCCCAGTAAAATGACCCAGAACCCAAGTAACGCCGCTAGTGCCCCGGATAGCCTCAGGCTTGTTCTCAACCTGGGAATGGCTATTTTTGCCCTGGGATTGGGTTTTAGCCTGTTCGTCTGGCAGGCTGGCCTAACGAGCCTCGATCTTTATGGTAACTCTTTTGAAGTCCTCTATGTCAGGAATGAGACTGCGATATTTCTGCTGCTGTTCCTGGCTTTGTGGCTGGTACGGCCATATCTCTTGGGGGATCGGGTTCTTGCTTTCTGGCCGTCTCCCCTCACTGGGGACCGGCTGGCCAAAATTCCCTGGTTGTGGGTGATTGTCCCAACCGTGGTGCTCTTTGCATGGCTGGGAGACTACCTGGTGTTGCACGGCTTTCCCTTGAGCAATGATGAGTATCTGCCCCGTTTTCAGGCGCAAATTTTTATGGCCGGCAAGATTAAGGCCCTGCTGCTCCCTGACTTGAGGGAGTTCGGCAAGGCCCTGACGCCGATTTTCGTGATTTTTGATCCCCAGGAAGGGACCTGGATCAGTTCTTACCTGCCGATATATTCCCTGCTGCGGACCGGATTCCTGGCACTGGGGGTGGAACCCTTGACTGGTCCAGCTCTGGGAGGATTGAGCCTCGTGCTTATTGCCGCCGTGGCCCGCCGGCTGTGGCCCCAAGAGGCCCTGGCGCCATTTATTGCGGTTATCCTTTTAGCTTCCTCCACGCAGTTTCTCGTCACCTCCATGACCTCCTATGCCTATCCGGCGCACCTCTGCTTTAACCTGGCCTGGCTCTATTTCTATTGCCGCGGCGATCGGCTGGGATACTTGGTGACTCCCTGGATCGGTTTTTTTGCCCTGGGCCTCCACAACCCATTTGTCCATGCCCTGTTTGTCACCCCTTTTCTCCTGGCCCTGGTTTGCCGGAGAAACTGGCGGTTCACCCTGTACTTCGGGGCGGTTTACGCTGCCGGCTGCGTAATGTGGTATCTTTGGTGGTCCCGCTTGGTTTTTCTTAGAAGCTCCGACATGAACGCCTTCCAGTTTCCTGGATTCTACCAATTTTTGATTCAACCAATGAACCTCTCTATGCTCTTTGCCTGGCAGTCCCTGGCGCTTACGGTCTCGGTTTTCCTGGCCTTCATTTATTGGCAGAAATTGGCCCCTTTCTTTAAGACTCTAATTTTTGGCTGTCTACTGACCTTCGGCTTTTTCTTCTTCTTCCCTGTAGATCAGGTATTGGGCTGGGGGTACCGTTTCTTTTACGGAGTCCTGGGAAACCTGGTCCTGGTGGCAGTGGCCGGCTGGTTTTTCCTCAAAGAGAGCCTAACTCTAAGAAAAGCCTGGGGGCTCTTTGTGCTGGGCACCGCACTGGCGGTGCTGGTCCAATTTCCCCTCCGTTGCCTGGAAGTGGAGAGCTTTATGCAGCCTTTTGCCAGGTCGGCTCAGTATATTCAGTCCCTGCCGCACTCCTTTGCCGTCATTGATCCCACCGAGGTGTGGTTTTCTCAATTGCTGGTGCGAAACGACCCTTTCCTGCGCAATCATCCGAAGATCCTGTTCGCTCCCTATTTAAACGAGGATCAATTGGCCAAATTAAAAACACTGGGAACAGTCCATACCGTTAAGCCTGAAGAACTGGCTCAGTTTGGCCTCCACCCCATCAAGCCTCGCCATGAATCTCCCTAAGCCCAAAGGATCAGCCTTCGTTGGGCTTGAACGCTCCATTCAGGCCCCCAGAGGGGTCTTTGCCAAATTGTGGCCTTGGCTTGTGGCACTGGCCATCCTTGCCTTCTTGTTCACCCGAATCCCGCGCAGGGCATTATTCAACGCGCTTGAGGCAGGCCCCTGGCTCTCCTTGGGAGCGTATACCCTCCTTCAGGTGCTCATAATCTTAACAGCAGATGCCTATGCCACCTCAGTTTCTCTGGCTATCACGGGCTTCAGGCAGCGATTTTTCCTAATTTTTCTGGTCCGAGGTGCTACCTACATCCTGGGTATCCTCAACTACGCTTTGGGACAGGGGGCCTTTGGCCTTTATCTTCAGCGCTCAGGGGTTGCGACCATGCGGGCTGCGGGTACTATGTTCTTCTTGATGATTGTCAACATAGGGGTACTCCTGTTAGTAGCCAGCTTTGGCTTATTGGCAGGTGGCTACCCAGGAACGGCCCACTTTAACCTCTCTCCTCTGGGCTACGGACTGTTAGTCGGAATAGTGCTGTATCTGGCCATCATCGGGCTGCGGCCTCGCTGCTTGCAGAGTTATCAACTGCTGGCACCCCTCTTGGAAGCAGGTCTACCCGGTCACTTGTGCGCGGCCGGCGGGAGGCTCCCCCATGTACTGCTCCTGGTCCTCACCTACTGGGGGGCCTTGCGTCTTTGGGGTATTGCCGTCCCTCTGGCGCAGGGAGTAGCGATGGTGCCTCTAGTGCTACTCATCGGTGCCCTGCCTATCACTCCCGTGGGTTTGGGCACCACCCAGGCCGCTCTGGTCTTTCTGTTCAGCCCATATGTTCCCCTTCCCAACTCGGAAGTCCGGGCTGCGGCAGTGTTGGCCTTCAGTCTGATCTATTCTTTTTGGGGGATTGTGGTGCAGGCTCTGGTGAGCCTCTGGTGCTGGCAGAGACTACGTTATAATTACTGATAATGACCTGGAAACAGCATAGCAGCTCACTGTTGAGGCTGTCGAAAAAGGTACTCGCCCGATCATTACGTTCCCAATTCCATCTTCTTTAATTCAACCCAAAAGCATTTATAACACATTATATTCTTTAATAAATAATTGATCTGTGCTATCCTTGCCAATAACTTTTTGGAGCGGATAAGCCATGGCCAGATATTAGACCTACGACTATCGATAAAGTTCTCTTGCCGGTTTCTTTGGAAGAGTATGAACGGCGAACCCCAAGGCTCCCGGCATCAATTATTAATGGGAGCAGATAAGAGATTAAATTCCCCCTCCCCTAACCCTCTCCCCCATCGGGGGAGAGGGGATAAAGCTGGAACCACTTTCATGCTCCCGTTAATATATCCGGTATTTGCCATCCACCAAAGTATCAAAGGGAATATCTTGGCGAGTGCAAAATAAAGAGAAAACGCCTCTAGATGATTGGCCATGAGCAAAATAGGCCGGAGCAGAAGCCCGTTCAGGATCAGGGGATTGCTTCTTGTCTGGTTTTTCTTGAGCCCCAGGAAAAAATATTGCCCAGCGGATTCGCGGTAATCAGGTCCACCGCAGTTAAAGAGCCTGCCGCCGATTTGAGGCGCCGGGATAAGTTGATCGCCGCCGGCCTGGCGCTCCTGGTTTTGCTCCTGGGCTATGGGCGGATGGTTCCCCAGGTTTGCGGAGCCTACCATGATGATGCCATCTATGTGATCACCGCCAAGGCCCTGGCCCAGGGTTTGGGTTACAGATTGATCAACTTGCCCCAGGCGCCGCTGCAGACCAAATATCCCATCCTCTATCCCGCCCTGCTGGCGATGGTTTGGAAACTGTGGCCCAATTTTCCTGATAATCTGCTGCTGATGAAGTGGCTGTCCGTGCTTGGCGGGGCCGCCACGGTGGGGCTTGTCTATCTGTTTCTGCGGCGCTTCAACTATTTCCCCGGGACCGTGGTGCTGGCGGCAAGTCTCATCTGCGCCACCGCCCCTTTTTTTCTCTATTTTGCCTCTCAGACGCTGTCGGAAATTCCCTTCGCCTTGCTGACCATACCGGCCCTTTGGGTCATGGAGGCCCAAATAAGAGCGCCGGCCTGGAGCCGCCACCGCCAGTTCTGCTCGGGGGTCTTGCTGGCGCTGCCTTTCTTGTGCCGGATCATCGGAGCCTCCCTGGTGCCGGCCGGGTTGTTCTTCCTCTGTTATTGGCGCCGGCCTCTTCGCTGGGTAATCTTGGGGGCGGCTGTGGTTCTGGTTCCCTGGATTCTCTGGATGCTGCTGGGCCTGGGGGCCTGGCACCGCGACCCCATAACCGGTTACTATACCGATTATTCAGGTTGGTGGAGCAGCACCGGCCCGGTGCTTCTGGGGAAGGTGGCCGCGGGCAATCTGGTCGGTATCATCTGGTCTATCGTTGCTCTCTCTCTGGAAGGCCTGAACCATTGGATGTCCGGAATAGCGCTCTGGCCTGTCCTGGCCACCTTGCTGGGCCTGATTTTCTTGGTAAGCGTCTTTGGCCGATTGGGCCAGGGGCAGGTCCTTCCCTATTATCTCCTCTTTTTTTTAATGGTGCTCTGGTTGTGGCCATGGCCGCCCCCCCGCCTTCTGATACCCGTATTGCCCTTCGTCATTGCTTATTTGTTGGCCGGTATTCTGGCCTTGTTCCGCAATCTGCCTGAGAAACTGTGGTTTCGCAGTCTTGCGGCGGTGACTGTCTCTGCCTTGGTCCTGGCCAATCTGACCTTTCTTTATCAGCACCGGGCCCTTTCCCAGCGGACCGGCTACCCTTACGCCGTATTACCCTCCCATCCCGCCTCCTGGCCGCAATATCAAGACCTGTTTCACTGGCTAAAGGCCAACAGCAGGTCCGGGGATGTCCTGGCTGCCTGGGAAGACCCCATGCTCTACCTGTATACCGGGCGCGTCTCCATAAGGCCCTTTAAGCTCACCCCGGCGCCGCGCATGCTTTATGGCGAGGCAGCGCCATCCTTCGGGACGGTGGAGGACCTGAGGCGCACCCTGAGGATTTACAAGGTCAGGTATTTGCTGAAAATGCCCGTGTATGCCTTCGATGAAAAAGATATTGACCGGCTTCTAGATGATTTGCAGCAAAGATACCCTGACTGGGTCAAACCGGTGTATGTAGGCCATGACCGGCGCTTTGCGGTCCTGGCTCTGGGTCAAGAAAAGTGACGCTCAGAATCTTATCTCACTGCGCCACGATACGGCAAAGCTGTTTGAATTAGTTATAAAAAGTAAACGCCGCCTCATTTTCCGGAAATTTGTTAGGCGGAACCTTTACCCGGATGATTGGGGGAGAAATCTCGACCTCAAATTTGATTTTGATTTTGGGGAATAGATTTTTAGATTTTTACCTTGATTATTCCGCAGGAAAAGATGGAAACCATCATAACCATTTGATATAATAAAGTTATATGTCTGGGGGGAAGAAGTTAAGCGGTCCTTGGACTGGCTGAGCAAGCGCCTGACCAAAGAGGGGACTAGAGTTTCTTACCACGCCCGGAGGTGGTATGTCCAGGTGGCCTCGGCTTTTCCTCTAGCGCACCATTATCGGACGGTACTGGCCTGGGGTCCTTAAGCTCCACAGCAGTGAGGTATCTTGGTTCTGAGGGTTAGATATGCCCAAAATTCAGGGAAAAAGTATTTTTTCAAGGAAACTTGTGTTTCCATGGTATCAATGAGAGGAGTCGGCTTCAAGAACAGAAACTTTGGGGGATTTTTTTTAGGCAAGAGGTCCCCAAAACCTTTTTTGGATTGCGGTGGCCAAGGCTGCTGCATAATTTGGCTATAGTACAGTCCTTCCCTGGTTCCTACCGCTGATAGCCCACCGGCATCACCAGCAGGGGCACCTGCTCCTGGGGCAAGCCCAATGCCTGGGCCAATTCGCGGTCCTCGAAGGCCCCGACGATGCCGGCGCCCAGGCCCAGGGCCTCGGCCTGCAGAAAGAGGTTCTGGGATACGTTGCCGGCCTCCATGTGGGTGTACCTGACACCCCGCTCCCCGTAACGGGCGGTGCAGCGGCGATACACCGCGGCGATGACCACCATGACCGGGGCCTCGGCCATCCAGAACTGGCGCAGCGAGGCCCGGGCCACTGCTATGCGCCGGTCGCCGGCCAGGCCTGCTTCCAGAATGTGCTCCAAAACCCGGTAGCGGTAGACCCCGGCGGTCAGGTCCGCCACCGCCCGGTCCCCTGCCACCAGATAGATTTCCAGGGGATAGGTGGCCCCGGCGGAGGGCGCGGTCCTGAGCCCCCGGGGGTCGCTGACGCCGTCGGCGCCCCAGAGAAGTTGGGAAATCTGAGACAAATCCAGGGAGCGCACGATGAACTGGCGCACCGTGCGCCGGGCCTTCAGCGCCTCTTCCACCGACACCGCCCCTTGGGGCGCCGGGCCCGGTAGCTTCACCACCTGCGCCTCCGCCCCCGCCCCCGGTATGGCCGCCAAAAACCACAAGCCCATAGAAACCATTATCATGCTCCATTTTAGGTTCATCTATGATTCCCTCAAAAAGTGATGATCAATGGCGGCTCCGGATTTGCGGCCCATGCCATTGAAGGGCTCACCTGGAGAACCACTGGCCCTTTCCTTTTTAGTTTAGATGAAAAACCGGGATTGCTCAAATGGATAGAGGAGGGTTCAGGGAAAAGTGGATATTCGGGACATAACTTGAATTTTTGAGGGTATCGGGATAGGTGCTGAAATTGGCAGTGACTGTTGAAAAAGCTAATTTATGAAAGGTGCTTCTCCCTGGATAAGGCGGGTTTTCGAGCTAGGATGTTTTTTGAGGGATAGGAGCATCTATCTTTTTTTTCTTGAGGTTTATTTCCCCTTTAAGAGTCATCTTCCTCTGTATTTTCGCTTAGGTGAAGCCATAGTTCGTGATCTTTTCTATATTATGAACCATGCAATACAGTAACCACTGGATATTTACTTTGACTTTTCCCCTCAGAGTAAAACGATCTAAGCGTTTGTGAGT